>Ga0180216_1000647_pt1 | contig 34497 bp, 28 predicted proteins | sample eDN3rd37CBELigMG_FD_128879 | JGI IMG/M metagenome (GOLD analysis project Ga0180216, IMG submission 128879) | Enriched Miracle-Growth compost microbial communities from Emeryville, California, USA - eDNA 3rd pass 37_C BE-Lig MG (version 2)... ... | reverse complement strand
GCCATACGGCGATCCTTCCGGGTTACGCGTTTCTTGTGGCAATCTGCCATTACCACCACTTAGATGAGCTTCAATTACTTTTTGCCTTCCATTTGTCAAGCGCGTCACAAAAAACATCACGATGAAACAACAACCATAAGCACGGGATATTGCAACCGCGACGGGTGGGAGGCCATGTCGGCTTGAACCGATTAATACGCCGTTGCCGGAGAGGTTCATTTCATCCGCGTTGCACTTGTCCTCGGGCGGGGCTGCCGACGCCGTTCAGCCACCGTTCAGGCGCACTTTCCTAGCGTGCAGAAACCCTGAGCTCCCATCTTCCCCGGAGTGGTCCAAGGGGGCGCAGCGCTCAGGGTCGCTGCGTCCCCACCCTCCCAAAACAATCAACGGGATATTCTATTCCCCCGCGCCTTCAATGGTGCATGGGGGAACTGCGCCATTGAGCGTGCGTTTGCCATGACGCGCATCAGCCGGTAGGTTCGCGCAGCGCCGGTACGTTCCTTAAACCGGTACGTCCCCCGCCTCACATCCTATTCCTGCCCAGCACGCTCCGGAGGCCTGCGACCATGACATTTAAGCTCCCGCCCCTTCCTTATGCCTACGACGCGCTCGCGCCGTACATGTCGGCGGAAACCCTCGAGTTTCACCACGACAAGCATCATCAGGCCTACGTCGACATGGCCAACAAGCTGATCCCCGGCTCCAAGTACGAGGGCAAGAGCATCGAGGAGATCTGCCGCGAGGCCTACGCCGATAAGGCGCAGCCGGTGATCAACAACGTCGGGCAGGACTACAACCACATTCACTTCTGGCAGTGGATGAAGAAGGGCGGCGGCGGCAACAAGCTCCCCGGCACGGTGCAGAAGCTCGTCGACGGCTACGGCGGTTTCGACAAGGTGCGCAACGATTTCATCGAGAACGGCAAGGGCCAGTTCGGCTCGGGCTGGACGTGGCTCGCGGTCAAGGACGGCAAGCTGGAACTCGTCAAGACGCCGAACGGTGAGAACCCGCTGATGCACGGCGCCTCCCCGATCCTCGGCTGCGACGTGTGGGAGCACAGCTACTACATCGACTATCGCAACGCGCGCCCGAAGTACCTCGAGGCCTGGTTCGACAACCTCATCAACTGGGAGCACGTCGAGGAAATGGCGGCCAAGGCGGTCTAGAGCCGTTCCGGTGAGGTAGAAACGCAGAACGGCTTCCTATCGGAAAACCGGTGCCCACTTTTCCGGAAGCACTCTCGTTCACCCGTGCTTCTGATCGGAAAAACCGGTGCCCACTTTTCCGGAAGCACTCTCGTTCACCCGTGCTTCTGATCGGAAAAACCGGTTCCCACTTTTCCGGAAGCACTCTAAGCCTCACATCCAGGACGACATACGAACGGCGCCGCCCGGATGGGCTGGCGCCGTTCTATTTTTGGCGATGGTTTTGGCCGAGATCGGCGCCGTTTCCGCGCCGTGGCGTTTACTTGATCTGCCCGGCGCGCAGCGCATTGAGGTAAGCGGTGATGGCGCCGACCTCATTCGGTTCGAAAACGAACTCGGGCATGTCGGGATGGCCGGACACGAGGCCCTCGGCCAGCGCCTCGGCGAGATCATCGGGCGGATAGCGTGTGACCACCACACGGAACGGCGGCGCCTCCTTGTGGGCGCTCTCGCCCTCGGCGCCGATGGCATGGCAACGGGCGCAATTCTTCTCGAGAAGAGCGCGTCCGTCGGCAACGGGATCGGACTCGGCGGCACTCGAATCTTCAACCGTGTCGGCGGCGTGGGCCGGCACGATGAAGCTGCCCAGCACCAGGAACATGCCAGCGGCGGCGATAGCCCGCATCGCGCTCAGAACCACGCCGGCTGCCACCAGTGCAAAGCCGTGCGCACCAGCTCCGGCTGGACCAGCCAGGCGATAAAGATCAACGCAGCGATGCCCACCAGGATCAGCATGACGGGCCCCGTCAGCGGCGTCCGGTAGCTCATGCCCGTGCCGGGGATGCCGAGCGTCACCATGCGCCGGCCGTCGGCGCCGACGTTGATCGTGGCGCCTTTGCCGCCTAGGCTCGTGCTCACACGCGACTTGCTCACGTTGACCTTGACGCCCCGCGTAACGCCGATCTGCTTGCGGAAACGAAAGCCAGGAAGAAAGCCCATCGTCGGTCCTCATCCGTTGAAGCGCGAAAAACCGCTGGAATGCAATTCAAGCCAGCTGGCGTCGAGTCGCTTGCGAATGCAAAGATATTATCTGCCAGCCCACATGAGAAGTCCGCTGTAAATTCGCGTACGAATTGATGTTTTGCGGCCTCACCCGTCCTTGCGGCCGATACCGAACCAGCCGCCGAACTTCTCTTTCATATCGCTCAGCGTTTCCGTGACGCCGCCCATCGTGGAATTCATCGCCTTGATGCGCTCGAACGCGCCTTCGACGACGGACTCCTCGGCGTATTTACGCTTGTTCTCGGTGTCCGCTGCGATCAGAGCGTCGCGTTCCTCCTTGGTGAGCGGTCCGATGCGCGCCATCGGCGGGCGGATCAGCGCCCGCTGCACCATCGAAGGCTCGCCCTTGTTGCGCAGCGTCGAGACGAGAGCCTCGCCCACTTTCAGCTGCTGGATCGCCTGCTCCGTGTTGATCTCCGGATTCTTGACGAAGGTCTCGGCGGCGGCGCGGATTGCCTTCTGCTCCTTCGGCGTAAAGGCGCGCAGGGCATGCTGCACGCGATTGCCGAGCTGCGCCGACACGCGGTCCGGTACGTCCGAAGGGCTCTGGGTCACATAATAGACGCCGACACCCTTGGAGCGGATGAGACGCGTGACGCGCTCGATCTGGTCGAGCATCGCCTTGGGGGCGTCGTCGAACAGAAGATGCGCCTCGTCGAACAGGAAGACGAGCTTGGGCTTGTCGAGGTCGCCGACCTCGGGAAGCTTTTCGAACAGCTCATCGAGCATCCACAACAGCGCGGTCGCGTAGAGGCGCGGGTTGTTCATGAGCTTGTCGGCGGCGAGCACGTTGACGACGCCGTAGCCGTTTCTGACGCGCATGAAATCGTTGATGTCGAGCGCCGTCTCGCCGAAGAACTTGTCTGCGCCCTGCTCCTCGAGAACGAGGAGGCGCCGTTGCAGAACGCCGACCGTCTGCGGAGCGATGTTGCCATAGCGCCCGCGCAACTCAGGCGCGCGGCGGCCCATCTCCTCGATGACGGCACGGAGATCGCGCAGCTTGCGGATGACCATTTTGGGATCGCGGGTGGCGCGGCGGTCCTCCGCCCAGCGGAACGCGATGTTGAGCACGCCTTCCTGCGGCTCGGTGAGGTCGAGGAGGCGCGACAGCAGCAGCGGGCCCATCGACTGCACGGATGTGCGCACGGGGTGGCCCTGCTCGCCGAAGATGTCCCAGAATGCGACCGGGAATGCGGCGTTGAAATAACCGGGCAGGCCGATCTCCTCGGCGCGCGCGATGAGGTTCGGTTTCTGCTCGCCCTTGACGCCTATTCCCGAAAGGTCGCCCTTGATGTCGGCGGCGAAGACCGGAACGCCGGCGGCGGAAAAGCTTTCCGCCAGCACCTGCAGCGTGACAGTTTTGCCGGTGCCCGTGGCTCCGGTGACGAGGCCGTGCCGATTGGCGAGCTTCAGCTCGATGTATTCGATGCCCGCGTGGCTGCCGCCGAGAAGTATGCGTCCATTCTGAGCGAAGAAGCGCGGGTCGGCAGCAGGATTATCGACCGCCGCGGACTTGGACTTGTCAGGCATCGTAGGCTCCAATCTGGGCTGCCGGAACTCCGGCCTGGCATGCGACTCGACGCGACAACGCCCGTTTTTCTTGGCACGCGGCCTGACCCATTGCAAATATCGGTTGCATGCGGGACTTGGGGTGTCCACGGCCCTCGCGCGCCGAAGCGACGCGGGAGGCTTTGACGCTTCCTTTCCAGCGTGCGAACAGGTTCCAGAACCGCCTATAGAAGGGTTGGACCGCTCGACGCGGAGAGCCCTAGTCCTAATCATCGAGACCAGCCCGACCATGACCGAGACCGCAGAATTGCAGCTTGCTTCCGGCTTTGCTCCCGCCGACTTCGAGAAGTGGCGCCAGCTCGTGGACAAGGCGCTGAAGGGGGCCGATTACGAGCGCCGCCTCGTGGCCAAGACGGCGGATGGCCTGCGCATCGATCCCCTCTATATGCGTGCCGATACGCTGCCGGCTTCCGGTGCGGCCATACCCGGCGAAACGCCCTTTACGCGCGGCACCGCCGCCGAGGCGCGCGATCTCGGCTGGCAGATCCACCAGCGCGTGATCGACGCCGATCCCGCAACCGCCAACAAGGTGATGCTGGAGGAGCTGGAGGGCGGCGCGAACGGGCTGGTGCTGCAGATCGCGGGGCCGGGGCAGAACGGCATCCGAATCGCGACCACGGCGGATGCAGCCGCGACGCTTCCGGGCGTCTATGTCGACTATGCGCCGCTGCAGCTCGCCGGCGGAATTGCGGGGCTGGAGGCGGCGCGCCATTTCCTTGCAGCGCTTGCAGCGATCAAGCGGGAGGCCGGCGGCTCGGCCGTGTCGCGGCTCAATGTCGATCCGCTGGGTACGCTCGCGCGCTTCGGCTCGACGTGGGCGCCGATCGATACCGCGCTCGCCGAAACGGTGAAGCTCGCCAACGAGGCCCGCGGCTCAGAGCGGCGCATCAGCACCGTGCTCGTCGACGCGACGGTGCCGCACGAAGCGGGCGCCAGCGAAGGACAGGAGCTCGCGTTCCTGGCCGCTGCGCTCGTCGCCTACCTGCGCGCCTTCGATGCGGCGGGCGTGGCGCCCAGGGATGCGATCGACAACATCGCGTTTGCAGTTGCGGTCGATACGGATCTGTTCCTCAATGCCGCCAAGCTGCGTGCCGCGCGCACCATCATCGCGCGCATCGCGGAGGCGAGCGGCGCGCGCGCGAACGGGCTGCACATCACGGCCGTCACGTCCGAGCGCATGATGGCCAAGCGCGACCCGTGGACCAACATGCTGCGCACGACGGCCGCCTGCGCATCCGGCGCCTTCGGCGGCGCCGATGCCATAACGGTTCTGCCCTTCACCTGGGCTCTCGGCACGCCCGACCGGTTTGCGCGCCGCGTTGCCCGCAATACGCAGCTCGTGCTGCAGGAAGAATCCCAGCTCGGCCGCGTGGCCGATCCCATCGGCGGCTCGTGGTATGTCGAGAAGCTTACCGACGAGCTTGCGCGCAAGGCCTGGAGCCTTTTCCAGGGGATCGAGGCGAAGGGCGGGCTCGTCGCGGTGCTCACCTCGGGCGCGCTGCAGGAGGAGATCTTCGCCACCGCGGAAACGCGCGCGAAGGCCATTGCCACCGGCCGCATCGAGCTGACGGGCGTTTCGGTGTTCCCGTTCCTCGGCGATGACGGCGTGAAGATCACGCCCTATGGCGAAGTGGAAAGCGTGGGGGCAGCAGCGGTGCGTCCGCTCGCGCCACGGCGCCTCGGGGAAGCCTTCGAGACGCTGCGCGATGAGGGCGATGCGTTTTTGGCCAGCACCGGCAAGCGCAAGCAGGTGTTCATGGCGAACCTCGGCGAGATCGCCGAGCACAACCGCCGCTCGCAGTGGATGTGGAACTTCCTCGCGGCGGGCGGCATCGAGGGCCTGACGAGCGACGGCTACAAGACGGCGGCCGACGCGGCGCAGGCGTTCGCCGCGTCCGGAGCCAAGATCGCCTGCATCTGCTCGTCCGACGACGTCTATGCGCAGGAGGCGGAGGCTGCGGCGCGCGCACTCAAGGCCGCGGGGGCAACGAAAGTGCTGCTCGCGGGGCGGCCGGGCGAACTGGAAGCGGGCTTGCGTGCAGCGGGTGTCGACGACTTCATCTATGCGGGGCAGAACGCGGTGACGGTTCTCGAAGACCTGCACAAGGCGCTCGCCTGACGCTACACTAAGAGCGCGATCGCTTTTCTTCGAATCGCGATGCGGCTCTCGTCTTTTGATTAGACCGATGATGGACGCTTCGGACTGATAGGGTCCGAAGCGATCATGGTCTGTCTTTTGATTTAGACCGATGATCGACGCTTCGGACTGGTAGGGTCCGAAGCGATCATGGTCTAGGGCAACTGAATTCGCCGAGCGGAGGATTTCATGGCCAGCATGCGCTTTCTCGCCAGCCTGTTCGCGCTCGTCGCGATCATTGCGCTGGTTGCCGATCTGACGCCGGCGCTCAACGGCACCGGCGTCTACAAGGCCCATAGCGTCATCGGCCATTGGACAGAGCTGGCGCCGGCTTCGCTCGCGGCGACACGCACGAACATCTCGGAGATGACGTTCCCGTGGGTGTGGGATCCGCTGCTGCTGAGCGTGCTGAGCTTTCCGATGTCGGGGCTGTTCGCCGGGCTCGCCATCGTGTGCGGCTACTTCGGCCGGCGCCGCCCCGAGACGGTCAAGGTGTACATCAACTAGCGTGCCGCGCGGCCGTGGCCGCGTGAATGCGGGCGGCTATTTCCTCGGCGGTGTTGCCGGGCCGGGTGCCATGCTTCCCATGATGGCCTTGGTGACGCTCGTGAGCGCGGGCGGCAGGCCGCTGCTCGGCGGGAACGCGATATCGAGCGCGATGCCGATGATCACCAGCCCCACGAGCAGGCCGATGAGACGCGTCACCCAGCGCCGGTGGCTGGCGTTGAGCGCCTCGATCTCCGCTTCCGGGACGTCGCCGACGCTTTCGCTGAGGAAGTCGCGGTTGAGGCCGAGGAATTTCTTCTGCACGGAACGGCGGACATTGCCGCGGTGCTGCACCTGGAGCCCAGCGTGCTCGGCGATCTGCGCGGCGATCTGCGGATAGGGGAAGCAGGGGTCGGCATTCGCCTCGCTTACGTAGCCGAGCTTCACCGCCGCCTCGTTCTTGAGGATGAGGCGCGCGCCGTTGAGCAGCACGGGGGCCACGGAGCCGCCGTAGATCTCGCGCCGCGTCTCCACCGCTTTGATGTCGTCATAGGGGATGTCATAGCTGCGGTAGCGCACGATGGGCGTCGGGCCGCGGCCGGCGGGCAGCGTCATCTTCACCGACTTTTCACCAAGCTCGATGCGCGTCCGCAGCGAGTGCATCATCTCGATGAACAGCAGGAAGACGATGAGCCCGAGGCCGAGCCCCAGCACGAGGAGGCCGGGCGTGCCCGTCCAGACGCCTTGCGAAATGCGCCAGAAGAGCATCGGCGGCAGGCTGGCGAGGAAGGGCAGGAGCAGCAGGAAGACGAACGCGAAGGCGAACTTGCGCCCGCCGCCGGCGGCATAGACGGTGGGCTTCGGCGGCTCTACAGGCGGCACGAGGCCTTCCGTTGCGGCGACGTCCGACATTTCGCGTCCCCCCTTGAGCGCCAAGCTCCGTCTAACCGGACAACATCACGACGACATGACCGGTGCGGCCCTGCCAATAGGTCTCGCCGGACACTATATCAGGGGCAGTCTTCGTCCAATCCGGGTTCAGCCATGCTTTTCGGTAAAACCAAGACCACGATGCCCACCGCGGACACGGCACTGAAAGGCCGCCCGACGCCAATTCCCACCGCCGAGGAGCACCACATTTTCTCCCGGCCGCTGCAGGGGCCATATCCCGCGGGGCTGGAGATGGCCATGTTCGGGCTCGGCTGCTTCTGGGGGGCGGAGCGCAAGTTCTGGGATCTCGGCGCGGGCATCTGGATCACCGCCGTCGGCTACGCGGGCGGGATTACGCCCAATCCGACCTATCCGGAGGTCTGCACCGGGCAGACGGGGCACAACGAGGTCGTGCTCGTCGTCTATGATCCCAAGGAAATCAGCTACGCCCAGCTCCTGAAAACGTTCTGGGAGAGCCACGACCCCACGCAGGGCATGCGGCAGGGGAACGACATCGGCACGCAATACCGCTCCGGCATCTACTGGTTCACCGAGGCGCAGCGGGCGGCGGCCGAGGCTTCGAAGGATGCCTATCAGAAAGCGCTCACCGCCAACGGCCGCGGGCACATCACGACGGAGATACTGCCGGCGCCGGAGTTCTTCTTCGCGGAGGACTATCACCAGCAGTACCTGTCGAAGGTTCCGCACGGGTATTGCGGCCTCGGCGGTACCGGGGTGAGCTGCCCGATGCCGACGGGCGTTGCGGCGGCGGACGCTTAATTAGACCGATGATTCACGCTTCGGACTGGTAGGGTCCGAAGCGATCATGGTCTGGCGGAAAACCGGTGCCCACTTTTCAGGAACAGAAAGGCCGCTGCGCGCGGATCGCGCAGCGGCCTTTATCGTTTCGTCTCCCACTCACTCATCCGGTTCTCACCGGCGGGAGCAGCCGGGTTACTTCTTCACCGGCGTTGCCGGTGTCGCGCCGGTCGCCACCGCATCGGTCGCAACCGATGTCGCGCCGGGGCTGTCGATCACGACGCGGCACTCGGCGGGAAGCTGATCCATGGTGATGCGCCGGCGCTCGCTGGGCGGCACCCACTTCTTTTCCGCTTCCTGCTTCGGCTTGGGCTTCGGTTTCAGCGAAGCTTCGACGCTCTTCAGCCAGTTCGTAAGCTCAGCCCCACATCCATCATCGTCCTTCACTGCAGGCTGGGCTTCGCAGCCGCCATTCGGACAGCCGATGCGGATGTGGAAATGATAATAATGCCCCCAGATGGGGCGCACCTTGTGGAGCCAGGCGCGATCCTTACCGGCGGCCTGGCAGAGCGCCTTCTTGATCGCGGGATGCACGAACACGCGCTCCACCGCGGAATAGGAAGCGGCACGCTTGATGAGCGCGACATGCGCGGGCGTGAAGACTTTCGGGTCGACGGACAGGCTCGTCTTGTCGAGCATCGACGTCGCCGCAATCTCCTCGCGCTCCTTGCGCGTCAAGACGCGGTCGGGCATCGGCGTCAGCCAGATATCTGCATCGAGACCGACCTGATGGCTGGCGTGACCGCTCACCATTGGGCCGCCGCGCGGCTGGGAGATGTCGCCGACGAGGAGGCCATTCCAGCCGTCCTGCTTGGCTTCAGCACCGAGCCGCTGAAGAAGCTTGATCAATTTCGGGTGGCCCCAGGCGCGGTTGCGGGAGAGCCGCATCGCCTGCCAGTTGGGCCCGGTGTCGGCCAGGTGCGCGGCGCCCGAGAGACAGCCTTTCGCGTACCAGCCGATGGCGCGCGGGGCGAGGTCGGCGGCGGTCTTCGCCTTGCCGAACAATTCCTTGGCCAGAACTTTGGGTGGCTCGTTCTTTTTCGCGACCGCTTTGGATTTAGGCTCGGGCGGGGGGACCGTTGCCGAGCGCTTCGCCGCGACAGGGGCAGGCGCTTTGACGACCGCCGCGTTGTGCTTGGGTTCGGCGTTGGCCGCGTACGGAATCGCAAGAAGCGATCCGATCAGGCATAGCGTATGGGTGCGTTTCATAGCTCCCCCTAAGCAATGTTCACGCCATACGGGTCCGGTACGGCTAAAAGGCGGTCCTCGAAGATACCAGCGTGTTAACCACGCGCATATGCATGGGCGACTGAACTTGGTCAGCTTTCTAACAGAAGGTCCGCCGGAATCACACACCCACGTCTTGCTGGCGCACGGGGCGGGCGCGCCTATGGACAGTCCGTTCCTCAACAGCATGGGACGCCTACTGACCGAGCGTGGGCTGCGTGTATCGCGATTCGAGTTCGAATATATGGCAACGCGTCGCGACGGAGGCAAACGCCGGCCGCCGCCGCGCGCCGAAACATTGATGCCGGAATACCGGCGCGCCGTAGAGGCACTGCGCGCCATCATAGGTGACCCGTCGCAGAATCGGCTCTTCATCGGCGGCAAGTCCATGGGTGGCCGCGTGGCGAGCCTCGTCGCAGACGAGCTGTTCTCGCTGGGCGCGATCGACGGTCTCGTCTGCCTCGGCTATCCGTTCCATCCCCCGAACAAGCCCAACATCCTGCGCACTGCACATCTTACCGATTTGCGGTGTCCAACGCTCATCGTGCAGGGGGAGCGCGATCCGTTCGGCACGCGCGCAGAAATCACGGGCGAGGACGCTTCAGACATGGGCGAAGCGTCCGATGCCGTGCACGGCGCCGCGGCCACGAAAGGTTATGGGCTTTCGCCCGCGATAAGGTTTGCGTGGATTCCCACGGGCGATCACGACTTCCGTCCCCGCGCGGGCAGCGGATTCACACGGACGGGAAATCTCACCCTCGCCGCCGATGCGGTGACGGCGTTTGCGGGCGATATCGTTTCGCTGAAAAGCTGAAGGCGCCCCGCCGTGAACGGGACGCCTTCTGCATTTCCATCAAAGCTACGGCAGCTTCGCGCCGATCGCGCCGTCGCGATCAATCGTCGTCTTTTTTCTTCTTCTTTTTCTTCTCGACGACCCGCTCGCCGAGCTTAGCCTTGATGTTCTCGATGCCGTCCTTGAAGATGCCGTCGATGGTGCTACGGGCCTCTTTGTCTTCCTTGCCGTCAGCGGCGTCGTAGGTCGCGGCCCAGACGATGTTGACCTCGTCGAGGTCGTCGTCATCGGGCGTCACAGAAAACTGCGCGGTATAATTCTTCACCGGCAGCGGGCTCTCGACGATCTCGTACTGGTAGCTCGTGCCGCGCCGGTCGACGAGCTTCTCCTTGATCACGCCGCCATCCTGCAAGGTGAGCTTGCGGAACTCGGCATCGCCTTCTTTCGATTCCTCGCAGGATTTCACCGCCGGGTGCCATTCGGCAATCGCACACCAGCCGCCGAACTGATCCCACAGGGCTTTCCGTTCCGCTTCGACCTTGTCCTCATCGACGCGAATTTCGATTTTTTTGCCCGAGGTGAGGCTCGCCGCGTGGGCGGCGCCGGCCAGAGGCAGCAGCGCGAAGGAGGAAAGCACTAGTGCGGTAATCGGCAATCTCATCGTTCTCTCCCAGACGGGCACAGGGTCCCCTTTAGCGTTCTTGGGCGCCTTTGCGGCACATCGAAGTGCTACATTGTAACCTTCGAATGGCAAAAGTGCGAGGGGATTTGAGTAGCCGAGGCGGGAGATATGCACCCGCGTCCAGGAATTCCCGCCTGCTCCAGGAAGGTGGCAACGGGCATCGGCGCGCCGATGTAATAGCCTTGCACGAAATCGCAGCCTTCGCCGCGGACCGCCGCGAGCTGCTCGTCGGTCTCGACGCCCTCCGCCGTCACCTCCAGTCCGAGACTATGCGCGAGCATGACGATGGCACGCACGATCTTCAGCGAGTCCCGGTTGCGGGTGATGTCGCGGATGAAGGAGTGGTCGATCTTGATGCGGTCGAACGAGAAGCGGTGGAGGTAGCTCAGGGAGGAATAGCCGGTGCCGAAATCATCGAGCGCGATGGAGACGCCGAGGTCGCTCAGCTCATCCAGCACGGCAATGTTGACGGCGTTGTCACGCAGCAGAACGGACTCGGTGACCTCCAGCTCCAGCCGTCCCGGCGACAGCCCGGAATCCTTCAGTGCCTCCACGACCGTGGCCACGAGACCGGGCTTTTCGAATTGCACCGGAGAAAGATTCACGGAAATTTTGAAGTCGTTGTCCCACTTCGCGGCGATGCGGCAGGCTTCGCGGATGACCCAGACGCCGAGCTGCTCGATGATGCCGCTCTGCTCGGCGAGCGGTATGAACTCGTCGGGCGGAACTGTCCCGCGTTCGGGATGCTGCCAGCGCAAAAGCGCCTCGGCACCCACCACCGCACAGCGCTCCATGCAGAAGATGGGCTGGAAGTATAGCTCGAGCTGGTCTCTCTCCAGCGCCACGCGCAGATCGGATTCGGCGCGATAGCGTGCCTGCATGCGCGCATTGAGCTCTTTTTCGTAGAAGACATAGTTGCCACGCCCGGTCTCCTTCACCCGGCGCATGGCAAGCGCGGCATCTTGAATGAGCTCGTCGGCGCTGCACGGACCATCGGCGATGGCGATCCCGATGCTGGCGCCGATCTGCACATGCCGGCCGCCGGAAATGACCGGAACACCAATGGCCGCGATGAGTTGGCGCGCGCGCTCGGCGATGTCTTCGGCTTTGAAGTCCCCCACCTGGATCACGGCGAACTCATCGCCGCCGATGCGCGCTGCGGCGTCATGGCCGCGCATCTGACCGCGCAGGCGCGTAGCGACGAGGCGCATCAGCTCGTCGCCGGCCGCGTAACCCAGCGTCTCGTTGATCGACTGGAACCGGTCGAGCCCGATGTACTGCACGGCGACACGCTGGCCCGTCTCGCCGACGATGGCCAGCGTTTCGGTGAGGCGCTGCTGGAAGCGGGCGCGGTTGGGCAGGTGCGTCAGCGGATCGGTGAACGCATGCTCGTAGGCGCGGGCGCGGGTCTCCTCCTGCTCCAGCGCGATCATGCACAGGTGCAGGCAGGTTGCCACGACCTGACGCTCGAAAATGGTCGGGCCGCGGGGCCGCGGATAATAGAAGGCGAAGGCGCCGATGACGCGGCCGTCGTGGCCCTTGATGGGGCTCGACCAGCAGGCGCGCAGGCCGAGCGGCAAGGCAAAATGCCTCAAGCTTTCCCATAGGGGCTCTGCCGCGATGTCGGTGACCTCGACCGGCTCGCAGCGGAACGCAGCGGTGCCGCACGAACCCGCGCATGGGCCGATGAGCATGCCGTCCACGGCGCGCTGGAAATGGAGCGGAAGGCTCGGGCTGGCGATATGCCGGAGCCGCTGCTCACGGTCCACGGCGAGCACCGAGCAGATGACCGAAGGGGCCAGCGCCTCCACCCGGCGGCACAGCGTCTCCATGATGTCGGGGAGCGGTACGCCGTTGGCCATGCTTTGCAGGATTTCCTGCTGCAGAAGATGAAGGCGCCGTACCGCAGTGCGGCGCACCTCGACCTTGGCGAGGGGGGTCTCGCGGCTCAGGAAGCGGCCGATCTCCAGCTCGACCACGTCGCCGGCCTCGCCGCTCCGCGTGAGGCCGCGTACCTGGAATACGGAGGCCGTGCCGTTCTTCTGGGCCTTGTTCCACACCTCTTTCCAGCGGGTGCCCTCAAGCTCCGGCCAAACGTCACCGGCGAAACAGTCCCGTAACTGAAGGGATGTATGTGCGTAATGGTCGGCAAACGCCGGGGACCAGCCACACAGCTTTCCGCGCTCATTGAAAAGAGCGACAGGCGCGTGGGGCGCGTATTCTGTCTCGACTGAATAATCGCGCACTGGCATTCGGCGAGACGCCCCGGTGAAGAAAGAGCGATGCGGCAGACATCGCGACCACCGGATTCAATCACGAATTCCCATAAAAAATGGGTTACGGGCGCGCTGCACCCGCCTTTCCAAAAAACACAAAAGGTCATTTCAACTAAACCGGTGTCGCATCGCCGGACATCCGACGCCGGATCATCTGCCGGCGGAGACTAGCAAAACGGGGTAAATTTATTCGAAGAACGCTATATTTGGCGGTGCCGGACGGCTGCTGCGCGGTCGAGGGCGGCGCGGACGAGGTCATCGAGCTGCAGACCCTCGGCCAAAAGCGACAGAAAGTCCCTCTCGCCGTCTTTTATCGCAAGATCGCTCGCTGCAACCTCGGCGGCCAGCGCGTAGGCGGTTTCGCGGAGGGGGACGGGGAGCGCGTCGACGATCATGCGCACGACCTTCATCATGCCTTCGGGCCGCGCGAGGATCCGGCCGCAATCCTGTGCCTCGCGGCTCAGCCATGCGCTGTCGATATCGCGGAAAACCGGTAGCTGGACCACCATGGAGTTGATCCGTGCAAGCTCCTTCTCGGAGATGGCGCGATCGGAGGCGGCGACGGCCACCATCGTGTATATCAGGGCCTCCTGCGGGGTGAGGCTCGCCGTCTGTTTTTCATCCCGCTGCACGTGCTTCCCTCCATCCGCGCCAAATGTGTCACCCGGGCGCGCATCCCGGCGGATGCTGGGCGTTGACGCCAAGCCCGCGCGGAACATAGGTTCGCCCGCACGCCGTTTCCACGGCCCCCATCGCCTCAGCACAGAAGACCGCTTTAGATGTCCTCTTCCGACGCCGCCATCACGTCCGCCCTATCCGATGCCAGGGCATGGCCCTTCGAGGAAGCCCGCCGGCTCATCGCGCGCCTCGACAAGCTGAAGGGCGGCGCGGAGAAAACGGTGATCTTCGAGACGGGCTACGGCCCGTCGGGGCTGCCGCACATCGGCACCTTCGGCGAAGTGGCGCGCACGAGCATGGTGCGCCACGCGTTCGAGCTCCTGACGGACGGCAAGCGCGCCACGCGCCTCATCTGCTTCTCGGACGATATGGACGGGCTGCGCAAGGTGCCCTCCAACGTGCCGAACCAGGAGCTGCTGCACGCGGCCCTCGAAAAGCCGCTGACGAGCGTGCCCGACCCGTTCGGCAAGTTCGAGAGTTTCGCGCACCATAACAACGCGATGCTGCGCGATTTCCTCGACCGGTTCGGCTTCTCCTACGAGTTCATGTCGGCGACGGAGGCCTACAAGGCCGGCCGTTTCGACGAGACGCTGCTGAAGATGCTGCACGCCTACGACAAGGTGATGGAGATCATCCTGCCGACCCTCGGGCCGGAGCGGCGCGCCACCTATTCGCCGTTCCTGCCGGTCTCGCCGACCTCCGGCAAGGTGCTGCAGGTGCCGATGATCGAGCGGCACCCGAAGAAGGGGACCATCGTCTACATCGACCCCGACACGGGCGAGAAGGTCGAGACGACGGTCACGGGCGGCGCGGTGAAGTGCCAGTGGAAGGCCGACTGGGCGCTGCGCTGGACGGCGCTCGGCGTCGACTACGAAATGGCGGGCAAGGACCTCATCGAGAGCGTCCAGCTCTCTTCGCGCATCTGCAAGGCGCTCGGCGGCACGCCCCCCGAGGGCTTCAACTACGAGCTGTTCCTCGACGACCGCGGCGAGAAGATTTCCAAGTCGAAGGGCAACGGTCTCACCATCGACGAGTGGCTGCGCTACGCCAGCCCCGAGAGCCTGTCGCTGTTCATGTATCAGAAGCCGAAGTCGGCCAAGCGGCTCTATTTCGACGTGATTCCCCGGGCCGTCGACGAATACCTGCAGCTCCTCGCGGCCTATTCGCGCCAGGACGACAAAGCCCGTCTCGACAATGCCGTGTGGCACATCCATGCCGGCAATCCGCCGTCGGCCGATATGCCGATCACGTTCGCGCTGCTGCTCAATCTCGTCGCCGCCTCGAACGCGGAGGACAAGAGCGTGCTGTGGGGCTTCATCCGCCGGCACGTGAAGGGCGTGAGCCCGGAAACCCATCCCCTGCTCGATGAGCTGGCGGGCTATGCGGTTCGCTACTATGGGGATTTCGTAAAGCCGCAGAAGAAGTATCGCGCCGCCGACGAGGTGGAGGCGGAGGCGCTGCGCGCGCTTTCCGGCGTGCTCGCCGGGGCCGATGCCAATGCCTCGGCGGAGGATCTGCAGTCGCTCATTTACGACGTCGGCCGCTCGATCCCGCGGTACCAGGACCCCAACGCCAAAGGCGCGACGCCGGAGCGTCCCGGGGTCTCGAACGCGTGGTTCGGCGCCATCTACCAGGTGCTGCTGGGCGAGGAGAAGGGGCCGCGCTTCGGCAGCTTCGTGCAGCTCTACGGTATCAACGAAACGCGTAAGCTGATTGACCGTGCGCTGAGCGGGGAGTTCACTGCGACGAAACCCGCCTAGCCGCGCTCCGGTGCGGCGACATCCAAGAGTTGGGGCGGGCGAACCCTGGGGAGGATCACATGCGCAACAGGACCGCGATGTCGATGGGTATGCTGCTGGCAGCGACCGTGATGGCGGCAACCGCCGCGGCGGATACGCTGGCCAGCTACGGCAAGTACACCGTCAAGGAAAAGGCCAAGGCGATAGACGCGGTCGCGGCCAAGCATGACGTGTGGCTCGAGGACGACCAATTCGAGAGCATGGACACCTGCATCAAGGGCCACGTGGCGAAAGGCCCGGCCAATCGCGATCTGGGCGATGCCATCCAGGAATGCTTCATGAAAATTGTCCGAAGCGATCAGCTTTTCTAAGCTGCGCCCCCGACACTTTCCAGCGCCAGTCCGCGGGCAGTGATCCCGTGCGCTCGTTTTTTGACAGACCGATCATCGACGCTTCGGACTGATGGGGGCCGAAGCGATCATGGTCTTTTGATCAGACCGATGATTCACGCTTCGGACTGGTATGGTCCGAAGCGATCATGGTCTAGCGGAAAACCGGTGCCCACTTTTCCGGGAGCACTCACTCTTGACCGTGCTCCTCATCGGAAAACCGGTGCCCACTTTTCCGGGAGCACTCACTCTTGACCGTGCTCCTCATCGGAAAACCGGTGCCCACTTTTCCGGAAGCACTCACTCTTGACCGTGCTCCTCATCGGAAAACCGGTGCCCACTTTTCCGGAAGCACTCACTCTTGGTCGTGCTTCTGATCGGAAAACCGGTGCCCACTTTTCCGGAAGCACTCTAGGCGACGTCGCTGCGTGCGCCCTGCATGCCGACCGCTTCAATGCCCCAGATCTCGCGCATCAGCGCAAGAAGCTTGGCTTCCCGCTCTCTGATCTCGGTCGCGCGCCACGCGGTGGCCTCGGCCACGTCGCGGGTAATCGCGAGCACGGGCGGATCGTCCTCGGTGCCGCGATAGATCTCGCGCTTGCGAAGGAAGTCCTGGTTGCGGGCGCGGTCGTTCTGCCGCTGCGTGACGGCCACGAGATTGCCGAGGCTTTCGGTGCAGGCCTCACGCTCCTCGGCATCGGCGAACCAGCGCCGCCACTCGCTCGTGGCGCCGGGCCGCTGCGGAAGCACATGCTCGACGCTGTAGTCCTTCGGATCGAGCACGGTGGCGCTGCGGGTCAGCTCGTCGTTGAGGCGCAGGAGCAGTTGTTTGCATACCTGCGCGTCGCGGCGGTACATCGAGCGCAGATGGTAACCGATGTTGCGCATCTCATCGCGGCTGAGCGCGAACGGCCCCTCGCCAGGGCGAACCGGTGCACCGGACTTCACCAGCTGTATGACGGCCGCCATGCGGCGCACGCGCTTGCCCGTGCCGAGGCACAGAACGCGCAGGAGATGCACGAGGCGGTCGATCTCCTTCAGCAGCACGCGTGCGCGCTCGGGATCGTTTGCATACTGATGCACGGCGAGAATTGCGGCGGGTGCCCAGTCACCCTCGGGGAGCCGTCCCAGGTAGACGAGATAACGGCGCACCTCGGGGTCGAGGTTGAGATTGACATCGGCCGCGCGCAAGACCGTGTCGTAGGCTTTCGACAGGGGCTCGAACACGTCGTCGAGGAAGGCTTCGGGGCCGCCGATGTCGCGGATGGCACGGCGCACGCCGGCGATGATCCTGGCGTCCTCGCGGCCGTGGATCGTAAAGATATGGCTGAAGAAGGTCTCGAAGTTCGGCCCCAGCAACTGGGCTGCCGCATCCCACTTCTCCAGGGCCGGGCCGACGCGCTCCTTCGGCACATTCTTTAGAATTTCGGCCTTGAGGATGTCGTTGCGCTGCAGGGCGCGGCCACGCTCGTTCAACACGGTAAAGAGCCGGTGCGCACGGTCTATGTCGCGTGTCAGGACCACCACGAAGTGACACTGCTCGCAGAGGTAATCGGCCAGCTTGCGGCGATCGGCCTCGTCGAGGCCCGAGACCTCGCGGAAGAAATAGTCCCGGACCGCGAGCATCCGCTCTTCCGCTTCGCTGAGCTCCTCGGCGGTGGGCGCGGACGTGCATGCCCCGCGGGCCTGGACATAGCTTTCGAGGAAGGACTGCTCGCGCGCACTCACCTCGATGCGGAACTTCCCGCCGAACTGGCGCGATGCCGTGCTATCGGCCAGGATGAGATGGTCGAGCCTGTTGCGCGCACCCCAGCGCCAGCGCTCGGTGCCGAGGTCGCGCAGCACGGCAACGAGGATGGCCAGCGTGACGAGCCTCTGCTGGCCGTCGATGATGTCGAACAGCCGCGGCTCGCGCTCGGGCGCATTGGGCAGGCCGCCATCGGCGTTGTCGAGCAAGAGGATCGTGCCGAGGAAGTAATCGGGCTCCTCCGCTCCCACCTTTCCGCCGAGACCGGCGGCGCCGAGGATGTCCTCCAGCAACTGACCCGCCTCGGCTGTCGACCACGAGTACGGCCGCTGGAAAGCGGGCACGGAAAAGTGGAACGGCGGGGAAAACAGGTTCGCCAGGGTCAGAGACGCTGTAGGAAGACCGGGGAACATCGAACTACTTTTTTGTTTTGCTGTCGCGCGTGGAGGATGTTCGCGAGCGCCGGGGAGCACGGGGAACAAGACTGAAGAAGGTATCATGAGTGCGTTCGCGGCGACAGACGCGATGTCCGAAAAGAGATCCCTCTTTCGAGGGTGGCGCGTTCGGTGTTGATCGGCGGAGACAGCAACGCGACGGGGCGCCGCGCGCGCAAACGGCGCGCTTGTTCCGGAACCGTTTTTTTCACCGCACGCCAAAGTGGGGCAAGCAATGAGTGACGCTCGACATTTCGTGTACAAGGTACTGCCGCGCGGTGAATGGCACGAGGCATGCCGCGCCGGCGCCTACGCCGGCTCGGCCGACGACCGACGCGACGGCTTCATCCATTTGTCGCTGCTCGAGCAATTGCCCGGCACGCTCGCCAAGCATTTCCGCGGCCAGGGGGATCTCGTTCTGGTGCAGCTGGTGACAGACACGCTGGGGGATGCTCTACGGTGGGAGACCTCCCGCGGCGGCGCCCTCTTCCCGCACCTTTATGCGCCGCTGCCGGCGGATCGCGCCGTCGCCGTGCACGATCTTCAGCTCGTCGACGACGTGCCCGAGCTGCCCAAGGAATTCTCCGTATGCTGAGACGATTGTTCGACCTCGCACCGCGCGCCCTGCGGTTGCTGCCGCCGGAGGAAGCGCACGAGATCACACTCAAATCGCTGGAGCTCGGTGCGTTTCCCGCCGCCCGTGAACGGGACGATCCTGCACTGGCCATGCGGTTTGCGGGGCTGGCGGTGCCCAATCCCGTCGGCATCGCTGCGGGTTTCGACAAGGACGCGCGCGTGCCGGATGCCATCCTGCGGCTGGGCTGCGGGTTCGCCGAGATCGGCACGGTAACGCCGCTGGCGCAGCCGGGAAACCCGACGCCGCGCATCTTCCGCCTGCCGCGGGACGGCGCGGTCATCAATCGACTGGGGTTCAATAACGGCGGCCATGCCGCGGCGCTGGCGCGCCTGCAGCGCCGGCCGCGTGCGGGTGTCGTCGGCGTCAACATCGGCGCCAATAAGGACTCGAGCGACCGCATCGCCGACTACGTGCGCGGCATCGCGACATTCTACGACGTGGCGAGCTACTTTACGATCAACATTTCCTCGCCCAACACGCCGGGCTTACGCGACCTGCAGGATCCTGCGGCGCTGGCCGATCTCGTCCAGCGCGTCATGGCGGCGCGCGATGAACAGATGCGTGCGGGCAAACCGCGCCGCCCGCTGGTCGTCAAGCTGGCACCGGATATTGCCGAACATGATCTTGACGCTGTTCTCGAGCCGCTCGTTGCACAGGGCGTCGACGGCATTGCGGTTTCCAATACGACGCTGTCGCGTGCGGGGCTGTCGGACCCTAACGCGCGGCAGGCGGGCGGGCTCTCCGGCCGTCCCCTCTTCCACCGCGCCACCGTCATGCTCGCGCGCGTCCACCGGGCGACGGAGGGCAAAGTACCGCTGATCGGCATCGGCGGCATCGACAGCGGCGCGGCTGCGCTCTCCAAGATCGAGGCGGGCGCCACGCTCGTGCAGCTCTACACCGGATTGATCTACGCCGGGCCGGGCCTCATCACCGAGATCAAGCACACCCTCGCGACGGGTGTGCGCCGGTCGGGGGCGACATCGCTCAGCGCGCTCGTCGGGCGGCGCGCGGCCGAATGGGCGGCCAAGCCGGTAGAGGGCTGAATAGCGCCGGGCGATCAGGTGCGCGGGGGCGGCGGGTTGTCCGACCCCTTCATGGTGCGCAGGAGCCTCGAAATAAACCAGATCGGCACCACCACCATGGCGCCGAGGATGAAATAGCCGAGCAGGGAATCTATCGCGCCGAAGCCGAGGTCGTAGATCCGCCGCAGCATCACGTTGATGCGGTCGAAGATGTTGTCCGGCGTGATGCCGAGGGCCGAAAGCACGACGCCCACGACGATGGACAGCACGACGAGGCGTATGATGACGCCGGCGACGCTTCCCCCAAGGAAGGTGTTACGATCCATCGAGCTGATCTCCTGCAGGGCATGGCGGCGCGGGCCGGAAGCCACCATCTAGACCCTGGCCGGAACTTGCAGATCCCCGGCCGGGACTTGGCGGCAACCTACGGCCATTAGCATAGTTGCCGAGCCGTTTCGACAGCGTACGTGCGTATCCGATGACCCAAACGAAGCCAGCCCGAGGCGCCTCCGGGCGTCCCCCGCGAAGTGGGGTCCGTCGCCCTCGGGGCAAGGCGCAGAGTGTCGCCGAGACGCTGCCGGAGCCGTTTGCCGGCTGGTTCGCCGCGCGCGGCTGGGCGCCGCGTCCGCACCAGCTCGCGCTGATCGAGGCGGCCCAGGAACGGCGCTCCAGTCTGCTCATCGCGCCGACCGGGGCGGGCAAGACGCTGGCCGGCTTCCTGCCGAGCCTCATGGATCTCGCCCCGGCGAAACGATCCAACCGCGGGCGCGGGCTGCACACACTTTATATATCGCCGCTGAAGGCGCTGGCGGTGGACGTCGCCCGCAACCTGCTGGCGCCGATCACCGAGATGGGGCTGCCCATCCGGACGGAGACGCGTACCGGCGATACGTCCGTCGCTCGGCGGGCGCGGCAGCGCCGTTCACCGCCGCACATCCTGATGACGACGCCGGAGCAGCTCACGCTGCTGCTCAGCCACGCGGACAGCGCGGAGCTGTTCGCCGACCTCGACACGGTGATCCTCGACGAGGTGCATGCGCTGGCGGCGACGAAACGCGGCGACCTGCTGGCGCTCGACCTTGCGCGCCTGCGCACGCTCGCGCCGGGCATGCGGACGGTCGGGCTTTCGGCGACGGTGGCGCGTCCCTCCGAGCTACGCGCGTATCTCGTTCCGCAGCACGCGCCGCAATCGCAGATCGAGCTGGCCGATCTCGTTCTCGTCGGCGGCGGCGCGAAGCCGCGCATCGAGATCCTGGAGCTCGACGAGACGGTGCCGGCGGTCGGGCATACCAGCCGCTACGCCATCGGCGAGATCTACAATGCCATCGAGGCGCATCGCCTGAGCCTCCTCTTCGTCAACACCCGCATGCAGGCCGAGCTGCTGTTCCAGGACCTGTGGCGCAACAACGATCTCGGACTGCCGATCGGGCTGCACCACGGCTCGCTCGACGCCACACAGCGGCGCAAGGTGGAGGCGGCGATGGCCGCGGGGACGCTGCGCGCGGTGGTCGCCACCTCCACACTCGACCTCGGCATCGACTGGGGCGACGTCGATCTCGTCATCCATGTGGGTGCGCCGAAGGGCGCCAGCCGCTTCATCCAGCGCATCGGGCGCTCGAACCACCGCTTCGACGAGCCGTCGAAAGCGGTGCTCGTGCCGTCGAACCGCTTCGAGGTGCTGGAGTGCCGCGCGGCCGTCGATGCCGCCGAGGCGGGTGCGCAGGATGTCACCTTCTCGCGGCAGGGTGCGCTCGACGTGCTAGCGCAGCACATCCTCGGCACGGCATGCGCTGGTCCATTCGATGCCGCGAAGCTCTACGGGGAGGTAACGTCCGCGGCGCCTTACGCTCCGCTGACGCGCGCCACGTTCGACCGCGTGCTCGGCTTCGTCGCCGACGGCGGATATGCGCTCAAAACCTATGACCGCTTCGCGAAGCTGAAGCAGACGGCCGAGGGACAATGGCGCATCGCCCACCCGCGCTTCGTACAGGGCTACCGCATGAACGCGGGCACGATCGTCGCCGCGCCGCTCATCAAGGTGCGGCTCGTGGGGCAGCGCGCGGCGGCTTCGCGCAGAACGCTCATGGGGGGCCGCGTGATGGGCGAGGTGGACGAATACTTCATCGAGCAGCTGCGCCCGGGCGAAGCCTTCGTGCTCGCGGGCGAGGTGCTGCGCTTCGAGGGCATGGGCGAGAACGAAGCCTATGTGACGCGCGCGAAGGCACGCGATCCCATCATCCCGAGCTACAACAGCGGCAAGTTTCCGCTCTCGACGCACCTCGCCGAGCGCGTGCGGGCCATGCTGGCCGACGATCATGCCTGGTCGCGCCTGCCTTCGACGGTGGCGGACTGGTTGCGCCTGCAGCAGGAGCGCTCCGCCATCCCGGGACGCGACGAGCTGCTGATCGAGACCTTCGCGCGCCGCAACTGCCATTACCTCGTCGCCTATCCGTTCGAAGGCCGCCTGGCGCATCAGACGCTGGGGATGCTGCTGACGCGCCGGCTCGACCGCATCGGAGCCGGTCCGCTCGGCTTCGTCGCCAACGACTACGGCATGGCGCTCTGGACCATGGGCGACCTTTCAACCCTCGTCGCGCAGGGCAAGCTCGATCTCGACGCGCTTCTCGACCAGGACATGCTGGGCGACGACCTCGACGCGTGGCTTGCGGAATCCAACCTGATGAAGCGCACATTCCGCCAGGTGGCGCTGATCGCGGGCCTCGTCGAGCGCCGCCACCCTGGCCGTGAGAAAACGGGGCGGCAGGTGGCCGTATCGACCAACCTCATCTACGACGTGCTGCGCCGGCACGATCCGCATCACGTTCTTCTGGAGGCGGCCTGGGCCGATGCGGCAACGGGCCTTCTCGACATTGCGCGCCTCGGCGATTTTCTGCGCCGCATCGAGGGCAGAATCAGGCATCAACCCTTGGACAGGGTGTCGCCGCTTTCCGTGCCTATTCTGCTGGAAATCGGCCGCGAGACGGTGGCTGGTTTCGCCCGCGAGGAGCTGCTGCGCGAAGCGGCGGCGATGACGATGCGGGATGTGGAGCAGAAGGACGCGAAATGCTCGAGCTGAAACCTGAGCGCCTCGGCTTTGACGACTACCGGGATCAGGAAGTCGCGATCTGCGGGAAGCTGTTCCGCGCAGATATGGCGGGTGCGCTCTACTGGCCCGCGGTCGATGCGCTGATCGTCGCCGACCTGCACCTCGAGAAGGGCTCATCCTATGCCCGGCGCGGCCAGCTCGTGCCGCCCTACGATACCCGCGAAACACTCAACAGGCTTGCGGCCGTCATCGACCGCTACGATGCGGGAACGGTGATCGCGCTCGGCGACAGCCTGCACGATGTCGATGCCTCCTCACGCATCGGCATCGAAGAGCTCGAAATCCTGCAGATCATGCAGGAGGACCGCGAGTGGATCTGGGTGACGGGCAACCACGACCCGGAGATCGGCGAGCGCCTGGGCGGCACCGTGGTGGGCGACATCGAGATCGATGGTCTCACCCTGCGCCACGAGCCGCACCCCGGACACATGACGCACGAGATCGCTGGGCATCTGCATCCGGCTGCGAAACTCTCCATGTACGGCTACACGCTGCGCCGGCCCTGCTTCGTCGGCAATGGCCGCAGGCTGGTGCTGCCGGCCTTCGGCACGTATACGGGCGGCCTCAACATTCTCGCCGAGCCGTTCGAGCCGCTGTTCGGGCTCGAAGGGATGCAAGTCTGGATGCTCGGCCAGGAGGGGCTTTACCCCGTCGCGACGCGCCTTTTAAAGGACGACTGAACGGGCTCGGCGGAGCGTGCGGGGCACTCAGACCATGATCGCTTCGGACGCTATCAATTCGAAGCGTCCCGCACCGATCATGCCGTCTTGCGGCGGAAGAACGTCGACGCGATCATCCCGCACAGGACCGCGATGAGCACGGCCACGATACCGTAGGTCGTGGGGTAGACGAACGCGAAGTTGTGCACGACGCGCTCGATGCCTGCGCGGTGCAGCGTCACGCGCCCGATGTGCGCGCTCACCACCTCGCCCTTGCGGAACAGGTACGTGCGCGCGACCAACGGCCCGACCGGCACGTTGGCCGGCAGCGCGATGGTGCTGCGGAAGAGGCTGCGGCCCGCGAAGGTGACGCCGTGGGGATCGAGAACGTAGAGGTTCTCTTTCTTCTTCAGCCGAATGACACCGGCCTTGAAGGCGGCGAGCTCGTAATCCTTGTACCCTGCGCCGGTATTGCCCGAGGGCGTCATTTTAATGTGGTGCAGACCGATGGCGTGACGTTCGAGCACGAGCGGGCCCGCGATCTCCTCGATCGGGCGCGTGGAGGCGATCGCATAGTAGCTCGGCACCGATTTGAACGTGATCGAGGAGGTGTTGATCCACACGCCCGCGACGTCACTCTTGCGGCGCACGACGACCGGGAACGGGGTTCCTTCGACGACGATGACGACATCGTAATAGCCGGTCGCATCCTCCTTGGGCGCCTGGCTGTTGTCGATAGCGCCGAAGACGATGATCTCGTGGCCGGTGAAGCCGGTCGTCACCGCCAGCTCGCGCGTTGAAATATCGGCCTCGACCGTTTCCTTGGGCTGGGGCGGCGGCGGAACGACGGTCGGTGCGGGCACACCGGGCGGCGGGCTATCCGCCTCCTGGGCGAATACCGGCATGGTAAGGGTGATAGCGAGCAAACAGGCGAGTAGCCCTTTCCGCATCAGCTGCCTCCCCCGATGACGGGCCCGATGGAAAAGAGCTCGGTTGGCTTCACCATCAGGTCCCAGCCGATGCGCAGGCAGACGAGAAGCACGAGCGCAGCCAGCATGAAGCGGAGCTGCTCGCCCTTGAGCCGTGCACCCGCCGCGGCGCCGAACTGCGCGCCGATCACGCCGCCGACGATGAGCAGCAGCGCCAACACCACATCGACCGCCTTGTTCTCCATCGCCTGCAGCAGGGTCGTCGCCGCCATCACGAACACGATCTGGAAGAGCGAGGTGCCGATGACGATGCTCGTCGGCACGCGGAGCAGGTAGATCATGGCCGGCACCATGACGAAGCCGCCGCCCACGCCCATGATGGCGGCCATGAAGCCGACGAACGCGCCGATCATCGCGGGCGGAAGCGCGCTGATGTAGAGCTTCGAGCGGTGGAAGCGCATCTTGAGCGGCAGGCCGTGTACCCAGCTGTGCTGGCCGGTTTTACGCACCGGCGCGGCCTGTCCCGTGCGCTGGCGCTGAATGGTGCCGATGCTCTCGATCAGCATCAGCGCGCCCACCGCGCCGAGGAACGTCACGTAGCTCAGCGACACGAACAGGTCGAACTGGCCGATCTGGCGCAGGATTTTCATCAGCGACACGCCGACGATCGAGCCGACGACGCCGCCGGCCACCAGGACCACGCCCATCTTCACGTCGACGTTGTTGCGCCGGTACTGCGCGATGGCGCCGGAAACCGACGAGGCGAGGATCTGCATCGAGCCGGTGCCGACCGCGACTGCCGTCGGTACGCCCATGAACATCAAAAGCGGGGTGAGCAGGAAGCCGCCGCCGATGCCGAAGAGGCCGGAAAGAAAGCCCACGGCCGAGCCCATGCCGAGGAAGAGCACAACGTTGACGGACATCTCGGCTATGGGCAGGTAGATGTTCATCAGCTTCGCTTGCGCACTTACCCTTGCAGCGCCCTCTTCGCCCGGACGCATACGGTGACGCCGCCTGATGCTCTGATATCGCGGGGGGCGTCAAGGCGGCGGCAGCTTGCCGACTAGCATAAGCGCTGGAAGTAAAGATAGGCGACGCACATAACAAAATGCGCCGCGGGATACGCGGCGCATTCACATTCTTCGTGTCCGCGTGGCAGATCAGCCGCGGCGGTTGGCGTTCTTCCAGGCCTGGCTCGCAAGCCGGGCATCGTTGACGGCACCCTGCACCGGCTTCGCGCGCCAGGCGGCGATCTCGGTGTCGGCGGCAGCGAGCGCGTCCGGATCGAGCTTCGCTTTCATTTCGTCGCGGCGACCGGCGGCGTCGGTGTCGCCGGATTTGGCGGCGAGAACCAGCCACTTATAGGCCTGCTGCAGATCCTTCGGCACACCCATGCCATTCTCGTACAGCACCGCAAGATTGAACTGGCTGTCGGCGAGGCCGTGCTCGCTCGCGGCCTGGAACCAGCGGGCGGCGGTCTCGTAGTCGCCGGTGGGGCTGCGGGAGGCGGCGAGGACGGCGAGGTTGTGCATCGCCTTCACGTTGCCCTGGGCGGCCGCACGCTCGTACCAGACCTGTGCACGCTGGCGGTCCTGCTTCACGCCGAGGCCGCGCTCGTACAGCGTGGCGAGGCGGAACTGGGCGAGGGCGAAGCCGTTGGCGGCGGCGCGCTGATACCACTGCGCAGCTTCGCGAAGATCCTGGTCGGTGCCCTTGCCCTCGGCGAGGCGGGAGGCGACCTCGAACTGGGCCGCGGCATCGCCCTGGGCGGCGGCGAGGCGCATGGAGAACGGACCAACCGTGGCGGGCGGCAGCTTCGAAGCGCCCGGCGCCGGCTCGATCGCCTCGTCCTCGATCTGCGCGGTGGCGGCGCCGCCGTTGCGCTGGAGAACGTGCTGCTCCATCAGCGCGGCAGGAGTTGCATGGGCTGCTGCCAATCCGAGCTGGCCGGACAGGTGCGCCATGCGTGCCTGCTCGCTCATCTGCGCGATCTCGGCGGCGGAGGCACCGTTCGTCTGCATCGTGATGCCGTTCGGAAGCGAGGCGGTGTCGATCGGCGAGCCGTTGACCTGCACGTCCTCATATTCGCTGGCGCCCTGCTCGATCGGCGGCACGAACTGCTTGGTCTGGCGCGGTGCGGGCGTCGTGGCGGGCGCGCCGGCGTCGGGCGCCATCATCGGGGCCGCAGCGGGCGCTTCGGCGGCCGACGGCTGGGCAGCCGGAGCCGTCTGGGCGGCGGGGGCCGTGTGGGCCGGCGCGGCGATGGGGGCGAGGGCCGGCCCAACGTGCGCGTCGACGTGGCCGGTGGTGCGCGGCATGAAGAAGATCGCCGCCGGAATCGCAGCCAGCAGCACGAGCAGGCTCATCGCCACCCTTTGCGAACGAAAGCTAAAGATCGAGCGGCGCGCGCGCGGTTTTGCGGGCTCATCGCGCGTGCCGGCGAGGAGCGTTCCGGCGCGCATGTCGCTGTCGGGCGCGATCTCCGGGCGGGCGGCGGCTTTCAGCTTGGCGCGGTGGGCGTCGGCGATGAAGTCGTGGCGCAGAACCTCCATCGAGCGCTTGGGCTGCTGCGGCTCGTCGAAAACCTCCGCTTCCTCGTCGCGCGAGCGGGAGAAGGCGGTGTCGAGATCGAAGCCCGCGGTGGTGTAGACCGGCACGCGCGGAGCTTTCTCGGCTTCCGCATCCTCGCGGTAGGCGCGAACGTTGGCGTCGACCAAGTCTTCCATCGGGAGGAAGTCGGACTGGTCGGCGTCGGCCGAGGCCATCTCGGCGTAGACCGTCGCCGTCGCCGGGATCAGGTCATCGGGATCCTGCACGAGGGCGGGAGGCGCGGGAGGCGTCGGGGGGACGGGAGCGGCAACGGGCTCCTCGGCGAGGGACGCGGTGCTCGCGGGGGTGAACGCCTCAGCGGCGGCAACGGCTGGCGCGGTGTCTTTCTGATACTGCGGGACGTGCTGATACTGCGGAACCTGCGCTGGCTGATACTGCGGCGCCTGTGCCTGCTGCCAGGTCTGCTGCTGCTCGCGGGCGAGCTCCTCCAGCGCATCGATACGGTCCAGCACGCGCACGATCGCCTGCTGCACGGTATCCAGCATGCTGGCGTTGTTCTCGTCGCTGTTGCGGCGCTCGTTGATCAGGTTCTCGATCATGCCGCGCATCTGGCCGATCTCGTCCGCGCGGGACTTGCCCACGCCGCTCTCGGCTAGGTCGGCGGCGACGCGCTGTGCGGCGGCGTTGGCGAGCTCCTCGTAGCTGATCTCGTGGGCCGAGCTGCGGCTGACGAGACCGCACAGGCGCTCGTCGGAGAGCTGCACCGCGATCATACGGAGCTGCGCATCGATGGCGTCGAGACGGCCGACGTCGGCCGACACCGCGACGCCTTCATTGAAGAGGCGCGTGAGACGCTCGTCAGAAAGCTGCGAGGTCAGCGTGCCGAGGTGCGCATCGATCATGTCGAGGCGGGCAAGCTGGCGGCGGAACTGGTCGAGCTGGCTGGCGATCTCCTCGATCTGGCTCTCGGCGGCGCGCAGCTCGTCGATGTCGGCGCGGGTCGCGACCTGGCCGAGCATGGAGTTGAGCTGCGCTTCGAGGTCATCGAAACGGCGGCCGAGGGATGCGAGCGCGTTCTCGGGACGGATCTGGGCCAGCGACTGCTCGATGCGCGCGGCGATCTCCGCGAAGCGCTGATCGAGCAGGCCGGAATCGATCGCGCAGCCGCGGGGGGCGGCAGGCTGCGCGACGTCGCCCGTCATGCCCATGGGGGCTGTCGAGGCGCCAACGGGATTGCGCGCGGGGATGGTCTGCTGGGCGGCAGGCCGCGGCGGTACGGACTGAGCACGCGGCGCAGCGGGAGCTTCGCGGCGGGCGCCGGCGGCGAACGCCTCGCCGGATTCATAGATCCGCACGAGGGCGCTGGCCGATGCCTCGTCCCACGGGTTTCCTTCGGCAGCGGCGCGCTGGCCGCCATGGTGGCCGCCGAGCGCGATTATCTCGTCCGGGGAGACGCGGGCGACGCGCACGTCGTCCTCGGTGACGTAGCGGATGGCCTTGAAGCGCGCAGCGGTCGCGCGGTGCTCGGGGTTGGCCGCGTTGTATGGCACCAGCATGCCGCGGCCGAGATCGGCGAGACGTTCGCCGAGGCGCTGCATCTGCTGCTGGATGCGCTCCACGTCGGGCCCGAGCTCATGGGGCACCTGCGCTCTAATCGAGCGGGCCTCGTCGCTCAGCGCGGCGAGCCTGTCGCGCATCTGGTCCAACATCACCGCCTGGGAGGATTCGTGTGCGGCCATGGCAGCGGCATCGGCGTGCGCGCCATAGATTCCGTTGTAGGCTTGGTTAGACATTTCAATCCCTTGGCGCTGGTCGCTGTGCCCTGCGGGGCTAAGTACTGGGCTGGGTGCGGTTGCCGAATCGGGACGCGCAAAACAAAACTCCGCTCATCCCCAGGCTTCGCCAGTCTCGGTAAACGTGAGGTTAAGCAGCGCGTAAAAATTGCACTGGGACGCGCAATTAGCGGCAAAATGCGCGTTCGCCGGCCGCCAGCGGGGCGGCGGACGGGAAGCTCGGGAGAGCGGCAATGGCGAAATCGACGACAGGCGGCCGGTCAGAAGGCCCGCTCGGTCAAGCCCTCGATATTCTCCACGTCGAGACAAGGGGCCCGGCGCTCTACGACGAGACCGGCGCGGTGCGCGCGTGGCTGGGGGAGATCGGCGCTGCGGAGGGGCTGCTGACGCTCTTCATTCGCCACACGTCGGCGTCGCTGCTCATCCAGGAAAACGCCGATCCGGATGTCCATACCGATCTTCTCGCCGCCTTCGAAAGGCTGGCGCCGCGCGGCGCTCGCTCCGTGCATGCGGTCGAGGGGCCCGACGACATGCCGGCGCACATCAAGTCGGCGCTGACGGCAACCTCCCTCGCGGTTCCGGTGAAGGCCGGGCGGATGCTGCTGGGTACCTGGCAGGGGATCTACGTCGCCGAGCACCGCGACCGGCCCCACCGACGCGAGGTGGTCATGCACTATCTCGGCACGTTCGGTGGCTAGAGCCGTTCCGGTTCAGGTAGAAACGCAGAACGGCTCTAGAGCATTGTTTGGTCGTGCTTCTTAGCGGAAAATCAGTGCCCACTTTTCCGGAAGCACTTCCTTCCCCCGTGCTTCTCAGAGCACGATCGCTTTTCTTCGGATCGCGATGCGGCTTTAGCCTTTTGATCAGACCGATGATTCACGCTTCGGACGGGTAGGGTCCGAAGCGATCATGGTCTGGCGGAAAACCGGTGCCCACTTTTCCGGAAGCACTTCCTTGCCCCGTGCTTCTCAGAGCACGATCGCTATTCTTCGGATCGCGATGCGGCTCTCGACTTTGATCAGACCGATGATTCACGCTTCGGACTGGTAGGGTCCGAAGCGATCATGGTCTAGCGGAAAACCGGTGCCCACTTTTCCGGAAGCACTCGAGTTGTATCGGTTCTGGAGCGTTCGCTCCGGGCCTCGCGGGGGCTATGCCCGCTCGCGGTTCTTGAGGCGCAGAAGGCGCATCTCGCGATCGTAGATCACCTCCCCGCCGGGGATGCGGATTTCCCGCACCAGCTCGAGCATGCTCCGGCTCGGTCCCGGCGTCGTGATGCTCGCCAGCGTCACCCCCAGCACACCGGCGGGCAGCCCGAACAGACCGGCCAGCGCACCGTTGAGCCCGACGATGCCCGCCTCGGCAGCGAGAATGGTGAGCAGCGCAACGCCGAAACCGCAGCTCATGCCCGCAATCGCGCCGAAGGCATTCATCCGCTTCCACCAGATCGAAAGCACCAGCACCGGAAAGAACGTCGAGGCGCTGAGCGCCAGCGACCACAGCATCAGCCGCAAGGGGTCGGCGGGTGCGAGCAGCGTGAAGAGGCCGCCGACGAGCGCGACGCCGGCAATCGCGAGGCGGCCGAGTTGCACCCGCGCCTTGCGCGCCAATGGCTCCCAGGAGAGCCCGTTGATGCCGTCTTCGGCGGCAACACTGCCCAGTGCGCTCGCGGCTGCGCCGGCGCCCACGACCGCGGCCGCGACGATACCGGTGGCGGCCAGGTACAGCACGACCTTGGGCATTTCCGCCGCGACCGGCAGCGCCAGCAGCACGCCGTCACGGGCAAAGCCGAGCCCCGTGTACGTCGGCGGAGAGGCATTCGCCGCGCTGACGAGCCCGAGCTCGACGAGCTGCCGCATCCAATCGGGCAGCGACGCGGGCTGCTCGCGCACCATGTCCATCACGTAGTCGCGCATGTAGACCGCAACGGCCGCGGCCGTGAGCGTGATGAGCGCGAAATAGACCGTCGCCCAGCCGAGGGACTTACGTGTCTCGTAGACGCCCGGCGTCATCGTCACGCGCGGGATCAGCCATGGCGAGGAGGCAATGCCCGCCATCACGGTGAGCATAGCCACGACGAAAGCCGTCGGGCCGACGGCACCGAAGGGCGCGGTGAAACGCTTGGCGATGTGCGAGATGCCCTCGCCCGGCATCGCAAAGGCGAGCGGCGTGGCATCGTTGATCGGCAGACCTTGCGCGCCTTCGAGGTGCATGAGCGCGCGCAGCAACGGGCCGTTCGTCAGCTGGGGAAGCGGAAAGTTGCTCACCATCACGGCAACGATCGTCACCGGCACGAGGAGGGCCAATACGGCGGCGATGGCGGCGGCGCTCCCGGACCACGTGAGTGAGCGCATGCCTCCGACGACGCCGGTGACGACGAAGACGGCGGACAGCAGGACGATCATGAGGCTTTGCGGCTGACCGGCGAGCCATCCCGCTGCGAACGCGCCCATGCGCAACTCCGCCGCGATCATCAGCAAAGCCGGGACGACAAGCAGCGCGGCGGACAACAGGCGCACGGGCTTGCTTTCGAAGCGGCGCCCCAGGTAGCTCGGAACGGTGAAGGTGCCGAATTTGCGGAAGAACGGCGCCAGCATCACCGACATGACGACGAAGCCGGCGAGGCCGCCGATGGTGAGGCACAGCGCATCAAAGCCGATGAGAAAGAATGCCCCCGTGAGCGCGGCGATGCCCGTCGCGCCCATGCTGGCGACGCCGATGCCCAGCCCTGTATATCCCGCCGGCACGCGCCGGCCGGCGGCGAAAAACTCCAGCGGCTCCTGGGTCGGCGCGCACGATCCGATCGCGACATAGAGGGCCAGCGGACCCAGCAGCATCGCCCAGCGCAGCGGACCGCTCGCCGTGCCAAGCTCCTCGAAGATGAGCAGCAGGATCACCAGCCCGGTGAGCGAGCTGACGAAAATACCGAAATAGGTTCCGAGGCGCGGATTGACGAAGCGCGTGCGCGAGGTGACGGACATGGCTCTCTACCCGACCCTGGCGGTGCTCACGTATCCTCGTGCGCTCCGTGCCATCGGTCGATGGCGTCCTGGCGATTGACGAAGCTCACCACGGTGAAAATGGCGATGGCGGCAATGCCGTGGGCGCCGAGGAAGTAACCCAGGGGGAAGCCCAGGAAGCGCTTCGCGTTGAGGCTCTCGGCATAGAGCGGCAGCACGATGATGAGCACCAGAAACGGCACGAGGCTGGCCAGCATCTGCCACTTCGTATGCCGCCAATAGGGCTTGCGCTCTTTGCGCTCCATCATGTCCTCAAGCTCCCCTGCCCTACCCGCGGGGCCTGGCCGGCCCAACCCAGCACGTACACGCCAACACTGCGACGCATATATGGCGGGATTCCCCGCCGATGGCCTCAAGTCGTGGTTCTTTGCGCGCATTTTTCGCATAAGCTGCGGGCGGGCCGCATGGGGGCCCGGAGGCGCGCCTAGACGAGGGAGACGTCCATGAAGCAGATGTTTGAAGAATTCAAGAATTTCGCGATGAGAGGCAACGCGCTCGATCTCGCCATCGGCGTCATAATCGGTGCTGCGTTCTCTCCGATCGTGTCGACCCTCGTCCAGAACGTCATGATGCCGATCATCGGCTACATCACGGCGGGTGTGGACTTCTCCTCGCTCGCCGTCACGCCCATCGAGGGCGTGGAAATAAAGTATGGCCTGTTCCTCAACGCGATCGTTCAGTTCCTCATCACGGCGATCGCGCTGTTCTTCCTCATCAAGGGCATCAATATGATGCGCAAACCCACTCCGGAGGCTCCTCCGGCCCCGCCCCCATCGGAGGTCTATCTTCGCGAGATCCGCGACGCGCTGGTGAAGGGCAAGAGCTGAGATCTTCGAGGGCGTAGGAGCCGGGGGGGCGCGCACAACGGCCTCTGGCATGAGCCGGAGAGGTGTAACAGCGCTCCGGCAGGAGCCGGGGCGCGCAACGGCTCCGGCTCTCGCTTGCTCGCGTCGCGCGGCCTTCGATGCCATCGGAGCGCGGGGGAGGGGCGCTCGGGCGTCTCCCCCCGGGTTCGCGGCGCCGCAGGCACGGCGAATCGACACCTGCGGAATCGCTCCGGGACAATTCCGGGACGATCTTGTCCGTTTTGTCCGTTTGTTCCAACTTTGTCCGATTGACCGGAACACGGGATGGGCTAAAAAGCCCAGTCTTCTCAAGTTTGCGGGCGTAGTTCAGTGGTAGAACGTCAGCTTCCCAAGCTGAATGTCGTCGGTTCGATCCCGATCGCCCGCTCCAATGATTTCTCAGCAGAGCTCACCTGACGGGGCACCGGCGGTGTGAGCGTGCGAGAGGGCGTGGCCCTCGCTCTTCATCCTGGTGGCGCATGCTCTCGGGGATCGAGATGCGCGCCAGGTCGGCCGCGCTAGAGCCGTTCCGGTTTAGGTGGAAACGCAGAACGGCCTTAGCTGATTGTTTGGTCGTGCTTCTTATCGGAAAACCGGTGCCCACTTTTCCGGAAGCACTCACTCTTGCCGTGCTTCTTATCGGAAAACCGGTGCCCACTTTTCCGGAAGCACTCTAGTCCTCGCGAGTTTCGCTTTTATCCCGCCGAGGCAATCGCCGGTCGTGTTGCAGCTCCGCCCGCATGCGGCGACGATCCGCTCAGCTCCTGCCTGCACCCAGCGGACGCAGAATTTCACTTTCGCGCGGTGTGGGGGCGGTCAAATCCTCGAAGTCTTTTTCGCGGTCGCGCATCGCGTCAGCGTGCTCGATGTACGGGGCGGCTGCCAACGTCGCCGGCGCTCCGCCGCCGTGCGCGCGGCCATGTCAGTAAATGCCCCGGCCGACGAGTTGATTGCGCGGTGACAGCCGTTGCGGCGGGCGGGCGCTATCTCGATGCCCTCGCCAGCGAGGTTGCGGCTATCGTGGCTCAAAGCGAGATCGGCGTTCCCGGCCCCGTGCGCCCTCGCGCGAGGGAACCACCGCATGGCTCGGGTCAGGCGGTTTAGGGCAGAGCAAACCCTAAAAATTGCGACCTGTGCCAGGCACAGGTTTGCAATATTTTCTGGCAACGCCGTTGCTGTGAAGCTCCGCTTGCGTGCCGCCGGAGTTCGTTTGCATCGCACGCGATCAGAGAGTTTCGCGCCCGACATCACGTGGATCGCCCGCGTTCCGCGCGGGCAGGAAATGCGCGCAAGCCCCTTAAACGACAGGCGATTCCAGCGGTGCTTCGCCGCTCCAGTGCGTAAGAATCAGCTTCCTTTCGATGGCAACACGAAGCGGGAATATTCAACCCATCGGTTGACTTTATTTCCCGCGACCAATATTCAACGTATTGGTTGAGGATAGTGACGGACTATCGGCGATCCCCGGCGCGATCCTCGCCAAGTTGCAAAAATTAAGGAGGAAGCACCCTATGGGGAAGGTTGTGTACGCAGCAGCGACAGCCGCGCTCGTTTGCGCACTGTCGATGCCTGCGGTGGCAAATGACGACGTCATGAAGAACACCGCAGACCCGAAGAACTGGGCGCAGCAGGAAGGCAACTACGCCAACACGCGCTACTCGAAGCTCGATCAGATCAACACGAAGAACGTCAAAGACCTCAAGGTCGCCTGGACGTTCTCCACGGGCGTGCTGCGCGGTCACGAGGGCTCTCCCCTCGTCATCGGCAACATGATGTATCTCCACACGCCGTTCCCGAACATCGTCTACGCTCTCAACCTCGAT
>Ga0180216_1000644_pt1 | contig 34655 bp, 29 predicted proteins | sample eDN3rd37CBELigMG_FD_128879 | JGI IMG/M metagenome (GOLD analysis project Ga0180216, IMG submission 128879) | Enriched Miracle-Growth compost microbial communities from Emeryville, California, USA - eDNA 3rd pass 37_C BE-Lig MG (version 2)... ... | reverse complement strand
GGTAAGCGTAGATCGTGGTGGGTGGTGGAGTTTCGGGTGAGGATTATTGTGTTGCGCGGGGGGGGGGAGGCGGGGGGAGGCCAGGGTTGTAGGTGGGGAATCGGATTGTCCGGGATTTCGGGGGGCGGCGATTCGCGGTGATACCTGGGTGCCAGGGGGCCGGGTAATCTGGCGCGACTGCGAGATGTCGGGGTATCTCGGGGCATGATACCGAATGCGGCTGCTCCATACCTGCAGCGTAGGCGGGGTGTACTCCCCTGGAGCGGAATTGCGCAGGAGGGAGCGGAGACCCCGCAGGGGCGGCGCAGCCGCCCCGAGGGGGAGGCCCCGTCTGGAGGACCCGAGGGGAAGGGTCGGGCGGGGGAGGCTCCGCGACCGGGCGCCTGGAGCGGAAGGGGAGTACACCCCGCCGGAGCGGTGCCCGAGTTACCGGATTTGGTATGGGAGGGGGATCCGAGTATTTCCGGCGACGCCCGCGTACCTCACCCGAACCCCGCATCCCAATACCCGAATCTCCAGCGAGCCCCCTGACCCCTAGCCCCGACCCCCACCCCCGAATCCCGACCCCCGAATCCTAAGCGAGTCCCCTGACCGCGGCCCCCTGACCCCGAGTCCCAAATCCAAGATACCATGGGGGTGAATGATGCCGCTCGACCGAGATGAATGGGAGGCATTGTTGGAGCTGCGGCTGTTGCCGGGGCTCGGCGACCGTGCGTTGCGGGCGTTGTTGGAACGGTACGGGTCGGCGCGGGCGGCGTTGGCGGCTCCGGTGGGGGAGTTGGGGGAGGCGGCGGTGGCGGCGCGGGGTGGGTGGCGGGAGCGGGTGCGGGAGCGGGTGCGGCGAGCGGTACAGCTCTTGGAACGGGGGGACGTGGAGCTGCTGATCGAATCCGATCCGCGGTATCCAGCTCGGTTGTTGGAGTTACGTGACCCGCCGCCGCTCCTCTTCGCGCGGGGGAGGTTGGAGCTGTTGGAGCGGCCGGCGCTCGCGATCGTGGGGACACGCCGGCCGACGACGTACGGGCGGGAGGTGACGCGGGCGCTCGCGGCTGGGGTATCGGCGGCGGGTGTGGTGGTGGTGAGCGGGTTGGCGCGAGGGATAGACGGCGAGGCGCATGGGGCGGCGCTGGATGGGGGGACGATCGGGGTGCTGGGGTGCGGGATCGACGTCGTCTACCCGAGGGAGCATGCGCGTCTCGTCGAGGAGGTCGGGAGCCGGGGGCTCCTGCTGAGCGAGTTCCCGCCGGGGGAGCCACCGCGGCAGTATCACTTTCCGCAACGGAACCGGCTGATCGCGGCGCTCTCGGCGGGGGTTCTGGTCGTGGAGGCCACGCGCGACAGTGGTTCGCTGATCACCGTGGAGCATGCGTTGGACCTGGGCCGGGAGGTGATGGCGGTGCCGGGGCCGATCGGTCGGGAGACGAGCGTGGGGGCCAACGAGCTGCTGCGTGATGGCGCCACGATCGTCCTAGGCGTCGGCGATATCCTGAATGCGTTGGGGCTCCCGGCATCGGCGGCCGAAGGCGCCACGGAGGGGGAGATGCGGCCGGCTCCACCGGCGATCGCAGGGGAGGCGCTACGGCTCTGGCAGGTCCTGGACGACGAGCCGCGCCATACCGACGACCTCGCCGCGGCGTGCGGGCTCGATGCCGCCACGGCGCTGGTGCGGCTCCTCGAGCTCGAACTCGGTGGTCATGCCCGGCAGCTAAGCGGTCAGCGGTTCGTGCGTGGGTCGGGGCAGTTGATGCTCGGGTGACACCGAATGCGATCGCATGGGAATCGCCTTTGTCGGGGCACGGCCCAGACCGGCTCCCCGCTCCTACACCGTGCTCCGGGAGTGGAGCCTGGTTGCGCCCGGATGCTCCGCGACCGGGTGCCTGGAGCGGCGGGGAGTACACCCCGCCGTAACGCTGCCCGAGTTACCGGAATATACCGAGTTCGGCTATTCAGACATCGTTCCAGCACAGCACCACCCTGAATCCCGAATGCCGCATCCCGAATCCCGTACCTACGCTCCAGGCACGAAACAACCGTATTCGGTATAATTGATTGTGGGCACCCCCGGGTGCCGGCGAGGGTATGATTAGCGAGTGATACCGAATCCGGTAGATCGGGTATCGCTTCGGCGGGGTGTACTCCCCTTCCGCTCCAGGCGCCCGGTCGCGGAGCCTCCTCGGGGCGGCTAGCGCCGCCCCTGCGGGGTCTCCGCTCCCTCCTGCGCGATTCCGCTCCAGGGGAGTACACCCCGCCTACGCTGCAGGTATTGAACTGGCGTATTCGGTATGATACCGGAATATCTCTATCTCCACGTTCCATTCTGTGCGCGACGTTGCAGCTACTGCGACTTCGCGGTCACCGCGTTGCGGGAGCCGCCGGTCGCGGCGTGGCTGGATGCGATAGAGGCGGAGTTGGCGCTGGTCGCGGCCGCGGAGGGTTGGTCGGCGCCGGGGATGCTGCGCACGATTTACGTGGGGGGTGGAACGCCGTCGCTCCTGGGGCTCGGTGCGTTGGGAGAGCTACGTCGTCGTCTGGAGAGGTATTTCACCTGGGGCGACGACCTCGAGTGGACGGTGGAGGCCAATCCGGAGAGCTTCAGTGCGGAGCTCGCGCGGGATTGGCGCGCGGCGGGGGTGAACCGGTTGAGCTTGGGGGCGCAGACCTTCGATGCTGGGGCGCTACGGTGGATGGGGCGGTTGCACGGTCCGGACGGCCCAGCGCGCGCGGTGGAGGCGGCACGGGCGGCGGGGTTGGAGAACTACAGCATCGACCTGATCTTTGGCCTGCCGGCGCGGTTGGGGAGGGACTGGCGAGCCGACCTCGAGCGGGTGCTGGCGTTGGAGCCGAGCCACCTCTCGCTGTACGGACTCACCGCCGAGCCGGCGACGCCGCTGGGGCGGTGGGTCAGCGAGGGGCGCGAGCGGTTGGCCGATGAGGAGAGCTACGAACGGGAGTACCTGGAGGCCGCCGCGCGGCTGAAGGAGGCAGGTTTCCTGCATTACGAGGTCAGCAATTTCGCGCGGCCGGGTCGCGAGTCGCGGCACAACCGGGCGTACTGGGAGGGGGCGGCGTACCTCGGGCTCGGGCCGTCGGCGCATTCGTTCCTCCCGCCGCGGCGGCGCTGGAACCTGCGGGATTGGGAGGCGTACCGCAGCGCGGTAGTGGCGGGGGCGTCGCCGGTCGCGGAGGAGGAGGTGGTGACGGGGGTGACGGCACGGCTGGAACAGGTCTGGCTGGGGCTCCGTTCCGCTGGTGGAATAAGGCGCGAGGGCTGGAGCCGCGAGCAGGAGCGGTTGGCGGAGAGGTGGGCCGAGCGGGGGTGGGCGGAGCTCACCCCGGAGTCGCTCAGGCTCTCGCCACAGGGGTGGCTGCTCCTGGATCGGCTGGCGGTAGAGTTCGACGCGGCCGCGGATCCGGCACCGACTTGACGCCGCTCCGGGCGCAGCCGAACATTAGTAGATTGGCCAACGTGGGTCGTGCATCGTACTGAAGATGAGCGCCGAGCAGCTCACAGAGAGAGAAGAGAGCGTACTCGAGGCGGTTATCCGCACCTACATCGAGACTGCGGAGCCGGCGGGTAGCCGTTATATCGCGCAGCGGTTCGGGCTGGGGATCTCCCCGGCGACGATCCGCAACACCATGGCCGATCTCGAGGAGAAGGGGTACCTTTCGCACCCGCACACCTCGGCGGGGCGGGTCCCGACGGACCGGGCGTATCGGTACTACGTCGATACCCTGATGGGTCCGGTGCACCTCTCGGTCGGCGAGCAGCGTCGTCTGCGGCGTGAGCTCGGTGAGATCGATGGTGTGTCCGCGGTGGAGTGGCTGGTCCGGCAGGCGGCCCACGCGGTAGGGCTCGTGACCGGAGAGCTCGGGATCGTGCTCGTGCCGCGGCTCGGCGATGCCGTGCTCGAGCGGGTCGAGCTGGTCGCGGTCTCGAGCGAGCTGGTCCTGCTGGTCTTGACGCTGCAGGGTGGTGTGGTGCGGATGGTGTATATGGACCTGCCGATGGCGGTGCCGGCGGAGTCGCTGATCCCGGTCGCGATGGTGCTGAACGAGCGGCTGGCCGGCCGTAGGCTGCGTGAGATCCTGGCCACGCTCCCGGAGCGGCTGCGTGACTCGGCGCCCGCGGGCGACCCGACGGCTGCGGCGATCCTGAACGTCTTCGTGCACGACGGCGAGAGCCTCTTCGATGTGCCGGGGTTGGCGGGGAACGACGTCTACTGGGGGCGCACCAGCCTCCTGGCGAACAAGCCCGAGTTCGCCAGCGGGAGCAGTCTGAAGAACCTGCTGGAGTTGACGGAGCGCTCGGACCTGATCGCGTCGGTGCTGGGCGAACGTGAGCACGAGGCGCCGCTCCGCATCACGATCGGGGAGGAGCACCCCGAGCCGGAGTTGAGCAACTTCGCGTTGATCACGGCGGAGTACCGCATCGGGAACCTCTCGGGGGTGCTCGGGGTGATCGGGCCGAAGCGGATGTTGTACGAAAAGGTGGCCGCGACGGTGAATCTGTCGAGTATCCTGCTCACCGAGCGGCTCGGCGATACAGAGAGTAGGCCGCGGCGGTCTGCCCGGCGGCGGAGCGGAGACGATACGAGGCGGCAGAGTGGGCCGCCCGTGGCCTGACGCCGCTGTAATAGGGGAGTTGTCGAGAGCGGATGCGCGATTATTACGAGATCCTCGGCGTCAGCCGTAACGCCGATGCCGACGAGATCAAGAAGGCCTACCGGAAGCTTGCTTTCGAATACCACCCGGACCGGAACAACGGTTCGAAAGAGGCGGAGGAGAAGTTCAAGGAGGCGACGGAGGCCTACGAGGTCCTGCGTGACCCCGACAAGCGCGCGGCGTACGACCGTTATGGTCACGCCGGTGTGAAGGGGGGCGCGGACGGTGGCCCCGGCTTCGGCGGCTTCGACTTCGCGGACGCGCTCGAAGTCTTTATGCGCGATTTCGGTGGCTTCTCCGGTTTCGGCGACATCTTCGGCGAGCGGAGCCGGCGGGGCCGGGGTGGGGTGCGGAAGGGCGCGGACATGCAGGTCCGCGTCGAGCTCGACCTCGCCGAGGTGGCGTCGGGGGCGCGGAAGTCGATCCGGGTGGCGGTGCTGAACCCTTGCAAGGCTTGCGGCGGCACGGGGGGAGAGGGTGGTGCGGCGCCGGTCTCGTGCGGGACCTGCGGCGGCACGGGTGAGGTCAGGCGGGTACAGCGGTCGTTCCTGGGTCAGGTGGTCACGGTCTCGCCGTGTCCGACCTGTGGCGGGGAGGGGCTCCAGGTGGAGCACCCCTGTAAGAGCTGTGGCGGCGAGACGTTGGAGCGGGGTGAGAAGACGATCCAGGTCGAGATCCCGCCCGGGGTCTCGACGGGGGATTACATCACCGTCCGCGGCCAGGGGAACGCCGGGGTGCGCGGCGGGCCGCGCGGTGACATCCTGGTGGTGATCGAGGTCGAAGATGATCCGCGCTTCGTGCGTGAGGGCGCGAATCTGATCTATCGGCTGCCGATCACGTATACCCAGGCGGTGCTCGGCGCCGAGGTCGACGTCCCGATGGTCACCGGGACGGTCAGGGTGAAGATCCCGCCGGGTACGCAGTCCGGGAAGACGTTGCGGTTGCGGGAACGTGGGCTCCCCCATCTGCATGGCGGCGGCCGTGGCGATCTCCTGGTCCAGGTGGTGGTCTGGATCCCGTCGTCGCCCAATGCGGAGGAGCGGGCGCTGCTCCAGCGTCTGGCGGAGGTCGAGTCTACGCCGCCGGGACGGATGGAAGAAGAAGAGGAGGAGCGCGGCTTCTGGAGTAGGGTCCGGGGAGCCTTCAGCGCCTGAGTCATGAGGCGGGCCGGGACCGAAGGGGTCCCGGCCCGTGTTGCTTTCTCGTACGATCAGGGATAATGAACGTCAGGAATTGGTTGGTGCTCACGGTCCGGGTAGCGGAGCCGGAGGCACAGGTAGAGGTCGCGGAGGGGCTGATCGATCTGGGGGGCTCCGCGGTCGTCCAGGAGGACGACCGGCTGAGCACCTATCTGGTGGAGCCGGAAGAGCCGACCGAGTTCGTGAACCGGGCTGCGGCGCAACTACGGGCTCGCGTGCCTGGGGTTCAGCTCGAGATCGAATGGTCGTTGCACGGGGACGAGGATTGGGCGCAGAGCTGGCGCCGAGGGCTGCGTCCTCGCCGGACCGGGGAGCGACTGGTCGTGGCGCCGAGCTGGACCGAGCCGGAGCTCCGGCCGGGCGACATCCTGATCGTGGTCGACCCGGAGATGGCTTTCGGCACCGGTGAGCATGCCACTACGCGCGGCGCGCTGCGTGCTCTGGAGGTGGCGGTCCGTCCGGGCGACCGGGTGCTCGATGTCGGGACCGGGTCGGGGATCCTAGCGATCGCGGCCGCGCTCCTCGGCGCGAAAGAGGTAATGGCGGTAGAGAGCGATCCCGACGCGATCGAGAACGCGCAGGACAACCTTCGTCGCAACGGCGTGGCGGAGCGCGTCGATCTCATCCACGGACTCGTCGACGACGCCTTTCTGGCAATGCTCGGCCCCGGCCGATTCGACGTCATAGTCGCGAACGTGCTGAGCGGGGTTCTGGTGCCCCTGCTCCCGGCGTTCCATGCAGCGCTCACCCCGCCGCGCGGCGACCGTGAGGGCGCGGGTCAGCTCATCCTCGGCGGGATCCTGGAAGAGGAGGCGGACGATGTGATCGACGCCGCGAGCCGGGCCGGGTTCACCCTCGTCGCCGAGGATCTCGAGGAGGAGTGGTGGGGCGGCAGGTTCGAGGCCGATCCGGTTCGCGGCACGCGTTTCGGATGAGATCGCTCTGGGAGAAGGCGTCGGCGATCTGATCGCGGAGCTCGGCGTCGTCGTCGGTTGCCTGCCAGAGGTCGATCAGGGAGCTGTGCAAGTGACGGAGGACCACGGCCAGCCCGGTGCCATTCGAGCCGTTCGTGCCGGGGTGTCGCGGCGCGATCCGCGGCTCTGGTACCAGCCCAGCCTCCTGTAGCACGGCGCGATACTCCTGCCGGGTCTCTTCCGGCCACTCCTCGGTATTCCATATTGTGGTACGCGGTTCGAGGAGCAGGAAGAGGTCGGGGCGGTTGCGGAGTCGTTCGTGGAGCGGGGCCGCGGCGGTGGCTGGGCCGAGCTCGCGGAGGAGTGCGTGGTGCAGCCGGGAGATCGGGACGGCGACGTCGTCTTCCGCGTGGAGCAGGGCCAGGGCGCAGGCCTCGATACCGTAGCTCATCGTTGGATACCTCCGGTTCGGGTACGGCGCCAATTTCCCTGACTGGCCGGGGCGAGTGAATAGTGGAAACAGCCTGTCGGATGTGGCGTCAGGCACTCTTGGGTCTGCTGCCAGCCGATGGTGCGTATCGTTCATCGTCGAGGAGGGGTATGATGTCCGATTCCTGTATCTTTTGTCGGATCGCGCGGGGCGAGATCCCGGCGCGGATGGCGTACGAAGGGGATGACGTGGTGGCGTTCCACGACATCGATCCGAAGGCACCGGTCCATATATTGGTGATCCCGCGCCGGCACATACCGTCGGTGAACGCGCTGGAGCCGGGTGACGCGGAGGGGGTGGGGCGCCTCTACCTGGTGGCGCAGGAGCTGGCCAAGTCCACTGGTGTGGCGGAGTCGGGGTATCGTCTGGTGATGAACACGGGTCCCGACGCCGGTCAGTCGGTGGACCACATACATCTGCATCTCCTGGCGGGGCGGTCGTTGCACTGGCCTCCGGGGTGATGCCAGAGTTATTGGAGTGAGTTGGCGGAGTAATGAATCAGCACGCGTTACGGGTCATACAGTTTCCGGAGGCGCTGGAGCTGGTAGCGGGTTTCGCGTCGAGTCCGCTGGGCGCCGAGGCGGTCCTGGGGATGGAGCCATCGGCGAGGCGGGAGTGGATCGAGGCGGAGCTGCGCCGAGTCGACCAGATGGTCGGCTTCCTCCTGCGCAACGAGGACTGGGTCGTCCCGGCGCTCCCGGACCTGCGCCAGTCGTTGCGGCGGCTGGCGATCGCGGGTTCGGTCTGGGAGGGACCTGAGCTGCGTGACGCCGGTGAGCTGTTGCGCTCGGCGCGGGCGTCGCGGCGGGCGATCATGCGCAACGCGGAGGACTATCCGCTCCTGGCGGAGATCGCCGCGGCGTTGGTCGAGCTGCAGGGTGAGGAGCAGGCGATCTCGCAGGCGATCGACCCTGCGGGCGAGGTCCGGGACGAGGCGTCGCGGGAGCTGGCGAGGCTGCGTCGCGAGATCCGTGGTGCGAGGAGCACGATCGTCGACCGGCTGCAGGCGTACATAGCGTCGTTGCCGGAGCGGATCCGCGTGGCCGATGCCTCGATCAGCATACGGGACGGCCGGTACGTGATCCCGATCCGTCGTGAGGGGCGGAGCGAGGTGGGGGGGCTGGTGCACGACGAGTCGGCGACCGGCGCCACCCTCTTCGTGGAGCCGCCGATCGCGATCGAGCTCATGAATCGCTTACGCGAGCTCGAGCTGGCGGAGGCGCGCGAGGTACAGCGGATCCTACGCGAGCTGACCGAGCGGCTGCGACCGCACCATGCCGAGTTGGTCACCACGCTGGAGGCGCTGGTGGAGCTCGACTCGTTGTATGCGCGTGCCCGTTACGCATTGCAATACGACTGTCGGCGCCCCGAGCTCCTCCCGGCCGGCGCCGAGGGTTACACTGTCAACCGCGGCTTTCATCCCCTACTGCTGGCGCGGGCGGAGCGGCCCATCCCCTTCGACCTGCGGCTGGATGATGGTGAACGGACGCTCCTGGTCTCGGGGCCGAACACCGGTGGTAAGACCGTATTCCTGAAGGCGATCGGGCTGGTGAGCGCGCTGGCGCAGGCGGGTATCATCCCGCCGGTCGGCCCGGGGACACGGCTCCCGCTCTTCACCGGAATCTACGCGGACATCGGCGACGAGCAGTCGATCGAGGCGAGTCTCTCCACCTTCTCGGCGCATCTGAAGAACCTCAACGAGGTGCTGGAGGGTGCCGACCACGAGTCGTTGGTGTTGATCGACGAGATCGGGAGCGGCACCGACCCGGTCGAGGGGGGTGCGCTAGCGCGGTCGGTCCTGATCGAGCTGACGCGGCGCCGTGCGTTGACCGTCGCCACCACGCACCTCGGGCAGCTCAAACTACTGGCCGCGGAGGAGCCGGGGGTGGTGAACGCGTCTCTGCAGTTCGACGCCGTGGAGCTGCGCCCGACCTATCGGCTGGTGAAGGGGGTACCCGGCCGGAGCTACGGTCTGGCGATCGCACGGCGGTTGGGGTTGCCGGCCGCGGTGCTGGAGCGCGCGGAGTCGTTCGTCCCGCAGGGTGAGCGCGAGGTCGGGCAGCTCCTCCTGGAGTTGGAAGAGAAGGAGCAGCGGTTGGCGGCGACGCTGGCGGAGGCGGAGTCGGCGCGGGAAGCGGCCTTCGCGCTGCGTCGTCAACTCGAGGAACGGGAGCACCAGGTCCGGAAGCGGGAGCGGGAGGCGGAGCGGCGGGCGCGGCAGCAGGCGCGGGACCTCCTGCTGGGCGCGCGCGCGGAGGTCGAGGCGGCGATCCGCGAGCTACGTGAGGCGGCGGCCGCGGCGCAGGACGCAGCGGCGGTAGAGGAGGCCGCCCGGCGGGCGCGCCGGCGGGTCGAGGCCGAGGCGCAACGGCAGGCGGAGCGGACGCCTGGGGTGCAACGCACCGGGGGGAAGCGGGGTAGGGGCGGGCAGCGTACAGAAGAACTGCAGGTGGGTAGTCGGGTCCGGATCGTCACTACCGGCGCGGTCGGGACCCTCCTCGAGCTGCGCGATGGGCGGGCGACGGTGGAGACGAACGGGCTGCGGCTGCAGGTCCGGGCCGATGATCTGTCCCCGCTGGGCGCCGAGGAGCCCGAGGCCAAGCAACCGAAGCGGCAGGGGGGCGGGTGGACGGCGCCGGAGGTGCATGCCAGCACCGAGGTCGATCTGCGGGGGCTCAGGGTCGACGAGGTCGACTCCAAGCTGGAGGCCGCGCTGGGTGCCGCGCTGTTGTCGGACTTGCCATCGCTGCGGGTGATCCACGGCAAGGGTACCGGCGCGGTCCGGAACCGTGTTCTGGAGTTGTTGGCGTCCTACCCTGGGGTCCGGTCGTACCGGCCGGGTGAGCCGGGCGAGGGTGGGACAGGCGTGACGGTGGTCGAGTTCTGATGATCCCGGAGAGCGTCGTCGACGAGGTCCGTCTCCGCGCCGATATCGTCGAGATCATCGGCGAGCTGATCCCATTGCAGCGTGCGGGGCGGGAGTTCAAGGCGCGCTGTCCCTTCCATCAGGAGAAGACCCCGTCGTTCTACGTCTCCCCGGCCAAGGGGTTCTACAAGTGCTTCGGGTGCGGGGAGTCGGGCGACGCCTTCTCCTTCCTGATGAAGTACTCGGGGCTCTCGTTCCAGGATGCGGTCCGCCAGGTCGCGGGGCGGGTGGGGGTCATCATCCCGGAGCGTGGCGCCGACCGGCAGGTCGACGAGCCGTATCGGCTCCTCTACGAGGCGATAGCCTTCGCGGTCGACTTCTACCAGCGCCAGCTCCTCGATCCAGAGCGCGGCGCGCGCGCACGGGAGTACCTCGCCTCGCGTGGGATCGGGCCGGAGGCGATCGAGCGGTTCCAGCTCGGCTACGCGCCTGACGAGTGGCGCGCGCTGCGGGCGGCGGCGCATCAACACGGGATCGGCGACGACATCCTCGACGAGGCGGGGCTGATCAAGGAGGCCGATCGAGGGGGCGAGCCGTACGATCGGCAACGAGACCGGATCATCTTCCCGATCGCCGACGTACGCGGGCGAGTCATCGCGCTGGGCGGCCGGATCCTGGGCAAGGCGGATGGCGCGCCCAAGTACCTGAACTCTCCCGAGACCCCGATCTACCACAAAGGTCGGCACCTCTACGGCCTTCATCGGGCCAAGTCGGCGATCCGGCGGGAGGGCGCGGCGCTGGTGGTGGAGGGTTACATGGATTACGTTTCCCTGGCCGCGCGTGGTATCGAGAACGTGGTCGCCGGGCTCGGCACCGCGATGACGATCGAGCAGGCGACGCTCCTCTCCCACTACACGCGCCAGGTTCTCCTCCTCTACGACAGCGACCCCGCGGGGCTGCGGGCTACCTTCCGCACAGCCGACGTGCTCCTGGGCGTCGGCGTGCACCCGTTGATCGTCACCCTCCCGCCGGGCGAGGATCCCGATTCGGTGGTGCGCGCGGGGGGGGCGGCGGCGTTGCGCCCGTATCTGGATGGCGCGGTCGACGTCCTAGACCGTAAACTCCAGATCCTCGAGGAGCGCGGCTACCTCGAGAGCGCCGAGGGGATACGCAAGGCTATCGACGGTCTCCTCCCCACCCTCCGCGCCACCCTCGACCCGATGCTGCGCGACATCTACCTCTCGCGGGTCGCCGAACGGACGGGGGTGCGCCGGGAGACGCTCGAGGCGGAGCTGGCCACGGAGACGGAGGAACGCGGGGCGCGACCGGCGCCGGCCAACCAGCGGGGGCCGGGGCGCCAGCCCTGGACGCCGCGAGACGAGCGTCGCGCTCCGAGGGGGGGGACCCGGGAGGAAGTAGAGCAGCGCGGTGAGACCAGCCGCGGCCGCGTCGAGGAGCGCGAGCTACTCCTCCTCATGCTGCGCGACGAGAGCCGGATCCCGGCGGTGGCCGCGGAGCTCGCCCCCGAGCTGATCACCTCGCCGGTACACCGCGAGCTCTTCCAGGAGCTCGTCCGGACGGGGGGGATGCAAGGGCGCGGGCCGCTCGTGCTCGAGCTGAGCGCCGAGGCACGGGCGGAGTTGGAAGAGCTGCTCGGCGACCGGACCGAGCTCGGCGATGCCGACCGAGTATTCCGCGAACTGGTGGTCGATATCCGGGCGCAGGCACTCTTCGACCGGATCGACGCGCTGCAGGCACAGCTCACCGAGCGGCGCGGTGAGGAGCAGATCGAGATATTCCGGGAAATCGCGGATGCGAAGCGAGCGCTGCAGGCGCTAGGATCCGAACTACGGGCTCGGGGGTTTAAGCTCAGTAAGAGATATCGCAGGTACTTACGTTTCTGAAGGCGCGGACGGCGTCTGGCTGCCGGCAGAGGGCGGTTGCGAGCGGCGCGCCGAGGCGAGCGAGGGACCGCGCCTCGGCGACACTGCCGGCGCTCAGGCCGCGGTGGGTACCATCGTCCAGTAACCTAGCCAACGGGGATGTCCGATGGAGGAGATCTACGAATCATTGCTGGCCTTGCAGGCGCTAGACGTCGAGATCGCCCGGGCGGCGGCGCGGGTCGAGTCGTTCACGCCGGAATTCGAGCGGCTCGACGAGCCGGTGCGTGCGCTGGCGCGGGAGGTGGAATCGCTGCGCACGCAGCTCCAGGAGCTGCGGGACTCGGCGCGCCGGTTGGAGCGGGGGGCTGCGGAGAAGCGGGAGCTCCTCAAGCGCTACGAGGATCGGTTGCAGCGGGTGCGCACCGCGCGGGAGGAGGTAGCCGCGCGGACCGAGATCGACCTGATCCAGCGTGCGGCCGAGGCGGATGAGAAGGAGGCGCTGGAGCTGCAGGACCAGGCGCTCCGGGCGGAGTTGAAGCTGGATGAGCTGGAGAAGAAGCTGGACGAGGCGCGGGCGGCGCTGGAGCCGCGGCGACACGAGCTGGAGTCGGCGCGCGCGGCCGCGGCCGACGAGCTGGTGATCCTGCGCGACCGGCGGCAGAACCACGCTATCCGTATCAACCCCGCCGCGCTGCGGCTCTACGAGCGGATCCGCGGCAACAACGGCCGGACCGCGATCACGGCGCTGACCCCCGACGGCGCCTGCAGCAGCTGCTTCGGTGTCATCCCGCTGCAGAAGCAGGTCGAGATCAGGCAGGGGCCGGAGCTGGTGCGCTGCGAGTTCTGCGGCGTGATCCTCTACCCCGGGAGTTGACGGGCCGCCACGACCTAGGAGGGCGGCCCTTCTTCGTCTTGCCCGGCGGCGCCGGGGGCCGCTACCTTCCGTCCATGCAGAATTCGACACTCATCCGACCGGCGCCGCGTCGTTGGGTACGGCGCGGCACGGCGCCGGCCGATCGTGTGGCGGCACTCCAGAATTCACTGCGGCTCCCCGAGCCGCTCTGCCGTCTATTGGTCATACGAGGACTGGGCGACGACGCCGATGCCCGCACCTTCCTGCGGCCTCGCCTGGAACAGAGCCACGATCCCTTCCTGCTGGCGGGGATGGAGCCCACGGTCCACCGGCTCCTCACCGCGCTCGACCGTGGCGAACGGATCCTGGTGCACGGCGACTACGACGTCGACGGGATCTGCGCCACGGCGCTCTACACGAGGGTGCTGCGGCGGTTGGGCGGGGAGGTCATCCCCTTCGTACCGCACCGCCTGGAGGCGGGGTACGACCTAGGTCCGGCCGGTCTCGAGGCAGCGCGTCGGGCCGGCGCGACGCTGATCCTGACCGGGGACTGCGGGATCGTGGCGCACGGCGCGGTGGCCGCGGCGGTGCAGGCGGGGATAGACGTCGTCGTCACGGATCATCACACGCCGGGAACGACGCTCCCCCCCGCGCTCGCCGTGATCAACCCCCGGCGCGCCGACTGCCCCTATCCTGACAAGGCGCTGGCCGGTACCGGCGTCGCCTTCAAGGTTTGCCAGGCGCTCTATCAGGCGCGCGGTCTGGACCCCGAGGAGCTCTGGTACCACCTCGATCTGGTCGCGCTGGCGACCGTCGCCGACCTGGTCCCGCTCACCGGCGAGAACCGGATCTTCACGAAGTTCGGGCTGCGGGTCATGGAGGAGAGCCGGAACCCCGGGCTGCGCGCCCTGGTGCAGAGCGCCGGGGTGAGCGGCCCGCTGAGCGCGGGCCAAGTCGGCCACCAGATCGCGCCGCGGCTCAACGCGATCGGCAGGATGGACGACGCCGCGTGGGGCGTCCGCCTCCTCCTCACCGACTCCGCGGTGGAGGCCGCCTCGATCGCGGCACGGCTCGAGGAGCAGAACCGGATCAGGCAGGCGGTCGACCGGCGTACCTTGCAGGAGGCGCTCGAGCTCCTGGCGCAGGACTACGACCCCGAGACCGATTACGGGATCGTCCTGGCCGCGCCGGGTTGGCACCCCGGGGTGATCGGAATCGTGGCGTCGCGGGTGGTCGAGCTGATCCACCGACCGACGATCATGATCGCGATCGACGAGGCCGCCGGCCGGGCGCGGGGGAGCGGCCGCTCGATCCGCGGGCTGCACCTCTACGAGACGATCGCGGACTGCGCCTACCACCTCGACCGTTTCGGTGGACACCACCAGGCCGCCGGGCTGGAGCTGCGGCCGGAGCGGATCGACGCCTTCCGCGCGGATTTCAACGCCCGCGCCCGCGAGCGGCTCGCCCCGAGCGACCTCACGGCCGAGGTCGAGATCGACCTGGAGATCGAACTGGGCGAGGTCGACCACGAACTCTACCAGATGCTCAGGCACTTCGGCCCGTTCGGGATCAAGAACCCGGCGCCGGTCTTCGCCGCCTATGGGGTCCGGGTGGTCGGGGCGCCCCGGGTCGTCGGGGATGGCCATCTCAAGCTGGTGCTGGGGCAGGGGAACGCGCGGCTCGGCGCGATCGGGTTCCGTATGGCCGAGCGGGTGCCGGATCTCGGGCTCCCCCACAACGCCGTGGACGTGGCGTTCCAGCTCCAGGAGAACTCGTGGAACGGCCGGTCGGAGTTGCAGGCGCGGCTGGTCGACATCCGCCCGGCGCAGGCAAGGGGCTGAACCGGCGCGGTGACGAGGGTATCGGCGGGGGTGGAGGGATGAGGATCATCGCGGGGCGCTGGCGGGGTCGTCGCCTGGACGCGCCGCCGGGGCGGGAGACGAGGCCGACCACCGACCGGGTGCGGGAGGCGTGGATGAGCGCGCTGCAGCCGTACCTGCCCGGGGCGCGTGTCCTAGATCTCTTTGCCGGGTCGGGCGCGCTCGGACTGGAGGCGCTCTCGCGCGGGGCGGCGCGCGCGACCTTCGTCGAGCGGGCCGGGCCTGCGCTCAGGGTGTTGCGCGCCAACGTCGAGCGGCTCGAGGCCGGGTCGCTCTGCGAGATCGTGCGTGCCGACGCGCTCGCCTTCGCCGCCGGGCTCGGGCCGGACGCCTACGACATCGCGCTCGCCGATCCCCCCTACGGGACCGGCGCGGCCGAGAGGCTGGTCGAGATCTTCCTCGAGCGGGGCTTCGCGAGCTGGCTCTGGTTGGAGCACCGGGTCACCGACGAGCTCCCGGAGGTCGAGGGCGCGCGGACACGCCGCTACGGCGATACGGTGCTGACCGCGATACCCGCGCCGGAGAGACGGCACGGGGGTGGGCCGGAAGCCGCGCTGGAATAGATTGTATTTGGCCGGGCCCGCCCGGTCGGACCGAACGCGATCATTATCACCCGAACGAGGTGTGACGATACCATGCGACGATTCGCGATCTACCCCGGCTCCTTCGATCCGATCACGAAGGGTCACGAGGACATAGTGCACCGCGCGCTCACCTTCATGGAGGGGATAGTGATCGCGGTCGCGCATCGTGCGACCCACGAGAAGCGGGGGCTCTTCTCGATCGACGAACGGGTCGAATTGATCCGCGAGGTGTTCCGGGACGAGCCACGCGTCGAGGTCACGGCGTTCACCGGGTTGTTGGTCGATTTCGCGCGCCGGCGGGGTACCAACCTAGTCGTCCGTGGGCTGCGCGCCGTCTCCGACTTCGAGTACGAGTTCCAGATGGCGTTGATGAACCGGAAGCTGTACCCGGAGCTGGAGACTATCTTCCTGGCGCCGGATGTGCGTTACTCGTTTCTCTCCGCGTCGCTGGTCCGTGAGATCGCGGCGCTCGGGGGCGACGTCTCCGAATTCGTGTCGCCGACGGTCAAGGATCGGCTCGAGGCGAAGTACCGTGAGCTGGCGCGGTGAAGACGACGCTGTTTGCAGCAGGCCGGCCGGGGTATCGATGGTTGACCGGTGGCGGCGAGCGCCCCGCAGGTGGGGCGGCCAGGTAGTGAAGTGAGTTGTCGGGGGATCGGAATGAGTACATTCCTGCAGGAGCTACGAGACCGGGCAGCGCGGTCGGCGCGCAAGATCGTCTTCCCGGAGGGTACCGACGACCGCGTCGTCGAGGCGGTCGTGCGGCTGCAGCGCCAACGGTTGGTCGAGCCGATCGTGCTGGGGCCGGTGGACAAGATCAAGCGGGCGGTCGACGAGGCAGGTGGCGAGGGCGATACGCTCACGGTGCTCGACCCGTTCACAGATGCGCGCCGCGACCGGTTGGCTGCTGAGCTCCAGGAGGTGCGCCGGTCGAAGGGGATGACCCTGGCGGAGGCGGTCGAGCGGGTCAGCGATCCGTTGGTGTTCGGGGGGATGCTCGTGCGCGGCGGCGAGGCGGACGGGTGCGTGGCCGGGGCGGTGCGGACCACGGGGGATGTGCTGCGGGCGGCGCTCTGGACGATCGGCGCGGCGCCGGGGATCAAGTCGATCTCGTCGTCGTTCTACATGGTCGTGCCCCCGTTCCGCGGTACCGATGAGCCGGAGGTCCTGAACTTCACCGATGCGAGCGTGATCCCCGACCCGAGCGCCGAGCAGCTCGCGGAGATCGCGGCCGCCGCGGTGACGGCGCGGAGCAGGATCGTGGGTGACGAACCGCGGGTCGCGTTCCTCTCCTACTCGACCCGCGGGAGCGCGAGCGGCCCGCTGGTGCGGAAGGTCCGCGAGGCGTACGAGATCTTCCGGGATCGGTACCCCGACGTCCCCGCCGACGGAGAGATGCAGGCCGACGCCGCCTTGATAGAGTCGGTCGCCGCGCGTAAAGCCCCGGACTCGGCGGTCGGCGGACGGGCCAACATTCTGGTATTCCCGAACCTGGATGCCGGCAACATCGCCTACAAGCTGGTGCAACGCCTGGCCGCCGCCGAGGCGCTCGGCCCGATCGTCCAGGGGCTCGCCAAACCGTACAACGATCTGTCGCGCGGGGCGAGTGCGTCGGATATAGTGGACATTGCGTGTATTACGGCGTTGCAAGTATGATAGGGATCAGGGATTAGGGATTCGCTTGGGATTCGGGGGGTGGGATTCGGGGGTCGGGGGGCTTGGGTGGTCCCGGCGATCCCGGGGGCGCCCCCCCCGAATCCCAAATCCCGAATGCCGAATCCCGGGGAGGGGCTGCGGGGCGGGGAAAGGCATTGATTTTGCCGCCGACGGCGGGGTGGCGCCGATAAGTGCTATAGCCAGAATGAGGTAGAGATGAGCTTCGGGGTCGACAAGTTGAACGATATCACGGTGGTCGCGGTCGAGGGACAGTTGATCGTCGGCAACCGGCAGGAGTTGAAGCAGAAGGTGCTCCAGGAGCTGGAGAGCGGGGGGCGCAAGTTCCTGATCGACTTCTCGAAGACGGGCTACATCGATTCCTCCGGTCTCGGCGTGCTCGTCAGTCTCTCCAAGAAGATCCGCGAGCACGGCGGCGAGCTGCGGCTCGCCTCGCTGAACGACGATCTCCGTTCCCTCTTCGAGCTGACCAAGCTCGACACTCTCTTCCACATCGCGAAGGACCGCGACGAGGCGCTGGCTTCGTTCTGATCTACCCAGCCGCGTCGTAAGTCGCTATCTTGCAAGATGCGCCGTCCGCGCCGGCCGCCCCTGGAAGCACGGGGAGCGGCCGGCAAGGCGAGCATCTCGGGATCGACTACCGCGGGTTGGATGGATAGATGCAGGACCATTGCATATTGGAACTGCCGAGCGACTTGCAGGCGATCGAGCGGGTCGTCGACGAGCTGGTCGCGCGGAGCCAGGAGGCGGGTTTCTGCTGTGAGCGCAAGCGTCTCAACCTCCAGGTCGGGGTCACGGAAGCGCTCGCCAATGCGGTACTGTACGGCAACGCTCGGGACCCGCGGAAGGTGGTCCGCGTCGAGTTGCGTATAACCGACGACGCGATCACGATCAGCGTCACCGACGAGGGACGGGGTTTCGACCCCGGCTCCATCCCGGACCCCACACTTCCCGCCAACCTGCGTCGGACGGGGGGGCGCGGCCTCTATCTGATACGCAAGTTGATGGATCGCGTAGAATTCAACGAAAGCGGCAACTCGATCACGATGGTTCTCCACCGCGAGAAGCCGGCCCAGGATGAGGAGGGGCATGACGCGTGAGTGAGGTGACGAGGGCGGCACTCCCGTCGTCGGTGATCCCACTCCTGGAGTCGTTCCAGCGGACCCACCCCGCGGCCGAGGTATGCGTCTGGATCGAGGAGGAGGCGCGGTGGCGGTGCCTCTACCCGCTCGACCGGAAGTCGACCCGGGCGGAGCCGGGTGAGGTTCGTCGCCGCATCACGGGTGGTCGCGGGGCCGTGTACGAGCTGGAGGTCGACGGGGCGTCGCCTGGCGACCAGCAGCTCGAATTCCTCGCCGATGCCATCCAGCTCGTACTCCGCTATGAGCAGGAGGCCCGCGCCTCTGCCCGGGAGTTGAGCGAGCGGTACGAGGAGATCAACCTCCTCTACTCGATCAGTGAGGTGCTCGGCTCGGTCCTCTCTCTCTCGGAGGCCGCGCAGCGCATCCTTGCCGAGGTGGCCGGGGTCCTCGGCGCCAGGCGCGCTTCGCTCTGGTTCTTCGACCCCGCCGACCAGCAGCTGCATCTGGCCGCGGCGGTCGGCGCGGATGGGCTGACCGGCCCGATCCCGATCGACGACCCCGACTCGGTGACCGCGCAGGTCTTCCGGGAGCGGCAGGTGGTCAACGTCGAGCGCGGGCGGGCCTTCCCCCCCGGCCCGACCACCGAGCACAGGCCGACGGGTCAGGAGGCGTTCCTCTCCGTGCCGATCAACTTCTCCCCCAGAGGGGGCGGGAGCCGGACGGTCGGGGTCATCACCCTCGTCGGCCGAGTCAACAGTCCGCGCTTCAACGCCGGGGACGCCCGGCTCCTCATGGCGGTAGCGAGCCAGATCGGCGCGGCGCTGGAGACGCACCGTCTGATGGCCGAGAACGTCCGGCAGGAGCGGCGGCTGCGCGAGCTAGAACTCGCGCACAACCTCCAGCTCAAACTCCTCCCCGAAGCGGCCAGCTTCGAGGGGCCGGCGCGCGTCGCGGCGCGCTGCGCACCCGCGGACTCGGTCGGAGGCGATTTCTACTACCTCTTCCGCTTCTCCGGCGACAAGCTGGGCGTCATGATCGGCGACGTCTCGAGCCACGGCTTCTCCGCCGCGCTGATCATGGCGATGGCGATCAGTGCGGCCGCGATCTACGCGCAGGAGGCGGAGCCGCCCGCGGCGGTACTGCGGCAGGTGCACCGCGCGCTCATCGACGAGCTCGAGAGCACCGAGATGCACCTCTCGCTATTCTACGCAGTACTCGATCCGAGCGCGGGGCGGCTGGTCTACAGCAACGCGGGCCACCCGCACGCCTTCCGCATCGATGCCGAGGGGAAGGCATATCGCCTCGACGCGCTCGATCCACCGGTCGGGACCGTACCGGGGTACGATTACGGGGAACGGATCGTCGCCTGGGAGCGCGGGCGGGACCTCCTCTTCCTCTTTACCGACGGCCTCTCCGACGCTTTCGCGGGCGATGGGGTCAACGGCGAGGAGCGGTTGCTGGAAGAGACCGTGCGGCTGCGCGCGCGGCAGCCGGCCGAGATCATGGACCGGCTCTTCCAGCTAGCGGAGCGGGCGCGCCCGAACGTGCCGCCCGACGACCGGACCTCCGTCCTGCTCAAAGTCTGACCGATGGTCCGGGCCAAACGGTCCCTCGGTCAGAACTTCCTGATCGACCCCCAGATCCAGAGGCGCATAGTCGACGCCCTCGAGGCCGGCCCCGAGGACGAGGTCCTCGAGATCGGACCCGGGACCGGCGCGCTCACCAACCACCTAGCCGGGAAGGTCAGGCGCCTCGTCGCCGTCGAGTTGGATGACCGGCTCGCCGTGGAGCTCGGCCAACGGTTCCGGGAAACCCCGGGCGTCGAGATCCGCCACGCCAACGCGCTCGACCTCGAGCTCGAGGAGATCACACTCGACCCGGCGAGGCTAAAGGTCATCGGGAACATCCCGTACAACATCACCTCCCCGTTGATCTTCTGGCTCCTCGAGCGACCGGTCCGGCCCGAGCGGATCGTCCTGATGATCCAGAAGGAGGTGGCCGATCGCATCATGGCGTCGCCCGGCACGAAGTCGTATGGCGCGCTCTCCGTCGGGGTGCGCGCCGTGGCGCGGGTAGAACGACTGTTCAACGTGGGGCGCGGCGCGTTCCGCCCCGTCCCCGACGTCGATTCTACAGTCATCAGGATCACACCACTCCGGCCACCCCCGCTCCACCCCGAGGAAGAGACCGATCTCCGCGTCCTGACCCGGACGGCATTCTCGTGGCGAAGGAAGCAGCTGCAGAAGATCCTACGCAGCGCGCCGGAGTACGAGCTGGATCCGGAGACGATCACGAGGGTGGAGCGCGAGACCGGGATCGACCTCTCGCTCCGGCCGGAGTCCCTCGAGCCGGAGGAGTTCATCCGCCTCAGCCGCGGGCTGAGAGCCGTAGGGTTGCCACGGACCACCGATCTAGAGGGCCGAGTATGACCGGCGAAACCGCCACCACGCCCGTACTGTCAGAGCAGGGGAGATCCACACGCGCCGCGGTCGTGAGCTGGGTACTCTACGACTTCGCCAACACGATCTTCTCCATGAACATCGTCTCCCTCTACTTCTCCCTCTGGGTCGTGAACGTGGTGGGGGGGACCGATGGCCAGTACAGTCTGGCCAACAGCGCGTCGATGGCGGTGATCCTCCTGGTCTCGCCGCTGCTAGGCGCCCTCACCGACCAGGCGCCTCGACGGATGCCCTTCCTCGTCGCATCGACCATGATCTGCGTGGCGGCGACCCTCCTCCTCGGGAGGGCGGGGCTCACCCCGTCGCTCATCGCCTTCGCCATCGCCAACGTCGCCTACCAGGCCGGGCTCCAGTTCTACGACGCGCTCCTCCCCGAGGTGAGCACCGCCGAGAACCGCGGGCGGATCGGTGGGGTCGGGATAGGCGTCGGCTACCTCGGCTCCCTCGCCGGGGTGGCCATCGGCGGCGCGATCCTGAGCGGCGTCGAGCTCCTCCCCACCGCCGAACAGACGGCAAAGTACCAGACCGTCTACGCCGTCTCCGCGCTCCTCTTCCTGGTCTTCGCCATCCCCTGCTTCCTCTTCGTCAGGGAAAGACGACGCGATGACCGCCGCTTCGACTTCGGGGCCGTCCGCGCCGCCGCGCGACAGGTCGCGGCGACCTTCAGATCGCTCGACCGCTTCCCCGGGCTCGCACGCTTCCTCGTCGGGCGGTTCTTCTATACCGACGCAGTCAACACCGTCATCCTCTTCATGGGGGTGTACGTCAGCAACGAGCTCGGCTTCTCCACCGACCAGGTCCGGACGGTCCTCATGCTCGCGATCGTCTTCGCCTTCGTCGGCGGGCTCCTGCTCGGGAGGATGGTCGACCGCATAGGCGCGAAACGGACCCTCGACCGCGTCCTGATCCTCTGGTGCGCCGTTTTCATCTGGACCGCCGTCGTGGGATTGTTCGAGCTGCCGGGCGCCCTCTTCTGGCCCGCGGCCTGCCTCGCCGGCGTCGCCCTCGGCGGGACCTGGGCCGCTGACCGGCCCCTCATGCTCAAACTCACCCCGCCCGACAGGGTAGGGGAGTTCTACGGGCTGTACGGTATGATCGGCCGCTTCTCCGCCATCACCGGCCCCCTGATCTGGGCCCTGGTAGTCGACGTCCTCGACCTCGGCCGGCCCGCCGCCGTCCTCACCCTCCTCGCCGGCGTCGTCATTGCTTACATGATCCTCAGACCGTTGCGCGACACCGCTAACCCCGCTTGACCACACCGCCGCCCGCCGGTAGTTTGTGAATGGTTTCACAAAGTGGTGACAGTGGCGATGGGCCGATGAGGAAGATTTCTGATTCCACGGTCGCGCGGCTCTCCCTCTATCTAAGACTGTTGGAGGAGTTCGATGCCGCGGGGCGGGAGACGGTATCGAGCGCCGATCTCGCGCGGCGGGCCGGGACGACCTCGGCGCAGGTGCGGAAGGATCTCTCGGCGTTTGGTACCTTCGGCAAACGTGGGCTAGGCTACAAGGTAGCGGAGCTGGCGGCCGAGCTGCGCTCGATCCTGGGGCTGGGGCGGCAGTGGCGGGTGGCGCTGGTGGGCGCGGGTAAGATCGGTTCGGCGCTCTTCGGGTATCAGGATTTCAGGCGGCAGGGATTTTTCATCCGAGCGGTGTTCGACTCCGACCCCCGGAAGGTCGGTCAGCGCTGGGGTGACCTGATCGTACGTTCGGACGACGAGTTGATCCCCGTGCTCCGGGAGGAGGGGATCGAGATCGTGATCGTCGCGGTGCCGGCCGAGGCGGCGCAGGGGGTGGTGGACAGGGTGGTGGCGGCCGGGATCCGGGCGATCCTGAACTTTGCGCCGACCCAGCTGCGGGTACCGGCCGCGGTGGAGCTGAAGAACGTGAACATGGCGATGGAGATGGAGGGGCTCTCCTACGCGCTCGCGCGCGACGCCCGGCAGCGGCAAGCCGCGGGTAGGTCGTAGGTGGCGCGGGAGGTGCCGGACGTGGGGCACGTCGTGGCGTCTGGGGGTGGTGGAGACAAGACGACCAGCCAGCTCGAGCCGGATGTCGAGCTCTGCTCGCTCGAGTACGCGGTGGTAGACGTCGAAACTACCGGTGGCGGTGCCGGGCGAGGCGACCGGATCACGGAGATCGGGATCGTGGTCGTAGACGGCACGGGCGAGATCCGGGACACATATTCTTCTCTGGTCAACCCCGGCCGGCCGATCCCTCCATTCATCAGCAGGTTGACGGGAATCACGGACGAGCTGGTCCGGGGTGCCCCGCCGTTCGAGGCGGTTGCGGCGGAGGTCGTGGAGCGGGTGAGCGGCCGGGTCTTCGTGGCGCACAACGTCGGCTTCGACTGGGGGTTCGTGGACCACGAGCTGATGGTGGCACGGGGGGAGGGGCTCGCCGGGCGGCGCCTCTGCACGGTGCGGCTGGCGCGACGGGTGGTGCCGGAGCTGAGTCGTCGTTCACTGGGGTATCTGAGTGAGTTCTTCGGGGTAGAGAACCCGGCGCGTCACCGGGCGCTGGGTGATGCGCACACCACCGCGGTGATCTTCGGGCGGCTCCTGGATAGGTTGGAGGAGCGGGAGATCAGGAGCTGGCGCGGGCTCGAGGAGTTTCTCGGACGAGGCAGTAGAGCTGCGTCGAAGCGCAAGGGTGAAGGGAGTGTGACTCGGGGATGACGGAAGCCATGACAGTGACCGAACTGCCGCTGCGCCGGAGCAGGAGTCTCGGCCGGTTCCGGGTGCACGCGCTCGAGGCGGGGCTGCAGCGGCTGGATGGGGGCGCCATGTTCGGGGTGGTCCCCAAGGTATTGTGGGAGCGACGAATCCCGGCCGACGAGCGGAACCGGATCCCGCTCGCGCTGCGCTGTCTCCTGGTCGAGACGCCGGACGCGCTGATCTTGATCGACACCGGTGTCGGCAACAAGGAGACGGAGAAGTTCCACTCGATCTACGGGATCGAGAACGCCGGCACCCCTACTCGCCTGGAGGATGCGATCCGCGACGCCGGCTTCTCCCCCGACGATGTCGACGTCGTGATCGACACGCATCTCCATTTCGACCACGCCGGCGGGAACACCCTGCGCACCGAGGATGGCGCGATCGAGGTGGCCTTCCCGCGGGCGCGTTACGTGGTCCAGCGCGGGGAGTGGGAGTTCGCCCACTGGAACAACGAGCGGGTGCGCGCGAGTTACGTCCCGGCGAACTTCGACCCGGTCGCGGAGGCGGGCCGCTACGACTTCGTGGAGGGTGAGCGCGAGATCGTCCCCGGGGTCCGGGTGATCCCCACCCCTGGCCACACCCCGCACCACCAGTCGGTACTGATCACCTCCGAGGGAGAGGGCGCCATCTTCCTGGCGGACCTGATCCCCACCGCCGCCCACCTCCCGCTCCCCTGGATCATGGGGTACGACCTGGAGCCGCTCGTCACCCTCGAGACGAAGCGGGCGATACTCGACCGGGCGAAGCGCGAGGACTGGCTGCTCGTCTTCCAGCACGACGCGGTCGTCGCCTGGGGGAGGTTGGACCAGGCGGCCGAGCACCCGACGCTCCTGGTCGAGGAGTAGCTCCAGGGGGGCTGGGCGCCCCCTAGCCCGCCGGCCGACCGGGGGATATCTTGTGCCGCGGGATCGCCCCGACCGGGTGGGGACGACGTCGTTGACCGTAGTACCGAACCTGGGAAGAGAGGAGAGGTCGTCGATATGACAGATCCGCGACGAACCGCTGTGATAGTGGGTGCGGCACGCACACCGATCGGTCGTTTCCTGGGCGGGCTCGCCCCGCTCTCCGCACCGGAGCTGGGTGGGATCGCGATCCGCGCCGCCCTCGATCGGTCTGGTGTCGACCCGGAGCAGGTCGGGGATGTGATCTTCGGTAACGTCGTCTCCGCGGGGCTCGGCCAGGCGCCGGCCAGGCAGGCGGCGATCGCGGGCGGGGTACCGGTGAGCGTGGGGGCGATGACGGTCAGCCGCGTCTGCGGCTCGGGGCTGCAGGCGGTCATGCTCGCCGCCCAGGCTATCCGGGCCGGGGACGCCGAGGTCATGATCGCGGGGGGGATGGAGTCGATGTCCAACGTCCCCTACTACCTGCGGGGGTATCGGGACGGGGTCAAGCTCGGGAACCGGGAGCTGATCGACGGCGTCGTCCACGACGGCCTCTGGTGCTCCTTCGAGCAGTGCCACATGGGTGGCCACGCCGAGTACACCGCCTGGAAGGCGGGGATCACCCGGGCGGACGCCGACGAGTACGCCCTCGAGTCGCACCGGCGGGCGATCGCGGCGATCGATGCGGGGAAGTTCCGTGGCGAGATCGTCCCGGTCGAGATCGCGGGGCGGAAGGGGACGACGGTGATCGATACCGACGAGCCCCCGCGCCGCGATACCTCGCTCGAGGCGCTGGCGCGGTTGCAGCCCGCCTTCCGCGGCGATGCCCCCCCGGAGGTGACCGATCCCGTGGTGACGGCGGGGAACTCGCCGGGGCTGAACGACGGCGCCGCCGCCCTCGTCCTGACGAGCCAGGCCTACGCCGAGGCGCACGGCCTCCCGATCATGGCGCGTATCAACGCATACGCGACCGGCGCGGTCGCCCCGCGCGAGCTCTTCTTCGCCCCCGTCCTCGCGGTGCGGCGGGTCATGGAGAAGGAGGGGAAGTCGATCGGTGACTACGACCTGATCGAGGCGAACGAGGCCTTCGCGGTGCAGGCGCTCGCCGACGGGCGGGAGCTGGGGTGGGATTGGGACCGGGTCAACGTCAACGGCGGTGCGATCGCGCTCGGGCACCCGATCGGGGCGTCCGGCGCGCGGATCCTTACCACCCTCCTCTACGCGCTGCGCGACCGCGACGCGCATACCGGACTCGCCACCCTCTGTCTCGGCGGCGGTGATGCGGTAGCGCTCTCGGTAGAGAGGATCTGAGAGATGATGGAGCGGGGGCGCAGGATCATGGTAGAGACGACGTCGCGCCCCCGCACCCTACGTGTATCGCGAGCCCTCGGACGGCGCTAGCCGGCCGGGGGCGTTTTCGTCCTCTGCGATGGATTGGAGATGGATCTGGTGCAACGATCGAGGTCTGCGCAGCGGTTGGCGTATCTCGATCTATGCGCTCCTCTTCTGGCTCCTCCTCTTCGTCTTCGCGCCACTCGCCGGGGTGGAGCTGGGGGAGGGGGCCGTCGCCATGGTATGGCAGTGGTTGCCTGTCCTGGCGGCGGCGGTCACGGCGGGTTGGTTCCTGCTGGTCGCGCTCGAACGCCGGCCGATCGGTGCGCTCGGGTTCGCCTGGCACCGGGCGGTGCCCCGCGAGTTCGGGGTGGGGCTGGCGATCGGGGTATCGAGCCTGGGGGCAATACTCGCCCTCTTCGTCCTGGCAGGGTGGGTGACCTACCGCCCCGAGGCCGGCGCGCCGGGCTCGTACCTTGCCGCGTTGGCCGAGAGCTTCGTCTTCTTCCTGGTCGCCGCGGCGGCCGAGGAGGCGCTCTTCCGGGGGTATCCCTTCCAGGTCCTGGTCCAGGGGATCGGCCCGGTACCGGCGACGGTGCTCTCGAGCCTGCTCTTCGCCGTGGCGCACATCGCCAACCCGAACGTCGACCTCTTCGCGCTGCTCAACATCTTCCTGGCCGGGATCATGCTCGCGGCCGCGTACCTGCGGACCCGCAGCCTCTGGTTCGCCACCGCGGTGCACCTGGGTTGGAATTGGTCGATGGCGACGTTGTTCGACCTCCCGGTGAGCGGGTGGACGATGCTGGACACCCCCTACTACGAACCCGCGGTCACCGGCCCGGCGTGGGTCACCGGGGGCGAGTTCGGGCCGGAGGGCGGGCTCGGTGGGAGCGTCGCGCTCATCCTGGCCGCGCTGGCGGTAGTCTACCTCCCTGGCCTGCGCGCGGCGCCCGAGGTACGGGCGCTGAGGCCACTGGTCGACGATCGGCCGGGTAGTGGGCGGTGATAGGTGTTAAGGGTTAATGAAGCGAGCTGTGTCTGAAATCTGGCAGCTGATGACTTCCTGAGAGATAGGAGCTACCGATGCGGGAGATCCAGAGGGTTGCAGTGGTCGGGGCCGGGACGATGGGGAACGGCATCGCGCACGTCTTCGCGACGGCTGGATACGACGTGGTCCTGATCGACCTCGATCGCGCACGACTCGACGCCGCGTTGCAGACGATCGCCGCCAACCTCGAGCGGCAGGTGAAGAAGGGGACGATCGACGCCGCCGTCCGGGAGGCCGCGCTCGCCCGGATCGAGACCACCACCTCGTCGAGCGCCGCCGCGGAGGCGCAACTCGTGGTCGAGGCGGTCACCGAGGAGCTATCGCTCAAGGCGCGTATCTTCCGAGAGCTGGACGACGTCGCCCCGTCCGACGCGATCCTGGCATCCAACACCTCATCGATCTCGATCACCGCGCTCGCCGGGGCGACTCGCCGTCCCGAGCAGGTGATCGGGATGCACTTCATGAACCCCGTCCCGGTGATGCAGCTCGTCGAGGTGATCCGCGGGTTGCAGACCGCCGACGAGACGGCCGCGACCGTGATAGAGCTCGCGAAGCGGCTCGGGAAGACCCCCGTCGAGGTCAACGACTACCCCGGCTTCGTCTCGAACCGCGTCCTCATGCCGATGATCAACGAGGCGGTCTTCTGCCTCCAGGAAGGGGTAGCGGAGGCGGAGGCGATCGACACCGTGATGAAGCTCGGGATGAACCACCCGATCGGGCCGCTGGCGCTCGCCGACCTGATCGGGCTGGACACCTGCCTGGCGATCCTGGAGGTGCTCCAGCGCGATCTGGGCGACGACAAGTACCGCCCCGCTCCGCTCCTGCGGAAGTACGTCGCGGCGGGGTGGCTCGGCCGGAAGACGGGGAGGGGGTTCTACCGGTATTGAGCACGCCGGGGGCGCTGCTCCGCCCGGGGGCGCCGGTGGGGTGTCGCGGTTCCACTAAGGGAGGGGTACGGTGGAGATGAGCCAAGAGATGGATGAGATCCGAAGGCTGGCGTGCGATTTCGCCGCCGCCGAGATCCGACCGCACGTAGAGCGGTGGGAACGGGAGGCGTCGCTCGACCGCGAGATCCTCGACCAACTCGCGGAGCTGGGGTTCTTCGGGATGCTTATCCCCGAGGCCTACGGCGGGATGGAGCTCCCGCTCCCCACCTACGTCGCGGTGCTGGAAGAGCTGGCCTGGGGCGAGTCGGCGGTCGCGGTCACCGTCTCCGTGCACAGCGCCTTCGCGTCACGGTTGATCCTGAGCCACGGGAGCGACGCCCAACGCGAACGGTGGCTCGGCGAACTGGCGAGCGGCGCGGTGCTGGGGTGCTTCGCGCTCTCCGAGACCAACGCCGGCTCCGATGCCGCCGCGATCGAGACGACCGCGACCCGCACCGACGACGGCTGGGTCCTGAACGGGACCAAGCGGTGGGTCACGAACGCCACCCTGGCCGGGCTCGCGGTCGTACTCGCCCGGACCGATGAGGGGACCGCCATCTTCCTGGTACCCACGGACAACCCCGGGTGGGTGGTGACCAGCCGCGAGACGACGATGGGGCTGCGCCCCCTCGAGGTCGCGACCGTCGAGCTCCGCGAGCTGCGGCTCGGGTCCGACGCGCTCCTCTGCGACCCCGCGCGCGGCCTCGAGTACGCCTACTCCGCCCTCAAGACCGGCCGGCTCGGGATCGCCGCGCAGGCCACCGGGATCGCGCGGGCGGCGCTCGAACACGCCCTCGAATACGCCGGGGAGCGCGAACAGTTCGGCACCAAGATCCGGGAGTTCGAGGCGATCCAGTTCAAGCTCGCGGATATGGCCACAAAGACCGAGGCGGCGCGCGCGCTGCTGCAGCGGGCGGCGACGTCGCCTACGACCTTGCTCTCTTCGATGGCCAAGCTCTACGCCAGCGAGACCGCTATGTGGGTCACGACCCAGGCGGTTCAGATATACGGCGGCTACGGCTACATGCGCGACTACCCGGTCGAGAAGCTGATGCGGGATGCCAAGGCCACCGAGATCTACTCGGGGACCAACGAGATCCAGCGCCTGGTAATCGCACGGGCGCTCTACGGTTCCTGACCACCACGCCCACGTTCGGGCGCTTGGGGGCCAGGTATCGAAGTCACACAACGATTCACAACGCAGGGGAAGGTAATGGAAATCTTCGAGTTGATGGGCCAGCACGATCACGAGCAGGTAGTATTCTGCTACGAGCCGGCAGCCAATTACCGCGGTATCATCGCGATCCACAATACCACCCTCGGCCCGGCGCTCGGCGGGACCAGGTTCTGGAACTATCGCAGCGACAAGGAAGCGCTCATCGACGTGCTGCGCCTCTCCCGCGGGATGACCTACAAGGCCGCCGTCACGGGGCTCAACCTCGGCGGCGGGAAGTCGGTGATCATCGGCGATCCCCGGACCAAGGACCGGGAGGCGATCTTCCGGGCGCACGGCCGCTTCGTCGAGTCGCTGAAGGGGCGCTACATCACCGCAGAGGATGTCGGCGTCAGCGTCGACGACATGGATTTCGTCCAGATGGAGACCGAGCACGTGACCGGCGTCGCGGGGCGCTCGGGTGACCCATCCCCGGTGACGGCGTACGGGGTCTATCAGGGGATCAAGGCAGCCGCCAAGGAACGTTACGGGAGCGACTCGCTCTCCGGGCTCCGGATCGCCGTCCAGGGGCTCGGCCACGTCGGCTACCACCTCTGCGCCGACCTGGCCGCCGAGGGGGCGCAGCTCTTCGTGACCGACATCGATGATGAGCGGATCAGGCGGGTAGTCGAAGAGTTCGGGGCCGAGCGCGTCGCGCCCGAGAGGATCTACAGCGTCGACGCCCAGATCTTCGCCCCCTGCGCCCTCGGCGCGACGGTGAACGACGAGACGATCCCGCAGTTCAAGTTCGAGATCATCGCCGGCGCGGCCAACAACCAGCTCGCGGAGGCGCGGCACGGCGAGGAGCTGATGCGCAGGGGGATCCTGTACGCGCCCGATTACGTCATCAACGCCGGCGGGTTGATCAGCGTCTACGGCGAGCTCCACGGGTGGTCGGCCGAGAGGGCCAAGCGGAAGGCCGGCGAGATCTACCACACCCTCGGCCGGCTCTTCGACCTCGCCCGCGAACAGGGGATCCCGACCAACGTCGCCGCCGACCGCCTCGCCGAGCGCCGCATCGAAGAGGTCGCTAAGATCCAGCGGACGTGGGTCTGACGGTAGCTAGGCCAGGGACACACGCGCGAAGGCTGGCGCAAGCGTAGCAGGGTGCCAGTTCGACCGGCGGCCGCGACCCCCTTGCGGTCGCCGGTCAAAGTTGGGACTTTATTGCCAGCCCGCTCGTCACGACGGCTTCTTACCGTCATAGCGCGGTGCGATGCGTGCGCCCTAAAGGAGATTGAGGATGTCTGAGTTACAGCTTGCAGACCCGGAGATATTCGAGGCCATCCGTCGTGAGGCGATGCGCCAGAACGACTCGCTGGAGCTGATCGCGAGCGAGAACTTCGTCTCGCGCGCGGTCATGGAGGCCGTCGGGTCGGTCATGACCAACAAGTACGCCGAAGGGTACCCCGGCCGCCGCTACTACGGCGGGTGCGAATGGGTCGACGTGGCCGAGCAGCTCGCCATCGCCCGCGCCAAGGAGCTCTTCGGCGCCGAACACGCCAACGTCCAGCCCCACTCCGGCGCCCAGGCCAACATGGCCGCCTTCCTGGCCTTCCTCGAGCCGGGCGACAAGTTCCTCGGGATGAACCTCTCCCACGGCGGGCACCTGACGCACGGCTCCCCCGTGAACTTCAGCGGGAGGCTCTACCAGGCGATCGCCTACGGGGTCCGTGAAGAGGACGGCCGCATCGACTACGACGCCGTGCGCGAGCTGGCCAAGCGCGAGCGGCCCAAGATGATCATCGCCGGGGCGAGCGCCTACCCCCGCATCATCGACTTCGCCGCGTTCGCCGAGATCGCGCGCGAGGTCGGCGCCGTGCTCATGGTCGACATGGCCCATATCGCCGGGCTCGTGGCGGGCGGGGTGCACCCCAACCCGGTGCCGCACGCCGACGTCGTCACCTCGACCGCGCACAAGACCCTGCGCGGGCCGCGCAGCGGGTTCATCCTCACCCGCGAAGAGCACGCCCGCAACATCGACAAGCAGGTCTTCCCAGGGCTTCAGGGGGGTCCCCTGATGCACGTCATCGCCGGGAAGGCGGTCGCCTTCAAGGAGGCTCTCGCACCGTCGTTCAAGAACTACGCGCGCCAGGTCGTCGAGAACGCCCAGGCGCTCGCCAAGGCCCTCCTCGCCCGTGGCTTCGACCTGGTCAGCGGCGGGACCGACAACCACCTCCTGCTCGTCGACCTCCGGAACAAGGGCGACCTCACCGGGAAGGACGCGGAAGCCGCGCTCGGCCGGGCGGAGATCACCGTCAACAAGAACACGGTCCCCGGCGAGACCCGCTCCCCGTTCGTCACCTCGGGGATCCGCATCGGGACCGCGGCGCTCACGACCCGTGGGATGCGGACGGAGGAGTTCGAACAGATCGGCAACTGGATCGCCGATGTGCTCGACGCCCCCAACGACGAGACCGTGGCGCGGCGCGTGGCCAACCAGGTCGCCGAGCTCTGCCGCAACTTCCCCATCTATTCCGAGCTCCGCGGGGAGGGCGCGAAGGTCGGGTCGTGAGGGTTCCGATCGTCTGACTACCGGCGAGAGATCGGTACGATACTGGAGCGAGGATCGGCCGCGGGCCCGGCAAACCGCCGGGCCCGCGGCCGTTTCATCGTTATTTCATTCACCGTCGTACTTTCCCCTTGCGCCCCGGATCTACGCCCTGTATAATAGGTCTGACTAGTGGAATGCGGTTCCATTATTTGGAACATTCCGCCGGCGATGTGCCACCCTCCTTCCGGGTACCCGCCGGCTCGACGCTGCGCCGATAGAGCTGGCCGTCCGTTCTGGCCGAGCTGTTCATACAAGCCGTAACAGCCGTATTCGCTGGCTGTGGTCCCCTCGGGGAGGGGAGCTGCAGCCAATGGAGATCCGGGCGGTGATGCCGGGTGATCGCCGAGGTAGGCAGTCGTAGCAGTGGAGCTCGGCTGCCACGGCGTCGTCTTGCGGTGGACAGGAAAAGGAGGGTAGCTCAGATGTGGCGATTGCGCGGAGTGGTTCGGCGATCGGGTGGCGGGGTAGGTGGTTTCGTTCGTGGAGGGGTAGCGCTCGGGGTCCTTGCCTTTCTGGCAGGGTGTTCGGACGCTGAGCGGCTGACGCAGCCGAGCAAGGTCGAGGAGGGGGTGCTGGGGAGCTATCTCCTCGAACGGCACCAGGATCCCGATCGTACGATCATCAAGGACGAGGCCGGGAACTGGCTGGCCACCTTCACGCGCGGTGCCTACACCGTGGCGTACCGCGGCTCGCGCCGGATCTTCAGCGAGGGTGGCCGTACGGTCAACACCGACACCTGGGTCCGCGTCCTCCCGCAGCCTTTCAACGGTGTGGTCGACACCCTCCTGCTCGCGGAGATGCTGCAGGATACGGTGACGCCGGACATCCTCGGGCTCGCGATGCAGTACATCGAGGGCGCGCCGCCGATCTTCGACAACGTCAACGGCCAGATGCGCCAGATCGCGGGTGATGCCGGATACGGCGACGGGATCGGCGCCGATTTCAACGATTACCTCGGGATCAAGTGGACCTATCCGAGCGGTACGACGAGCTCCGCGGACGCCAAGTTCTTCCGTAAGCTGGACTGCTCGGGGTACGTCCGGATGCTGTACGGCTACCGCGGCACGCCGCACAAGGTCCCGCTCTCGCTCACGGTCAAATACACGACCCTTCCCCGTACGTCGTACAACCAGTACGATTACGGTACGGGCGTCATCCTCATCGAGAACAAGCTGAAGCAGCCGCCGGCCTCGGCGCTGGCCGTCCTCCAGCCAGGCGATCTGCTCTTCTGGGATTCTTCTTCGTCGCGGGACACCCCTGGCGGGATCAACCATGTGGGGATCTACCTGGGGAAGGATACCGCGGGCCGGATGCGTTTCATCTCCAGTCTCCCCTCGACCGACGGGCCCGCCTTCGGCCGGTCGAGCGGCAACGACTTCATCATCGACGGTAGCGGATTCTGGGCGCGCGCGCTGCGTGGTGCGCGTCGTCTCTAGAGCGTAGTCTGACCGAGGTGGCCAGCGGTTGTCGTCCGCCGGCCACCTCTCTACCGAGTAGCCGTGGTGTCGGTGCGTCTCTCGGCACCCTGGCCGTCGGCACGTGCCGGCTCTGGCACGTGCGTGCGGCTGTCTGTGGCGGCCTGTCCTTTCGTTCATATCATGAACCCTTGGCGGAGAGGTCTGATGATGGAACTACGGAAGCTGTGGATGGTGCCGGCGACTCTGGTCGCGCTGGGCGGGTGCGCGCGCGATGACGGACCGCTCGGTCCCGGCACCGCGAGGGATGGTCGAGGCGCGGAGCTGCAATCGACGCTGTCGTGTCAGGTCAGCGTACGGGGCGGCGAGATCTGGTGCGGCACGCCGAACCCGGAGCTCGGTGGCGCGGCGGGGGCGGTGATCGGCGGACAGGGGGTGTATGTGCACCTCGAGTCGTCCGATGTGAGTTATGATGCGGGGAGTGAGGTCTTCAGCGCGCAGGTGACGGTCCGCAACCTCATCGACCAGGTGATCGGCTCCGCCGATGGCCAGACGATCGATCCCGACGGCGTGCGGATCTTCTTCGTGAACGAGCCGGTGGTCACTGGCGGGAGCGGTTCGGTCACGGTCAAGAACGCCGATGGCACGGCCGAGTTCACCAGCGCTGGCCAGGAGTACTTCCAGTACCCACAGGCGCTGGCGCCCGGGAAGCGCTCCGTCGCCAGGCGCTGGGAGTGGAACGTACCGAATACGGTCGAATCCTTCACCTTCCTGGTCGGCGTGAGCGCGAAGGTGGCGGACGAGGCGTCGCTCAACCCCGGGCTCCGGTTCGATGCCCAGCGGATCTCCGCCGATTCCATGCACACCTGCGTCCTCGACCTCGGCGGGAGGGCGTACTGTTGGGGGGCGGGTGGCTCCGGGCAGCTCGGCGACGGCACTTACACCAGCCAGGCTACCCCGGTGGCCGTAGCCGGTGATCTCCGGTTCGCCGTGATCGGGGTCGGTCACCTGCACAGCTGTGGGATCACGGTGGACGGCGTGGGCTATTGCTGGGGTGCCGGCGGCAACGGCCGGCTCGGCAACGACACGACCTCGTCGCAGTCGACGCCGGGTGAGATCCTGGGTGGCCACACCTGGATCTCGATCAATGCGTCCAGCAGCAACACCTGCGGGGTGACGTCTACCGGCGAGGGCTACTGCTGGGGGTACGGCACGACCGGCCGTAACGGTGATGGCTCGGGGGAGCACAAGTACACCCCGACGCGGGTCGCCGACCCGCCGAACGGCCCGGTGACCTGGGCGATGATCTCCCCGTCCCACCAGCACACCTGCGGGCTGGCTACGGATGGCACCGCGTACTGCTGGGGGAACAACTCCTATGGCCGCCTCGGCCGCGGCGAGGTCGGCGGCAACAATGCCTTCACCCCGGAACCGGTCGCCACGACGGTGAAGTTCAAGCAGCTCGTGGCCGGGGAGTACCACAACTGCGGGGTGGCGCTCGACGGCACCGGCTACTGCTGGGGGCTCGGTTCCCTCGGCCGGCTAGGCAACGGCTCCAACGGCGACACGATCCCTTACCCGGTCGAGGTCGTGGGCGGACTCAAGTTCTCCAAGATCGGGATCGGGATCAGCTTCGGCTGCGGGTTGACGGTCGATGGCGATGTCTATTGCTGGGGTAACGCTTCGAACGGCCGCCTCGGCAACGGATCGACGATGGGGTCGGTATCCTCCCCGGTCAAGGTCCTCGGCGACCACAAGTTCGCGTCGCTCGCCGTCGGGCTCGCCCACAGCTGCGGCGTGACCATCCAGGGAGAGGTCTTCTGCTGGGGATACGGGAGCAACAACCGTCTCGGCAACGGTTCAACCGAAGACAAGAGCGAGCCGACCTACGTCCCGGGGTTGAGCAACATCGCCTGGCACGAGTCGCTCCCGGCGATGCGGTGCGGGGATGGTTCGCAGCGGGCGAGCTGCTTCCCGGCGCGCCAGAGCCTCGAGTCCTATGCACTTGCAGGGTTGATCGC
>Ga0180216_1000642_pt1 | contig 34715 bp, 22 predicted proteins | sample eDN3rd37CBELigMG_FD_128879 | JGI IMG/M metagenome (GOLD analysis project Ga0180216, IMG submission 128879) | Enriched Miracle-Growth compost microbial communities from Emeryville, California, USA - eDNA 3rd pass 37_C BE-Lig MG (version 2)... ... | reverse complement strand
GCGGTGGGTGCGTCTTTCCAGGACGGCCTCGAGTCCGGCCGTCAGTGCCAGCGCGGACTTTCCGGTTCCGGCCTTGCCGCCGAGGGAGACGATGCCGACGGATTCGTCGAGCAGCAGGTCGAGGGCGACGCGCTGTTCGGCGGAGCGTCCGTGCAGTCCGAACGCCTCCCGGTCGCCGCGGACGAGCTGCACCCGCTTGTCGGCGGTGACCCGGCCGAGTGCGCTGGACGAACCACCGAGGAGTCTGATCCCCGTGTGGCACGGCAGATCCCGCGCGTCATCGATGTCGACGATGCCCTCGGTGAACATCTCGTCGATGAGGGCCCGGTCGACTTCGAGTTCGGTCATGCCCGTCCATCCCGAGATCACCACGTCCTGGGCGTGGTACTCGTCGGCGTCGAGCCCGACGGCACCGGCCTTGACGCGCAACGGGATGTCCTTGCTGACGAGCACCACGTCGCGACCCTCGGTGGCCAGATTCAGGGCGCACGCGAGGATGCGGGAGTCGTTGGTGTCGGTGCGGAATCCCGCGGGCAGGACCATGGGGTCGGTGTGATTGAGCTCCACGTGGAGGGTGCCACCCTCGTCCCCGATGGGGATGGGCTGGTCGAGGCGTCCGTGCCGCTGCCGCAGGTCGTCGAGCAGGCGCAACGATTCGCGGGCGAACCAGCCGAGTTCGTGGTGGTGCCGTTTCCCTTCGAGTTCGCCGATCACGACCAGCGGGAGGACGACTTCGTGCTCGGCGAACCTGGTGACCGCCCAAGGGTCGGAGAGCAACACTGAAGTGTCCAGCACGTAGGTGCGTACAGCGGATTCTTTCGCAGCGGCGGTACCGGAGGCGTGGCCGGAGCGGGTGGGGACGGAGCGTGTTGCGTTCACGTGGGGCTCCTCGGCCCGGACGGCACCGCCCGGACGTATTCGGTGGGCCGGTGGGTCCCCGGTGTCGTCACGACCACGGAGGCCCGGTGCCGGCCCCCTCGCTCGGACTGTGTCAGCCACACGATCAGGGACCTCCCGTGTAGACGGCACCTGCGCCGCCTACACCCCCGACGCTAGCCCCGATACGGACGATTCGCTCGATGGCGGAGGAAGCGTGTCGGTGAAGATTGCGTTAACGACGCCCCGTAAGCACTCCTGAGCCTCCGAACCCACGGTCGGCTCCGCCTCAGGGACGCGCAGCGGGATCGTAGGAATACACCGACACCCAGTCGACGAGCAGGTTGCCGGTGTTGGCGCCGTAACCGTTCGTCTCGACCTGGATCTGCCAGCGCATCGGCGTCGACGGCACCCAGTCGGTGCTGTCGAGCACCACTTGATCGTCGAGGAGGTAGCGGATGCGGCCTGGTGACCACTCCATCGTGTAGGTGTGCCAGTCGGTGAACCGCGCGCCGGTGTAGGCGGCCTCGATCTGGCAGCTGGGGCACGAGCCCCCGCCGGCGTAGTGGTGGAAGCCGCTCACGGTTCCTGCGAGTCCACCCTCGGGGAAGTCGAACTCACCGTCCACCGGCCACCGTTCGGACTGCGGCCACAACAGCGAGGCGATGTAGTACTCCTGCAGGTTCGGGTTGTCGACCTTCAACCGGATGCTGTAGCGGCCGTAGGTCTGGTACTGGGACACGCCGTCGATCAGCGGCGACGGGTTGGCCCCGGCCGGCATGCCGTCCACCGGGTGCAGGTGGAAGTTCATGACGCCGTTGCCGACCGACAGCACCTGATCCGGCCGGTAGGGCCGACGCTGGTAGGTGTCGAGATAGCAGCTCGGGTAGGTGCGCCATTTCTGGCCTTCGGCGCCGGTGTAGACGATGCGGTCCGGATCGCACACATTGGCCCAGCTGCCGACCGGGGCGTCGCGGGTGAATTCGTCGACGAAGATCTGTCGCCATCCGTCGAGGTTGCCGCGCGGCGCGGACACTCCGGACGGGGAGGTGACGATCGGTTGCGGGGCGGGTTCCGGCGGCACCGTGGGGCTCCCGTACTGCCAGCGCTGAGCGGCGGAGCCGTTGCAGGTGCGCACGACCACCGGGTTGCCGTCGACGTTCGCGCCGTTCGAGTTCTCGAGGCACAGCGTCGAATTGCTCTGCAGCCGCACGGTTCCCCCGGGTCCCTCCACCCACTTCTGGTTGGCGGCGCCGGTGCAGTTCGAGATCACCACGGCGGTGTTGTTGTTCATCCGTCCCTGCGCGGGCATCAGGCACTTGCCCTGCACCCGGACGGTGTTGTCGGCCTCGGCGCTCCACGACTGCGCTGCCGAGCCGTTGCAGGTGTACACCTGGGCGGGGTTGCCGTCGAGCGTCACGCCCCACTTGTTGTCGAGGCAGCGTCCGTTCGAGTCGCGCACCGGCCCGATCTCGTAGGCCTGCGCGACCGGCGCCGCCACGATCGTCGCGCCGACGGACACGACCGCTGTCGCGAGAACAGCGAGCAGTCCGCGGATCCGCCTGCGGGAGGACGTTCTTCGTGAGTCCACACCCATAGCTGAAGTCATCGACAACTCCCCGACGTTGGCGGGATCCGGACCTGCCGGAACCATGCGGACACCAAGATCAACGCATCGGGACGCTAGCAGCAATCGTGACGGTACACATGCGCGATTGCCCCAATTTGGTCGCGACACCAAACTGTGATGTTCCTCACTAATACGGCATTCCGGACGAAATGCGAGTGGGTCACCCGCCCCAACTCAGGATAGGTTTGCCTAAACTTCCTTCGCTGCTCCATTCGAGCATACGGACACGAGAAACGGAGGCGCCCGTGCATGCGATTGTCACCGGCGGTGCCGGATTCATCGGATCGACGCTCGTCGACCGGCTTCGGGCGGACGGCCACCGTGTGCTCGTCGTCGACGATCTCAGCCGTGGCCGCGAGAGCAATCTGACCGCGGCACTCGACGAGGGCGGGACCGACCTCGAGGTCCTCGACCTCCGGTACGACGACCCGACCCCGATCTTCACCCGTTTCGCCCCCGAGGTGGTCTTCCATCTCGCCGCCCAGATCGACGTGCGGGTCAGTGTCGACGACCCGGCCGGCGACGCGTCCACGAACATCCTCGGCACCATCGCCGTGGCCCGCGCGGCCGTGACCGCCGGAACCCGCAAGGTCGTCTTCGCGTCCTCCGGCGGCGCCATCTACGGTTCCACCGCCGTCCCGCCCGTCGCCGAGACGACCCCCGTGGCCCCGGTCTCCCCCTATGCCTGCAGCAAGGTCGGCGGAGAGATGTACCTCGACAGTTTCCGGGTCCTCCAGGGACTCGACTGCTCCCACATCGCTCCCGCGAACGTGTACGGTCCGCGCCAGGACCCGCACGGTGAGGCCGGCGTGGTCGCCGTCTTCGCCCGCGCGATGCTCGACGCCGCCCCCACCACCCTGTTCGGCGACGGCGGCAACACCCGTGACTACGTGTACGTCGACGACGTCGTGGAAGCTTTCGTCGCGGCCTCCGGCACCGCCGGTTCGGGCATGCGCTTCAACATAGGCACCGGTGTCGAGACCTCCGACCGCGACCTGCACGCGATGGTCGCGCGCGCCACCGGGTACACGACCGAGCCGCAGTGGCAGCCGGCCCGCTCAGGCGACGTGCGACGCTCGGCCCTCGACGCCGGCCTCGCCCGGAAGGTGCTGGGCTGGTCGCCGCGCGTCGACCTCGCCGAGGGCATCGCCCGGACGGTGGACTGGTTCCGCGCCGAGCGCGGCGCCGACGCCCTCGTCGGCGGATGAGCAGGGCCACGCCCACCGCGACACGCGCGGTCACGGTCGGCCCGTTGGATGTGCTGCACAGCAGATCCCGGGTCACGGCCGCGATCGGTCCCGTCGCCGTTCCCGAACCCGATGTGGTCGCCGCCCGTGTGCGTGCACTGATCGGGTCCGGTCCGCACACCCGTTTCGGGTTGCAGCCGTCGTCGACGACCACCCGCTGGATCTACGATCCTCGGACCACGCCCGAGATCGTCGTCGCGGACGATCCGGAGTCGGCCGCGGATCTCCTGGTGGGCACGTCCTTTCCGGCCGGTGATCGGCGCACCCGCATCGTGCTGGCCGGCGACCACATCCTCACCGACCACAACCACGGGCTCGGGGAGGTCGAGCTGACGCTCCGCTTCCACGCGGTGCTGCTCGGGGTGCTCGACCCGACCGACCCCGCGGTGTGGCGCGACACCCGTCGCAGGTGCTCGGGTGTCGGCACGGCGGCGGCCCGGGTCTTCGGATCCGACCCGCGGCGGCTCTGGGCGCTGCGCCGATTGCTCGGCAGCGCAGGGGTACCGGAGGAACCGGTGGCCGAGAACCGCGACGAGGTGCCGTGGACGCCGTCGCGCGCGGGTGCGGTGGCGACCTTCGAGCAGGACGTCTTCGACCGTCTGCGGGCCTGGCGCGACGAGCACGAGCCGAGCGTGTCGATGTTCTCGGTGACCTCGACGGTGCTGCACCGGGCGCTCACCGCCGAGGGCATCGACCCGGCGCCGACGATCTCCGTCCCGTTCGACGTGCGCCGCTATCTCCCGGCCGGACGGACACCGCTCGGCAACTTCGTCGCCGGCCTCGACTTTCCCGTGGGCGCATACCCCTCCCCGCGCGCGATCCACGACGCGCTCGGTCGTGCCGCCTCGACGGGCCGTCCCGTCGCCAATCTGGCGGTGAGTTCGGCGCGCACCCGCGTGGCACTGCGCCGCGGTCTGACCTTCGCCGCACCGAGCACCCGGCCCCGGTCGCCGCGGGCGCGGATCCTCTTCTCCAGCCTGAGCAAGGGCCCCCTGGTGGACAGGCTGCCGTGGCTCGCCACCGACCTGCCCTTCTACGCGGCTCACAACGATCCGACCGGGCCGGAAGGCATCACGTTCACCACGAGCGCCTTCGGTTCGCGGGTCATCGTGGTGGCGTCCTTCCACGACACCGTCTTCCCCGCCGACCGGATACGCGCGGCGCTGCAGCGCGCAGTGGCGGATCCACTCGGCCTGCTCGCGACACCGAATCCGCAGGTGCGGGCGGATGTCGGATTTCCCGGATCCGCCCGGCTCCCGTTACGATAAGGACAGCCTTGCCTATCTATCATGTGTCCGCCGACCGACCCGGAGCTCCACGTTGACATCGAAGACCACTCCGGGCCTCCGGCTCGCCGTCGTCGTCTGCTGTTTCAGCGACGAGCGCCGCGACGACCTCGACCTCGGCGTCCGTGCCGTCCGCGACCAGCTGAACCCGGAAACCGACGAGTTGATCGTCGTCGTCGACCACAACGAGGGATTGCAGGCCTGGCTCTCCGACCACTTCCCCGACGGGGTGACCGTCGTCCCGAACCACGAGGACCGTGGACTGTCCGGAGCCCGCAACACGGGCACCGCGGCGACGCAGGCCGACGTCGTCGTCTTCCTCGACGACGACGCGACCCTGCGCCCCGACGGACTCGACGCTGTGCGTACGGCCTTCGCCGACGAGAGGATCGTCGCAATCGGTGGTGCCGTGCACGCACGGTGGGAGGCCGGCGCGCCTCCGGCCTGGTTCCCGGAGGAGTTCGGCTGGGTCGTCGGCTGCGACTACCGGGGACTCCCCCCGCACGGCAGTGAGATCCGCAATCCCATCGGTGCCGCGATGGCGGTGCGCCGCGACGCGCTGATGAAGGCCGGCGGTTTCTCGCATCGGCTCGGTCGGGTCGGTTCGGTCCCCGCCGGGTGCGAGGAGACCCTGATGGGTATCGAACTGCGGCGACTGTTCCCGGATTCGCGCATCGTCCGGATCGAGGACTTCGCCGTCGACCACACGGTTCCGCGTTCCCGCGCGAAGCTGGAGTACTTCACGAATCGCTGTCTGCACGAAGGTCGCTCGAAAGCGATCCTGTCGGCGATGGTCGGTGCGGGCGCCGGCCTGTCCGCCGAACGCAGTTTCGTGCTGCGCACACTCACGACCGGCGCTGCCCGCTGTCTCGGCCGCGGCGTCACGGGTACGCCCTCGGCGTTCGCCCGCGCGTTCGTGCTCGTCCTCGGTCTGTTCGTCACCGCCTTCGGCACCGTCTCCCGTTCGCTCACGACCCGTGGGGCGGCAGCCGGCACCGCGCGTCCGGGCTCCTCGACGGGCCGGGCAGCCACCGAAGCCGCAATCACTGCGGACGAGCTCGTCTCGGTGGTCATCGCGACGGTCGGCCGCCCCTCGCTGCTGGACACCGCGAAAGCCGTGCTGGCCCAGACACACCGAAATCTCGAACTGATCGTCGTCGACAACCGGCCGCAGCGCGGTGCGGCCACGGCACTCGTGGCCGAACTCGACGACCCGCGCCTGCGCGTCGTGGAGGAACCCGTCCCCGGCGTGTCCGCCGCGCGCAATCGCGGCGCCTGGCATGCGCACGGACGTCTGGTGGCCTTCACCGACGACGACGCACTTCCCGATCCCGACTGGATCGCCCGGGTCCTGAAGACCTTCGTCGCCGACGAGAACGGCATCGTCGGCATCGTCACCGGTCGGGTCCTCGGTACCGACGCCGCCACCGTCGAACAGGAATGGTTCGAGGAGGCGAAGATCTTCGACAAGGGCACCGAGGCAACCGTGTGGGCGATGTGCCACGAGGGTGCCACCGCCGAACTCGGTGGGTACGGCCCGCACGGCCCGTTCTTCCCCTACACGGCGGGAGAGTGCGGATCCGGCAACAACATGGTCTTCCGGAAGACCGCGCTCGCGTCGATCGGCGGATTCGACGAACGTCTCGGCACCGGCACCCCCACCCGGGGCGGCGAGGATCTCGACTCGTTCCGCGCAGCGCTGCTCGACGGTTGGGCCGTCGCCTACAACCCGCTCGCGGTCGTGCGTCACTACCACCGCGACAACATGGACGACCTGCGCGTGCAGTCGTACGGCTACGGAACCGGGATGGCGGCGTCGCTCGCGAAGCTGCTGTTGTCGGGTCCGTCCGGGGCCTGGGCGATCATCCGTCGCTTCCCGCGCGGATTGCACATGTTGCTGTCACCCACCTCGAGCAAGAACGTCGACCTGCCCCGTGAGTGGCCGCTCGAACTGCGGGTGCGCGAGGCATGGGGCTATCTGGCAGGTCCCGTTCTGTACCTGCGGAGCCGACGACATCGCGTGGGAAGCCTCGATCTCACATGAAGGTCGCAGACATTCCGGTGCGCCCGTCCCCCGACCCGGCCGGCATCGCGCCGCAGTCGACACCGATCCGCTTCGGGTGGAATCCGCGCCTCGCGCTGATCGTCGCCGCCGTCGTCACCGCTCTGCTCGGCATCCAGACCCTGTTGGTCGCCGTCGGCTCCGGGGACGTGATCCCCCTCCCCGTCCGGGTTCTCGTCGCGGTCGCGGGTGCGGTGGTGATCCCCGGCATCCCGATCGTGGTGATGCTCCGCATCCCGGGTCGTGCACTGGCCGCGTCGCTGGCCGTGTCGGTGTCGATGGCGGCCACCCTGCTGAGCGCGCACTTCGCGATGGTGCTCGCCTGGTGGCATCCGGTGCTCGTCCAGATGCTCATCGTCCTCGGGTCGCTGGCGCTGTGTGCGGGTGCGGCAGGCACCCTTCCCCGCGAGTGCGCCTTCCCGGCGCGGGCGACGCAGCGCCTGACGGTGATGACGCGTGAGCGCGCGGGTTCCCTCACTGCTCTCGCCGTCTCGGTCGCGTTGTTCGTCGCGGCCGCGCGCACCCTCGACTACCGCGCGGCCGGCCATTTCGGGATCATCACCGAGGTCGGCCCGTTCTACATCGTCGGTCTCGCGCTGGTGTGCTCGACGATCGCCGTCGCACTCACCCGGACCCGCGTCGACCACGTCGTCATGGCGGTCGCGTCGCTCGTACTCGTCACCTACACGACGATGCTGGTGCCCGCCGCGACCGGGCAGACATCCGTGCCGACGGCCTTCGTCCACCGCGGCTTCATCGCCACCCTCGCCGAATCCGGTGTCCTGCCCGACGCCGTGGACGCCCGGTTCAGCTGGGCCGCATTCTTCTCCGCGGGCGCGCAGATGCTCGTCGCCTCCGGGCTGCCCGACGCCGGGGTGTTCCTGGCCGGCGCATCGCTCGTGTTCGGTGGGCTCCTGCTCTTCCCCCTCTACGCGATCGCGATCGTGGTCACCGGCCGCGCGCGCTCGGCCTGGCTCGCCGTCGTCCTCTACCAGCTCTTCAACTGGTATCAGCAGGACTACTTCGCGCCGCAGGCCGTCGCGTTGATCCTCTACGCGACCGTGATCGCAACGCTGCTGTGGCAGTTGCGCCGCGCCCCGCTGCCCGCGACGGCTCCGGGCCTGTGGGGCTTCGTCAGGACCGCACCGCGCCGCACCCCCGGACTGGTCCCGGGCTTCGGCACCGCTCGGACGACGGCCCTCGGCGCGGTCCTGCTGCTGCTCATCGGCGCGAACACCGTCACGCACCAGATCACCCCGATCCTGACGATCATCGCGCTGGCCTGCTTCGCGATCGTCGGCGCGACCCGCTACCGGACACTGTGGCTCGCCGCCGGACTGATCTTCGCCGCCTGGTTCAGCTACGGCGCCACGGACTTCTGGATGGGTCACCTGAAGTTCCTCATCGCCGAGATCGGCCAGGTGGGCAACGCCGTCGAACGCGGTGTCGGCAACCGGCTCTCCGGCGACCCGACCTACCAGTCGATGCAGTACCTGCGTATCGCCGCCTCCGCCGGATTCGCGCTCGTCGCCTTCGCAGGGTGGCTTCTGTCGCGCCGCCGGCGGCCGTGGCCGGCCGCCGGACTCGTGGCCGGAGCACCGTTCTCGCTCGTCGCGTTGCAGAGCTACGGCGGCGAGATGATCATCCGCTGCTTCGTGCTGGCGTCCCCGATGCTGGCGCCCTTCGCCGCGATCGCCGTGGTGAAGACGGTGGCATTCGCACGACGGCTCCTCACCTCCCCGCCCCGCGTCCCCGCCGGATCGACGTCGCGGCGCCCCGCCGTGATCGCCGGGGCTCTGGCCCTGATCGTGGTGTCCCTCGTGCTGACGACCAACCGCGGTCTCAACACCTCGTTCGAGATGTCGACCACCGAGATGGTGGAGGTGACCGACCGTTTGATCGCCGAGGTTCCTCCGGACTCGAAGATCATGCCGTTCAGCCATGCGCCGCACGCCGTGGGCCCGCGACGGATCCTCGATCCCGAGGGCCCGATCCTGCTCTTCGTCGACAGCTATTCGTGCATCGACGATCTCGCGAGGTGTGCACTCGCGCGAGGCCCGGAGTACATGCTCGTCACCAGGCAGGGCACGGGCATGATGCGCCTGCAGTACGGCCTGTCGGAGGAGTACATCGACTCCCAGATCGCGCGTATCCGGAACAGCGGCTTCTACGTGTCGATCTTCGACCACGACGGAACGATCGTGCTGCGCCGCACGGACGCCCCCGACCTCGATCTCGGAGTCTCATGAATCTGGCCAACATCTCCTTCGTCCTCGCCGGAATCCTTCTCGTCCTCGGTGTCGTGTTGCGCGAACACGAGGTCCCGGCCACCGGTTCGATCGGCCGCAGCCGCGTCGCGTGGCTGATCTCGGGCGCGCTCGCGGTGTGGGTGGTGGTCGCGGCGGTGCAGACCCTGTTGCGTTTCGGGGAGCTGGCCGCATGACCGGGCGCAGGACCGTCTCTGTTCTGGCTGCGGCCCTGACGCTTTCAGCCACCGCGGCCACGACGGCCTGTTCGGTGCTGCCCACCGCATCGCCGTCACCGGCGTGCACGGTGGCGACGGAACCGGCCGGCGGTGTCCCGATGCCCAGCGGGAACCTACCCGGCTGGACGCAGATCTTCACCGACGACTTCGACCGCTGCGAACTCGGCGACTCGTGGGGCACCTACAGCGGCCAGCCCGGCGGCAACCCTCTCGGGGAATGGAACCACTCGATGGTGTCCGTGGACGGCGACGTCCTCGAACTGCGTTCCGAACGCACCGACTCCGGATGGGTCAGCGGCGGGGTGTCGAACTTCCCCGTCGCACAGACCTACGGACGGTGGGAGATCCGGATGCGCGCCGACGTCAGCGACGACATCTCGTACCACATGCTGTTGTGGCCGCAGGACGAACAGTGGCCGCCGGAGATCGATTTCGCCGAGAGCGTCGACGGTCACCGCGAGGAGATGTCGGCCTTCCTGCACTGGAAGAAGCCGAACGGCGAGCGCGACAAGCACGGCGTCTCGATCGCCGGGGACTTCTCCGACTGGCACACCGTCGGCGTCGAATGGGGACCGGGAATCGTGCGGTACCTGCTCGACGGAAAGGTCTGGGCTGAGGCGCATTCCGACGAGATGGTGCCCGATGTGCCGATGTGGCTCGGCATGCAGGCCGAGGGCGGGTCGTGCGAGCGGCGCGTCGACTGGGGTCTCGAACCGTGCAGCGAGGACTCGGATCTGCGTGCGGACGAGGTGTCGGTCGAGATCGACTGGGTGACGGTGTACGAACCGGACTTCGCCGTGCTCGAACAGATGTACCGCGACGGCCAGTTCGCGCCCACCGATTCCGCGATTCAGTTCACCGATCGCTGAGCATCGCGACGCAGTTCGATGAGCGCCCTCGCCAGCGGGATCGCAAGCAGCACGGCGGAGACCGCCTCCGCGACGACGTAGGCTTGTCCGAGTGCGACGAGACCGCGATCGTCGATGAGCCAGGCGCTCACCCCGAAGATGAGGCCGGCGTTGACGACCTGCACCGCGACCGCCAGTCGCAGCCTGCGCAGCACACGCGCCACCGCGTTGTACGCGAAGGCGACGACGGCGGGAACCAGTGCGAGTGCGGCCCACCGCAACAGCGGTGTGCCCGCCTCGGCGTAGTCGGGACCGACGATCCGCAACAACCACGGGCCGATCACGGCGAACAGCACGATGCCGCCGGTGGCCACGGCGGCGAGGATGAGAAGGAACCTGCGGGTGAGTTGCCAGGTGTGAGGTCCGTCCGCGGCGGCGGCGGCGACGTACGGGCCCATGAGCATCGTCATGAGGACCATGACGGAGGTGACGAGCGACCACGTGATCGCGAAGTAGGCGTTGGCCTCGGCACCGAGACGGTCGATCACGATGAGCGGGAGCACGAGTGGCGCGAGTGCACCGACGACGTAGATGCCGTAGGCACCGGCGAGGAAGCTGCCGAGTTCCCGTCGCGGTGGGAGATCCGACCCGGTGGCGTGGTACTCCTCGTCGAGAAGTCGCTGCCGGACGCGGAGTCCTAGGATCACGACCGCGAGCACGGCAGGCCCGATCCACGTCCACACCACGGCCAGTCGTGAGGCGGTGTAGGCGAACACGATCACGAGCGCCAACTTCACCAGGGAATGGGCGACGTTCTTCGTCGCCGCCCAGCCGGCCTCACGCAGTCCGACGGAGGTGTGGTCGAGCAGCGCGAACGCCGACAGCACCGCAACGACGACGGGGAAGAGCGCGGCATCGAGTGTGCCGCGGAACATCTCGTCGGTCGGGCCCCAGAACAGGAAACCCGTACCGAGCGCTGTTCCGGAACACGCTCCGACGAGGAAGCCGATGCGCGCCATCGATCTCGCACGGAGTCCGGCGAGAGGCAGGAACCGCTCGAAGAGGGCGCCGATGCTGAGATTCCCGAAGGCCGAGAGCATCGTCGCGGTCGTGATGACGGCGGAGGCCGCTCCGACCTCGACGGCCGGATACAGCCGACCCACGATCGCCCAGTAGGCGAGTCCGACCACGCCGGTGACCAGGGCGGAAACCGCCAGCGCCATACTGTTTCGTTCGAGACTCCGCCCCGTCGTCGCGGGTACATCTCCGCCGGTGGCCGCGCCGGCAGGGCTACCGGGCGCGGTCGCGGTCACGCCGTCAGTTCACGCACGTCGGCGGCACGGGTGGCCTTGCGGATCTTCCGGACCTCGCGCCAGTGCTGCCATTCCTGGCCGATGGTGCGCAGCACACGCATGCCGTCGCTGTAGGCGTTGAGGTTGCTACGCCCGTGCAGGCGAGGGCCTTCGAAGCTGCCGACCTCGGCGATCTCGAGACCGCTCGTCGCGAGGCGGACGTTGATGACCGTCTCGATCTCGAAGCCGTCGCCCCACTGCGGCCGGGTGTAGCTGGTGGGCGGAAGCTCGAGCAGCGGCAGGTGCTTGCGCCAGAAAGCGTTGTAGCCGTAGCAGAGATCGGTGAAACCGGTGCGGAAGACCAGGTTGACCAGGCCGTTGAGCCCCTTGTTGCCGAGACTGCGGAAGGCCGTGATGTCGGTGCTCCCACCGGGTTCGACGAAGCGACTGCCCTTGGCGAGGTCGGCGCCGCCGACGAGCGCCTCGACGAACCGCGGGATCTCGGCGGGGTCGGTCGAGCCGTCGGCGTCGATCATCACGATGATGTCGCCGGTGGCGGCTTCGAAACCGCACGCGAGCGCGTTGCCCTTACCGCTGCGCGTCTGCTGGACGAAAGTGGCGTCGGGCCAGAGCTTCCGGGCGACCTCGACGGTGTCGTCGGACGAATTGCCGTCGACGAAGACGATCTGGTCGATGTCCTCGGGCATGCGGTAGGCCACATACGGAAGGTTCTTGGCCTCATTCATCGCCGGAATGATCACCGACACGGTCGGTCGATCCTGCTCGGCATCGGCGTCGGCGAGGGGAGGCGGCGTCGTCGTTTCGACGTCCCCGGCTCCGAAATCGTCTCGGGGTACTGCAATACTCAAGGCAATCGTCTCCACTCGGCCACAGAAGAATTCAGGTCGAACCGTCGAGCCCGACGGCGCCGCCACCCCCCGTTGTGGTCGAGCGCCCGAGATTCAACGATATTCGTGCAGTAGATTATGGAATAGGTAAGCCTAAGCAAAGCCCTAGCATCCTCATGTGTCGGACATCACAGACATTTCGGGAACTGCGCGGGTGATTCGGACAAGAGGACTCCACGTGCGCACACAGGTAGCAATCATCGGTGCAGGCCCGGCAGGACTGACGCTGGCCCGGCAGCTCGCGCTGCAGGGTATCGAGTCGATCGTCGTCGAGCACCGCGACCGCGCCTATATCGAGAACCGCACGCGGGCAGGCATCCTCGAGCAACCCACCGTCACTCTCATGCACGAACTCGGTGCGGGCACCCGACTGGCGGTGGAGGGAATGGACCACGACGGCTTCTTCCTCCGCTTCGATCGCACCACCCACCGTCTGAACTTCCACCGCCTCATCGGCGGCCACGCGACCGTCTACGCGCAGCAGGAACTCGTGAAGGATCTCGTGGCCCTGCGACTCGAGGAGGACGGCCCGATCCTGTTCGAGACGAAGGTCGTCGGAATCGACACCCGAGCCGACGGGGCGACCCTCCGCGCCGAGCGGGCGGGCGAGATCGTCACGATCGAAGCGGATTTCGTCGCCGCGTGCGACGGTTTCCACGGCGTCGGACGTGCCCACATCCCCGACTCCGAACGCATCGAGATCACCCGCACCTATCCGGTGGCCTGGCTGGGCATCCTCGCGCGCACCGCCCCCGCGACCCCCGAGGGCATGTACTGCGCGCACGAGGACGGACTGTCGCTGCACAGCATGCGCGGACCCCGCATCACCCGGCAGTACCTGCAGGTTCCCGCCGACACCGATCTCGACGACTGGCCCGACGAGCGGATCTGGGACGAGCTGACGCGGCGCAGCGAGAGCATCGACCACCCCGAACTCGAACGGGGTGAGATCTTCGATCGTTCGCTCGCACCGCTGCGCAGTGTCGTGTGCGAGACGATGCAGAAGGGCAGGCTGTTCCTGCTCGGCGACGCCGCCCACATCGTGCCACCGGCGGGAGCAAAGGGACTGAACCTCGCCGTCTCCGACGCGTGCGTGCTGTCCTACGCACTCGGAGCGCACTACAAGGCCGGCATCCGCGAGCACCTCGACTCCTACAGCACCACCTGCCTGCCCCGGATCTGGCAGGCCCAGTACTTCTCCTGGCTGCTCACCACCACGATCCATGCACTGTCGGACGATCCGATGGACCTGCGGTTGCGACTGACCCGCATGCAGCGCTGGGTCGAATCCGAGGACGAGCAGCGCGCACTCGGGGAGGTCTATCTCGGGCTCCCCTTCCCCACCCCGTGGGCCTACAACTGATACCGGCCTCCGGCCGCGCCCGGGTTCACAACCGAGCAGCGGCACCGACATCACGGGGCCGGGGCGGATCGGCGAGCGCCACACCGAATTCGCGGCGCAGGACCTCCACGACGTCCGCGTCGTCGAGTTCGCGCGTCTCCCGGCCGTTCTCGCCGGTGATCGTGAGGCGGTAGTCGCCGCCAAGAGCACACGAGAGGGTGTACCGTCCGTCGGAACGCGTCACCGAGCAGACGATGCCGCGGGTGAAGCGCGATCCCGGCGACGTGCTGTGCCAGTGCGCCATCGCCACGAAATCGGCCAGCGGACGCAGCACTCCGTCGGTGCGATAGGCACTTCCGGATTCGAAGCGCACGTCGTAGGCGGTGCCGGCACCGGGATCGCCGTCGGTCGCCTCCTCGACGAGCGCTTCTCCTCCGAAGCCCGCATCGACGAGCCAGGGATGTCCGTCGATCCGGACCACGAGGACGACGTGCCCGAGGGGCGGTCCGTACCCGGCGTCCGTCAGGACCTCGGCACCGACGAGGTGCGCGTCGAAGCCGAGTCCCCTCAGGGCGAGGGTGAGCAGGCCGTTGACCTCGTAGCAGATGCCTCCGCGACGGCGGCCGACGAGCTTGTCGACGAGAGCGGCGGGTTCGATATCGACGGGAATTCCGCGATGGATATCGAGATTCTCGAACGGAACCGAGGCGATCTGCGCGGCGACCACGGTACGGACGAGTCCGACGTCGGCCGGCCCGTCTGCGATCGCTGCCTCGAGACCGATACGTCGCAGGTAGGAGTGCAGATCGCGACCCGTGATCGCCCTCGCCTCCCGGCGGTCGGCGACGCACGCATCCAATCGGACATTTCGAACGAGTGGCGCAGATCGCACAGAGTCCCCTATTCTCCCGTTCAGAGTTTTGTGTAGCCTACCCTAATACGACAGGGGATCCACTGTGGCCGGAGCAGGTTTCCCTGCTGAACAGGAGTAATCGATGCGGACCGTTTCAACACTCGCGTGCAAGCGCGTCGCAAGCGGCAAATCCCTTCGCATGTCCCGCATCTGCGACCCCGTCACCGGCCGGACCCTCATCGTCCCGATGGACCACTCGGTGACCGTCGGACCCCTCGGACATGCCGATCATGCCGACACGACCGTGTGCACCCTGGCCGAGGCCGGAGCGAATGCTGTCGTCCTGCATCGCGGACGCGCCCGCCACGTCGATCCCGTGCACTTCGCGCGCATGGCGCTCATCGTCCACCTCTCGGCCGGCACGAACCTCAGCCTCGACATCGACGCGAAGGTCCTCGTCTCCGGTGTCGACGACGCCCTGCGGCTCGGCGCCGACGCGGTCAGCATCCACGTCAACATCGGTTCCGTCACCGAGCGTCGGCAGCTCGCCGACTTCGCCGCCGTCTCACGGGAATGCGACACCCTCGGCATGCCACTGCTGGCCATGATGTACGCCCGGGGACCGCAGCGTTCCGGTCGGCCCACGTCGCAGGAGATCGCGCACCTCGCCGCGATCGCCACCGATCTCGGCGCCGACATGGTCAAGCTCGACTACACCGGTGCGACGGAGACGATGCGGACGGTCGTCGACAGCTGCCCGATCCCGATCTGTGTCGCCGGCGGCGACCGCGCGGCCACCGACGACGCCGTCCTCGATCTCGCCGGTGAGATCCTCGACGCGGGGGTCGCGGGTCTGAGTTTCGGCAGGAACGTGTTCGGCGCGTCCAACCCGCTCGTCGTCGCGACGGCACTGTCCGCGATGGTCCACGGCATGCGGCCCACTCGCACGAACGAACATCTCGGTCTCGACGCCCGGCTCGAAACTGCCTGACCGGCACCCGGAATCAGGAATCCGCTCCACCCCGCGCACCCTGCGCACGCCACGAAGGGAATCCGTCCACCCATGGACAGCACAATCGTCACCGACCGGATCGTCCCGGTCGACGGAGCCGGCGCGGACAGCCGCCGCGCACCCGCGAGCCGCGAGGGCCACTTCGCGTGGATCGACATCCGCGATCTCGACGGGTCGCAGCGCGACGCCGTCGTCCAGGCAGCCCTGAACCAGCGGGTCGACGGCATCGTCGCCGACTCGGCGGAGGTGCTGTCCGATCTGCCGCCGACCGTGCGCCGCATCCTGTTCCTCGACGAGCCTGCGGGTGAGGACTTTCCGTACGACAAGGTCGACCTGGTCGTCGTCTCCGATCGCGCCCACGTGCACTCCGAGCACATCGGCCACACCCCCGATCGGGGTGTGCACGTCGTCGTGTCCGACGCCCCCACCCTGCAGGAGGCGTGCGAGGTGGTCCGTGAGGTTCCGTGGACGGTGCTGACCTTCACCGACCCGACGAAGATCCCGCTCGAGATCGTGATCGCCGCGGCCGAGAACTCCGGTGGACGGACCGTCACGACAGTGACCGACGTCGAGGACGCCGAGATCGTCAAGCTCGTGCTCGAGCACGGTTCCGACGGCCTGCTGCTGGCGCCGCGCAACGCCGACGACGTGGTGACGATCGCCCGCATCGTCGACCACCAGCTCGAGAAGATGGAGCTGTCGGAGCTGGTCGTGTCCAAGGTCGAGCACATCGGCATGGGCGACCGCGCGTGCATCGACACGTGCTCGCTGCTCGAGAAGGACGAAGGTTGCCTGCTCGGTTCGTTCTCGACAGGGATGTTCCTGTCGTGCAGCGAAACCCACCCGCTGCCCTACATGCCCACCCGCCCGTTCCGCTGGAACGCCGGCGCCGTCCACTCCTACGTGCTCGGCCCCGAGAACCGCACCCGCTACATCAGCGAGCTTCAGGCCGGTTTCCCGATCCTCGCGGTGCGGTCGGACGGCAGCGTGCGCGAGGTCCGCATCGGCCGCGTGAAGATCGAGAAGCGTCCGCTGCTGTCGATCACCGCTACCGCGCCGAACGGCAAGTCCGTCAACGTCATCACCCAGGACGACTGGCACGTCCGGTTGCTCGGCCCGGGTGGCTCGGTCAACAACGTCACCGAATTGAAGCCCGGCGACAAGCTGCTCGGGTACGTCCCCACCGAGGCACGCCACGTCGGTCTGCCCATCACCGAGTTCTGTGACGAACGCTAGAGCGCAGTAGAGGGAACGAACGAACATGTCGATCGAGGACACGAGCACCCCCGATATCCTCTGGTACATCGGAGCGGTCGACGGCGAGGTGCCGTGGGATCCGCGCCATCGCTATCCGTCGACCTTCGAGGCACTGCGCGAGCAGGCACGTGTCCTCGACCGACTGGGCTACTACGGAGCCCTCACGACCGCCCGGGAACCGATCTCGCTGATCGGCGATACCGAGCACCTGCGGTTCCTGGTCCCCGAATATCCCGGGATCAAGCCGCCCGCACTGCTGGCCGAACAGGCCCAGGTCTTCGACCACTATTCGGGTGGCCGGCTGATCTACAACCAGGTCAACGGTGCCGATCCGGTGCTGGCCCGCTACGGGCGCTTCCATTCGAAGCAGGAACGCTATGCCGTCTCCGAGGAGTATTGGACGCTGTTCCGCAAGCTCTACCTCGACGACACCGAGGAATACCACGGCCGCTACTTCGATTTCGGCCCGCGCTACAAGCCGGCCATCGGCGGACCGCGTCAGCCGGGTGGCGTGCCGGTGTGGGGCACGGGTGCCTCGCCGGAGGGCATCGACCATGCCGCCGCGGTGCTCGACGCCTACCTGACCTTCATGGGACCCGCCGCCGACATGGGCCGGTTGTTCGACCGGGTCCGCGCCGCCACCGCCGGGCGTGGACGCGCGATGCGCTTCGGTGTCCTCGCGAGCGTCATCGTGCGCGAGACCGAGGACGAGGCGTGGGAACGTTTCGAATGGCAGCTCGCGCAGACCGATCCGGAGTCGGTCCTTGCGACCGTCGACCGCAACCTCACGAGCTTCCACTTCCCGCCGCTGGCGGAGTTGACCTCCGACGACCCGCAGGTGACGGAGCGGATCGAGGCGCTGCGCGCGGGCCGTCTGCCCACCCGGAGCGAACTCGAGTTCGCCCCGAACATGGCCGCGGGCCTGACCATCTGGACCGCCGCCGAACCGCCTTTCGACATCGCGGGTAAGGGCACCGGCAACTATCTCGTCGGCAGCGCCGACAACGTCGCGGCCCGCATCCGGGAGATGAGCGCCGATCTCGGCATCGACATCTGGATCCTGTCGGGCTGGCCGTCGGCTCGGGAAGCGGAGATCACCGCGGAACTGCTGTTCCCCCGCCTCGGTCTGCCGTCCCCGGTCGCAGGCACGCACGCGACGTCACCGCGATGAGGTCGATCCTTCCCATCGCGGACACGCACACCGTCCGCGATCGTTTCACCCTCGTCGCCGAGTCCACCCCCGAGGTGCCGGCGTTGGTGTGCGCCGGCGAATCCGTCACCTACGGTGAACTTCTCGCGCGCTCCACCGACCGCGCCCGTGCACTCGCGGCCCACGAACCGGATCCACGACGACCGATCGCGCTCGACACCACCGGCGACCTCGACACTCTCGTCGCACTGGTCTCGGTTCTGATGTCGGGTCGTCCGCTGGTGCTCCTCGATGCCCAACTGCCCGAGGAGCGTCGAACCGAGATCCACCGGCGCAGCGGTGGCCTGCGGCTGTCTCCCGCCGAACTCGGAGACCTCCCGTCGGCGGACGAGGCCGTCCTGCCCACCGTGACGGCCTGCGACACCGCGGTGTTGTTGTTCACCTCCGGCTCCACCGGCACACCGAAGGCCGTGCGGCAGGGAAACCGGCTGTGGCTCAATCAGGCTGCGGAGTTCCACGAGCGACTCGGCATCGGCGCCGATGACCGCGTCGGCCTGCCGTTGCCCATCAGTTTCGGCGGCGGTCTCGACATCGTGATGTCGGCGCTGCTGCACGGTGCCGAACTCCACGTGATCGATCCGCGGCAGACCGGGATCGAGGCTGTTCCCGCCTGGTTGCAGGCGTCCCGTCCGACCACCCTGCACACCACCCCGTCGCTGCTGCGGTCGATCCTGAAGGTCTGCGGACCCGGCGACCTGCAGGGGTTGCGACTGGTGACGACGTGCGGCGAACCCGTCCACGGCGACGACGTCCGCGCTCTCCACGCGCGCCTCGACGCCGGCAGCACGTACTGCAATCTCTCCGGCTCGTCCGAGACCGGCAACATCGCCTTCGCCCCCTTCGACACCGGATCCGACGTACCCGACGGAATCCTGCCCGCCGGGGAACCGGCCGCGCGCAAGATGATCCGTCTCGTCGACGCGGACGGCCACGACGTGTCGCCCGGTACGACAGGCACCCTGGTCATCGAGTCGCCGTTCGTCTCCGAGGGCTACTTCACCGACGTCGACGGCGTCCTCGCCGGCACCCCCGACGCGTTCGGCCACACCGAGGACGGCACCCCCGTCTTCCGGACGAGCGATCTCGGCCGCATCGGACCCGACGGACTGCTGCGCCTCGTCGGACGGCAGGACGACGCCGTGAAGGTCCGCGGTTACCTCGTCGAACCCAACGAGGTGGCCGCCGCGCTGCGCTCACTGCCCGGTGTGGACGATGCGGTGGTCACCGCGCACCGCGACGGCATGATCGTCTCGCTCGTCGGTTACGTCGCCACCGCCCCGCACGAACGCGCGCCGTCCGAGGCGGACCTGCGCCGCGAACTGCGCGACACGCTGCCGGCGTGGATGGTGCCCGGCCGGATCGTGTTGCTGCCGGTACTTCCCCGCAACGAACGCGGCAAGATCGACCGTGGCGCGCTGCCCGCCCCGCCGGGGCGCCCCACACATGTGGAACCGAACGCCGGCACCGAGAGCACGCTCGCCGAGATCTGGGCGGAGGTCCTCGGCCTCGATGCGATCGGACGCGACGACGACTTCGTCTCTCTCGGCGGCGACTCCCTTCAGACCCAGCAGATGCTCACCCGCGTGAGCGACCGGTTCGGGATCGACACGTCGTCCGCGACGCTCGCCCACAACCCGACGCTGCGACGGTTCGCCCGCCACATCGACACCGTGCGTGTCGATTCCGGGCCTGTCGATTCCGGGCGCGTCGACTCTGCTGCTCCGGCACCGACCGCACGACCCGGCTCCGTGCTCGTCGCCCTGCAGACCACAGGTACCCGTCCCCCGGTGTTCGCGTTCGCGGGCGCGGGATCGACGGCTCTGGCTCTGCTGCCGCTCGCGCGGGAACTCGGCCCCGATCAGCCGGTCTACGGGTTGCAGGCCCGCGGACTCGAGCGTCGCGGCCTGCCGGACTGGACCGTCCGTTCCGCCGCGCGCCGCTACCTGAAGCACATCCGCCGCATCCAGCCGCACGGCCCGTACGTCTTCGTCGGCCACTCCCTCGGCGGGGTGATCGCCATGGACGTCGCACGGCTGCTCGAGGATCGCGGGGAAACCGTCTCGGCCGTGGTGTGTCTCGACACTATCCTCGACGGACCGCTCACCGAGGGTGGTCCCGAGCTGCCCAGGACGTCCACCACGACGACACCGGGCGAGGCCACACCGGCCGCGGCGCCATCGCGGTCGGATCTGTGGCGCACCCGCGCGCGCCTGCTCACCGCGGGAATCGTGCAGTACCCGGCGCAGACACAGTGGGAGCTGTTCCACGAGCTCGGCCGTCGCGTCGCGTTGCTCCACCGTTTCCGCCCATGGGACGGACACGTCGAAGTGGTGATGGCCGAGGACAATCCGGACGACCCGCAGTGGTGGCCGGCGATCGCAGCGAATGTGGTGTCCGTCGAACGCGTTCCGGGCGATCACGTGGGGATGTTGCGTCCCCCGCACGTCGCGCGCACCGCAGCGTTCGTCCGGGCCGCACTCGGACGGATGCGTCCGTGAGTGTGCGTGCGGCGGTCCTGATCCAGGCCCATCGGCATCCGGAACTGTTCCGAACCCTCGTCGATTCGCTGCGACATCCCGCGATCGACATCTACCTGCACATCGACGCCACCTCGGATCTCGAACCGTTCGAGGACGCGGTGCCCGAGGACGATGCGGTGACCTATCTGCGCGGTGCGCAACGCGTCGATGTGCACTGGGGTGGGCTCAGCCAGATCGAGGCGATGCTCGCCCTGGTCCGCGCTGCACGGGCAACGGGACGCGACTACGACCGCTTCGCCCTGCTGTCCGGTTCCGACATCCGCGTCGCGCCGCTCGACGACATCCTGACGGCTTGGGCGTCGTCCACCGAGTTCCTGCGTCTGGACCGGTGTCTGACCGCTCCCGGGATGTGTTTTCCGGCGCGGGTGTCGCGCCGGCATTTCCCCGACCGGCCCGGCGGCGTGCTGCAGCACGTCTCCGGGCGCATCCCCCGCCGCGTCGACACGACCGTCGATCTCCATCAGGGTTCGCAGTGGTGGGCACTGACCGCAGCGGCGGTCGACCACGTGACGACCTTCCTCGACCGGCATCCGTCGTGGTTGCGGTTCCATCGGCACACCTTCTGCCCCGACGAGATCGTCGTCCACTCGATCCTTGCCGCCTCGCCGTTGCGGGACCGGATCGCGCAGGACCACACGGCAGGGACGGATACCGACCGACTCGCCGATCCGTTGCACGGGATGCACTACATCGACTGGTCCGATCCGCTCGCTGCGAACCCCCGCCTGCTCACCCCCGCGGACGCCCCGGTGCTGCTCGCCTCCGGGGCCTTCTTCGCGCGGAAGGCCGATCCGGCCACCGCGGCCGAACTCGTCGCGGCCCTGCGGCAGGAGACGGCGACGTGATCGCGACACTCACCCGCCGGTTGCGAGGCGGTGCGGCACCCGGCCTCGAATCGAACGCGGCCGCGCTCATGCTGTCCTCGCTCGCCACGGGGCTGCTCGGACTCGTCTACTGGGCTGTGGCCGAGCGGTTCTTTCCGACGGCCGTCGTGGGACACGCGTCCGCGGTGATCAGTACGGCGACGATGCTCGCGTCGATCTCGTGCCTGTCGCTCGGTGGTGCCTACCAACGCTTCCTGCCGGGTGCAGGTCGCGCATCGGGGCGGTTGATCGTCGGCGGTTGCGCGCTCGTCGGTGCGGTGGCGTTGCTGCTCGGCGCACTGTTCGTGCTCATCGGGCCGACGCGGACCACCCTGTTCCCCACTACCACCGAGGCCACCGTCTTCCCGCTGATGGTGTGTGCCTTCGCGCTCTACGCGATCACCGATCCGATCCTCATCGGTCTGCGGCTCGCGCGCACGGTCGCGGCGAAGAACATCGCGTTGTCGGTGCTCAAGATCGTGCCCGTGATCGCGTTGGCGGGCACCGGCTCGGCCCTGGCGCTCACCGGTTCGTGGGGCGTGCTCGCCCTCGGCATCACCGCCGTGGTCCTGATGCGCGTCCTGCGCGCGACCTTGCCGGGACGCCGCGAGGTCGAACCCGACCTGCCGCCGGTCCGGGAACTGTGGGCGTTCCAGGGCGTGTTCTTCACGATGTCGCTCGTCCTGACGCTCACCCCGCTGGCTCTGCCGCTGATCGTCATGTCCACTCTGGGCCCCGAGCAGAACGCCTACTTCAACCTGGCGTGGACGATGTGCACCGCCCTCGGCCTGCTACGCGGCGCGGTGGGATCGTCGTTCGTCGTCGAGGCATCCTCGCCGGGGGCCGATCGTGCGCACCTGTTGCGGCGGTTCGTCCGGATGCTCGGCGCGGTCACCGCCGTCTCGGCCACCGGTCTGGCGCTCGGGGGGCCCCTGATCCTGTGGCTCGTCTCCCCCGACTACTTCCACGCCGCCGCCGGGCTGGTGCTCGTCATGGCGCTCGACGCCGTCGTCGGGGCGGTCGTGGTGGTGTACTTCCTACTCGCCCAGATCCTGCGCCGGTTACATCTCATGCTCGCCGTGCAATGCCTCGTCGTCGCGATCACGATCGGCGGGGCGGCGTTGCTGGTTCCGCGGCTCGAACTGCTCGGGGTCGGCGTCGCGACCCTCACTGCGAACATGGTGGCGTTGCTGGTGATCGCGCTCCCGCTCCGCCGGTTCGTCGCCGAGTTCACGGCGGCGCCGACCGACGCGCGCGGCTGACGGGGACCGCTCAGCCGCGTGCCCGCGCGCCGCGCGCTCAGCCGCGCACCCGTGCAGCAGCTTCGAAGACCTTGCGACTCACGAAGCGCACCGTCTCGACGCCCGGCCGGCGGACGACGGCCCGCGCTGCCGGCACGGCCACCGACGACAGCTGCCGTGCCAAGGCCACGGGCAGCGAGCCGTCCGGACGTTCGGCCCACAGCAGTCGCCCGAGGTCGGCGTCGCCCAAGGCTGCCACCCCCGTCGCGGTGGCGTACTCGCGCGCGATGCGCAGGTGGGCGGCGCGTTGTTCGTCCGAGTACACGGCGCTGACCTGGTGCGGGTGGATTCGGTAGCGGTAGCCGACGATCGGCAGGTTGCCCATCCGGCCGTGCGCGGCGAGTTCCGTGAAGAAGCGGTAGTCCTCAGCGTGCGCGAACTCCGGGCGGAACCGGATTCCGCTGCGCTGCAGGACCGACGACCGGATCATCACCGACGCCCCGCAGTGGCAGCTCGCCAGGAGCAGCCGCTGACGGCACGCGGAATCGGTACGCGGCATCCGGACCCGCCCGTCGAAGGCGCCGAACAGTTCGTAGTCGGTGCCGCACACCGTCAGCTCCGGGTCGTCGGACATGGCCCGGAGCTGGGCACTCAGCCGACCGGGCGGCATGATGTCGTCGGCGTCCATGCGCGCGAGGAAGGCTCCGCGCGATTCGTCGAGTCCCCGGTTGAGGGCGCCGACGAGACCGGTGTTGTCCTGGCGAACGACGCGCAACCGCGTGTCGTCGATCGCGGCGAGGACCTGCGCGGTGTCGTCGGTCGAACCGTCGTCGACGACCAACAGTTCGAGGTCGCGGTGATCCTGCGTGAGGATCGAGTCGAGCGCCTCGCGCAGGTAGGGCGCGGCGTTGTACGCCGGGACGAGCACGGTGACGAGCGGACGCTGGGTCATCGACGAAGTTCTCCTGTAGAACGGGCGGTCGCGCTCAGCGATGACGCAGGATCGCGGAATACAGCCACGGCACCGATTTCACGAGGACGGCGAAGATCGCCTCGCGACGGAAACCCGTGCGCGCGAGCGGCACCGCATCGGCGATGGAGATCTCGCTGCGGACCCGGCGCATCGCGGTGTCGTAGAGACCGGGGCGGTCTGCCCTCGCGTGCCGGGCGCGCATCGCGAGATGTGCAACCGAGGTGAGGACCTCCCGATAGTGGAAGCCTCGCATGTCGCCGAGCCAGGCCTGGGTGAGTCCGTGTGCGCGGACGACGGCGCGGGCATCGCGGCCGACCTTGAACAGGTCGAAGGTCCGTTCGCTCAATGCCGTGGAGATCGACCCCGCCCGGTACAGATAACGGTAGAGCGGTTCGTCGACCATCGCGACCCGCTTCGCGGACAGGGCGAGTCGCAGGACGGAGACGATGTCCTCGTAGGCCTGATCCTCATCCCACGGCCGGTCGCCGAGGATCTCGCGGCGGAACAGCTTGGTGCACGCGTACGCCTTGACGCGACCGCGGATCAGGGCGCGCGCGAAATCCTCTCCGGACAACACGGATTCACCCGTGGGCGGTTCGTCGATCTGCAACGGGCGGTCGTGTTCGTCCACGCGGGTCGTGCGGCAGCACACGAAGTCGGCGTCGGCCTCGACCAGTGCGCGTTCGAGGACCTCGACGAAGTGCGGTTCGGCCTCGTCGTCGCTGTCGAGGAACCAGACGAGATCGCCTGTGGCACGAGCCAGTCCCGAGTTGCGGGCACGACCGAGACCGAGATTGCGCGGGTGCGTGACGACCAGATAGGAGGCGCCGGCCTCGTCGAGGAAGTTCGTCACGACCGCCATCGAATCGTCGCCGCCGCGGTCGTCGACGAGAACGATCTCGTCGACCGGACGAGTCTGGTGCAGGACCGATCCCAGACATTTCTCGACGTACGGGATACAGCGGTGGACGGGCACCACCACACTCACGCGCAGCCGGTCGGACTCCACCACGGCCTCCTCACCGACGAACGACAACCGAGTCAGGATAACCGGACATCAACCGGACCAGGGTGTGACGGACGCAACGAGACCGTGATGATCCGATCCCGGAATGTCGATGCGTGTCAAGCGATTCACGACCGCGTCCCGGGTGATCATGCGGTCGATCCCGATGACCGCCGGGTAGGCTGCGTCGGCCGGGAAGCTCGGCAACAGCCCCGCCCCGGTCTGGTCGGCCGCGTCGACGAAGCCGTCGGTGAGCAGCGCCCGGTAGCGGGTGTGCGACCAGGTGGAGTTGAAGTCGCCGCTGACGATCACGGGACCGTCGTCGCCCGCACGCTCGCGCAGCAGCACCCCGAGTTTCTCCATCTCCGCCGCCCACTGCCAGGCAGGTTCCGGATAGGGCGGCATCGGATGCACCGCGGCGAGCACGACGGTCCGTCCGTCGCCGAGATCGAGGTCGGCAACGAGATTCTGCATCGCGAACCGGCCGAGTGGCTCGGCGTCCCGGAGCGGGAACCGACTGTAGATGCCGGTGCCTCCGCCCCCTTCCGGCCGCGGGGAGACGAACTGTTCGGGCAGCAGATCGTCGATTCCGGCTGCGCGCAGACGTGTCACGGCGTCGTCGGTGAGTTCCTCGACGGTCAGAACATCCGCGTCGTACTGCCGGACGAGGTCGACGACGCCCGCGGCGTCCGCCTCCCCGAGCCGGATGTTCGCCTGCAGCACGATGATCGGCTCCCCCGCCGTCCGTTCGGGGAAGGACGGACGGCTCGGGACGAACAGCGGCAGGTGCGTCCACACGCCCGCGAGCACCACCAGCAGAGCGACCACAGCGCTGCGCCACGCGCGGAGGGCGAGCAGAATCAGCAGACCGACGGCACCGGCGGCGACGAGCAGCGGGACGAAGGACGACAGCAGGATGAGCTTGTTGCTCTCCGGACCCAGATAGTGGACCCCGACTCCGAGGGCGCCGACCACCACCGCGCCGAGCGCGAGCCCGTGGAGCACGCGGCGTACGGTCACTCGACCGCGACCGGATGCGCGCTCGGTTCCACCGCCGCGCCGCGCAGGCGCCGCAGCACCAGGGTCACGAGCAGCGCGAGGACCGCCATCGCGGCGCTGTACCAGACGACCGCGTCCGGGGCGTCGAAGATGCCGCCGAACAGGCCCGCGACGAGCGCACCGACCGACATGCCCGCGACCTCCTGGGCGGACCACAGGCCGTTCACCCGGCCGAGCAGCGTGTGGGGCGTGTGCGTCTGGATCAGCGAGTAGCGCAGCACCTCCTGGACGGCCCCGAACACACCGACGATCACGAGCAGCACGGCGGTGAGCGCCAGGACGGACGTGAAGCCGACCAGTGCCTGGACGACGAATCCGAGGATCAGTGCGGTGAGCAGCACGCGACCGGGCCGCACCGACCGGCCGAGCCACCCGCTGGTGACCGTGGCTGCGGCGGCACCGAGCGCGATCGCCGCATACATGACGCCGATGGCGACGGCGTTGCCCTCGAAACGCGCGTCGGCGAAGGCCGGGACGAGCACGAGCACACCGCCACCGAGCATCGCGACGACACCGGCGATCATCACGCCACCGACGACGCGTTCGCGGCGCAGGAAGCCGGTCACCGTCTCCGAGGGTGTGTCGGCGTCGTGCCCGGCATCCGAGTTCGGCGGGTTCAGCGCAGGCAGGCCCGAGAGCAGGGTGACGGTCACGGCGGTGCCGATCGCGGCCACCCAGTAGTTCCACGCGACCGAGAACGTCGCGATCACGAGACCGCCGAGCGCCGGGGACAGGACGGCTCCGGCGCGGGCGCTGAGGACGTTGAGCGCGCCGACGGCGACGAGCTGGTCCTTGGGGACGAGCGTGGGCACGACCGCCAGCAGAGCCGCGATGCTGATCGACCCGATCAGGCCGTTGACGACCGTCAGGGCGATGATCGCCGGCACCGAGGGCGACGACAGACCGGCGTTGACGGCCAGTCCTACGAAGGTGAGGCCTGAGACGGTGCGGGCGAACAGGATCAGGAACTTGCGGTTGTAGCGGTCGGCGAGCATGCCGCCGAGCAGCATGCCACCGATCGCAGCGCCCCCTTCGAGCGCGGAGACCAGACCCACCATCGGCGACGATCCGGTCAGGTCGTAGACCTGGATCGGCACGCCGACCATGAGCATCCCGATACCGAAGATCGAGATGGTGCGAGCGATGAAGATCCGGCGGAAGGCCGCGCTCTCGCGCAGCGGCCGCAGATCGAAGAGGGCGCCGTTGCTCATTGCCGGTCCGTCACTCGGACTTCGCGGCGGCGTCGGCGAGCATCGGGGCGATCTCGGCGGTGGCCCACTTCAGCGACAGCGCCGACGGGAAGCCCACGGCGTTCGGCATGCCGGTGTTGCGGGCGAGCGAGACGACCGCGCCACGCTCGACGGCCGGAAGACGGTTCCAGGCCTCGAACTTGGTCAGGTATCCGAGATCGCCGGTGGGCGAGACGACGACGAGCAGGTCGGCATCGAGCTGCGAGATCTCCTCGTAGGACAGCACACCGCGTCCGTCGGCATCGACCTGGAGTGTGTTCGCGTATTCGCTGAGCTCGAGGCCGAGGGAGTTCAGGAACTGTCCGATGCCGCGGTCGTCGGCGGCGAGCACCGACAGCTGGCCACCGGTGTCGCCGATGATCGCGTTGTAGGTCGTGCCCTCGAGTGCGGGGTACTGCTCCTTGGCGGCGTCGAGATCGGCCTCGGCCTGCTCGATGACCTCCTCGGCCTTCTCGGGGATGCCGAGGGCCGATGCGATCTTGCGGGTGGAGTCCTGCCACGGCTCACCGTTGGCGCGGTAGTCGAAGTGGACGACGGGGAACTGCTCGGCGAGCTGATCGTAGGTGTTCTGCTCGAGTCCCCAGAACCCGGTGGAGACGATGATGTCGGGCTGCAGCGCGGCGATCTGCTCGGCGATCACCGTTGCACCGCCGTCCGTGTTCAGCAGCGGCGGGACGTCGGCGCCGAGCGCTTCGGCCTCCCACGGCCACACACCGGTGCCGCCGGTGGCGGCGAGGTTCTGGGCATCGACGGGGAGCGCGAGCGGGGTGACGCCCAGCGACAGCAGGATGTCGGCATCCTGCGGCGACAGCGGCAGGGCGCGGGTCGGGGCGGACTCGACGGTCGCCTCACCGAACTTGCCGGAGACGGTGACCGGGAACTCCCCGTCCGACGCCGTCGCACTACCGGACGAGCTGCCGCTGTCGGTGTCCGAGCCACACGCCGTGACACCGACCAGCATGGCGGTGGCGGCGAGGGCGACGCCGATCCGGCGCAGTCGCTTGTGGATCCTCATCGATTCTCCTCTGCTGTAGAACACTTCGTGGGTCCGTCGGTCGGGTCTCCGTTCCCGGCGTCGCGGATCTCGGTCTCGTGGAGGGTCGCGGCGAGTTCGCCGATCGACCCGGCGGTGAAGATCGACTCCGCGTCGATCACGTATCCGGCCGCGCGCAGTCCGCCCAGGATCCGCATCACCGAGATGCTGTCGCATCCGAGTTCGAGCAGATCGTCGTCGACGCCGACCTGTTCGACGCCGGTGGCCTCGGAGGCGAGGGCGCACAGCAGTTCTTCGGCCGGTGTGGACGGTGCGCGGTGCGCTCGCGGGGCGAGTTCCGGTCGCGGCAGCGCGGCGCGGTCGATCTTGCCGTTGGCGAGCGTGGGCAGGGCGTCGAGCACGACCGTCGCCGACGGCACCATGTAGTCGGGCAGCACCCGCGCGACCGCGCGTCGCAGGGTCTCGGCGTCGAGGGTGTGCCCGGCGGCCGGGACGACGTAGGCGACGAGGCGCGCCGTCGCACCGAGATCGGTGCGGGCGAGAACCACGGCGGTCGCGACATCCGGTCGCGACGAGAGCACGGTCTCGATCTCGGCCGGTTCGATCCGGTACCCGCGGATCTTGACCTGGTCGTCGCCGCGTCCGCGGTACCGGATGTGTCCGTCGGGCATCCACAGGGCCCGGTCACCCGTGCGGTACATGCGGTCGCCGGGGAACTCCGGATCGATCGTGTCCGCGACGAAGCGGTCGGCGGTGCGGCCCGGATCGGCGAGATAGCCGCGGGCCAGTCCTCGACCGGCGAGGTAGAGCTCGCCCTCCACGCCGATCGGCGCGGGACGCATCCACCGGTCGAGGATGTAGGCCCGGGTGCCGGCCACCGGTCGGCCCGCCACGGGCGTCTCGGCGTCCGAGGACCGTGCGACGAGTGCGTCGACGGTGCTCTCGCTCGGCCCGTAGAGGTTGTACGCGGTCACGCCGTCCAGGCCGCGCAGTCGATCCCACATGGGCTGCGAGACGGCCTCGCCACCGAAACCGAGCGAGGCGGGGCACCGTCCGTCGTCCGCGAGTCCGTGATCGAGCAGCTGCGCGAGGTGCGACGGGGTGACCTCGACGAAGTCCCAGCGGGATTCGTGGGCGACGCGGACCATCTCGGCCGGGTCGCGCTGGACCTTCTCGTCGACGACGTGCACGGCGTGCCCGTCGAAGAGCCACAGTTGCGGCTGCCACGATGCGTCGAAGGCGAACGACCACGCGTGACCGACCCGGAGCCGGTCGCGTCCGGTCCGCGCCTGCGTCGGCTCGTAGAGGTCGGCACGGTGACTGTGGAACAGCGCGGTCAGGCCGCGGTGCAGGGCGAGGACCGCCTTGGGTGTGCCGGTGGACCCGGAGGTGTACACGACGTAGGCCGGGTGATCGGCGCGCAGCGGTGCGAGCCGGTCGGCGTCGGTCAGCGGGGCGTCGTCGTAGCCGGCAACCCGCTCGGCGAGCGCCTCGTCGTCGAGCGCGAGCACCGGCGCGTCCACCGCGGGCAGCGACGACGCGAGTTCTCCGGTGGTGAGCACGACGACCGGCTCGGCTGTGTCGAGGATCGTCGCGAGCCGCTCGGTGGGTGTGCGCGGTTCGAGTGCGACGTAGGCGCCGCCGGAGACGAGCACTGCGAGCATCGCCGCGATCGTGTCGGCCGTGCGGGGCAGCACGAGTGCGACGCGGGTCTCGGGAGCGACACCGTGGTCGACGAGCAGGCGCGCCCACCGGCGGACCCTGGACGCGAGGTCGGCGAAGGTCCGGTCGAGATCGCCTGCTACGAGCGCGGTCTCGTGCGGATGGCGGGCGACCGCCTCGTCGAACAGGTCCGCGACGGTGACCGCCTCGGTGGCCTGTGCCGGTGTGGCCCGCCATCGTTCGAGTTGTGCGCGTTCGTCGGCCGGCAGCACGTCGATGGCGGACAGGCGCCGGTGCGCCTCTCCCCCGGCCAGCGTGCGCAGCACCCGGTCGAGTCCGGCGGCGAGACGTTCGACGGTGCGGCGGTCGTACAGGTCCGAGCTGTACTCGACGACACCGACGACGGTGTCGGTTCCCGCATATTCGACGAGGTCGAAGGACAGGTCGAACTTCGAGGTCTCCATCGGGTGCGGTTCGGGGGTGACACCCGCCATGAGCCCGCCCGCACTGCGCGGATCGGGTTCGACGAGATAGACGATCATCACCTGGAACAGCGGGTGCAGCGCGCGCGAGACGGATCGGTCGGAGCCGAGCACCGCGTCGACGACCTGCTCGAACGGCAGGTCCTGGTGGTCGAACGCCTCGAGGTCGGTGCGGCGGATGCGGTCGAGCAGTTCGGCGACGGTGGGGTCGCCGGACAGGTCGGTGCGCAGTACGAGGGTGTTGAGGAAGAAACCGACGAGATCCTCGAGTTGTGCGTCGCCGCGTCCGGAGACCGGGGTGCCGAGGGGGATGTCCTCGCCACCACCGTAGGCCGCGAGCAGCACCGCCACGGCGGCCTGCACGACCATGAACATCGAGACGTCGTGTGCGCGTGCGACTTCTCGCAGTGCCCGCACGATCTCCGGGTCCAGCGCGAACGGCACCGCACCACCGCGATAGGAGGTGCGGGCCGGACGGGTCCGATCGGCCGGCAGCGGCAGTTCCTCGGGCAGTCCGGCGAGGGCATCGCGCCAGTAGGCGCGCTGACGAGCGGCGAGCGACTCCGCATCCGCCGGGTCGCCGAGCAGGTCGCGTTGCCACAGCGTGAAATCGGCGTACTGGACGGCGGGCTGTGTCCAGTCGGGTGCCTGCCCCACCTGCCGCAGCGCATAGGCGGTCGCCAGATCGGTGAGCAGCGCCTTGGTCGACCACTCGTCGACGGCGATGTGGTGGATCACAAGCGCCACGACGGTGTCGTCCCCGGCGTCGAGGACCGACAGCCGTACCGGCAGCTCGGCCGACAGATCGAAGCGGTGATCGATCGCCTCGGCCAGCGCATCGCGGACATCGGCCGCGGCGACCGAGCGGTGGTCGGCGATCACGCGGACCTCGTCGGGCGCGAGCACCTGCTGGTAGGCCTGTCCGTCCACGCTCGGGAAGACGGTGCGCAGCGCCTCGTGGCGCAGGACGACGTCGCGCACGGCCGCTTCGAGTGCCGGGACCTCGACGCGTCCGTGCACCCGCCACGTGACGGGCACGTTGTACACGCCGCCGCGGGCTCCGAGCTGGTCGAGGATCCAGAGGCGTTGCTGCGCATACGACAACGGCACCATTGCAGGTCGCGGATCGGCCGCGACCAGCGCGGGTCGCGGCGACGCCTGTCCGGCGCCCGCGCATCGCTGCGCGAGCGACGCCACGGTCGGGGCGTCGAAGACCGTGCGCAGGGCCAGATCTGCACCGAGCTCCGAGCGGATCGCGTTGACGAGCCGGATCGCTGCGAGTGAATGCCCGCCGAGGGCGAAGAAGTCGTCGTCGATGCCGACCTCGTCGAGTCCCAGTGCGTCGGCGAACAGTGTCGCGACCGTTGCTTCGAATTCGGTGCGCGGCTGTCGTCCGGATCCGGTGCCGAATTCCGGTGCCGGTAGAGCACTACGATCGAGTTTGCCGTTGAAGGTGGTCGGGACCGCGTCGATCACGAGAACCCGTGCGGGCAGCAGGTAGTCGGGCACACGTCCGACGAGTGCGTCACGCACCGCCACCGGATCCACCGCGACTTCTGATGCGGGAACGACGTATCCGACGAGCACCGAGTCGCTTGTGCCGGTCGAACCGGCAGAGCCGGCGGGACCGGGTTTGACCGCGGCCACCGCACGGGCCACTCCGTCGACGGCGTCGAGAGCTGCCTCGAGTTCGCCGAGTTCGATGCGCAGACCGCGCAGCTTGATCTGGTCGTCGCCGCGTCCGAGATATTCGAGGTCACCGCGGGCGTCCCAGCGCGCGAGGTCGCCGGTGCGGTAGAGCCTCCGACCGGGGTCGCCGTAGGGGTCGGCGACGAACCGCTGCGCGGTGAGGGCCGGACGCCGCAGGTAACCCTGCGCGACCTGCACTCCCCCGATGTACAGCTCACCCGGGGTGCCGGCCGGCACGGGGCGCAGGTACCGGTCGAGCACGTACAGGCACACGTTCGCGCCCGGTCGGCCGATGACGGAACCTCGTGTGGGCGAACCGATCCGGGTACCCGGCTCGGCGTCGAGGGTGACCTCGACGGCGGCTTCGGTCGGGCCGTACAGGTTGTGGATCTTCACCTGCGGGACTACCTTCGCCGCGCGTTCGACGGTGCGCGGCGACAGTGCTTCACCGCTGCACACGATGCGGCGCAGGCTCGCGGCGTCCGCTGTGGCGGGCACGGCGAGGGTCTCCTCGAGCATCGACGGCACGAAGTGGGCGACGGTGATGTTCCCGTCGCGCAGCAACCGAGCCGATTCGACGGGATCGCGGTGCGCGTCGGGTCCGCCGACGACGACGCTCGCACCGTCGACGAACGGCGCGAACAACTCCCACACCGACACGTCGAAGGTCGCGGGTGTGCGCAGCAGCACCCGGTCGTCGGGCGAGACGGGCAGTTCGCGGCGCACCCATTCGAGCCGGTTCGCCACGGCGCGGTGCGACACGGCAACGCCCTTGGGTAGACCCGTCGATCCCGAGGTGTAGATGACGTAGAGCGGGTGGTCGAGGGTGAGCGACGCGATCCGGTCGGTGTCGGTGACCGGCTCCGGCCCGCGGGCACCGATGCGGGCACGGACCTCGGGGGCATCGAGGTCGAGTCTCGGATGCTCACCGGGAAGTTCGATGTCACTGCCCGTGAGCACGACTCGCGGACGTGCGTCGCCGAGCAGGTACTCGATGCGTGCCTCCGGCAGCGTGGTGTCGATCGGCTGGTAGGCCGCACCGGACTTCACGACGGCATGGATCGCGACGACCTGCTCCACCGAGCGGGGCACCGCGACCGCGACGATCGCGCCCGGACCGGCACCGAGCGCGACGAGTTCGCGGGCGAGGCGGTTGGAGGCGGCATCGAGCGCGGCATGGGTGAGGGTGTGGTCGGCCGCGACGAGCGCCGGGCGTTCGGCGTGTTCGGCGGCGCTGCGGGCGAGCACCTCACCGAGCGGGACGAGGGCGAAGTCGACGCGCTCACCGGCACCGACGGCGAGCTGTCCCGCAGCCTCGTCGGCGGCGAGGATCGCGACGTCGCCGATCCGGACCTCGGGCGCGCTCGCGACCTGCTCGAGCAGCGTGAGCAGCGCAGCGAGCAATGAGTCGGCCGTGGTGGCGTCGAACAGGTCGGTGGCGTACTCCACCGACACGGCGACCTCACCGGTGTCCGGGGCATCGACGAAGGTGAGATTGAGGTCGAACTTGGCGCGGACGTTGCTCAGCGGCTCCCAGCGGGTGGGCACACCGAGCAGGTCGGGCAGCTGCGCGGGGCGCTGCAGGTAGCTGACCATCACCTGGAACAGCGGGTTCCGGCCCTCGACGCGCGACGGCGCGAGGCGTTCGACGAGCTGCTGGAAGGGCACCTCCTGGTGCGCCATCGCCGCGAGATCGGTCTCGCGCACCCGGCCGAGAAGTTCGGCGAAGGTGGGTTCGCCGGACAGGTCGGTGCGCAGCACGAGGGTGTTGACGAAGAAACCGACGAGTTCGTCGAGGGCAGTATCGGACCGGCCCGAGACCGGGGTGCCGACGACGATGTCGTCGCCCGCGCCGAGCCGTGAGAGCAGTGCCGCGACGGCCGCGTGCAGGGCCATGAACATCGTGCCGCCGCGGGCGTCCGCGACCGCGCGCAGGCGGGCGGCGACGTCGGCGGGGACCGTCGCGGTGGTGTTGCCTGCCGCGCCGGTCGGCCGCGCGGGGCGGGGCCGGTCGGTGGGCAGGACGATCTCGTCGGGCAATTGTGCGAGAGTGTCGGTCCAGTAGTCGATCTGGGTGTCGATCCGGCCGGCCTCGATCAGTTCGCGCTGCCACAGCGTGTAGTCGGCGTACTGGACGGGCAGCGGCGACCACTCGGGCGCCGCACCGGCCGACCGGGCGAGGTAGGCGCGGGTGAGGTCGCCGAGCAGCGGCGCGTCCGACCATTCGTCGGTCGCGATGTGGTGCAGCACCACCGCGAGGACGTGCCGGTCGGGTGCGACGCGCACCAGCACGACACGCAGCGGCGGGTCGGTGCGCAGATCGAACGATGCGGTGAGCCGCTCGGTGAGCAGCGCCCGCACGGCGTCCTCGGATCCCGTCTCGTGCAGTTCGAAGCGGACGGCCTCCGCTGTGGAGAGGATCCGCTGGTAGGGCGTGCCGTCCCCGGAATCGACGACGGTGCGCAGACTCTCGTGACGTTCCACGACGTCGGCGACCGCGGCGGCGAGGGAGTCGGCGTCCACCGCACCGTCGAGGCGGGCGACGTGCGCGTAGTGGTAGGCGAGGCTGTCGTCCTGCAGTTGCTGGAGCAGCCACAGGCGTTCCTGGGCGGCCGACAGCGGTACCCGTTCGGGGCGGGTCCGCGCGG
>Ga0180216_1000641_pt1 | contig 34852 bp, 29 predicted proteins | sample eDN3rd37CBELigMG_FD_128879 | JGI IMG/M metagenome (GOLD analysis project Ga0180216, IMG submission 128879) | Enriched Miracle-Growth compost microbial communities from Emeryville, California, USA - eDNA 3rd pass 37_C BE-Lig MG (version 2)... ... | reverse complement strand
TGAAATTTACATCATTAAGTGAAACTTTATATCAAAACATAATATATAAGTTTCAATTAAGAAGCACACAAAGTGCAGGATTATTGTCCTATCGAGATGAAATTTGGAAAAAGACTTTAATTGAAGGAGGTTGGTTTGGAAACGGCAGTGACTACTTTACATCAATGGGGATTGGTGCCCATAATACCTTTATAAGTATTCTTGGTGAATTTGGTTGGATTTCTCTAATATTATTTATTCTTTTTTTATTAATTTGTTTTTTTCAAAGTTCAAAATTTGCATTGGAAGATTTAAATGGAGATCATAAATATTTGCCTATTATGTTACTCATAGTTTTTATAGGGATGTCCATGGGAGAGGATATGAGTTTTAAATTGAGTATGATAGCTTTTTACTTTAGTCTTGGAACTAATGTAACTCATAATAATTCTCATTCAAGAATTTCTCGTAATTAAAAATTATTAGATAAAGACATGAATGGAGTTTGGGGATTATGTATAAAATAGCAGTAGCTGGAACCGGATATGTCGGTTTAGTGGCAGGTGTATGCTTTGCTGAAAGAGGTCATCAGGTTGCTTGTGTAGATATTGATGAACAAAAAGTTGAACTAATGAGATCTGGTATCTCACCTATATATGAGACAGGTTTACAAGAACTTATGATTAAAAATTACGAAGCTGGTAGATTAGAATACACATCTGATTATAAGAAAGCTTATCAAGGAGCTGATGCGATCTTTATCGGTGTTGGCACACCTGAACAGCCTGATGGATCAGCAAATCTTAGTTATATTGCTACCGTTGCAAGACAGATTGCCGAATCAGTTGAAAAGGACTGCCTTGTAGTTGTGAAGTCAACTGTCCCTGTCGGTACTAATGATAAGGTAGAGCAGTTTATTCAGGACTTTCTTGTCCATGACGTGAAGGTTGAGGTAGCATCTAATCCTGAGTTTCTAGCTCAAGGATCAGCAGTACACGATACTTTGCACGCAGCTCGTATTATCATTGGTACCGAGAGTCCATGGGCAGAGGAGCTACTAAAGAAAATATATGAACCGTTTAACATTCCAATCGTATCTGTTAATCGTAGATCAGCAGAAATGATCAAATATGCATCTAATGATTTTTTAGCTTTAAAAATCTCATATATGAATGACATAGCTAATCTATGTGAACTTGTCGGAGCGGATATTCAAGACGTTGCGAAGGGGATGAGTTATGATGAACGTATAGGAAGTAAATTCTTGAATGCTGGTATAGGCTACGGTGGATCATGTTTTCCAAAGGATACAAAAGCACTTGATTATATTGCTAGACAGCATGGTTATGAGCTTAAGACTATTAAGGCAACTATTGATGTAAATAAAGACCAGAAAACTATACTATATAAAAAAGCTAGTAATCGATTGATTACCTTTAGTGGCTTGAAGGTTGCCGTACTAGGTTTAACCTTTAAGCCTGGAACAGATGATCTGAGAGAAGCTGCATCTTTAGAGAATATTCCTTTATTATTAGCTCAAGGTGCAGATATCTATGCATATGATCCAGTAGGAAAAGCTAACTTTCAAAGATTCTATCCAGAAGGAAAGCATGAACGAGGAAGCATTACGTATGTAGATGATGTTGAACAAGCGCTAGAAGGAGCGAATGTCTGCTTTATCTTTACAGAATGGGGAGAAATAAAAGCTATCGCTCCTGCTGATTATAAAAAGCTGATGAGAACACCATTAGTATATGATGGTAGAAATATTTATAATGTAGATGACATGGATAACGCTGATGTTGAATATCACTCGATCGGTAGAAGAGCGACGTATAGAAAATCAGTAAAGGAGTCCAAAACCATTGAACTACAAAACTCTTGATCATTCGAAATTATATTTAATAACCGGTGCTGCTGGTTTTATCGGCTACTTTTTATCTAAGCGTCTTCTCGATGAAGGTTGTCGAGTTATTGGTATTGATAACATTAATGATTATTATGATGTTAAGCTGAAGTATACACGTTTAGAATCGTTATCATCATACTCCCAATTTCAGTTTATAAAAGCGGATATTTCTGATAAAACCGTAATAATGGACTTATTCGAACAATATAAACCACATTTCGTTATAAACTTAGCAGCTCAAGCGGGTGTACGTTACTCGATTGAAAATCCAGATGTTTACATTCAAAGTAATGTAATTGGTTTTTATAACATCCTTGAAGCTTGTCGAGCCTTCGCAGTTGAACATTTAGTTTATGCTTCTTCAAGTTCTGTATATGGTGCGAATAAAAAGGTTCCTTTTGAAGAAACTGATTTTGTTGACAACCCAGTGTCACTTTATGCATCAACTAAGAAAACAAATGAGCTGATGGCACATACGTATAGTCACCTTTATAAAATTCCTGCAACAGGATTAAGATTTTTTACAGTATATGGTCCGTTAGGTAGACCGGATATGGCTTACTTTGGATTTACAGATAAGTATTTCGCGGGTGAATCGGTTAAAATCTTTAATAACGGTGATTTTGAACATGATCTTTATCGTGATTTTACCTATATTGATGATATAGTTGAAGGTATTCAACGTTTGTTGAGTAATCCACCAGAAACGGATGTTAAACACAAGCTTTTCAATATTGGAAATAACAATCCTGAAAAGTTAATGACCTTTATCTATGCACTAGAAGAAGCGTTAAGTAATGCATTGGGTAGAGAGGTAGAGTTTAAGAAAAGTTTTGAGCCTATTAAGCCAGGAGATGTGCCTGCTACGTATGCTTCAACAGAATTGTTGCAGGAAGCTGTTGGTTTTAGGCCTAAGACAACAATTCAAGAAGGATTACAGAAGTTTGCCGATTGGTATGTTGACTATTATCAATTAAAGTAATATTAGCTATACAAGGTAAATGAAGAGTAGAGAGTATAGGGGGCGTAACCATGTCAGTACGCAAAGCAATCATCCCAGCAGCAGGATTAGGTACACGTTTCTTACCAGCAACCAAAGCACAGCCTAAGGAAATGTTGCCTATCGTCGATAAGCCTACACTACAATATATTATCGAAGAAGCAGTTGATTCGGGAATAGAAGAAATATTGATTATTACTGGGCGTAATAAGAAATCCATTGAGGATCACTTTGATAAGTCGGTAGAGCTAGAGCTAGAGCTTGAGTCGAAAGGTAAGCAAGATTTGCTAGAAGAAGTACGTAAAATTTCTAATATGGTTAATATCCATTATATTCGTCAAAAGGAGCCAAAAGGTCTTGGACATGCGATCTATTGTGCAAAGAGCTTTATAGGTAACGAACCGTGTGCTGTTTTGCTTGGAGACGATATTGTATATAGCGAGAAGCCTTGCTTGAAGCAGCTAATTGAAGTTTATGAATATTACAATAGCTCAGTGCTTGGTGTGCAGCAAATTGAACAAAAGGATGTTCACAAGTACGGTATCGTAGACGGGCAGAAGATTGATACAACTGTATCTCGTGTTAACCGTCTAGTTGAGAAGCCTAAAACTGAAGAGGCTCCGTCTAATATTGCAATCCTTGGACGTTATATTATTACACCTGCTATTTTCGATATTCTCGAAAATACTCAGCCAGGTGCGAATGGAGAGATTCAATTAACAGATGCGCTCAATCAGTTATCCCGAACAGAAGCGGTATATGCATATGAATTTAGCGGCCGTCGATATGATGTAGGTGACAAGCTTGGTTTTCTTGAAGCTACGGTAGAATATGCGCTACGACGCGATGAGCTAAGAGAACCATTTTTGAATTATTTGAATTCGATTCTTAAGGGTCCTCAAGAGTAATGAAACAAAAGACAACTATATTGCGTCTAGTTCTAATAGTGCTGGCAATTGGACTTGCTGTAATGATTTTTCTATTGTCTAATCAGCCTGCTACGCAATCCAGTAACTTGAGCAATTCATTCGCTGCATATTCGCTACCGTATATCGAGAGAATATTTGATACTGACCTTACGCAACGAGAGTGGAATCGAATGCTGCGTAAATTAGCTCACTTTTCGCTATTTTTCTTTCTTGCGCTTATTATTGTAACTATTTGCAAGCTAATTCATTTTAGCTGGCGTAGAGCATCGATTATTACTTTGTTTATATGTATGGGCTATGCAATCGTGGACGAATCACATCAGCTATTTGTTGTAGGTAGAGGCGCAAGTATGAGGGATGTAGCAATAGATAGTGCTGGAGCGATTATTGGAATTGTCGTAGTATTTATAGTTGGACGGAGATGGTTAAAATGAAAAGATGGCAAAAGGTAAGTATTTGGATAGTAAGTATTGTAATTGTATTAGTTGTTGGTGGAATATTTGCAGCAAATTATGCAGTAGATAAGGTTCTTAATTCAATGGTTGGCATGAGTGTGGATGATTTGTTAGGTGAAGAAAATTCAGATGCTTCAAGTAACGTTTCTCCTGATACAGCATCACCTTCCAATAGTGGAGAAAGCAAGAATAGTGGCGGCTCTACAAGTACTGATGGATCTGAAGGTAATGTAAATAGTGGCGGCGCTAATTCATCAAACGGAGATTCTACTACGAGCAATTCGGGCGACCAAGCTTCAAATTCTATTGGAACTCAGTCAGGCTCTAATGGTTCTGGTCAATCAGGTTCATCAGGTTCAGATGGTTATTCTGCAGAAGTAACACCAGATAAAGCTAAGGAAGTTGAAGAAAACGTTACAGTGTCCGAAAAAGCAAAGGTTGTTTCAATATTGATGGGTAGCCTATCGGCAGATGATATTTCCACATTGCAAAAACTTGCTGGTGGTGGACTAACGGTAGAAGAGAAGCGCGAAGCTAAGAAACTTCTACTTGAGAAGCTAACTGAGGACCAATATAACGAATTAATAGCAATTGCAGCTAAGCATGGATTAAGCCAAGGAAAAACTTACGCAGAAACTAAATAGTAATTCAATAATACTTTCATTAATTTACTAAAGCAGCAGAAATGGTGGTTATCTCCATCAATTCTGTTGCTTTTTAATAGGATGGTGGAAATCATGAAAAAATCAGCGAACATTGATCAAATTCTAAATAAGCTAAGTAAAGAAGAATTGATTAGCATTATTGTTCAAATTGCTGAGCGAGATGAGCAGCTAAGAAGTACGTTGCTATTACAATACGGTGATGGTGACAATAAACAACGTCTCTCCGCTTATAATAAGCTTATGAAGTCTATTGTAAAGCGTTACAAAGGAAGAGAGCGGTTTATCCCCTGTCGAGATGCACATCGTTTTACAGAAGAAATGATTGATCTACTGGAAAACTTCGACCCCATGAATAATCTGAAGCTTGCGCTAGATGCTGCGATATTGATGTTAGCGGAAGCAATAGAGGCCTTTCAATATGCTGACGATTCTAATGGAGATATCGGTTTACTCGTTGATCAAACTTTACAATATATACATACGCTTGCTTGTAATCTTCACGAGAATGACTGGTCAATAAGGGAGCTTATGTTGAATCGTCTTCTCGGTCTCAGAAAGCAAGGGATTTTTGATGGTTGGGATGATTTTGAGCTTCTTAATTATCGAATATGTATTGAACTAGCAAATTCGGAAGAGTTGCTCGATATGCTTAAGGCTGCGATCGAACAGCACATCAAGGAATGTGATAAGGATGAATTTGGGAGTTATGTAATAGAAGCGTTACTTATGATGCTTTACGAGATACTAGAAACCAATAGCACCAGTGAAGAGTTGGAGAGATTCAGGAGAAAATATATTGGCTTTGCAGCATTTAGGAAGTTAGAGATTGCGATCCAGATGGAGCGTGGAGATTATCATGCTGTCATTAAGCTTGCTGAAGCTGGAGAGAAACAAGATCAAAGATATTTAGGCTTGGTGTTGCGATGGAAAAAAGCCAGATATGAGGCTTATAAGCAACTTGGACAAGGTAATGAGCAGGTAATACTTGCGAAGGAACTACTGCATCAAGGTGAATATGAATACTATGATGAATTAAAGGCTTTAGATGGTGGAGATCCTCATGAGTTTTACAAAAACATGGTTGCGGAGCTAAAGCAGAGTAAGGGATGGGGAGCAAAGGAAATATATTTAAGACTAATAGCGGAGCATCATGATGTTGCAGAGATGATGGATTATGTAAGAATTAATCCGACCATGATTGAGCACTATGCTTCGGGTTTACTACCTCACTATACTGAGGAGGTTAGCCAGTTATATCATGCATATATTATGAATATGGCTGCTTCCGCGTCCAATCGTAGCAACTATTACAAAGTATGCCAGACGATTAAACGCTATAAAAAGCTAGTAGGTAAGGAAGCTTCAGCCTCACTGATTGCCGAATTGGAAGCCAAATACCCTAAACGGACAGCGTTTCTCGATGAATTGAATAGAATCAAGTAATAAAAGCCGTGCAGTGTCAGTACGACAATCTATCGTACTGATATTGCACGACTTTTATTCAGCTGCCGACTCCCACATTTGTTAAGAATCTGTTCAGAAAATTTTCAAGTATACCGATATAATAATAGTAGCATCACGAGAATTTACATCATTATGATCGATATCATTGGAGAGAGGCAATCATGTTAAAGCAAAAAAATCGCTTAATGCTCATTTATTCAGGCATTGGCGTAGTATTAAGTTTAGTATTTCATTTATTAAATCGTGTGTTTGATGTGTTACAGCATTGGATGCATCACGGGATAGGTTCACATATTTATATTGAACTCGATGAAGCTGTGTATGGGGCTGCACTCAACACGCTTTTTATTTTGCCTATCGTTTTTTTGATTACGGGGTTAATCCTATATCGGCGCGATCGAGAGCATCAATGGATACCGCTATTGAATACGTTATCGCTCACCTTTACAAGTATTTCAATCATTGCAGGTGGGGGCGGTATGGTTGAGCTTCACTTTTCTATTTTTATGATGGTCGCTGTTATTGCATATTACGAGCAAATTAAACTCATTGCAGTTAGCACAGTAATATTCGCATTGCAGCATGTGCTTGGTTTTTTCTTTATCCCACAGCTTGTATTTGGCGTCGATTCGTATTCCTTTGGAATGCTGGTTGTCCATGCATTGTTCCTGCTTCTCACCTCAGGCGCAACAACCAGTCAAATTTATTCGAAGCAGCGTGTAATGGCACTAATTGAAGCAGAGAAGCAGGAGAAGGATGATAAGCTGCAAGCTTTAGTTGCGAAGGTAGAGGAGCTGTCAACGGAGCTAGATTCAGGATCTAAGACGATGAGTGAGCAATCGATTCGTCACGTGCATACCTCTAAGGAAATGCTGCAGTCGTTCCAAGAGGTGACAAGTGGCTTAGAGAAACAAAATAAAGCAATCCATCTTGTGCACGAGGATTTGAACGAGGTACAAGCATTAATTAAAGATAATGCGGAAGCATTTGACCAATTATATGAACATACTCAGCTTGCAGCGGATAAGGGGATGAGTAGCTATCATGCGTTAAGTCAATTGACGGAGCAAATTGATGAGGTGTCTCAAGCGATTGAGCAGACTTCACAGGCAACACACACCTTCCAAGCAGCAACAACGCAAATCGATGGAGCAATGCAACTCATTGCTCGTATTTCTATGCAAACTAAAATGCTAGCGTTAAATGCTTCGATTGAAGCGTCGAGAGCGGGTGAGCATGGGCGAGGCTTTGCCGTTGTTGCTTCGGAAATTCGAGCGTTAGCCGATCAATCTCGTCAAGCGACAGAGGAAATTCATGAGCTGCTAGGTAGTATAGTGGAGGAAGCTCAGCTTATGACGGTTCGTATGGAGGCTGGCGAGCAGGGCACGCAGCAAACGGTTAAGCTATCTCGTGTTGCCGTGGCACAATATATGGAGATGAAGCAGGCCAATGATGCCATGAGCGAGATTATTGATCATCTCTATGATACAGCTAGGACTTTACGAGAGCGATCGCGTCATATGTATGATGAGATGATGAATATGGCGGCAATTACGGAGCAGGAAGTAGCCTCAATTGAGGAGCTGTTTGCAGCTACGGAGCAGCAGCAGCATGTCACAACGAAAATGGACGAGGAAATTGAATATGTTGCACAGCTTGCTTACAAGCTCAAGGAGCAGTTTGTCAAATAAGCTCGAGCAACATGAAAAGGGAATGCGATCCCCGTATCGCATTCCCTTTTAGCTGTGTTTCTTTCATGTCATGTTACATCGTCTCAGTTACTGATTAGTAACCGACGCAACTGATAAGAAGTACTAGTAAAATGAATAACACCAAAATAAATGCAGAGTTTGAGTATCCACCAGCGTAACCTTTCATAGTAACATGCACCTCCTCAAGTAAATGACTACACCATACTATATGTTTACCTTGCTCTTTAAGCATGGACGAATGACTAGTGTGATCAAAAGATAGGCGAATGTGGAAAAACAGTTATTTATCCAGTTGGTAGGCAGCGGCCCATACATTTTAGCCCCTTTAAACATATGATGTTGTGTACCTTAATTCAAAGGAGTTGACAGTTATGAATTATGCAGCTAATGTTTCTGGAGTAAGCCCTGCTTATAATGGAAAAGGTGGCCATTGTGGCGGATTAAACGCTGGCTGGGTGTTAGTATTATTTATTCTATTAGTTCTTCTGATCTGCGTGTGTTAATAAGTTATTAAACATCTTCAACCCACATTGAGCGAGCGGACGCAAGAAGGGGTCCTTGGGCAACCAAGGACTTTCTTCTTGTTTAAAGGATGGGATATAATAAGGCAAGTCTATTAGAAAAGAAGGGTTAACTCATGACAGTAGTACCGATCTATTTATTATCTGGATTTCTTGGCAGTGGTAAAACGACACTGCTTACGTCAATGGTCGAGCAGGCACAGGCTGCTGGACTTACACCTGCGATCTTAATGAATGAGCTTGGCGAGGTGAATTTGGATGGACAGCTAGTAAGCAGGGAAGTGGCGATGGCTGAAGTGCTGGGTGGCTGTATCTGCTGCAGTATGCGCGGAGATTTGTCGCTTGAGCTAAACGGCTTACTACAGAAGTATAGTCCAGACCTGGTTATCGTGGAATCCACTGGTGCAGCTCATCCATTAGAAAGTATAGATGCAATTACGGAAACGTCGATGTATAAGGAGACAAAGCTCCTACATATTATTACGGTAGTCGATAGTGAGCATATGCTGGCCCGCTCAAAAAATGCCAAGGATAAAACCTATCGTTTAATGCAGGAGCAAATCCGCTGTGCGACTAAGATACTATTGAACAAATGCGATCGCCTGTTTCCTGAGCAAATTGTAGAGCTGCAGCAGCTTGTCAGAGAATTAAATGCGTATGCTGAAATTATTACAACCTCATACGCTAAGCTGGAGGATTGGAGCTGGCTGGTGCAGCCGTCTATTGATGAGGACAATAATATTGGCAGTGTTGAACGTGCTCAAGCTGAAGTGCAGGAGAAGCGCAGCCATGAGGATACACAAGCCGGTGTACATGAGGAGCGCAGCCATGAGGATACACACGATCATGCTCACCATCATGATCATGAAGATGACCATAACCATGGACACCGTGCGCATCACGCCCATGTCATGGCGTACACGCATTATTGGCAAGCGCCACCTCATAGCGAGCAGTTTGAAGCTTGGCTTGCTAAGCTGCCAGCCAATATTTATCGTGCTAAAGGGATTGTGACATTCCGCGATATTCCAAGTCGCTTCCTATTCCAATTTGCTTATCGTGAATCTGATTTTATGCGAATAGAGCCGCAAGGTGAAGTTCATGATGTTGCTGTATTTATTGGTGAGCATTTTGACAGTGAGTGGTTGAAGGCAGAGCTGGCTCGTCTAGAGTCTAGCAACGATTAATCTACTTTCCCTTCAAATGATTAAGTTGTAAATGGTTGGGAATACTATAGTAGATCCAACTTAAGGTAATCCAAGATGATTGCTAACTTAATGATTGTGGAGGGTACAGCATGAAAAAACATAATAAAACGGCGTTATGGCTAGTCGGCACATTGCTTGCGTATGGCTTAATACTGCCTACGGCGAGCGGCCAACTATCCGATCTAGATCCGAAGAAATCAAGCTCCAGTGAGCAGCAGGCCGAAATCAAGGACGAGAATAAAGAGCACAAGCATTCTCATCATCATAAAAAATTGAGCAGTGAGGAGCTTAAGCAAATGCGCTTAAAGAAGCTGCAGCGCTTGGCTCAATACTTTGAGATTTCAACGGAAGGCAAGTCGATTGATCAGCTTCGCACAGAAATTGAACAGGCAAAAAAAGCTCAGCCCGAAAAGTGGGAAGCGTTCAAGCAGCAATTCCGTGCTCAGAAGCTAGAGAAAATTCGTGATTATGCGCAAAGTAAAGGGATTAATGTTGAAGGAAAAACGCTAGAGCAGCTCCATGATGAGCTGCATGAGCTAGAGCAACGTGCAAATAAGCAATAGCATGTTGGATGCTGGTCAACTAGGCTAATCACAGTAAATGTTAAATGAAACTCCAGTGACATATTGACTATATTTGCTCTAACAAGAAGGTGCTTTGTCTAGGATCATCCTAGATAGAGCACTTTTTTGTACTTTTGACCTAAGCCTCATAGGGGTTGACGTAAAGGAAACCTATGGTATACTTTTCCTTATTGTTACTTAACCAACCATATTTTAACTGTTGGATAAGGATTTGAGGAGGCTGGTATTTTGAGTATTAAGGTTCGTAAAATGCTGCTGCTGCTAGTTTTAGTAGTAGCGATCGTATCACTTACTGCATGTGGTGAAGGGGAACAGGCTACATCAACAGGTACACCAGAAACAACATCAACATCATCGGGAAATTCCACAGCACCTGGCAATGAAAAGGAGCTATTTGTAGCGGTTTTAGGGGAAGCCTCTAATTTAGACAGCTTCTCGATTACAATGACTGCTGAGTCGCAGATGGAATCCGATGGTGTAAACATGGATAATATTACAGAGAGCGCGATGGACATTGTGCTGAAGCCAGAAATTGCTTTTAAACAATTAACATCAGTAGAAGCAGAGGGGCAGAAGCAAAATATTGAATCATATTTCACTGCCGATGGTTTCTTTATGAAGGATCCAACTTCAGATAGCTGGGTTAAATTACCTAATGAGTTTAAGGAACTGGCATTCCAAAGTGTGGACCAGCAAGCACTTGACCCATCTGCACAGCTTGCAGAGCTGTTAGATTATGCAGATCAATTTCATGTTATTGAGCAAGACGGAATCTACACATTCACCTTGAAGGCTCAGGGTGAAGCTTTCTCAGATCTTATTCAGGAGAAGCTGGATGAGCAGGAGAGTGCGTGGGGACAAACAATTGATATGGAGATTAAAGCACTTGAATATACCGTTCAAGTTGAGAAGAAAAGCAACAAGCTGCTAGCGATGGATATTTATATGGATATGTCGATGCCGGAATCTGAGAGTACGCCTGCGATGAGCGTTAAATCTAAGATTAACATGAACTATAGCAATCATAATGGGATTAAGGAAATTGTAGTTCCAGAAGCAGCAGCGAATGCTGAGGAGCTTGATCTTGGAGCATTATCAGGACTACCACAATCACAATAATTAAGCTTGCTACAATAACATAAGCTCTAGCAATGAAAAAGAAAGCCAAGGGTTAGCTTCTAAGCGCCCTTGGCTTTCTTTTTTGTCCTCTTACCTCTTCAGCTTAGCTCTGCAATAACGCCTCACGCTGTGCCTTCGGTAATTTATTGACCACTAATTGATAGGAGCTTCTTATCATATCCTTCAATTCATCATTCGGAATACTTCCGTCCACCTCGACGGTAATCCAATGCTTCTTATTAAGATGATAGCCTGGTTTCACTGCGTCATATTGTGCACGCAGCAGCTCATTAATAAACGGATCACATTTTAATGAAATAGAAGGATGGGAATCTATATCTGCAGGGCTAATGAGCGCAAACATTTTCCCAGCTACCTTCATAACAAGGGGCGTCGGTCCAAATGGAAAGTCCTCCATTGCCCCTGCGAAAGTCATACAATATTGCTGTAAGTCCTCGTACTTCTCCAGCTTCTTAAGATTATGATCTATTGGTTGTGACATATGGGCTAACCTCCTTTATTGAGATCTCTAAATCCGAATGAGAATATCTTTATAGAAATTCTTTCCATTAGTATGGCATGTCCAATTCGTAAGGTCAACGGCTTCGGTTATGAAATAATGTCAATAGATGTAATAGTGCTTGCAACTTTAGGGAATTTTAGTTATAGTGAAATTGTTGTTAAGTAAAATTATTAACTAAACATAATGGTGAGGGGATCGCATGGCAACAATTCGGCAAATTGCTGAGCTTGCACAAGTATCAACGGCTACTGTCTCACGTGTGCTCAATAATGATCCAACGTTAAGCACGAGCGCTGAAACGAAGCAAAGAATTTTCGCTATTGCCGAGGAAATAGGCTATAAGCCTAAGCAGCTTCGCAAGCAAAGGCTGGAGCTGCAGCGATCCACTGCGGAGATTGGCTTATTATTCTGGTCTACTGCTGATGAAGGCAACACTGATCCGTACTTTAAAGAGGTACGACGTGGAATTGAGCTTCATTGTGAGGAGTACGGACTTAACATTAATAAGGTCATTCGTGGTGATTTGGCTCAGGTTCAGCAAGAGGTGGCTTCATTAGATGGCTTGCTCGTTGTTGGCTCGATTGAAGTGGACGAGGTGTTGGAGGTATTCCCGAAGCCTAATTCCATCGTGTTCGTCAATCATGGCGAACCCATTTACGAATATGATTCTGTTCATATGCATTTTGAGGCTGCAGTTGAGCGAGCTTATCGTTATCTGTATAAGCTTGGACATGTAGATATCGCCTTTATTGGTGGTTCAGAGTACGTTTATTCGTTGAAAAATGCAGGGCAGCATCGACATGGGATTGAGCACCGTTATCGTGCGTTTCGCGCGATGCAGCAGAAGTATAAGCAACAGTATGATTGTATCGAAGAGGTCGAAGATTGGTCATCACAAGGTGGCTATGAAGCAATGCTGCGAATTTTAGATAGGGAGAAGCGTCCTACTGCTTGCTTTGTAGCGAGTGATGCGATGGCTGTCGGAGCATTATCGGCTTTACATGAGCGAGGTATCCGAGTCCCTGAGGAAATGAGCATTATCGGCTTTAACGATATTGAGCTGGCAGGCTTCGTTATTCCTCCATTAACGACGTTACGGGCTCATGCTGAGCAGTTAGGTAGAACGGCAGTTAAGCTATTAATGGAGCGCTTGGAAGGTCGAGAGGCGGCAGTGCAGGTGAAAATAGCAACAACCTTAATTGAGCGAGCAAGCTGTCAGCGGGCGGCAAGCATCACTGAAGCTGAATAATCGGCTCACATAGCAGTTACAAAAGTAAATCGTATGCTTCCGATGTAACTTTTGTTGCAGAAGAAGCAGCTCATAGCAGTTACAAAAGTTTTGAGGAGGTATTGTACAATTATGATTACATTTAATGAAGCAACGAAAATTTTTCATTTGCGTTCAGTGGATACAAGCTATATTTTAAAGGTGACGGATCAAGGTCATTTGGCACATTTATACTGGGGGCGTTCAATTGGCGAGTCGGATTATGAACAATTGTATATTCGCGCGCAACGTCCATCGTTTACACCTAGCACGGATATGAATGATTTTACTTATTCCCTAGATACATTGCAGCAGGAGCTTCCTGCTTACGGTAACTCTGACTTCCGTACACCTGCGTACCAATTCCAGCTGGGCGACGGCACGACGGTTACGAATTTCCTATATGAATCTCATCAAATGATTGCTGGAAAACCAGCGCTTGAAGGCTTGCCGTCTGTATACGTAGAAGCGGAAGACGAGGCTCAAACGCTTCTAATTACGTTGCGTGATGAGTATAGCCATGCGTCAATTGTATTGTCCTATACCGTATTCCGTGATTATTCGGCAATTACTCGCTCCGTGCAATATCGCAATGACGGCAGCGATGTGTTGAACCTAAAGCGTGCGCTTAGTATGAGCGTTGATTTACCTGCTTACAATTATGAGATGCTTCATCTTTCTGGAACGTGGATTCGCGAGCGTCAGGTTTATCGTCGTAAGCTGCAGCCAGGGATGCAATCGATTGAAAGCCGCCGTGGTGCGAGCAGTCACGTGCAAAATCCATTCCTTGCTCTAGTAAGTGAAGGTGCTACAGAAGAGCATGGTGATGTGTACGGCATTAACTTCGTATATAGCGGTAACTTTATTGCAGGGGTTGAGGTTGATCCATATCACCATTCAAGATTGTTTATGGGGATTAATCCGTTCGACTTTAATTGGAAGCTTGAAGCAGGAGAAGTGTTCCAAGCGCCAGAGGTTGTCTTAGTTCATTCCTATGAAGGCCTTGGCGGCATGTCTCGTCGCTTCCATGACCTATATCGTAAGCGCCTTATTCGTGGACAGTTCCGCGATCAAGTTCGTCCAATTCTCGTAAATAACTGGGAAGCGACTTACTTTGACTTTAATGAAGAAAAGCTTGAGAAAATTGTTAACACAGGCAAGGAGCTTGGTATTGAGTTATTCGTGCTTGACGATGGCTGGTTCGGCAAGCGTAATGATGATACAACGTCACTTGGCGACTGGGTTGTAGATAAGAATAAGCTGCCGAATGGCTTGCAAGGGATTGTCAATAAGGTGCGCGACAAGGAAATGCAGTTTGGTCTATGGTTTGAGCCTGAGATGGTATCCCCTGATAGTGATCTGTATCGTCAGCATCCAGACTGGTGCCTACATGTCGAAGGTCGTCGACGCACGCAAGCGAGACAACAGCTTGTGCTCGACTTATCTCGTCAAGATGTGCAGGAGTACATTATTTCGGCAGTTTCCGACGTTTTGTCGAGTGCACCGATTACTTATGTCAAATGGGATATGAACCGCAATATGACCGAGATCGGCTCTGCGCTGCTGCCAGCTGATCGTCAGCGTGAAACAGCTCACCGCTATATGCTTGGCTTATATCGTGTGATGGATGCTATTACATCTGCGTTCCCACATGTTCTGTTTGAATCATGCTCAGGCGGTGGCGGACGCTTCGATGCTGGTATGCTATATTACATGCCACAAACATGGACAAGTGACAACAGCGATGCGATTTCTCGCTTGAAAATTCAATACGGTACGAGCATGGTGTACCCGATCAGCTCGATGGGCGCCCATGTATCTGCTGTGCCTAACCATCAGGTGAACCGTATGACGTCGCTTGTTACGCGCGGTAATGTAGCGCTGTCTGGTAACTTTGGTTATGAGCTAGATCTTTCCAAGTTCGATGAAGAGGAGAAGGAGCTTGTGAAGTATCAAATTGATACGTATAAGCAAATTCGCCACATTGTTCAGTTTGGAGATTTCTATCGCTTGTTAAGCCCATTTGAAGGCAATGATACGGCTTGGATGTTTGTATCTAAGGACAAGAGTGAAGCGTTTGTTGTGTATGCAACGGTGCTGCAGGAGCCGAATCCACCAATTGGCTTCTTCCGCTTGCAGGGACTTGATCCGAACAAAACGTATGAGGTGTTTGAGGGACAGCGCAAAGGTGTATATGGTGGCAGTCATCTGCTATACGCTGGAATGGCGAAGCCGTTCTTCTATGGCGACTTCCAGAGCGTGGTTTATCGCTTGAAAGCTGTTGAATAACGCTCAGTTGCCAACAAATGCAGCAGTTAACGAATAAATGAATACAACCGTCTCTTAAGCTGGGCATTAGCTGCCTGACTTAGGGGACGGTTGTTTCTGTTTAGAGCTATTGTGTTGATGTCTGGCTTCCATGAAAGGCTGCCAGGCAAGGTAATAGTCTGGCAATGCTTAAGCTGCCATCGACGTAATATTCATGATCTTGATTGGAACAAGTCCTGCTGGTGTGTGTAGATCAAGCAAGCTATGCAGCGGTGCTAGCAGAAGCTGCTGTCCAACTGGCGACAGTAAGGAAATTTTCCCGCTTTCGGGATTGACCTCGCTCGGCAGTACGATGCAAAGCGTATCAATAAAGCCATCATCCAAGTATTGAATCTCAATGCGATGATTAAGCAGAACGAGCTGCTGCTTAGGCGGCTCATGGAGAGAGACAATGCTCTTAATATGCTTAATATATTGATGTAGCAGCTGCTCCAGTCGTTTATGCTCTACACTGTTATGCAGCATATACAGCTCGGTTTGCTTACTGCGAATTTCCTCAACCGCCTCTATTTGCTGAAGCAGTATCATTTTATCGCTCGCCCACTGTGAACTACGGTTCATAGTAGATTTCCCCCCCAACTGCTGCCATGTGTAAGCACAAGCTATTAAACTGAACACACATTTAACGTTCCTCCTTAACCTGTAAAAGTAGTAAGCCTCAGCTAGTCTTGTCTGGAAATGAGTAACCATAAATGGTCATAACTAGCTGTAGCTAGCATAACAGACCCTAGCCAAATGACAGGGTCTATTCTTATCTTATCATGGAACTCAAATAAGTTCATCTGACGTAACATATCTGAATAGCTTCTCATTTTTTTCAGAAATCGCTCATTTTGCGCTAAATCATTTATGAAAATCAAAAAAAATTTCAAAAAATTTTAATAGAAAACAGCGCCGTTGGACATGCGTCTAAAGACTTAGTGAAAAATCTGAAAATTCCACGTCTGGCAAGGTTTTTTCCGCTACGACGTAATTGAAATGCAAAATGTTGCGGCAATGATAGCGTTGAAAAAACTTCATGAAAACTTCATCTATGAGATAAACCTAATGAAATTTGGGCAATTTGCTGTGCTATAATGCTTAACAGACAGTTCCTGATCAGGATTTTAAGGAATAACTAGGAGGAATTATGTTAAATAAAACATTAAAAGTAAGCAGATTAGGTGTGCTAGCTTTGCTAGTGTTGACTCTACTTACTGCAGTTCCACTAGCAGCATCCGCATCGTCTCATGATTCAAGAGAGCTATCCAATTCACAATTAATTTTAGATGGCAGATCAATAACGCTCCATTCTTCTCTACATATGGTTAACGGCAGACTGTACCTGCCAGTTGCGTTAGTAGCAAGTGATCTTAGTGCTTCCTTGAATTGGGATTCTTCAGCTATGGAAGCAACTTTAATTTCAAAAAGCAATGATGAGATTATTTTAGGCGATGGCGTTCCAACCGTATATTTCAATGGTCAACGCTATGTAATGGAAGCTGCACCGTATCTATACGAGGGCAGATTATTTGTACCAATCCGCTATATTGCAGAGTTTCTGCATGCGAAGATAACATGGGACGCAGACAGCAAGACGGTTACGTTAGAAAGCGTACCGCTTGAAGTTGTTAGTGAAGATAATACGTTGGCTGAAATTAGCGCAAGACACTCATTGTCACAAGCGCAGGTCGTGAAGCGTAATGGCTTCTCTTCTAAGGATTCTATTAAAAATGGGATGAAGCTAGCTGTTATGATTCCATCGGTATTGGATCATAAGGCAGAGCCATATACTGAAACAGAATTTAATCTTCTAGCAAAGCTAGTACAAGTAGAGTCTGGCTATGAGGGATATGAGGGTCAGCTTGCAGTAGCGAATGTTATTCTTAATCGTGTAAAAAGCAGTAAGTTTCCTGATTCGATTAAGGACGTTATCTACTCAGGCAAGCAATTCCCACCAGCACATAATGGTCTACTAGATCGCAGTAAGCCGAATGCTAGTGTGTTGAAGGCTACGAAGGATGCATTAAACGGTAAAAATAATGTGGAAGATGCTGTTTACTTCTTCAATCCGAAATATTCAAAAGGCTCCTACTGGAGTAGCTTAACGGTGGTTACAACGATTGGCAATCATCGCTTTGCAAAGTAATAGGAGTTATTATATAAGGGCAGTATTGCAGCGGGTGGGCGCTCGTAGCAATGCTGCTTTTTTTTATATTCTCTTTGAATTTGCTATAATGTTATGGTGATCGTAACAAGAAGGAGCCAATGAACGATGATGAGCTGGAAGAAGGTAACGACATTAGATGAGCTGCAGCTAGCCAAAGCCATTCGCCGAGAGGTATTTATTGAAGAGCAGGGCATTGCTGAGGAGCTGGAGAATGATCAGTATGATACATTAACACCAGAGTGCACACATATCGTAGTGTTTGAGGATGAGCAGGCTGTAGGAACGGCTAGAGTGCGTATTGTAGACGGTGGAATCGGGAAGCTTGAACGGATATGCACGCTAAGCTCCAACCGAGGTAAGGGAGCAGGAGCGCTTGCGGTAGCAGCACTTGAGACGATTGCCAGAGAAGGTGGCGCCCATAAGGTAAAGCTAGGTGCGCAGCTGCAGGTGCAGTCATTTTATGAAAAGCTGGGATATGCTGCCGTATCAGATATCTTCCTTGATGCTGGCATACAGCATGTGATGATGGAGAAAAAGCTAGACTAAAGGGCGATTACTCGCTCCCTAGTCTAGCTTTCTTATATTACTTTTTCTTATAATTTTAGTCCAAGGCTCGCTAGTACATTGTCAATGATTTGGTTGTTGGCAATTGGTCCTGTGTACAGCCAGCTTGATTCCTTACCAAATTCATGAACATTGCCGTTTTTCACAGCCTTAATGTTTTTCCAGATCGCGTCATCAAGAGCAGCTGAGCCAGCATCGATGTCACTGTTGACAAGGAATAGGTAATCCGCATCCAGTTCAGCTAATGCTTCAAGCGATACAGACTTCCAAATCCCACCTTCACCTTTTGAAACAGTGCTTACAAGCTCAGGTACTGCAAAGCCTAGATCATTGTAAAGCACATCACCGCTAGATTGTCCTTCGCTAACCATCCAGAACGTACCGCCAACTAGCCAGATTGCCGCTGCTGAGGGAGAAGAATAGGTAGCTGCAATTTTTTCCTTGGCAGCTGCTGCCTTAGCGTTGTAATCTGCGATTGCAGCTTCTGCTTCGGCCTCCTTGTCTAGAACCTTGCCGACTTCAAGCAGTGCTTTTCTCCAGTCGCTGTTCACTTCTGCACCTAGTGCATAGGTTGGTGCGATTTTGTTATAGCTATCGTACTTTCCATCAGCGATCAGTGATTCATCACCAATGATGATGAGATCTGGGTTATGTCCTGTCACAATTTCGAATGGAAGATCATATGGAACAGTCGGCACATCTTGAAGTGCATATTGCAGATATGCCATTGGTGAATCTGAAACCGACCATTGTGCAGCAGGCTTAACATCTAACGCTACCAAATAATCCTCAAGATAAGAAGCGATAATTCGCTCTGGTTGTGCTGGAATCGTTACAGAATGTCCAAGTGGGTCAGTCAGTGTACGCTCAGTAGCTTGTGCGTCTGAGCTGTTGCCAGAAGCATTATTCGTTGCATTGTTACCAGCAGATTGCTCATTGCTTGTTGTAGCATTGTTGCCACCGTTTTTGTTGTTACCGCCACATGCAGCTAATACGGACAGCATTACGATCATGCAAAGTGTAACTAAAAGTGTCTTGCGTGTTGAAACCATTATATTTCCCCCTGTTATCGTTTGTAAGTGATAAGGATTCTCATTATCGTTCACATCATCTAATTGTAGCAGGGAACGAAAACTTGTCTATGTTATATTGTCATTCATTTCATGCACAAATATACATAAAAACTGCCAATCATTAGCCAAAGATCGCTGTAGTTAGCACTTATGATTACAAATTAGTTTACAACTGCATGACCAAGCAGAAGCTCGCGTTGAAGTTCTAGCTGTTTGCAGAGAGAATACACATCATTAGCATGAAACAAACGCCGATCAATCCTATAGATTCGTTGGTTCTGATATGCTGCAATTTGTTGCCACACAGGATGAGACAGCATGAGCTCGGCGTGCGCATGTCCATCCTCACAGAAGTTATAGCTAATGATCATATGATCGGCTGCATAGTCTTTAAGCTGATCCATCGTAAGTCGAATGACTTGACCTTTACCGATCACATCCTTTTGGACGTTTAATGGTGGGGTAAAGCCTAAGCCTTCATATAAATTATATCCGCCTCGGCCGTGAAATTCGTTCAGTACCCATATATGTGATTCCGAAAGCTCATACAAGCCGACGGTTTCATGAGGGGCAATTACGGCTGTAAGCTCTTGCTTGATCTCAGCAGCTCGTCTGTTATATTGGGCAATAAAAGCATTGGCTTCCTTTCGTCGTTCAAGTAACTCGGCTAGCTGGCGAAAACGTTCGAAGGGATTGCCGTAAGGAACAATTAACGTTGGTGCGATCTGTTGCAGCTCGTTCACTGCTTTAGACTCTAACCATTTTGGTACGATGATTAGCTCAGGCTCCAGCTCAATTACCGACTCGACGGACTGTCTTCCGACATCGATAATGTCAGCTAGCTCCTCCTGCAGTAATGGAAGACCTCTTAGACCGTAAAAATACGAAGCACCAATAGGTTTCATGTTCAATGCAAGCACATTGCCAACCCAGTCATACACGACTATTCGCTGCAAATTCCTTACATATTGAGTTGGAGCATAGCCAGTATGCTGCTTGAATTTTCTACTTAAATATAAGCCGTTGGAATAGCCTATCCGCTGGGCAATTGCATCTAGATTAAGCTTTGAGAGCAGGATTAGCTCCTTTGCTTTCTTAATACGAATTTGCGTTAAATAATCGATAAAGTTTTCGCCTGTTTCCTGTTTAAATATTTTCGTGAAGAAGCGGGGATGAAAACCTGCAAGCTGTGCCATCTCATCTCTAGTAATCTCCTCAGCATAATGCTGCTGCATATAGCTAATGACGTTCTGGATCTGCTGACGATGCTCTGCAAGAGAGCTAATCCGTGAATTGGTAGACAGCGATGTATGCTGCATAACAAGACCAAGCAGCTCATATAGCGTGCGATGCTGCTCTATGGTACTTGGTTGATCATAGGGGCGATATTCGTTCTCCTGGAGAGCGCATAATCGCTGCATCAAATTTCGAATCATTAGATGATCTACACCGTAAAGCTCACCATCAGGTAGCCACTGATCTTGGAAGGAATGATAGAGAGGCAGTCTACTGTCATGATGAATTCCTGCCTGCTGTGGTTCGTCAAACTTCTGCTCGATAATGTCGAAAGAAAGCTGGAAGAAATATAGATCATTATGAGCTAGGCTATGTATTTCGACAAAGCGATGACTGTTAATGAAATATAGAGAGCCAGCCTCTAGCATCACCTTCTCCTCATTGATGCTCAGCTCGCCCTTTCCTTCTAAGACTAGTAAAAGCTGAAAGTAATCCAATGATTGACGTAGAGGGCGATCAGCAGCTAATAAAGTAACTTGATCAATATGTCTATATGAAAATAGTAAATTCTTCATTTTAAGCTCCTCATTTCGTCAACGCTTGCATGTTGAGGATAGTCTAGTTTTACTTTAGTATAGCATATCAGAATATTGGCTCGTAGCTGCTACCTGCTATGTTTTTCTAGAGGTGAAGGAGCTGAAAAATTAAAGAACGGTTGGCAAATTCTGTTGGTAAGTCTTATATTATAGTTAAGTAAGTAGATGCGTAGTTAGTAAGCAAAGGGGGAAGGTAAAGCGATGAACGAAGGGTTTACAGCTTTTGATTCTCTACATATATGGTGGCTTATCGGTATTGCTGTAGCAATTATTGTGCTGATGGTATGTTACGTGAGGGCTTCAGATGCTGGACGAATGTGGATCAAGAGAGTGCTAGCATACTCCATCTTTATTGGTGAGATTATTAAACTGCTAGTCGTATGGCAGCAAGGAAAGTCACTGCTCTATTATTTGCCGATTCATCTTTGTGGTTTTGCAATTATACTCCTAATGCTTCATATCTATCGGCCTACCTCGCTTATTAATGAAATTTTATTTAGCTTAACGCTGCCTGGGGCATTTATCGCTCTCCTCTTTCCTGGATGGAGTGATGAGCCTGTCATGAGCTTTATTCATATTCATTCCTTTATTTATCACGGGATCATTACTGTCTATCCGTTGTTATTATTATCATCTGGAGAGCTAAAGCCGAATCCGAGAGGGCTGTGGAAGGTCGGAATTGTGCTGCTGCTCATTATTCCTCTTGTATATAGCTTCAATGCATGGGTGGGCACGAACTATATGTTCTTAAATCGGCCAATTGCCAATTCGCCATTGATGTTGATATACGAATCCTTTGGGAAAAATGGCTATATTGCTGGGCTTCTCTTAGTTGCAGTGGCCTTATGGCTATTGCAATACTCGATATACTATATTGTTCAGTTGATGAGGAGAGGGAAGGTCTTAGATCAATCAAGTATTTAAAATGTCGAGAGGCTCCAGTGATGTGTTGGCATCGCTGGAGCCTCTCGTCTTGGCTCACGCTATGGGGTTAGATATGAGCTGAAACATGGTTTGTGATGGCAACTAGTAATGATGTAAGGGAGATGGCGGCTCCTTCAGCATCAATTGCACATCGATGAGTTTAGCACTTCTGACATATTACGTTTACATTCCAACCATTGCACAGTAGAGTAGCAGCGCACCATCTCTATTGTTGAAACAATGATAATTATCGTTTAGGAGAGGATAACTAGAATGACATCACAATACGTCAGAGCGAAAGGTGAGTAATTCAATATATGATATTGAGAATCATTATCACTATAATAGCATAGCTTTTTTTAATAATCAAGTACCCATTGAGAAAAATTTTCAATAAATTAATGAGATTTTCTGATGCGGCTTGCAGTATAACATACTAGATTTGTTGCAGTTTGGAAAAATAGAGATTTGCTTACAATACTAGAGGAAATATTGTATATTAATAGAAGATATCGTACATATTTACTATAATATTAGGAGGTTGTTATGAGGAAAATATCTAGAATAGTACTAGTAGCTTTAATTGTACAAGTGATTTTTGGGTCTTTCGTTGCAAGCGCTTCGACCAATTCTAGTCATGCAAGTAGCGATATAAGTGGTCACTGGGCAGAAGCAACGATTAAAAGCTGGCTCGACAAGGGCTATATTAATGGCTATAGCGACGGCAGCTTTAGACCGAATAATAAAATTACACGTGCAGAATTTGTAAAGATCGTCAATGGTGTATTTCAAGTAGAGAAAAGCGACTATACACTAAACTATAGCGACTTGCCGCAAAGTCACTGGGCATATAGCGAAATTGCAGCAGCAGTTCAAGCAGGCTATGTCAGCGGTACAACAGAAACAACGGTATCACCAGATAAAGTGATCGCAAGACAAGAGGCAGCAGTTATGCTTGTTAAGCTTACAGGTCTGAAAGGCTCGGCAGAATTGAATTTCAAAGACGCAGCAAATATTCCGCAGTGGAGTAAAAATGCGATCGAAGCGATAGTGGCTGGTGGCTTTATGAAAGGCGACACAGCAGGCAACTTCCGCGCAAAGGATGGATTAACGCGTGCAGAGGCTGTTGTGCTGCTAGATAATATAAGCGCTAGCTTAGAGACGAAGTTTGAAGCAGCAGGACAATATGGAAGTGCAGAGCAAGTAACTGTCATTAACGGTGATGTACGAATTACTGCAGCCGATGTGACGCTCCTTAATATCGAGATAAAGGGTAATCTTATTATCGATGAAGCCGTTGGTGAAGGTGACGTATATCTTAAGCAGGTTAAGGTTAGCGGCTCTACAATCGTTAATGGTGGTGGAGAAAACTCCGTTCATCTTGAGGATACGATCATTGTTAACTTAATCGTAGATAAAGCGACAGGCAAGGTGCGTATCGTCGCTTCTGGTTCAACAAGCGTACAACAGGTAGCGGTTCAATCACCTGTTAAGCTAGAAGAATCACAAACTTCCGAGATTGGCTTCCAAAATATTGAGCTTACTCCATCATTACCAGCAGGCTCAGATGTTGAGCTGATTGGGCATTTTGAAACGGTTGCGATTATGGCAGCAAGCATTCAAGTGAAAATTCCAAGCGGTAGTATTGGACAGTTAAATGTTGCTGAGAAAGCAAGTAATAATAAGATCGATCTTGTTGAGGGGGTTACTGTTGAAAAGCTAATACTCGACATCGTAGCTCAAATTATCGGTCAAGGTACCATTAACCAAGCACAAGTAACACCAGCAGCGGAACAGAGCACATTTGAAACAAAACCTAAACAACTAGAAGTAGTTGATCCCAGTGGAAATCCAATCCCATCACCGACCCCAACTCCAGAGTTAATTCCAGATTTTCCAACAATACCAACATCTCCAACGACACCTACACCTACCAAAACACCACAGAAGTCGAACGATGCAAGCATTCACAGCTTAACAATTAACGAAGAGCTTGTCCTTAACAAGCATAATTGGATGCAGCAGCAAGGTAAGAGTATAGAAGGCTTTGCAACGGATCATATGCAATATTATGTGGATCTACCAGCAGATGAAGAAGAGATGGAGTTTAAGCTGAATGTAAAGGCTGAGAAGAATGCTGAGGTAAGCTTTTATGTAACTGATTATAGTGTAAGTCACTATGGGGAGCCTCAAGAAGTAGAAAATAATCAGTTAACGCTTAATATTAACTCCAGTAAATTCTATGGCATCAGTATCTATGTAACAAGTGAAAGTGAAAAATATACTAAAGTTTACTTTATCAATCTTATCGGAGAATTGGATGTACAATATTCGTTTAATCTAGTCAGCTATAAGATAAATAATACTAGAGTAGACTATCACTTGAGATCGAATCTTGTTAAAGCTGGTGATCAGCTTATTGTGACAATACCTGCAGAGCATTCGAGCACTGGTCAAGAAATTGTAAATGAAAGTACAGTCACCAGTAGTAATGGGTATGCTGAAGGAACTTATGTTTTTCATTCACAATATTTTTATTACTTATTAAAACCGAGCAGTAATACAGGTGAGCTTGGGTTAAAGCTAGTGCGTAATGGCATCACCGTATATGATGGCAGCTACAGCTTCGATATTACACCAATTCAATATGAGCGAGTTGAACAGCCTTTAGACAATGACTTATTTAAATTCAACTTTGTTGAACGGGAGCAGCTTGATCAATGGAACACTGGGATAGGATCATATAATCTGTTTGCTTATGAGTACAATTTAGCGCTGGATGGTGAGGAAGTAACTAGGCTATATCCAGATGCCGCATATTGGAATATGAGCACGCAGTATGATGATGTGTTATTTGCTACAAGTGAACAATTCATTTATGACAGTGTGAAGCCTACAATGAACTATGGTTATCATACGGTATTTAAATTTGATGATGACGTTTCAGGCGGTGTGTATTTCTTCGATTTGAATGAGAATGCTGATATTAACGAAGTAGTTACAGGACAAATTGTTAGACTACACCTATTTGATGAGAATATGCAATTAATTCAGGCAATAAAATTTAGATTCGATGTACCTGAGCAATATTTGGCAAGTAATGTTGTACCTAAGAAAAGTGTAACTGAAGATGACTTAGAAAGTGTAGCTGTACAATTAGATGATTTTATTACAACTCCTTCATTCACTTGGAAGAAGACAGATCTTGCTGAAAGCGAAGATGAATTAGAAATTGAAGGATTTGACCCAACGCATCGTTTTTATTTAGCGGAAATAAGCAAGGAACTGACTGATGGAAATCTCAATTTACAGTTTGATGCAGTAGAAGGACTAGAAATATCTGTTGATGTTCGATCTAGAAGCTTCCGTGACTTAATCGGTGAGCTAGTTGAATATAATGATGATCAAGCAAGAGCAGGAATCGAGCTTACACTTGAAGCTAATATGGATTATGAAATATCCGTTTCAGTTGAACACCCATACACCAAAGAAGGGATATTCTATAGCTTCCAACTCGTGGGGTATCGCGATTATAGCGAGATGTTTTCTATTTCGAATAATGCACTAATAGCAGAAAGTCTTAAGCCAGGAGATATTATTGAAGTAGAATTGCCAGCCGAGTATAGTACTACAGGTGTAGCGTATCAATTAACGCATACAGTATCTAACGAGCTAAGAACACAATATATTTCTCTATCGGATTATTATGATGAAGAGCTAGAACAAGAAGTGAGCTTTTCACCAACGGAAGTTGGAAGTTTAAACATCAAGCTTACCCGACAAGGTACAGTGCTGTATGAGGGAGAGCTACAATTCGATTACACACCTTTGCCATTGCTTAGTGGGGGGACGATTCAATTATTAAATGATGAGGAAAGAATAGCGATGTACCCACCTATGGTTACTCCTCCAGATGTTGCGTATAGACTGGATTTTTCGGGAATTGAAGGTGCTGCTTATACTTCTAATTATTTTGTATTAAATGCTATTAACGCTCTACCTGATAATGAAATAGAGGCTCCAAATAAGCAATCATTAGGAAATAGAGACGTTTCTGCAACACTAAAATTTACGTCAAGTAATACTTTTCGAGCAACGGAGCTTGGAAAACATCTTTATGTTGTATACGTAATATACGATATCAATAGTACACCAATCGGCTACGTTAGTTTATCAGCTGAGCTAACTGACGAATATGTCAATGATAATAAAACGATTATTAGCCCTAAGTAGGTAAGTAACCTACTAGTCAACGGCTGCTGCAGAATTCTATAGAAGCTGTATGCAGTCGTTGTGTATTCTGTGTTTGATCAGGAGGCAGTGTATGAAAAGGTTGACTAGATTTGTTTTACTAGCATTAATGGTTCAACTGTTTCTAGGTTCTTTCGTCGTAAGTGCTGCAGGTAATTCTAGCAATATTACGGCAAGCAATGAAGCAACCGTTAACGATGATATTAGCGGTCACTGGGCGGAAGCAACGATTAAAAGCTGGCTGGAGCAGGGCTATATTAACGGCTATAGCGACGGCAGCTTTAGACCGAATTATGGCATTACACGTGCCGAATTTGTGAAGATAGTCAATAGGGTATTTAACGTTAAGAGAATGAATGTAGACTTACATTACCACGATATGCCGAAAAGTCACTGGGCATATGATGAATTTGCAACAGCGATCAACGCTGGATATATTGGCGGTACCTCACAGAATACACTTTCACCAAACAAGTTTATCACTAGACAGGAAACAGCAGTGATGCTCGTTAAGCTTACGGGAATAGAAGGCTCTACGACATTACCATTTAACGATGCTAACGATATCGCGTCGTGGAGCAGAAATGCGATTGAGGCGCTTGTTGCTGGCGGATATATAAACGGAGGTGCAAAGGGCAACTTCCGGCCGAAGGATGGATTAACACGTGCTGAGGCTATCGTATTAATTGATAAAGTGAGAAGGAATGTCAATCTGCCGAAAGAAATGTTAGAAGAAGAAATGAAGATTGAGCAACTGCATGAGCTCCCTAACTTACTTTCTGGAATTAACTCATCTCCTTCCATCATCTGGACCAAAAAGCTCGCTGAGAATACTAAGGCACCAGTTGAGGGATTTGATTCGAATTATTTTTCCTATATGACAGTCTTAGATCAGTCACTGATGGGTGAAAATATTACAATAAGCTTTCAGGCTAATCCAATCCTTGATCTGAGCATTCATGTGGTGGAAAAAGATATTCAGACGAATACTATTAAAGAGAGTGTACTATTTACTTATGGTGATCCAAGGGAAGATGTACATCTGAGGCTAGAGGATAAAAAGGATTACACGATCTATGTAAATATAATCAATCCATATAGCGGAGCGTATCAAGATTATAGATTTGAGCTGTTATCGCCTAGGGATGAGGGTGAATGGTTTAAGCTTAGCCAATTAACGCTCTCATCACAGCTGCTTCAGGTCGGGGATCAGGTAGAAGTAAAGATGCCAGGTGATGTGAATACTACAGGTAAAACCTATACTTATAAGTTTACAGTAGTTAGTGATGACTCAGATGCTAAAGGTAGCTATGCTGGAGATACGTCCTTTTCACTTGTCAATTATTACGATACTGAACGAGATGAACGAATATCCTTTACTCCTTCAAATGGTAAGGGAAACATAGCTATTAAGCTGATTAGAAATAGCGCTGTGCTGCATGAACGCTCTTATGAGTATGACTTTTCTCCGTTAAAAGAGTTATATGGGGTAATCGTACATCAATTCAATGCTGCTGAAAGAGCTGCGTACATTAAAAAGAATAATGAACAAGCTGATATCGTATATGAAGTGGACTTCTCGTCGATAGCGGAAGCAGCTTATGTATCGGTTCATAGTGAGATTCCATTCACAACGCTTCATGATGCAGAATTGAAAAAAGCTATTCCTTCCGTACAGGATATTGGTAATACTACAACCTATTACAAACTAGACGAGCAAAAGAAGCTCATTAGAGCAAGCTATCTTCATTTCCCTAAAATAGATAAGGATATTCAGACGAAGTTTATCGTTTTCGATCATAACAAAAAAGCGTTAGGGTATGTTGTTATCATAAGAGAATTGAATGAGGAATATGTAAGTAATCGAATTACGCTTATTAAGGATAATGATGATTTTATGAAATTTTTAGAAGGCCAGAAGGTACAATAAACCTTTAATATCGGCTGCTGCAGAACGGCTCTACGCTAACTGCAGCAGCCGTATTTTTTATTCCCTAACATATAGCAATATCACACCCTCCCAACCACCAATCATCGTTGTAACTTTTTACCTCTTACTTACGTACAATTAAGGCATAATGTAGACTAGAATATTGTTACTATAATCTTGGGAGGGGAGCTTCATCATGGAAATAGATCATCAGAACGTTCAGCTTACGGTAGCACTGGAGGAAGCAGGATATAATGAGCGAGAAGCAACGATCGCCAACCTCTTTTTTGAAGTGAGGGCTGGGCAATTAGTAGGCTTAATTGGACCGAATGGAGCAGGCAAAAGCACAACCATTAAGTCAATTATGTCACTGGCTCCTTATCGCAAAGGTGAGGTTAAGATAGGCAGTGATGGAGGGAATGGCAGCTACGCCTACGTTCCCGAACAGCCGATTTATTACGATTATTTTACACTTTGGGAGCATTTATGGTTAGCAGCGTCAGTCAATGGTTTAACGCAGGAGGAATTTGAAGTACGTGGCATGCGACTTCTTGAGAAATTTAAATTAACTGAGCAGAAGCATCATTATCCGAGCAGTTTTTCTAAAGGGATGCAGCAAAAGCTTATGCTCATTATTGCGTTTATGCTAGAGCCAGATGTTTACATTGTGGACGAGCCATTCATCGGACTTGATCCGCAGGCTACGCTTGATTTCATCGGTCTGCTGAAGGATGCGAGAGCTAATGGTGCAGCTGTCCTTATGTGTACACATGTGCTTGATAGTGCTGAGCGCTTATGTGATTCCTTTATTTGCTTACATCAGGGGACGATCGTCGCAAGTGGTGATTTAGACCAGCTAAGAGCCCAAGCCGGATTAAGTAATCAGCATACGTTGTTCGATTGCTTTCACGTGTTAACAAGTGACAATCATGAACAGGGCGAATAAAGGAGTGACGACAATGCTAACGCCAACAAAATTATTTTTTATTCGCTTGCGGCAGCATGTTCGCTATATTACTAAGGCATTAAACTCCGTACTCGACTGGTCGGTATGGTTGTATATCGTCGTACCGCTGCTCGTTGTTGCGATTGGATTGTATGCCGATTTATGGCGGCAGTTTCCAGATTGGGCATTGAATATTGGCTGGGAATGGATCTATATCGCAATCATTAACCTCTTTCTTATTGGCGCCAAACCGTTTGTAGGTGTGGCAGAGGCGGATCAGCTTATTCTACTTCAGCATGATCGATGGTACAAGGTAATGAAGCAGTGGGGGCTATTATATAACGGCTTGATGACCACTATTCGTCTAGCGCTAATACTGATTATTTTATTGCCTTTTCTAGTGCTAGGAAGTGGTTTTACAGTTGCTGACTTGCAGCCGTTACAATTATATAGCTTAGGCTCCACTATTATGATGTACAGTATCAGTCCTTATTTCTATAAAAGAGGGAAGTGGTGGGCAAGGCTGTTACGTTCATCCCTGCGCTCCTTGATAACCGTTGTGATATGGGCAGTGCCTGCTTACGGCTATATGGCTAATCTATGGAAATTAGACTACATATTCATTGCACTGTTGCTTGTTATACTTGGATGCACATGGAGATATTTTACAGGAAAGCTGCCGTTTGCATTGCAACTACAGCAGGAGCAGGAATTCCGCAGTAATTTAACGGGCATATTGCTTAGTCAAGTTCAGGAGCAAAAGTCGACTAAGCGTAAAAAGAAGCCTTGGATATTTCGCAAGTCTCAACGACTATTTAAAAGCAGTGATTACGTATACACGGTTTGCGAGCTAAGAATCAAAGCATTGCTTCGATCGTTATCCGTACTTCAAGTAGGACTAACGATCATTGCCAGCGGCAGCTATGCTGTTTTTCTCGTCGATGGCTTTGGAGCACTCGTCGTCGTCATAGGGCTAGTTTTAGTGAAGCGAGTATGGCTTCATTTGCAATGGGAGCAATGGAGTAAGGAGCAATATTTGCAGCTATATTTGAAGGATAGTGAGGGGACCAAAAGAGCTAAATCTCTGTCTACAAATCTGTTAACGATACCCGGATTATTCATCTGGTTAGCTATAATGGTAATTTCACTATAAAATGTTTGAATATCTATCATCCGATATATTTATGCAGATTATAGCAATCTACTATTGAACCTCATTTTCATTGTATGGTAAATATGAATAGAGGCAGAAAGCTCTGCTTAAATTCCAGGATGGGGGTCGTATTGTGGAGAGAGAATTGGCATTAGAAATTGTTCGCGTAACAGAGATGGCAGCGTTGGCTTCAGCACCTTGGATGGGGCGTGGAGATAAGAACAGCGCCGACGGTGCAGCGACTACTGCAATGAGAAAGATGTTTGATTCGGTTTCCATCCATGGAACAGTTGTGATTGGTGAAGGTGAGATGGATGAAGCGCCGATGCTGTTTATCGGCGAAGAGGTAGGTAGCTTTCAAGGTCCAGAGGTAGACGTTGCCGTTGATCCGCTGGAGGGTACAGAAATTGTTGCTAAGGGCTTAAATAACGCTTTGTCAGTTATTGCGGTTGCAGATAAAGGGCAATTGCTTCATGCACCAGACATGTACATGGAAAAGCTCGCTTACGGTCCAGCACTAGTTGGGAAGCTAACGATAACAGATCCGTTAGATGTCACCTTACATAAGGCAGCTGCGGCACTCAATAAGCAGGTTTCAGACTTAACTGTCATGATCTTAGATCGCGCAAGACATGAATCGATTAATAAATTATTGCGTAAAACAGGTGTGCGGATTAAGTTCCTATCTGATGGGGATGTTGTTGGTGCGATGGCTCCTGCTTTCCCTGAGACTGGTATTGATCTATATGTTGGCTCTGGCGGCGCTCCAGAAGGAGTATTGGCAGCAGCGGCGCTTAAATGCTTGGGCGGAGAAATCCAAGGTCGCTTAATGCCTGCTGATGCAACGGAATACGCGCGTTGCGTGGCAATGGGGATCAGTGATCCTTATCGAGTGCTAACGATGGATGATATGGTTGGAACGAAGGATGTTATTTTTGCAGCAACTGGCGTAACAGCTGGCGAGTTTTTAGGCGGAGTACGTTACTTGTCCGATAACCGTGCTGAAACAGATTCGATCGTAATGCGTGCAAAAACAAGAACTATCCGTTACATTAAAACATCACATTACTTACCGAATAAGCCACTCGTACAAGAGTCGCAGCCTGTGTAAGCTTATATAGAAAGCCCTAATGCTGAGAAACGATAATTTCATCATGCATTAGGGCTATAGTTTTGAAATAGCTGTTGACGATTTTTTTGCAAATTACCTAGCGTTAAGTGAGGCGCTCTAGCGGTTTATCTGCTGGACCATTCATCACCGTACCATCATAGGAGAAGCGAGAGCCGTGACATGGACAATCCCAGGATAAATCTCCGCTATTCCATTCCACCTCACAGCCCATATGCGTGCAAGTTGTATCAACAACAAACAGCTTTCCTTCCTCATCACGATAAGCGCCAGCTCGTTTTCCATTTAAGCTGACTACCGAGCCTTCACCATTGTTTAATTCTTCAGGAAGCTTGTTGCTGTCGATGATCAATTTACCTTTTACCATATGCTTAACCATATTGCCCGCATAGGTGAAGAAGGTTTTAATCGTTGGGTCTGCATAAAACCGAGCAGGTCCGAACAACTCTGCGTAAGGAGAATCCTCACCATTTATTGTTTTGTCGAGCAGAATAGCTGCTGCTGTACCTGTCGTCATCCCCCATTTCTTATAGCCTGCTGCTACGAGAATTTGAGGATCGTTATCTGTGGCTCCGATAAAAGGCAGCTTGTCCAGTGTTGTTAAGTCTTGAGCTGACCAGCGATACGGGATGCTTCGAAAGCCAAAGCTTTCCTGTGCAAACTGCTGCAGCGCCTCGTAATGCTTAATCGTGCAGATGCCTTGACCCGTAGGATGATTTTCTCCCCCGGCAATAACATATTGGACGCCATTAATGGTTACTTCGCGCAAGGAGCGATTAGGCTGCTCGATATTGATGTACATACCGCCAGGATAAGTCTGCTCAGGTAAAAAGCAAACGGCATAGGAGCGTTCAGCGTACATACGAGCAAAGTAAAATTGGCTATCGTCATAAAATGGAAAATGCGAGCAAGAGACAATATGCTGGCTATATAGCTTATGCCCATCGCGCGTAATAACATAGGCTGGCTCGCCTTTTTCTACGGAGATCGCAGTCGTTTGCTCATAGACTTTTACGCCATGCTGCAGTGCTAGCTTCAACAGGGCATGAAGATATCTAACAGGATTAAAATGAGCTTGTTTGTCCATCGCTAGCCCAGCTCTAATATGAAATGGAAGTGGGCTGCTGTCCGTAAATCTTCCTTCAATATTTAGCCTATCATAGGCTTGCTTTTCCTTTTCAAGCTGCGGTATGTAATCAACAGAGCGTGTATACAGCCAAGCGCTATCCTCCTGATATTGGCAGTCGATGTCATGCTCGGCAATGGTTTGCTTAATCCATTGCAGTCCTTCATCGTTGGCTTCATAGTAAAGCCGAGCACGTTCTTCGCCAAAGTGAGATATCAGCTCATCATAAATGAAATGATGCTGACAAGTAACTTTTGCAGTTGTATGACCAGTCGTTCCACTTAGCACTTTGCCAGCCTCAAGTAGGATTACGCTCATGCCGCGTTTCGCCAGTAAATAAGCCAGTGTAATACCTGTAATACCAGCTCCAACGATCGTGACATCGGCTTTTTCATCACCAGTTAACGCTGGAAAGGTTGGAAGTGTTGTGGACTGGAGCCAATAAGATTCTGGAAATTGTGGCAAGGCCGATGCTTCATTTGACATTGGTTGAAAACACTCCTCTAATTCTTTTTCATTAGTGTTTTCAGTTTTTGCTAAAATATGTATGGTGAGCGAAGCGATTCGTAACAAAAAAAGGCTCGCCTATTGACGAACCTTTGCAGGTCGAGCCTGATTTATTTTAGCTATAGCATCAGTTGTCAGCTTATCTCGAGCTGGATTAGGGCTGGTATGAACTATATGACACATTGGCCGTAGCTCCTGTTCAATCCACTAATCCTTCTCTGTTTTTAAAGCTAAACTCAGGATAGGTTTTAAGAATATAATACACATATAGGAAATAGACACTGAGGGGAAAGTATATACCACAAATAAATAATACCCCAGGAAATAAATAACTGTGTACAGAATTCATTAGCTCATGTACAGCAATATAAATGATTAGTATCCCGATGACAATAGCAATAAGCTTCAGAAAAAAACTATGCTGCTGGATATTAATGATTTTTTGAATTTGTTCTGGAGGATAGCGAAATAATTTATAGCAATAACAGACATAAAAAATACAAGCTGCTAAGTAAATGCATACTAAAATAATTGTATAAAGGGTAGTATTAACAGGTATTAGTCTAAACACATACTTATGAGCGTAAGCGATGGAAGTTAATGATGTGAAAATAAACAGCACCCCAGCAAGGAAGTAGCCATACTCCACAAATCTTCTTCTAGCAACTAGAATAGGAATAGACATTAATGTGCCGAGAACGACAACTCCCCCGCCTAGATACGTATAGAAAGGAAACATACCGTCAGCAAGTATAGTGAAGAATGATATAAGATAGATCATCAATAAATTGATTAGCGCAATGTACTGCATTCCTTTAGGGCTAGCTTTGGCTGGAATGATGAGAAAGAGCGAATCTCTATAATATGGTCCAACTTTAGTTGACTGTGACATTTTGCTTCTCCTATTAGACAGATTCTTTTATACTACTGAGTATGTTTTGAAATTCAACCTCTTCATAGTTTTTAAACCCTTCGTAAATGACAGTATCAATATCACTGTGATTAAATAAATATGAATTATTCTCGTCAATAAAGCCTTCTGGATAAATGCAACCTATATAGTCATAAAGAGTATTTGTTGATAATTGGATTTGTTTTCTACCATAGATGCATAGCTTTTTATTTGCTCCTTTAAGTAATACGATTGATCCGATTGGATATAGCATAACTTTGTCTCCTTTACGTAGTTAATGATACTGCTGGCTAGTTACACTAGCCAGCAGTATCATACTAAAATAATTTTTTGAAAAATGACTTGGCTTTTTCAGTAGCTTCTTTTGCAGTTTCTTTGACAGCAGTTGCAGCCTTGGTTGCACCTGCTGCAACTGCGCTAGCGGCATTTTTAGCTGCATTGCTAACGGTAGTGGTAGCAGCTTTAGTAGCGCTAGCCACGGTAGATGCAGCCTTAGTTGCACCAGCAGCAACGGCGGAAGCAGTAGATTTAGCTGCGTTGCTAACAGCGGTGGTAGCAGCTTTAGTAGTACTAGCCACGGTAGATGCAGCCTTAGTTGCACCAGCAGCAACGGCGGAAGCAGTAGATTTAGCCGCGTTGCTAACAGCAGTGGTAGCCGCTTTAGTAGTGCTAGCCACGGTAGATGCAGCCTT
>Ga0180216_1000640_pt1 | contig 34866 bp, 29 predicted proteins | sample eDN3rd37CBELigMG_FD_128879 | JGI IMG/M metagenome (GOLD analysis project Ga0180216, IMG submission 128879) | Enriched Miracle-Growth compost microbial communities from Emeryville, California, USA - eDNA 3rd pass 37_C BE-Lig MG (version 2)... ... | reverse complement strand
CTGCACCGAGAAAGAGGCCGATCAGTTCCTGCGGGAAGCTCCGCATTTTGAGGGTATGCTCGCACGCGACGGCATACTGCTGCACAAGATATACCTGAGTATCGGCCGGGAAATGCAGCTCAAACGCTTTCATGAGCGGAGGCATGACCCGCTGAAACAATGGAAGTTCACCGACATGGACCGGGCGGCTATCGGCAAGTGGAACGAGTACACCGAAGCTGAAGAAATCATGCTGGAAGAGACCAATCACGAGGCGGCACCATGGACGGTCGTGCTTGGCAACGATCAGCGCCGCGCCCGGCTGGAAGTCATCCGCTTCATTCTCACGCAGCACGACTATGAAGGCCGCGATCTCGACGCGATCGGGAAGATCGACACACGGATCGTCAAGGCTGTACCCGCCGCTGCAGAAAGTGCCGCGGCTACCTGATCGAAAATACCGGAATCCCCAGCATCCCGGCTACCGGCTCACGAACGTCGTATGGCAGGGCAAAGCCGCCATATCTCGTTATCAGGAAGGATCCCCGCTGCTTGCGGATATGTTCCGGCAAGGCGGAAACCGGCGCGCGCGACGTATCGTACAGCTCGATCTCACAGTGCTTCTGCCCCGCAACCAGCAATCTGGCTTGGGCTTCGAGCCACGGCAATTCGTCCTGAGCGCTCGCGATCAGCAGCAGCCGTATCGGGCTGCCGGTCACTGAAGCCAGACGTTCGGCGGTGCGCAGCATGACGGGCAGGCGGTCCTCATCCTCGGCAGCGACCACGACCGGGCCTGACGGAACCCCGAATTTTCGCGGAACGGCAACGACGCCGGTAGCATCCTGCACAGCATCGAGCACATGCCCGATCGAACCTGCCGCGGAGCTTGTGCCTGTTCCGGGCAGAACCACCACGTTCCAGGGGCCAGAAGCCGCGCAGCAATGAACCAGGGCGGTCATCTCATCATCGCGCACGCTCTGCACGCGCGCCAGCACACCTGCCGCCGCGGCGCTGATCAGAATGTGACGGCTCTCGGCTTCGTACAGGGCCCGATACTGGCGCTGCAGATCTCCGGCATCAAGCGGGCGCAACGCACCGTCCGCGTAAGCGACCTCACGGGCGAACGGGTAACCGGCGAAAGCAAAGACCTGCCGGTCCTCGACAAACAGGCCCTCGATTTCAGAGCGGTAGGCTTTGGCAAGGTGAATTGCAACACGCAAGGCCGCATCATTGGCAGCCGGGCTCAAGCCGCACCGCAACACAACCCTGCCGCGCGCCTCGCCGGCCTCGGCCACGTGCACCATCATGGTGTTGCTGCCCCGGCAGATGAAGAATGCTGGATGGCTTGCTGATGGAAGGCTTGCAGCTTCGCCTCGATACGGCTGTAGGCGTCTCCTTCAACGAAGCGGCCATCTTCGCCACGACGACCCGCTGGCTGACCGGTCAGAACCGTGAAGCATTCGGCAACGGTGTCGGCAGACCATACCTTGAATTCGCCAGTCGTTACGGCATCGAGAATATCCTGACGCAGCATCAGGAAGGGCACGGAGGCAGACGGGATCACGACGCCTCTCTCCCCGTCCGTCGCGCTGGCTGCGGTGAGATCGAAGAACGCCTCGACTGCGGCATTGATGCCGCTTCCACCCTGTAGATTGCCGAAGTGGTCAAAGGCTCCGGCAACGGCAATCGTTTGCGGAAGCCGGATTTCGGCAATCGCCGACAGGATTGCCATCAGCTCGGCACAGGTCGCGTTTTGGCCGATTGTGCCTTCCTCGACCGGTGGGTGGCTCTCGAGTGTTGCGGCAAGGGCAATCCTGCCATCACGGCAGAATTCGGCGGCCAGATAGGAAGCGATCTGCCGGGCAACGCGTGCTTCTCCGCCAAACACCACATTGATGTCGATTAATCCCGTCCGATGCAGACCGGGGTGAAGGCGGGCACTGACGCGACGGAGGCGAGAGGCTGTTCCTACACCCGCAACGGCCTCGACGGAACTGTCCACCAGACTCTGGATCACACCGGCTGGCTGCTGGGTGAATTTGGGCAGCGATACATCTGGCGACGTGAACTGCTGCGAGAGGATTTGGAAGGCCTTGACGATATCCGCCCGGCTGGTGACTTCACGCGCCGCCTGCGATCGACACACATCCGCCTCCCACATGAGGGGGATGAAATCATTGACAGCCAGCGATAACCGGTCGCAATTGCCGGCTCTGCGCGACGACAGCTCAATCAACTCCGCAACGGCAGCCGCTTCCAGTGGTTTCAAACCCTCCTGCGCAGCGATGTCTGCAAATCTTTTCGCCAGTTCCCGCTCGTTCTCGAGTGTCCGGGCAACGCTGTCGGCGAATGCTACCCTGACCTTGAACAGCTCGACGAAGCGCGGATCCATCGCCAGCTTGCGCAGATGCTCGGCATCGCTCAGGAGGATGATCTTCACGTCAAGCGGGATTGCGGGCGCCCGGAGCCCAAGGCCGGGTGACTGGCCAGTCGATGCTGCAGATCTGATGGACTCGGATTTCAGGCAGGACAGCAAGGCTGACCACGTGTCAGGCGAGGCCGTAAGCTCGCGGGCATCCAGCAGGAGAGCTCCGCCATTTGCGTAATGCAACGCACCAGCCACCAGCCGCATATGAGGTGCGGTACCCGCCACACATTGTGAAACCTCACCAAACAGACCAGCCCAGCCTGGCGCCGTGTCGCATTCGACGGGAGCGCTCGAAGCATTCGGGATTCTGCCGACGAAGACATTGACTCGATACCGGTCAAAACGCCCGTCCTCGACCTGAGCCAGTTGTTCCGCACCAAGGATATCGCTGATATCGATGGTCGGGAGGAACGTGTTGGCGTTGGCCAGAATATCGGTTTCCACCGAGGCCAGATAATCCGTCACTGCAAGGTCGCGGGCGAAAACCTGGCGAAGTTCGGCGAGAGCCGCCCTTGCGATGCCCAGCACAACGTCGCGATTGAGATCGCTCAAGCGAAGGCGGCGTTCGCGATCCACGTGCGGTGCATTTTCCAGCCATTCGGAAAGCTCAGATTCGAGGCTGTTGATATGCGCGCGCACATCGGCCTGCATCGTCGGCGGCATACTGGAGAAGGTGTCCTGGTTCACCACCCCACCCTGATGGGCGGGCGCAACCGCATAACCCATCGGCGTGCGTAGCAGAGCAATGCTCTGGGCATCAGCCGTGCGGCCGATTGCATCCAGTCCGGCACGGTGACGGGACTGACACTCGGCATCAATGGCGCGCCATCTCGCCTGATAACTGTCGCTGCCAAGCGTCGCCAAGATGCTGCTGCGAATTTCTCCAATGACATCGTCCATCATGGATGCCAGCAACCGCCCGCTGCCTGCCGGCACCTTGAGAACACGTGGACTGTTCGGATTGTCGAAGTCGGCAACGTAGACCCAGTCGCACGGACTGCCGCGATCAGCGTAGAGTGCCCGCAATTCCGCCAGGACTGCCTTGCGTTCAGCCGAACCAATCTTACCGACGATTACGATGTTGTGATCTGGGGCGCGTATGGTGGCGCCCAGCGCCAGAGCGGCCAAAGCCTGTTCCTGGCCGAGCAAGCCCTCTGACGGGGCCAGTTCCGCGGTCGTCTTGAAGCCGAGTGTTGCCGGATCCGTCGAACGGCGAAGGGCGCTTGCAGGCAAGCCTCCTGGCCGCACCGGGGGGCCGTCTGTCCGGTCATAGCCATGCTGCACGGGTTGCGCCGGCGCGTCCCCGGCAGGCTCCACGACGGCAAGCTTGTCTTTTCTTCCGCGTCTAAAGAACATGCCCCTGCGGTCTTCGTCCCAATCGTTTCGTTTTTCCGCCCCATACAGGATGAGAGACGGAGCGAGGTAACTCCCGTGCACCCGGGCCCGGGCTGCACAAGCTGCTTCCGGCTTCTGCTGACACTCAGGAATGGCGTCTAAATGACAATTGCGGCGAGACACCCCTTTTCACCAAGAAGCGCACCGCCCAGCGACGGTAGGCAATCTCCGGCCGCGGCCGATATTCAGCGTGGCACGATCAGAACTCTGCGCGCCCATGGCCTTGCTGCGGTGAGTGAACTGGCGCTCGCCAACGGGCGGCGCGCCGATATCGTAGGGATATCAGACAAGGGCGAGATCTGGATTGTGGAGATCAAGTCTTGCGTCGCCGATTTTCAGAGCGACAGGAAGTGGCACACCTACCGGGAGTTCTGCGACCGGCTGTGGTTCGCCGTAGGGCGCGATTTTCCAGTGGAAATCCTGCCGCCTGACACAGGATTGATCCTCGCGGACAGGTTCGGAGGCGAGATCGTACGCGAAAGCGCCACCGAACCGATACCCGCGGCGCGGCGAAAATCGATGATGCTGCGGTTCGGACGCACGGCCGCCGACCGGCTGGCGGTACTGGCAGATCCGGATCTGGTGGGCCGGAGCGATGCCGCCCGTGGCTGACTAGGGGTTCTGCTCAGGCACGACCGCCTGCGGCACGCCAGATTAAGGCGGTACCGCATTTGGTGGACTCTCTCGCGACAGCCGGAGCGCTACTTTGGCGCGCGCTTGGCAAGGATACGCTGCAGCGTACGCCGGTGCATGTTGAGACGGCGAGCGGTTTCCGAAACGTTGCGATTGCAGAGCTCATACACGCGCTGGATATGTTCCCATCGCACACGATCGGCCGACATCGGGTTTTCGGGCGGGGGTGGCTGGTTGTTCGGTGGAGCCAGCAGCGCGTCGGTCACTTCGTCAGCATCGGCCGGCTTTGCCAGATAGTCTACGGCACCAAGCTTCACGGCGGAAACTGCCGTCGCAATATTGCCATAGCCGGTCAACACGATGCCACGAGCGTCCGGGCGGATGCGGGCCAGTTCAGCGATTACATCCAGACCGTTGCCGTCATCAAGCCGCATATCGACCACAGCAAAGGCGGGTGCCGACTGGCGGATCAATTCGATACCTTCTGACACGGAATGGGCACTCCGAACGGTGAATCCGCGGCCTTCCATTGCACGGGCCAGACGCTGCAAGAACGCCTTGTCATCGTCAACGATGACCAGAGACGCATCCTCGGGCAGTTCATCCTGACGAAATGCCAGATCCTCGTTTACGGTCACGGGCTTTCGGTCCTCCTCAATCAGCGGCACTATAACGCAGTTCTGCGGGCAACGATGTCAAATGCTCAAATCAAGGTGTCCGCATTTTTAATAGTCTCACAAACGAGATAAACAGCTATCCTCGCGCAATTTCAAGCGCTTGCTTGTTTCCGACGCGTGGCGCCACGAAAAACGATCGTGGCCAGGTAATTCTCACGATAGCGCCAACAGGATGCCCCTCGCCGCGATTGCCGCATTCTACCGTTGCGCCGGAACGCTCCAAAAGGGTTTTGGCAATAAAGAATCCGAGACCCAGGCCATATGCCTTGCTGGTACGCCGGGCCGCATTCTGGCTTTTCGTGGTCAGATATGGATCGCCCAGCGCGTTAAGCAACTCAGGGGGAAATCCCGGACCGTCGTCGGCAATCTCGAGGACGACCTTTTCAGCATCCCATCGGGCCGAGATATCAACCCTGGTTTCGGCAAAATCAACCGCATTTTCTATAATGTTGCGAACACCGTAAAGGACGCCGGGCTGCCGGGCGCCAACGGGCTGCTTGGCAACATCCTCGTCGGTAACCCATTCCATCGGCATCGCATTGATGAACACGTCCTTACCGTATTCAAGATAAGGCGCGACCGCATCATCGATGAGCTCGCGAATGGATTGGGTATCATGCATCGGATCCGATGCGCTTGGCTTGCTGGTCAAGGTGCGAAGGATTTCACGGCAGCGGAGTGCCTGCGAGCGCAGCAAGGCAATGTCTTCCGCGCGTGGATCATCCGGGCCCATTTCGCGCTCAAGTTCGCTGGTGACGAGTACAATCGTTGACAGAGGTGTTCCCAACTCGTGGGCGGCGGCAGCAGCGAGCCCATCGAGAGCGTGCAACTTCTGCTCGCTCGCCAGCACCAACTCCGTTGCAGCGAGAGCCGTAGACATCTCCCGGCCTTCCTTGGCCAGGCGGCGCACGTAAAGCGCGATGAAGATCATTCCGGCGGCGATTGCGGTGAAAATGCCAAATTTGTAGAGCACCGGGAGTTCGAACTTCAGGTTCTCGTACCATGGCAGGGGCCAGTAGTCGTAGGTGAGGCCAAAGGCAGCGAGAAGCGCAATAAGCCCGAGAAAGATCGTGAAGCGGGTCGGCAATGTCGCCGCAGACACCGTGACCGGCGCGACAATTAGAAAAACGAACGGGTTGCCGATACCGCCAGTGAAATACAGCAGCGCCGTAAGCTGGAGAATGTCATAGGTCAGGAGCGCAGCAGCTACGGGGGGCGACAGCCGGTGACTGCCCGGGAAACGAATCGTCAGGAAAACGTTGAGCCAGGCCGAAAGTGCGATCAAGGTCAGGCAGTGGGGGAGCGGAACGGGGAACTCAAACCCGTAGGCGACCACCAAAATGGCAATGAGCTGCCCGACGAGCGCGATCCAGCGCAGCCTGACGATGGTCGCCAGGCGCACCTGACCATCTCCAACCTGCACGAGTTTATGCAGTTCCCTCGGCTGGGCTCTATTCAGCACCCGCTTCTCCTTCCTTTCCAGGCATCTCGACCCATACGACTTGCGTTGCTGCGTTTGCAATCGCTCGCGCGTAATATATCAGGCCCATTCTATTCAACATAAACGCAAGGCAATTCACTTGATTCGCGTCAATTTCAAGCTGCTGCTCGCGATCATGCTGGGCTTCGTGATTGGTGGCGTTTCAGCGGCAGGCATCCGCGTTTCCCGGCAGGAGTCTCTGATCACTGTCCCGGGCCTGATGGTCACCGGTAAAGCCGAGATTGGCGGTCCCTTCCGCCTTGTCGATCAGGCGGGACATGAATTCACCGAGCAGCAATTGCCTGGAAAGCCATCGCTGATCGTCTTCGGTCATACCCGCTCGGATATATCCTCCGCCGCCCTGAACGTCATTTCGCAAGCTGTCGAAAGCGCGGGACCGAAGGCCAAAACCGTCAGGATCATACTCATCTCGCTGGATTGGGAGAGCGATACGCCCGACGTTCTCAAGTCATACCTTCAACGCTACTCACCCAATATCATCGGATTGAGTGGCAACGAAGAAGAAATTCGCCACGTTGCTTCGGCTTTCAAGGTGTTCCTGAAAAGAGATACCGCTTCCGACGGCTCGGTCGTAATAAACCACAGTCCGCTGGTACTCGCGTTCAACGCGCGTGGCGCGTACGTTTCGCTCTTGCGTCTTCCCACCAATGTTGCCGCGGTCGCATCCTTACTTGCAACCCTGACGGAATAGCCAGTTGCTAGGACCAGCGCTCAAGGCTGGCCAATTCATGCTGTAAAGGTATGCTTTGGGGCGTGCTTGCAACACCGTTCCTGTTGGGGTTGGGGAAGAGGGTTTTCGTGCTGGTCTATTCCGGATTGAAGCTGTTACGACACCTGGACTCGCCGCGGGACTTCCTGGCGAACCGGGCCCATGACACAACCTCGCCCGGGAGCCGTGCACACCTGACAAGCCGGCATTTCTAGTTTCATATTCGTTGGAGGTGCCCATGCGGCGGACACCGGATTCCGCTCGTCTGACACTTGACGACCCTCGGTTCGAAGCGCTCGGCGCCCGACTTGAAGTACGGCGCCATCCAAAAGCACGACGCATGACCCTGCGGGTCAGCCGCACGCAACGCGCAGTCGTCGTGACACTGCCGTCTCAATGCGAAATCGGAGAAGCCAATTCATTCGTCGAGCGGCATATCGACTGGGTCCGCGAGCGTCTTGGCGCCATTCCGGAGCCGGTGCCGCTGGTGAACCGTGCCCTGATACCCTTGCGCGGGGTACCTCATCGCATTGTTTTTTGCGGGCGTCGGACGGGTACTGGCCTGGTGACAGCCGCAGAGGGACCTGACTATCGCGAATTGCACGTATCCGGGCCGCTGGATGCGGCACCCAGGCGCTTCAAGCAATGGCTGTTCGATGAAGCGAGGCGCGATCTCGACCGGAGCGTGGCCGTGCACGCCAGGCGGCTCAATGTGCATCCGAAGCGAATTTCTGTTCGCGATCAGAAAAGCCGGTGGGGATCGTGCTCATCGACGGGATCGTTATCGTTCTCCTGGCGCCTCGTCATGGCGCCGCCATTCGTGCTCGACTACGTCGCAGCGCATGAGGTTGCGCATCTGCGCGAGATGAATCACGGCCCCCGCTTCTGGTCGCTCGTCGAGCAAACGATGCCGCGCATGGAAGAAGCGAAGAACTGGCTGCAGGTCTACGGGATGGACCTTCACCGCTATGGCGCAGAGCCGGACGAGCGCGCAGATCCCGCAGTCTGATCCTTCATCATCTTTGGCGGGCAACCCGCCACGAGCCGACTAGGCGCTGCCAATCAGCGTGCCCGCAGCAAACACCAATGCACCGCCGAGCACGACCTGAAAGGTGGCGCGCAGAAATGGCGTGTCCATGAACCGGTTCTGCATCCAGACGATTGCCCACAGCTCGACGAACACGAGGCAGATGGCGATTGCCGTTGCCGTCCAGAAGTGCGGGATCAGATACGGCAACGCGTGACCAAGGCCACCGACCGTCGTCATGATGCCGGATGCAAACCCGCGCTTGACCGGAGAGCCGCGGCCCGAGATCGTACCGTCGTCGGATGCAGCTTCGGTGAAGCCCATGGAAATCCCGGCGCCGACCGAAGCGGCCAGGCCGACGAGAAAGGTCGTCCAGGTATCATGCGTCGCGAAGGCGGTGGCGAATATGGGCGCCAGCGTGGAGACAGAACCGTCCATAAGACCGGCCAGCCCCGGCTGCACCCAGGTGAGCACAAACTGACGTCGCGCCGCGGCATCTTCCCGGCCAAGAGCCTCGTCGTTCAGATGCTTGCGCTGGAGACCGCTGGCCAGCCGGCGATGGCCAGCCTCAGCGGCGGCAAGGTCGCCCAGCAGCTTGCGGGTATCGGCGTCCTTTGTTCGTTTTGCAGCGGCCAGATAGAAATTATGAGCCTCGACCTCCATCGCGGCTGCCTCCTCGCGGATACGGTCGAGCCCGAGATTTTCAACCAGCCAGACGGGACGGCGCGCATAATATCCTGCAACATGCTCCCGGCGGATGAGCGGTATCGTTTCACCGAAGCGCGCCTTGAAGCGCTCGATCAGCCGCTGGCGGTGGTTGTCCTCCTCTTCTGCCATGCCATCGAAAACCGCGGCGGTGTCGGGGAAATCAGCCCGCAGTCGATCTGCATATATGCGGTAGAGATGAGCGTCGTCTTCCTCCGAGGAGATGGCGAGCGCGAGGATTTCTTTTTCCGACAGGTCAGAAAAATGCCGCCGCCCGACGGTCAATCGCGAGAACATGATCCATCTCCCACACGACTTCTTTAGAATTATTCTAATCTAATCCCGCTGCGCCATCCGCGCAAGCTCGACATGCTGGGTTGCACGGCGAACCTGTGTCGTTTCGGCCTCTTTGCAGATTTGAAACGCTGGTGAACTAATCGCATGCAAAACGCAGGCGATCCGTATCCCAGACCTTCGAATCGGGAGTAGCAAAACCTATAATCGATCCCTACTACTCTCTTCTACGCCACGTTATTTCCTGCTTCTCTTTCGCAAAGGCTGCCTGCTGTCGACACGAAACTCATGGGAGTTTGACATGCTTCAGTTTGACTCCCTCCCGCCAAACCCGATGGTCGGAGAACTCCGGTCTTTAATCGCTGGTTTCGATTGGCAGACGACATCCCTCGGACCACGGGAAACGTGGTCCGCAAACCTGAAGGCAGCCGTCGATATCATCACTGCCTCGCCAGCAGCAATGGTGATCCTCTGGGGCAGCGATGGCACCATGATCTACAATGACGGATATGCCAGGATAGCGGGACACCGGCATCCGGAGCTTCTCGGGCGTTCCGTTTTCCAAAGCTTTCCTGAACTTTCCGAATTCAACAGGTATGTCCTTGGCGAGGTTCTGAAGGGCATCCCGCTGTCCTATCGGGACAAGCATATCGTAATGGATATCGGACAGGGAGCTCAGAGCTTCTGGTTCGATCTCGACTACAGTCCCATTACGGACGATACGGGGAAACCGGGTGGTGTCTTTGCTGTCGTGGTCGACACCACACAGCGGATTCTCACCGAACGTGCACAGAAGGACAGCGAAGCACGCCTACAGACGCTCGCCGACAACATCGCGCAGTTTGCCTGGATTGCCGACGAGACGGGTCGCGTCTTCTGGTACAACAAGCGGTGGTTTGACTATACGGGCGCGAGTTTCGCAGAAGTTAACGGGCATGGCTGGCACCAGTTTATCCACCCGGACGAAAGCGCGAACGTCGTGGAGAAAATCGCACACTGTTTCGCTTCCGGTGTGGAGTGGGAGGATACATTCCAGCTGCGCGGCAGGGATGGAACCTACAGGTGGTTCCTGTCGCGGGCGATGCCCATCCGCGATCCGGACGGGAATATCGTGCGCTGGTTCGGCACCAACACCGATATCACGAAAGAACGCGATGCGGCGGCGCGGGATGCGCAGCTCGCCACGATTGTTTCCACCTCGGCCGATGCGATCATATCGTTGTCCCTCGAGGGGGAGATACTGTCCTGGAATCCCGGTGCGGAAAGACTTCTGGGCTACAACGCCGATGAGGTCGTGGGCCGGTCAGAAACCTTGCTGTTCCCCGAAGGGAACGAAAACGAGTTCCGGATAAAGTACGCTCAACTCCGCGAAGGCAAGAGCGTGCAGCGTGAGAGCGTCCGGGTCCACAAGGATGGAACCCTTGTCGATGTGGCTGTCAGCGCAGCGCCAATTCTCAGATCCGACGGGCGGCTTATCGGTTATTCGGCGGTCCTCCGGGACATCACCGAAAGCAAACGGGCAGACGCACGTATGCGCCTCGTTACGCGCGAACTTTCCCACCGCACCAAGAACCTTCTGGCCGTCATCGTCTCAATGGTCCGGCAGACAGCGCGTATGTGTACGGACACGGAAGCTTTCCAGAATGAACTTGTCCAGAGACTGCACGCGATGGCCGCCTCGCACGACCTGCTGGTTGCGGAGGATTGGGCCGGAGCGTCGCTACGAAGCCTGATAGATGCAGTCCTGGAGCCATTTGGGGGTTCCTTCGTCAAGGTCGTGCAGGTCGACGGACCGGATATCTTCCTCAACGCCAATGCGATTCAGAATTTCGCACTGGCGCTGCACGAACTGGCCACCAACGCCGCGAAATACGGCGCCATGTCCGTGCCTACGGGACGGGTCGACATCTCGTGGAAGCTCGAGAGCCGCGAGGATAACCGTAGCGTTCTGAACTTCACCTGGACCGAGGTCGGGGGGCCTCCGGTAAAAAGGCCCCAGCGCACCGGCTTCGGTCACGTTGTCGTGGACCGGGTCATTGCCCGCGCACTCGAGGCGGATGTGTCCTACCAGTTTGAAGAACCAGGCGTCGTATGGTCCATCTCAATGCCGGCCAGTCTCATTATCCCGAGCAATAAAAAGGCGAGCTAAAAGGGGGGCGCGATTTGTCAAGGCGCATACTTCATCACCCTCCCAGAACGCTGCCGTTCTTGATCCACGCGCATTTATCTCTACACTGCCAATAATGCTGAATGGCGCATCAATCTGCTGCTTATTTCGACATTCTTTTTACTGCGTGTCTAAAATCCGATTTCTTCTGCCTTGATAGTTTCCCGGGTGAGATAATTGATGACTTACACAATCGACGTTGTTGCTCTGGAGCCTCAACCCGCGCTTTGTGTAAGAATTCGATCACGTCGAGAGACACTCGGTCAGAAATTTCTGGATTGGCTTCCACGCATACACGATGTGATGCTGGCCGCTCATGGAGACATGGCCGGAATGCCGTTTGCCCGGTATTTGAACGTTTCGGGACCCGAACCTGAAATTGAAATCGGACTTTCGACAACCGCGCTTCTTCGCGGTAGTGGCGAAATCATTCCATGTCTGCTGCCAGCAGGTCCAGCCGCCGTTACCTGGCACATCGGCCATTACAAACTATTTCGCCGACGAGGCGGAGGATGATTTTCCGGAACGTTGGCGAACAAGGTGGTGCTGCCGCTGGTTTAGACACCGATTGCCACTTCAGGCAGGCCAGACCGTGACGGCCGCGTTCTACTTGCTGGTTTTGGAGCCAGCCAACACGGTCTGTCGCAACGCAACAGCGTCATGTCCCTCGACATCCAGGAGCTGCGCCGCCAATGAGACCAGCGCGCGCTCGTCGCTGTCGATCTTGCCGTCGGCGTTGGCCATCTCCCATAGAAGCCGAACCATTCGTTTGCGACCATCCCGATCGAGATGTTTATGCAGCACTCTCGTGAAGCGATGGAGATCGACAGCGTTCTGCTGCTGGCGCGTTGCTGTTTCGATTACGGCGTCCGCGTCCGCATCGGAAAGATCGAAAACGCGCGAAAGGATGTCCCGAAGCTTCCTGTCCTCCGCCGGCGAATGAACTCCATCCGCCGTGGCACAATGAACTAGCAACGCCGCACAGGCGACGCTCAGTTCAGGCGCATCAATCTCGCTGACGGGAGCGTTGCCGAGCAGACTGTTCAAGAAATTTTCTATGCTGGCGATCATGGTTTCTCATTGAAAACGTGAAGGTGTCCCAAGCTCGACCTGAGTTAGGTGCGGACCGGGTCAGAGGCAAGTGAAATGCTGGCCATCTCACCCTTGCCGAAGATCGGTGTCATTCTGCGAAGGCGCAAATTTCAAAATAGCTGCCGGAGATCGGGATGCTTTACGACCCCAAGAACGTCCGCGACAGTGTTCTCGCAGGTCGCATGCAACAGGGCATTGCCGGGGAATTTTCTCCGGCTCGACGAGTTTCTTGCCCAGGCTTCAGGCCGGGAAAGCTGAAAAGGTGACAGACAATGACGACAGGCATGAAGACGATCACGGGTGGTTGCCACTGCGGCGCGGTGCGCTATGAAGCCGAGGCTGATCTCAGCAATGCTGTGGAATGCAACTGCTCACATTGCGCCAAGAAGGGCTTCATTTTGACGTTTACGCCTGCGGAGAAATTCCGCCTGATCTCAGGCAAGGAGAAGCTTTCCGAATATCGTTTCAATAAACAGGTGATCGCGCACACCTTTTGCTCGGAGTGCGGCGTTCCGCCTTTCGCTTTTGGTACGCAGCCGGATGGACAGCAAATGGCAGCCATCAACGTGCGCTGCGTGGACGACCTGGACATCGCAACACTCGAGCCGCAAAAACTGGACGGAAAGAGCTTCTAGTCAGTCACCGCGCAACGTGTGGGGCTCGCCCCCCCCCAAAAAAACCGGGCTCTGGCTACTTGTGGTCGTAACCGGGCCCGGTTGACGTGTTGGCGTGAAATGGCCGCGGCAAATGGGACTCAGACGTCCAGATTGCCGACCGACAACGCATTCTCCTGGATAAACTGACGACGCGGCTCGACCACTTCACCCATCAGTTTGGAGAAGATCTCGTCAGCCTCGTCCAGTTCGCCGATCTTGACCTGCAACAGCGTGCGCGTGTCACGATCAAGCGTCGTTTCTGCCAGCTGATCGGCATTCATCTCGCCGAGGCCCTTGTAGCGTTGCATCGATATGCCCTTGCGGCCGTTTTCGAAAACAGCCTCCAGCAGGTCGCGTGGGCCGAAGATGTCCACCGTGCCCGACTTGCGTCGCAGCTTGGCCGGCGAGGAATAGACTTCGCGCAACTCCGCCTGGACTTCCTGGAAGCGCCTTGCATCGAGGGATTGTAACAGCCCCATGTCAAGAGCGTGCGCCTCGGTAACGCCACGAACCTCGCGCGTGACGAGATATCCATCATCGTCGAAGCGCCCCTGCCAGCCTTTCTCGGTTTCTTCGGCGAGTGTATCGAGCCGGCGCGCAAGTTCGCTGGCAATCTCGCTGGCGCGGGCGGGATCTTCGAGATTCTCCGGATCGAAAACCCCGGCGATAATCGCCTGCTCCACGACGAAACGGGCGTATCGCGTATGGAGATCGTCCAGATACTTAACAGTGCGCCGCGCCTCGTCGACGATAGCCCGCAAATCGGCACCGGCGCGCTCGTTGCCCGATCCATCGATCAGAACGGTTTCTTCCAGGCCGCAATCGATCAGGTAGTCTTCGAGGCTGCGGTGGTCCTTCAAATAGGTCTCCGATTTGCCGCGCGTCACCTTATAGAGGGGCGGCTGCGCGATATAGAGATGCCCCTTTTCAATGAGTTCGGGCATCTGACGGTAGAAGAACGTCAGCAGCAGGGTGCGGATGTGCGCGCCGTCCACGTCGGCGTCGGTCATGATGATGATCTTGTGGTAACGCAGCTTGCTGAGGTCAACGAGGCTGTTGCCTTCATCGTCACGGCCAATTCCAGTCCCCATGGCGGTGATCAGCGTGCCGATCTCCTGGCTGGAGAGCATCCTGTCCATGCGCGCACGTTCGACGTTCAGGATCTTACCCCGGATCGGCAGCACGGCCTGGTATTCCCGGTTACGGGCCTGCTTGGCTGATCCGCCAGCCGAGTCGCCCTCGACGATGAACAGTTCAGTGTTGGCAGCATTGCGATCCTGACATTCGGCCAACTTGCCGGGCAGGTTGGCCATGTCGAGGGCGCCCTTGCGGCGCGTCAGCTCACGAGCCCTGCGAGCGGCCTCGCGTGCCGCGGCTGCCTCGGCCACCTTGGAAACAATCTGACGCGCTTCCTTGGGATGCTCCTCGAACCACGTCGCAAGTTCCTCCGCTACCGTGCTTTCGACGATCGGGCGAACCTCGGAGGAGACCAGCTTGTCCTTGGTCTGGCTGGAGAACTTGGGATCGGGAACCTTCACCGAAAGGATACAGGTAAGACCTTCGCGCGCATCATCGCCTGTCAGAGTGACACGCTCCTTCTTGCTGATGCCGCTTTCCTCGGCATAGCGATTGATGACACGGGTCAGAGCGGCGCGGAAACCAGCCAGATGGGTGCCGCCGTCGCGCTGGGGAATGTTGTTTGTGAAGCAGAGCACGTTCTCGTGATAGCTCTCATTCCACCACATCGCGGCATCGACGGTGATGCCATCGCGCTCGGCGCGAATGGTAATGGGTTCTGACAGCAGCCCATTCTTGCTGCGATCGAGATACTTCACGAAAGCGCTGGTGCCGCCTTCATAGACCAGCTCCACGCGGTGCACGTCGGCGTGGCGCCGATCCTCGATTATGATCTTTGCGCCGGAGTTCAGAAAGGCGAGCTCGCGCAAACGGTGCTCGAGCGTGTTGAAGTCGAATTCAACCTGCGTGAAGGTCTCGGGAGACGGCAGGAAGGAGACCTCGGTGCCTCTCTCGCCATTCGCATCGCCAATGACTTGCAGCGGCCCGACGGGCACGCCATCCCGGAAGTCGATAAGATGTTCCTTGCCATTGCGCCAGACGCGGCAACGGAGCCAGCTAGACAAGGCGTTCACGACCGATACGCCGACGCCGTGCAAACCACCGGAAACCTTGTAGGAGTTCTGATCGAACTTGCCGCCGGCATGCAATTCAGTGAAGACGATCTCGACAGCAGAACGCTTGGGTTCGTGGTCATCGTCCTCCTTGATGCCGACAGGAATGCCGCGGCCGTCATCGCGCACAGTGACTGAACCATCCGCGTTCAACGTGACCTGACACATGGTCGCATGACCGGCGAGGACTTCGTCGATGGCATTATCGACCGCCTCGTAGATCATGTGGTGGAGACCTGAGCCGTCGTCGGTGTCGCCGATGTACATGCCCGGTCGCTTGCGAACGGCCTCCAACCCCTTCAACATCTTGATGGAATCGGCACCGTAGTCTTCAGCTACAGGGATATTTTCGGCGGGCATCGAGCTCATGCCGTGACAGTCCTCACAGTTGTTTCATCTTGTAGCCGACACCCTAGCACATTGCAGCGCAAAAGTTGCGAAAATCGGGGTCCTGCGGCACTATAGTTATATATAATAAATTTTAATAATTTCAATAGCTTAGCTTTAGATCCGGGCAGCACAGCATCGAATGCAGTCAACCTGCAAGAGGATGCACTCCGGCATCGGCAACCCGCAGCATCTGAGCGTGCCCCGACAGGGCATCAAATGCGCTGACATCAGTGCCCGTCATCCACGCCTGCGCGCCCAGCCGGAGGATCTCCGCGAACAGCCCGGCGCGCCTCGTGACGTCCAGATGGGCGGTAATTTCATCCAGCAGCAAGAGGGGTGCAGAGCCACCGTGGCGCATGGCGATCAACTCCGCTTCTGCCATCACCAGTCCGATCAGCAAAGCCTTCTGTTCACCGGTTGAACTGAGTCGCGCGGGCATGTTCTTCGGCCCATGTGAAACGATGAAGTCAGAGCGATGCGGGCCTTCAAGCGTACGGCCAGCAGCCCGGTCGCGCTCGCGCGTTATGGCCAGGCGGCGGACGTAGCCATCCTCGACATCCACCGCCGGGGCGCTCTCAAGCGCCTCCTCCAGGCTGCCCTCCAGCGCAACCGCGCTCCACGGGAACGGCGAATCCGGATCGCGCTCGCGTCTGGCGGTCACGACATCCGCAAGACGGCGAACAGTTGCTTTGCGGGCTGCAGCAATGGCTGTGCCAGCCTCGGCCATGATGATCTCGACGCCTTCGAGGAGGACGGGGTCGCGAACGCCATCGGCCAGCAGCCTGTTACGGCTCTGCATCGCCCGTTCGAAACGCCCCGCCAGCGAACGGAAGCCCGGATCGAAACAAAGCACCAGACGATCCAGGAAACGACGGCGTTCGGAAGCCGGGCCAGTGAACAACCCGTCCATCGCCGGTGTCAGCCAGACGATCTCGACGTAGTCCGCCAGCGCTCCGGAGCCGCCGACGGTGTCCCCATCGATACGCACCACACGACCTGAGGCAGGACGCTGGCCCTGGCCGGGCGACAGGTTGAAGCCTGTCCCTATATCCGCGCGGCCATTACGCGAATTGATGCGCGCGGCCACCGCCCAGCCGCCGGGGGCGCCGACCCTTGTCAGATCCGTATAGGGTGCCCGCCTCAGCCCCTGGCCGGGGGCCAGCAGCGATATTGCTTCAAGTAGATTGGTCTTGCCGGAGCCATTGGCCCCGAACAGCACAACAGGACCCGGCCCCGTTTCGAGGACGAGGCGGCCATAGTTGCGGAAATCGGTAAGCGAAAGCCGCTCCAAAGATAAACTCGGGGCCATCCGCGCCTCATCTTCGCCCAAAGGCGTGATCAGCGCACGCAAAGCAGGACCAGGCCTGGCACAAGATTGCGATGCCGGCGCTCCTAGACCCGCATCGGCATGACAACATAGAGGGCGCCATCGTCGCTGCTATCTCGGACCATGGCCGGCGAGCCAGGATCGGACAACTTGAAGCGCGCCTCATCGCCCTCCAGCTGGGCGGCGATATCCAGCAGGTAGCGTGCGTTGAAGCCGATTTCCAAGGGACTGGCCGCATAGTCCACGCTGATTTCCTCGGTGGCGCTGCCACCTTCCGGATTGTTGACCGACAATATGAGCTTATTGCCGTCAACATTCAGCTTGACGGCACGGCCGCGCTCGCTGGCAATGGTAGAGACGCGATCGACCGCGCTCATGAAGGCGGAATTCGATACCGTGAGTTCCTTGTCATTCGACTGTGGAATGACGCGGGCATAATCCGGGAACGTTCCATCGATCAGTTTCGAGGTCAGGGTAACGGTGCCGATCTCGAAGCGCACCTTGCTGTCGCTGACACCCACCGCAACAGAACCGGCCGATGCTTCAAGCAGGCGATGCAGTTCGTTCACGGTCTTTCTGGGCACGATGATGCCCGGCATGCCGTCCGCACCTGCCGGAAGAGCCAGGTCGATCTGCGCCAGGCGGTGACCGTCGGTCGCGACGCCCCGCAACATCTTCTCACCGTCGCCGCGTGTGGCCGTATGAAGATAGATGCCATTCAGATAGTAGCGCGTTTCTTCCGTCGAGATGGCGAAGCGCGTTTTCTCGATCAGGCGTTTCAGGTCGGCTGTTGAGATCTCGAATTTGTGCGGCAGCTCGCCAACTGCGATGTCGGGGAAATCTTCTGCGGGCAGCAACTGAAGTGCGAAGCGCGAGTGACCGGCGGTCAATGTCAGACGTTCGCGCTCGGCCTCGCGCTGCAACTCCACCTGTGCCCCCTCAGGGAGTTTACGGACAATGTCGTGCAGCATATGTGCCGGCACCGTCAAAGTCCCTGGAGTTTCGACCGATGCCGGAGCCTCCTCAACGACCTCTCGCTCGAGATCAGTGGCCTTGAAGGAGACCGTATTATCCGATGCCCGGAGCAACACGTTAGACAAAATGGGGATGGTCGTCCGACGTTCGACGACGCTGGTAACATGGCCCAGAGCGCGAAGCAGCTCGCCTCGCTCGATTACTAGCCGCATGGCTGATCCTCGGATCCTCGTGGTTTCAAAATCAGCCTCTCAAAAATGTCGTGGAGCCGTTGATACGGCCACCGTGGTGGAAGCCGGTACTCATGCCGCGGGAGAATACTGCCTTGTCCGGAAAAGACTCGGTTGGACCGCCACTTTGATCTGATACGCGTGTCTTTTTCAAGTGCCGCCTACGCCGGAAGCGGTAGGCGAGAGGCTCGGCAGGCGGATTTTGCAATGAAGTCCAATTATGAAAAACGGAAGGCGGTGTCATCAAACACCGCCCCCGCCCCCGCTAAGACCAGCGCACCAGCCCCCTTTGCACGCCAGCCTTGTATCTCTCCGGATCGAGAGCAGCGCGACATTTATGTCGCCCACGCATTAATGACTGAGGAGCTTCTTCAGTTCCTCGATCTCATCGCGAAGACGCGGATTATCTGTGAGCTGCCCCTCGATCTTTCGGATTGCATGAAGAACTGTCGTGTGGTCGCGGTTACCAAAACGGCGGCCGATCTCAGGCAGCGACCGCTGGGTCAACTGCTTCGCGAGATACATGCCGATCTGGCGCGGCCAGACGACGGAACGATGCCTTCGCTGCGACAGCAGATCCCCCTTCGAGACACCGTAGTGACGCGAAATGATGCGCAGGATGTCTTCGATCTTGATGCGGCGCGGCTCGATACCCTGAACCAGATCGCGGATCACGGTCTCGGCGATATCCATCGTTATCGGCGTGCGCATGTACTGCCAGTTGGCAAACAGGCGGATGATCGAACCTTCCAGCTCGCGACCGTTATCGGTGAGGCGCTCGGCCAGCAGCTTGAGGACATCCTGGTCGAGAACAAAGGTCGGATCGATGGCCTGCTTCTCCGCCAGGCGCATTTCCAGAACCTTCAGTCGAAGATCGAAATCGAGCGCGCCGAGTTCCGTCACGAGACCGCGTGCCAGACGTGACCGCATACGCTCGTTCAAGCGCTCGATGTGAGCTGGAGGACGCGCCGAAGCGACAACGACCTGTTTGCCGCCATCGAGCAGGGCATTGATGATGTGCTCGAATTCCTGCTCCGTCTGGGCGCCATGCATGAACTCAAGATCGTCGATGAGAAGAATGTCGACCTGACGGAACTTCTCCTTGAACGCCAGCGGATCTTCGCTGCGCAATGCCTCGACGAAGCGATAACGGAACCCTTCGGCCGTCAGATAGAGAACCTGAGCGTCAGGATGGCGGCGCTTAACTTCCCAGGCGGTCGCATGCAGAAGGTGCGACTTCCCAAGTCCGACGGGAGCATGGATGAAGAGCGGATTGAAACCGGGGCTTGCACCCTTCACGGATTCAGCAACACGGGTCGCTGCCGCGTGCGCAATCCGGTTCGATGGACCGACCACGAAGGTTTCGAACGTATAGCGCGGATCAAGTGGCGATCCTTCAAACCCGCCCACTTTCGTCGGTTGTGCCGGAGGAACAAAAACCGGAACTGCCGCATGCTGGCCGGCGATGGCGGACGAAAGCTGCCTTGGCTCGGGATTGGCTGCGCTCACATTCGGTGGCTGAACCTGGGTGCGTGCGCGCGCAGCGCCACCAGGCTGACGCAGAACGACTTCAACGCGCTCGGCCCCCTTGAACTCGGCCTGACAGCAGGCCAACAGATCATCGTTGTAATGCGACTGTATCCAGTTGCGAAGGAATTTTACCGGAACCGAAACCTGTACGGTGCCGTCAACGAAGGAATCGAACTCCAGAGCGTTGAACCAGCTGGTGTAGACTTCCTCGCCCAAACGCGCGCGCAGCATCGCGCGTGCCTTCTGTCCTGCCGCACCGCGAGATCCTGCAGTTGCGGTTGTTGCCGACGTCACAGCCGTACCCTGATTGGCCAAGTGACGGTTCGCAATGGCCTCGAATTCGTTCTTCCGCACCGTCTGCATAGTCGTAATCCCCGCTTTACTGTAGTCGCTAAACTTCAACTCTTTGCCCTCTTGTCCCGCAGACCAGACACAGCTCTCCCGTATGCTCTCCGCCCTCGCGAAAGCATCCAAAGCGTCTACTGATCTTGCGGAAGGGTGCGCGTTAGCCTTGCACCCACGGGAGGCCAGCCGCTTTCCAACCGGCCTGGGTCCCCCTGTGACGGTCGGCATCGAGTGGTCCCTCGAAACCGCCGGTCACGTTACGGCAGCGCGTATAGCCCTGCGCTGCCATAGCTTCAGCCGCCAATCGGCTGCGACTTCCCGATCGGCAGATGAAGAGAAGCTCTGCATCCTTGCCGATGTTGGCTGAACTCAAGAACTCGGAAAGACGTTCTGAAAAATCCGGATTGATCTGGCCATCCGGAAAGGATTGCCACTCGATCCGGACGACCTGCTTGCCGAGATTCGACAAATCAGGTAGCCCCACAAATGACCACTCTGCTCGAGTCCGCACATCGATCAGAATGGCGTCCGCTTCAGACTTCAGGCGCGCCCACGCCTCCTCGACTGAAACGTCCTCTATGTGGATGGAATCACAAGACCCCACTTGTCCCTCCACGCTGTGTACTCGTTGTCGCTTATAACCCTCTCCGACTGCGAGCTCCAAAACTTTCAGGTTGGAAATGTTTCACACCATGCAAAGGAACTAACCTCAGCAAGAGACGACACATTCCCGAATTACAAGACGATCCAGCTGGTCCCGAAAACTAACGCAATACTACTCCGGGCACGAGGCACGCCTTTACGCTGGACTGTTCCTAGAGCGAGCTTGCCGACGAGCGACGCCCGCACGCCTACTCATACTCGGTGGCGCTGGTGAGGGATATTAATAGGACGTTAATCACAGGGCTGGCAAGCTCAGAATGCATTTGGTTGCATGCACATATTATTTCGGTGAAGCCCGGACAGCGGGCAACCTGACACCGTCATCCACCCCTCGACGAATGCGCAAAAGCCTACTGAATCCACAGGCATGCGGCCATTCATTCACAGGCCGCTGAAAAGAAAACGGCGCTTCAGGAAGAAGCGCCGCCAGGCAGTCGATTTCGTTTGGAACGGGGCCAGGTGCCCCCGAGTCGCCCTCCTCGGCAGAAGCCCTGCCCGGGCCCGGGAGTCGACGTAGAATCCGCCACTTAGGCATCGCTAAAAAAGCGTCAGACAATACTTCTGCGAGATTGCACTGTGGCGAACATGTCACGGCGCCAAAGAGAGCGCCTTGCGAACTGCCTTATGCCGATGCCGACATAGCCTTGACGCGATGCGTCAGGCGCGAAATCTTGCGCGAACCCGTGTTCGCATGGATGATGCCCTTCTGGGCCGAGCGCGCGATCAACGGTGCAGCAACGCTGAGCGCCTCAAATGCCTTGGTCTGATCACCGGCAGCGATAGCTTCCTCAACCCGACGAATCTCGGTACGCATCTGGCTGCGGCGTGACTTGTTGATGGCAGTGCGCTTAGCCAGCTTGCGGACAGCTTTCCTTGCCGATTTGGTATTGGCCATAAATTCACGTTCCCTTTTTCGATGCCACGTCTCGCTGGCGCGGCCACAATTGGCACTGCGTCTTGCCGGTGAACGAGAGGGCGCAATAGACTAGCCGCCCGGAGTACTGGCTCCAGGCGGCTCTTGGCTCACGCTGTTATAGAGTGCGCAGATTCAACGGTCAACGGCTCTTTACTGGCTCATTTGCCCTCGCCGGACCGGTTCTGCAGTGCCTTGATCCGCCTCTTTTTGTGCTCCGGAAAGGGCGCGACAGAAACTCACCCGACTGGTTTCCGAGCCTCTTGCTCTTTCGCAGGGCGGCGCGCTCCTGCTCGAAGGAGCACAGGGCCGCAAGGCAGCGGACTGGAAGATTTCATAGCTCCACGGGCGAATTCGATCTTGAAAAGTTCCAATTTTGCCGGTTTTGACGCGTGGTGGCGGCTAAGGTAGGGAACGCGGGTGCGTCGTCGTCGCGCGCTAGGGATCGAACGGATGACGGGGGTTACACATGACATCGCGGGCTACCTGGGTGATATCGCTGACAATCGGATTGGCCGCCATCCTGTGGAGCGCGGCCGAGGTCGCGCCGGCGTGGCACACGCTGGCAAGCGCATTGGTTGCGGCCCTGATCGCGGTTGCAGCAGTTATCGACAATCGCGGCCTTTACAGACGTGGAGCAAGCAAGCATCAGATCGCGTCATCGACGGCAGGCTACATGGCCCTCGTCTGGACCTGGGGAGCCATCGGACTGCTGGCGACGTATGTTCCGCTGTTTGACATCCTGCGCTGGAAAGAGTGGCTGGTCTTCACTCTGGTATTCGCTGGGGTGGCCGGGCTTTGCCTGGCGTTCACCGTCATCATTGCCAATGACGGCAAGCGCAACAGCACAGACCCGACCATGCTGACCCTCGCGCACTATCTGTCTGTCGGACAGCTCGCGGGCATGGTGATCGCTGCTATTGGCCTTGTCGTTGACGGGAAAATTCCGGCCACGGTGAAGAAGAGCATCGAATGGCAGGACTGGGCGGCCAACAATATCTTCTTCTTCGGCGCATTGGCACTTGCCGCCATCAGCGCCAACGCGCTCTATATGACCCGCCACGAACGCAAAGCGGAAACAGTGGCGGGCTAGGCGGATCTTCGCCCGAAGCGTGATCAGGCAACTTTCTTGCAGTTGCATATCAGTCGCCTCTCGAATGGCTTCCTTCCGAAGCCAGGAGGTCGGTGCAAGGGGAACACGATGACATTGCAGCCGCTCATTCCTGGCCTGGTCGTGATGATGGTCGCCTCGATTGCCGCCATCGTGTGGGCTGCCGGAGAAGGTGCCCGGGATCTGACGTTTCTGGGAGCAATTGCGTTCCCTTCTGCTGCGGCGCTCGTTTGCTACCTGATCAATCAGCCGTTCCGTGTACGGCGGCGATCCCTTCCCGGCGAGGCGATTGATGCTTCCCGGCGCAATGCACGGCTGATGGCGATGCTCTATGCCTGGGGTGCGGCCGCGATTTTCGCCGTCTACTCACTCACCCAGCTGTGGTGGTGGCACTGCTGGCAATACGGCCTGGGAATGGCGATCATTGCCTGCGGTCTCATGGGGTATGTTTCCCTCATGAACAATGCCCGTAGCCCCCTGGCGCAACCGCGGGCTCTCGACCTTGCGGCTATGCTGGCGCTGCTTCAGGCAGTTGCGATAGCAGGCGGACTTGTCTTCCTCATCGTTTCAGGAAAGCTCGCCAGCAGCAAGCCCGACTGGCCCGCGAATTACGTGTTCGTCGGGGGCGGGCTGGGGCTCATTCTGGTGAGCAGCATCTCGGCCTTCACCCACCGCAAGTTGCGCGAACCTGCTGCTGCGAGATCAGCCTGACCAATCAGCCGGGCCATGGCCCAAGCCGCCGCGGCCTGTTCAGCGATGCTTGAAATCGGGCTTGCGCTTTTCCGTGAACGCCGCCATGCCCTCTTTCTGATCCTCGGTTGCAAACATCGAATGAAATACCCGACGTTCGAAAAGGATGCCTTCAGACAGCGTTGTTTCGTAGGCGCGATTTACGGCCTCCTTGGTCATCATGACGGCGGGAAGCGAGTGCGACGCGATTTTCGCCGCCACCTTCTCGGCTTCGGCCAACAGCTCAGCAGCGGGAACGACGCGGCTCGCGAGACCTGAGCGCTCGGCTTCCGCGGCGTCCATCATACGGCCGGACAGGCACATCTCCATCGCCTTCGACTTGCCGACGAAGCGGATCAGCCGCTGCGTTCCGCCGATTCCGGGCATGATGCCCAATGTGATTTCGGGCTGGCCAAATCTGGCGGTGTCGGCAGCCAGTATGAAATCACATTGCATGGCCAACTCGCAGCCGCCGCCGAGGCAATATCCGGCCACCGCCGCAATAACCGGTTTGCGGCACCGTGCTGCCGCGTCCCAGTCTCCCGCAAAGTTCTCCTGGTAGACTTCCATGAAAGACTTGGAGGCCATTTCCTTGATGTCAGCCCCGGCCGCGAAGGCCTTTTCAGAGCCGGTGATGATGATGGCGCCAATGGTATCCTCGCGGTCGTACGCCCCCAGCGCTACGGCCAGCTCGTGCATCATCCGGGAATTGAGCGCATTGAGTGCCTCCGGGCGATTAAGGGTAATAATCGCAACCCGCCCTCTGGTTTCGCAAAGGATGTTTTCAAATTTCATGATCGTCTCCGGGTTATCTGGCCATGGATTGCACCAGCGATCGGAGTGCCTCACCGCTGGCACCTGGGACAATAGAAAGTCGAACGCCCGGCCTGCGTGATGCGGCGGATGGTGCCGGTGCAGTCCGACTTGACGCACGGCTCTCCCTCGCGGCCGTAGACCGCAAACGTGTGCTGGAAATAGCCGAGTTCACCGCTCGCCTGACGATAATCGCGCAATGAGGACCCGCCGGCTGCGATGGCGTCGTTAAGAACACCGACGATCGCTGGAACCAGCCTTTCGGCGCGGATGGTCGGGGCCGATGTCCTTGTTGCCAGACTGGAGGCGGAACGCGTCGGAGAGAGTCCTGCCCGATACAGTGCTTCGCAGACATAGATATTGCCAAGGCCGGCGATGTTGCGCTGATCCATCAGGAAGGCCTTCAGATCGGTGGTGCGGCCGCTGGCGCGTGACGCCAGATAGGGCGCATTCAATGCATTGCCGAGGGGCTCCGGGCCCAGCGCTGCAAAGAGAGGATGGCTCGCGATTTCTGCGGCGCCAACAAGCAGCATGAAGCCGAAACGGCGCGCATCATTGTAGGTCACGACGGCGCCGTGATCCGTGTAAAAAACAATGTGGTCGTGCCTGGCCGCTGGCGCGAGCTCATGGGTGAGGACCTCGGGCGCCAATGCCATTCCGTTGGCAAATCCGGCGGAACCGCGGGCAATGGTAAACCGGCCGGTCATGCCGAGATGCATCACCAGCATCTCGTCCGTATCGATCTCCGCGATCAGATACTTGGCGCGGCGGCGCAGTGCCGTGATCCGCCGGCCCGCGAGGCGTTCGGCGAAGCGCTCCGGCAACGGAAAACGCAAGTCCGGCCGCCTCTGCTCGACACGCACGAGCCGGCGTCCCACCAGCTCCGGCTCAAGGCCACGGCGGACAGTCTCGACTTCCGGCAGTTCAGGCAACGGTTCACACTCCCATACTTTCACGATCAGGCAATTGGGGCCCGTCCATGGCATTGGCGTAGCATCGCCTGGAAATGTTGGCTATCACAGCGGCAGACAAGCATGGCGAAGTGAGATGGGAGACGCGCGGCACATGACCGATCAGCGCACAGGCGAAACGGATGGCACCAGGACAAGCTTCGGCTTCCGCTATGTTGCCGAGGACGAACGGCAAGGTCTCGTGAACGAAGTCTTTGCCAAGGTCGCCGAGCGCTACGATCTGATGAACGACCTGATGTCGGCAGGCATGCACCGGCTCTGGAAGAACGATTTCATTGCATGGATGGCGCCGCCCCGGCAGCCGGACCGGAGATTCAGGCTGCTTGATGTTGCAGGCGGGACGGGTGACATCGCAATCCGTTTCGCACGCGCCACCGGTGCAAACGCCACCGCCGTGATCTGCGACATCTCACCGGAGATGCTCGAAGTCGGCCGCCGCAGGGTGAAGGACGCGGGTTTCGCCAGCCGCATCGAACTCATCCAAGGCAATGCCGAAGAGCTGCCCTTCCCCGACAAGTCCTTCGATGCCTACACAATCGCATTCGGTATCCGGAATGTAACGCATATCGACCGGGCGCTCAGCGAAGCCTTTCGTGTGCTGAAGCCCGGGGGACGTTTCCTGTGCCTGGAATTTTCCCAATGCCAGGTCCCGATGCTCGACCGGGCGTATGATTTCCACTCGTTCGAGATCATTCCGCGCCTTGGCAAACTCACGGCAGGGGATGCCCAGCCCTACGAGTATCTCGTGGAATCGATCCGCAAGTTCCCGGATCAGGAACGCTTCGCGGAGATGATCCGCGAGGCGGGGTTCGAGCAGGTCAAGTACCGCAATCTGTCGGGTGGTATTGCCGCCATGCATTCCGGCTGGCGGATCTGAAGGAGGCCCCCCAACCACCGACGCCGCTTCGAAGGAATTAACCACTGGCGCGTATACGTTGCCATCGGCACACGGTCGCGATGGGCAGGCCGCAGCGGCAGCGTTTATGTTTTTCAAGCCGGCCCTCAGGCCTTGACCGGACGGGACTTACCGGCAATCTGCGCTGAAAAATACCGACACTCACCTTACCTCAGGAGACATCATCCCCCATGGCCGGCGTACTGATGAACGTTCTGCGTCTTGCGCGCGCAGGCGTCGTGCTCTCGCAGTACGGTGTGCGGTTCGTCCCGGAAGGGATGAAAGTGCCAGTGCCGTTGCTGGTGGCGCGCGCCGTGACGCTGCCGATACGGCTCATCACCTGGCCCTGGCGCGCGGGCCGGCCCAAGTCAGCGCGGATAACCGAGGCCCTGGCATCGCTCGGGCCATCCTACATCAAGCTTGGCCAGTTTCTGGCGACACGGCCGGACGTGATCGGACCGGAACTGGCAAGCGACCTGTCGCACCTCCAGGACAAGCTGCCGCCGTTTCCCATGCGTGAAAGCCGGCGAGCGATTGCCGAAGCCCTTGGAGGGCAGCTTGAGGATCATTACAGTTCGTTTGGCCCGCCCGTAGCTGCTGCATCGATCGCGCAGGTCCACAAGGCAACCGTTACCGACGCGCAAGGCACGCGCGATGTCGCAGTGAAGATACTGCGGCCTGACGTCGAGCGCCGGTTCAAGGCCGATCTCGACAGCTACTATTTTGCAGCGCGACAGATCGAGCGGTTTCATCCTCCCTCCCGCCGGCTGCGTCCGGTAGCGGTCGTTGATACCCTGAAGCGCACCACCGAGCTCGAGATGGACCTGCGGCTGGAAGCCGCCGCCATTTCGGAGATGGCGGAGAATATCGCCGGTGATGAAGGCTTCCGGGTGCCTACCGTCGATTGGCGGCGGACGTCGAAGCGTGTTCTGACACTCGAGTGGATCGATGGCATTCCGCTTTCAGACCACGCGCGCCTCAAGGCGGAAGGCCATGATCTCAGCGCCCTCGGCCTGATCACCCTGCGCTCGTTTCTGCGCCATGCCATGCGTGATGGCTTCTTCCACGCCGACATGCACCAGGGCAACCTGTTCGTAGACAAGAACGGCATGATCGTTGCCGTCGATTTCGGGATCATGGGCCGTCTCGGTGCAATGGAACGGCGGTTCCTGGCGGAAATCCTGCACGGCCTGATTACCCGGGACTACCGCAGGGTGGCGGCTATCCACTTTGAAGCCGGCTATGTGCCGCCACATCATTCGGTGGAGGTCTTTGCCCAGGCCATGCGCGCCATTGGCGAGCCCATCCACGGGCGCACTGCGGAAGAGATCTCGATGGCCGATCTGCTCGGGCAGCTGTTCGCCTATACGGAAGTGTTCGACATGGAAACACGACCCGAGCTCATCCTCCTGCAGAAAAGCATGGTGATCGTTGAGGGCGTGGCCCGTTCGCTGGATCCCGGGCTCAACATGTGGACGGCTGCGGAGCCGGTCGCGCGTGAGTGGATGGAGAGCAATCTCGGTGTCAGGGGCCAGATCAAGGACGTCGGCGTCGGAGCTTCCACCATCGGCAAGGCGCTGGCCCATGCGCCGGACCTGATGCTGCGCGCACAGGGCACCCTAAAGAGCCTCGATCAGATGACACGGGACGGCTGGCGGCTTGATGACGAGACCATCCGGAGGCTTGCCCGCGAAGAGGCGCGTGCATCGCGATGGCAAAGTGCCGCGCTGTGGCTCGGGGCTATCAGCCTCGCTGCCATAGCTGCCGTCCAGATCTGGGGCTAAGCCGAGGCAGCTAACCCCAGCCCCCTATCAATCCTCCTTGCTGTCCTTCAGGGACGCCGGCGCAAAGAGCGACGCCGGGAACTCCGCCGCATAACGCCGGCCCCTGGGCTTCGGATGGTATTCCGGCCGGTGGCCGTCATCCGGTTCTACGACCTTGCGGTAGAGATGCCAGGTCGAATGGCCGAGGACGGGGACGACAAGGGCAAGTCCCATAAGGAACGGGATTGCACCAAGCACCAGAGCGACAAGTACGATCAAACCCCAGAGAAGCATAGGTACGGGGTTCTTGAGGACCGCCCTGACCGAGGTGGCGAGAGCTGTCGAAAGCCCGACGTTGCGATCCAGCAGCAGAGGAAATGACACGACGCTGAGCGACAACACGATGATCGCAAATACCAGCCCGATGGCGTTGCCGACGATCATCACATTATGGCCCTGCGGCGTATTCAGCAGATCGCTCACGAATGCGGCAATCGAGATCGGTTCGCGATAGCCGAAGTTCGCCACAAAAAGGGAACTGGCAATCGAGATCCACACAGCGACAATCGCCAGGAGCAGCATTCCAAGCCCCATGATGGCAGGGAACGATGGAGAGTGGATGAAATCGAACGCATGCCGCCAGGATGTGTCACGCCCGAGTTCGCGGCGCCGGCTGAGTTCATACAGACCAATAACAAGGAACGGCCCGATGAACGCAAGGCCGGCTGCAATCGGGTAAAGCAGCGGGACCAACTCATAGGCGAACATTGCGCGGCCCAAGAGCAGGCCAGCGACAGGATAGATCAGGGCAAGGAAAACGACGTGTGTCGGCATCGCCCAGAAGTCATCAATGCCCTTGGAGATGACTTCACGAAGGTCCGCAATGGAAATTGACCGGACGACGGGAGTGCCATGGGGCTCCGCAGCCGTGATGATATCGTAGTGAATGGTGTGACTTTGCGCCATACCGGCTCCTCCTGAACTCATCGTTCAAGGGAACACGGCCTATGCAATGGTAGTCACGCCTGATCGCGGTCACGTCAGGCCGTGTCCCGCACCATATTCCAATGTTACGAAAAAAAGTGCATCCTGTCTGCCCGGAATCTCATGCCCTGGAATTCCAGCGGGGCAGCGCTTTACTCAACTATGCGCTTATGCGTTGGCCCCGCAATGACCGGTTTCAAGCCTCAAGCTCAATGATGGTCGTGTTTATGCCCGGCGTCATGGTTGCCTGCGCCAAGTGGCGACACTGACAGCTCAACAGTCACAGCACCGGCTTTCTCGAAGTTCAAGACAAGTTGAACGGGGTCCCCTGCCTTCAATGCGCCTTTCAGCCCGATCAGCATGAGGTGCAAACCGCCTGGCTTGAGTTCGACCGAGCCATGAGCCGGGATCTCCAGTCCCTGATCGAGTTTGCGCATGGATGCGACGCCACCCTTCTCGGATGACTCATGAACCTCGATCCGGTCGGCGAAGCTTGCGGTACCGCCGAGCAGGGTGTCAGCCGTTGCTCCCGTGTTGCGGATCGTCATGTATCCGGCTGCCACCTTGACGCCGGGAGGGGTGGCGCGCGACCAGGGTTTCTCGATGACAAGATCGCCGATCTTCGCTTCAGTTGTAGCGGCGTGGTGATGATCGCCGCCGCCATGATCGCTTCCGGCGGAGATCAGTTTCAATGTTGGTGCCGGAGCCTTGAGATCGTGCGGATCCTGACCGGGAGCCGCCACCTCGACCCACTTCAGTTCACCCTTTTCACAGCCCTGCGTCACCGGGAAACTGATCGTCCCGGCTGCCAGTTCGCCCGCGATGAACGAAGACAGGACAAACTCGTCGTAGTGCTCGTCGAGCAAGGGACCACCGGTCCACGTCACCTTGCGTACGCCTTCGGACACCTTTCGGCCGTGATAGAACGCGTATTCGTTCCTGTACGCTCCGCGTTCCGTGGCAAGCGTCCAGCCCGGCTTCGGCATCGGCTTGACGCCGATAACGCCTTCGGGGATTTCGATGGTGATGCTGCTGGTGGGTGAGCCGTTGCAGCCGTGGGGTACCTTGAAGACAGCCTTGTAGGGTGCACCGAGGGTGGCTTCCGGCTTCTCCAGACCGACGTGAGCGGACACCGCGCCGGGTATCAGCATTGCCATAGACAACGCCATCGCGCCCAAGCTGAACCTGTTCATCATTGGAATTCTCCTGGTGAGCAGCCCCATCTCCTGCGGGCTGCAGTTGATCGATCCTGAATGTTGAATGACGTAGCGGTAAGCGCTGGCGCGCCTTCACCATTTCACCTGAACGCCGGCATAGATGGCGCGGCCTGAGCCCGGCTCGAACAGGGCACTTGCCGCATCGGCCTTCGAGGCAATGCTGACGCTCGAAATGTAGGTTTCATCGGATAAGTTGCGGCCTTCGATGTAGGCCGTTACCGGTCCGCCATCGTCGAAGCCGATTTTGGCGCCCCAGATTGCATAGGCCTCCGTATCGAGCGTGTTGGCGCTATCGACATAATAGGCTTCCGGCACCCATTCGACGTTGGGACCGGCGTAGATTCCGCTCGGATGCTTATAGAGAAGTTCAGCGCGCAGGAGATGGCGCGGCGCACCCGGAAGTTGATTGTCGCCATAGACGGGATCGTCATCGAAACGGAAATCGTTGAATGTGTAGGCCGCATTGAGCCAGAGCCTGTCAGCGTCGGGACCCGCTTCGAATATCCCGTTCCATAGCGTCGCGCCGATCCCCAGTTCGACACCCTGATGGATCGATCTGTCCAGGTTGGTCTGGGTGCAGAGGCCTGATGACGCGACAGAGAGACATTGAAACTCATTCTCAAGCAGCGAGCGATAGACGGCAACGTCCCAGCGGAAGTCATCGTTGGCGCCGCGCGTGCCGACTTCAAACGTAACGGCCTCCTGCGGATGAAGGCTCGTCGTCGAACCGGTTGCGATCGCCATTTCACTGAATGTCGGAGCTTCGGCGCTTTTCGAAATGTTGGCGAAGATCTGTGCATTTGGCGTCACATCCCAAAGGATACCGACCTTGGGGTTCCAGAAGTCGTAGCTCGCGCCGCCGGACTGATCGCCGTTGGAGAGGAACCGATCTTCCACCTTGCGAGAAGCATAGACGTATTGAGCGCCGGTCACGAGCGCGACATCGGGGCGGATGAACAACGAGTTCTCCGCATAAAGAACCGTATTCCTTGAAATCTGATCGACGTCGTTGAAGAGGTCGCCTCGTTGACCGAGCAGATTGCGGTACTGGCGCGCGCGGACCTCGCCGTTGTGGAAGCTGACGCCAGCGACGAAGCGGTTCCTGTGGCCGCCGATCAGGGTCTCATCTGCGATCCGGGCAAAGCCGCCACCTTCGCGGTTTTCATTATCGATGACGAACAGGATCGGGTGATCCAGGTGGCGGTCGAAGTAGAAGCCGCCGAACTCCACGAGCGTGCCCGGAGCCAGACGAACGCTCGTGCGGTTGGCGAAACGTACCGAGTCGATGTTGCGCTGGTAATCGCGGTCTACATTGTCATTGCCATGGCTCTCGGGAAAGAAGGGCAAGAGCGGCTCGCCAGGCAGAACAAAGGCCTGCTTCGGATTTGTCAGCGCATCCGATTTGGTCAACGCACCGGGAATGCGTTGGCGCACGTGATTGGCATTCAGATAGAAGCGGGTTTCGGCATCGCGTGACAGCCGGTAGCCGACGTTCATGGCGCCGCGTACGCTCTCGCCATCACTATGGTCGCGGAAACCGTCCTGCTCCTGCCAGGTTCCCGTTATGAAGTAATCGACCGGGCCGCTGACCGCACCGGAGCTCACAGCCAGCTTGCGAAAGCCGAAGCTGCCAATGTCGAGACGGGTGCCAAAGAGGTCGGCATCGTATCCCGTCGGCATGACGAAGTTGATAGCGCCACCCAGGGCATTGGCGCCAAAGCGCAGGGCGTTGGCACCCTTGTAGACCTCGATATACCGGTAGGCGGTCGGGTCGATTTCCTGGAAGTCACTGGCGCCATCGGCAGTGGTCACAGGAACAATGCCGTCCATGATCAACTGGATGCCGCGACCGTGAAAGTTGCGCGACAGGCCGGAGCCTCGGATGGACAGGCGCGTATCCTCGCCCCACTTGGTCTGGACGAAAACGCCCGGCACATAATCAAGAGCATCCTTGAGGGTGGCAGAAGGTGTGGAGGGTTTGTAGGCCTGATCGGAGACGACTTCGACAGCCCCCGGCGTTTGTTGGATTTCGGCGGTTGCCTCAGCCGTAGTGGGCACCGTCAGGCTGCCCGAGCGCTGGCCAACAACTGCCTTGCCGCCGCCTGATGTTCCCGGTCCCGGTGCCTGAGCCGTGACAGCCATCTCAGGTGAAGGCCCGGCTGTTGCCGTTGCAGGCGCCGCCACCGCTGAAATTGCAGGCGCCGGCTTCGGTCTTGCCTTCGCAGTCTTTGCTTTCTTTGCCGGCTTGCTGGCCGGAGCAGGAGCTTCAGGCTTTTCCTGTTCGACCACCACAGCCGGCAGCTCGGCCTCGGAAGTCTCTTCCGTCTGTGCCAGAACAGTAGCGGCGGGCAGGCCCCCTATCAGCGCGGCCATCACGGCGGCGCGGGTCGTGCTTCGCATTGGGTAAATACCTCTACAATCACTGAACGACCGGAGGCAGAAGCATCCGGCACTTTACCTGGTCAGGTTCTCAAGTGACTTGCAGAGGGCGGGCCGCGCGCAGTCGCCACAAGGACGCGCGTACGGTGCGGCAATTCCAGTAGTGCAGGAGGGGCCAACGGCGACTGACTGATGGCAGGCGGCGGCCCTGTCGCCGGCGGTATAAGCGCAAACGAAAAGCCAGTACCGGCGTAGCAGAACGGGCAGGCGGGAGGGGGCTGGTCCGGCTGATCCTGTGATGTCTCGATATTACCCTGCGGATCCAGGGCAACCTGCATGGCACCGTGTTCCGTACAAAGAACGACCTGAAAACCGGCTTCCGCAGGCGTACCGGGAAGGACGATATCGGGCACAAAGAGGAACCCGATCAACAGCCGAAGCGACATCGCAAGGATTGCGACGCCGGATATGATCCTGCGCTTCGACTTCCGTGACACGGAGACGGTCTCCCACCAATCATCACGATCAGTATGGGATCGATTTATCTGCTTTTTACCGCTAGATAGCAATAAGATTGCAGAAATATCCAATTTGAATCATTGGACAGGTCAAGGCCGTGATATCGAAACGCTCTCCGGCTGCCCGCGGTTCGTTCGGGATCGAGGCTTTCATCCGGGTTGTAGCACACCCCAGGCTGAAGCCATCCCCTAATGGGAATGTCGCGGAAAAGCGTAACGCTGCGCACCGCGTCAGCTAACGACGGATCAGTCCTTATGTCCCAATCCCGGTCCACCGGCATGCTCACAAGTGAGCAAAGCGGCGTCACAGCTCTCGGCAGACACATCCTTATTCATGGAGATGTCGAGATTACCGGGGCAGTTTCATTGTCTGGGCGCATCTATGGATCGTTGCGCTGCCACTCTCTCATGGTCGAGCGAGACGGTGAACTGGAGGGCGTGATTGTTTGTGACTCGGTCACAATTGCCGGCACGGTGAACGGGCAAATCTACGCCAACTCGATCACGTTGAAAGAAGGCTGTCTCGTGGAGGGGGAGGCCTATCACCAGCAGCTGATCCTGGAGAACGGAGCCTATTTCGAAGGCAAGTCGCGTCGCCATGCCGATCCGCAAAGCCTCGCCGTTTTCGACGCGGATCTGCCGGAGGGATAATCCCGAGGCCCGTTGCAGGCTTAAGCCGGGCCTTATACAGACGCGTTCGCGGAAGCGAACTGGCCGCGACGTGCGCGGCCAGCAGGAAGCGCTTAGATCTCGCCCTTGAGACCACGCTCGAAGTACTTGTGGATGATCTTGTCCTGGTTTTCGAGCAGCCAGTCGATCGAGGGTTCGTAATTCATGGCCTTGTGGATCGCCTGTGCGGTCGCCTTCCGGTGAATGTCGAACAAGGCCCTGTGATCCAGATCCTCGATGTCGACCACCGTCGGGCTGAGCCACAGCGAAACGATGATGCCCAGATCGTTGGCCTTGTCCTTCGGGATGTCGCCAGCGCGGATGCTGTCGAGGATACCCATTGCCGTGGCGTACTGGACGGTGCCCATCAGGATATTCGTATATCGAGGGTTATCGACGGTCACCTTGGAAACGCAGATCGTGGGCGGACGAACCATCACGTCGGTGTTGAGCAGCGCCAGCACGCGAGAATGGCCTTTGACCTGATCGCCCAGAAGATTAGCGAAAGCGGTGCCCAGCGGCCCGTCCAACTCACCGATGGCAACTTCTGGCTCAGCAGCCGTGCCGGGAGGTCCACCCGCGACGAGGCTCTCGCCGACGCGCAGGATAATGCGGTCACTCATTTCGATAATCCCTTGTTGTTTTGCTTCGAGAAGGCGCGCTTGACTTATGGGGCAAACATCAAGCGAACCGCGCCCGGGGCTTTATGGCAAGGCCGGCTCCGGTAAGCAAATCAAGCCGCTCCAGCCAGGTGCTCACATGTAGCCGGGTGAGCATGATCCGGTGCAACGGCGGGCGGAGTGCTTATTTGGACGACACCATGGCAAACCGCGCTTCCATCTCGCGCCGGGCGCGAACCGCAATGTCGTTTTCGTCCACCGCGACGTCCTGCCAGCGCAGGGACTGCCCTTCAATGATGGGGTTCAGGAGCCTGGCTCCTCTGGCAAGGCCCATGGGGAAAAAGCGTTCCCGCAGGCTGACATCGGCGGGTG
>Ga0180216_1000639_pt1 | contig 34902 bp, 50 predicted proteins | sample eDN3rd37CBELigMG_FD_128879 | JGI IMG/M metagenome (GOLD analysis project Ga0180216, IMG submission 128879) | Enriched Miracle-Growth compost microbial communities from Emeryville, California, USA - eDNA 3rd pass 37_C BE-Lig MG (version 2)... ... | reverse complement strand
CGCCGGCCGCGCCGGCCGCGATTGACCTGACCTTCACCGGGATCACCGTGGTCGCCGGCGAGCGGCGGATCGACATCCCGTTCCGATCGTCGGATGAGCCGACCTACATCGGCATGTTTGACGGCCCCTATGCCTACTACGCCGAGCGGACGGCGGCCCAGCCGCGCACCGGCCGGGCGAAGGAAGCGTGGCGCTTTTCGAGCCCGCGCCGCTTTGCCGACGCCGATGGCTGGATTCAGGCGCTCCCGCCGCCCGGCAGCTATCACCACAGCCTGTGGGGGCGCCTGGAGTTCACCCCGGACCGCTATGAGCGGATGCTGAGCAACTTCCGGGACGGGGTCTACGCGCAGACGCTGCCGATCAACGCTGAGCACGACATGGATGCCTCCGGGGCGATCGGCTGGATCACCGACATGCGGCTGGGCGCCGATGGCTCGATCGAGGTGCAGGCCGACTGGAACGACCGGGGCCGCGCCCTGATCGAAGGCGACCGGTTCCGCTACGTCTCCGCTGAATGGTGGAACGAGTGGCAGGACCCGGTGTCGGGCATGTGGATTCCCGACGTGTTCAGCGGGCTTGCGATCTGTACGCATCCCCATTTCAAAACGGACGTGCTTCGACCGCTCGCGGCTGGCGAGCGCGACACGATGCGACAGGCCGGCACAGCCCGGCAGGAGGGTACTGGCGTGCCGAGTGACGCCAAGAACCAGCAGCCGCCAGCAAGCGAGGCGGTGCAGTTGAACGAGGCGGAGCTCGCCGCGTTCCGGCAGTTCCAGGAACTGGGCGGGGCGAGCAAGCTCACCGAGCTCGAAGGCAAGGTGCAGACGCTCTCCGAGCGGAACGCCAACCTGGAGGCCGAGGCGCGCAAGAAGCGCTTCACCGACATCGTGCGGGGCCGCGCCGAAGGGGCGGACGGCGTGGCATGGCGGGGCGATGCCGAGCGGCACGTGACCCACATGACCAGGCTCGCGGAAGCGTTCGGGGACACCTCGCAGGAGCTCGCCGACTACATCGCCGACCGGACCGCCGATGCGGTGGCGTTTGCGGAGGCGGTCAAGCCGCTGATGAGCGCGACCGGCACAAGCCGGGGCGGCAGCGAGGGCGGCCCGAGCGCGCTGGTGCAAATCGAGCAGCAGGCCAAGGCGCTGCGGGAGGCCGACCCGAGCCTGACCGACGCGCAGGCCATTACGAAGGCGTACGAGCAGGCTCCCGCCGATCTCAAGCGCGCCTATCACCGCGAGCGGCCGGCCTACGTGGTCGCTGACGAGTAAGGAGACGGACGGCAATGGCGTTCGAGATTCCCGGCCGCGTGGATGGAACCCGCCCTGCGGGCGCCGATCTGTCCGCTGCGGGCAACCAGTACAAGTTCGTCAAGCTCAACACGTCGGGTCAAGTGGTCGCCATCACGGCCGTCACCGACAAGCCCTACGGCATCTTGCAGAACACGCCGGCGGCCGGGCAGGCCGCGGAAGTCATGATCGACGGCATCTCTAAGGTCCAGGGCGACGCCAATCTCACGATTGGCGATCAGGTGAGCCCCAGCGCCGACGGTCAGGCCGCGGCCGCTGTGCCCGGCACGGACACCACGAAGTACATCGTCGGCGAGGTGCTCACCGATAACACCACCGCCGGTGGGATCGTTTCGATTCAGTTCGATTGCGCCGGCGCGGGCCGCGGCGCGTAAGGGGGGAGACGCAGATGCCTCAGCCGACGCCGCGCGCGGTCCACACGGATGCCATTCTCAGCAACATCTCCGTGGCCTACGTGCAATCGCAGGACGCCTACATCGCCAGCCGGGTTTTCCCGATGGTGCGCGTCTCGAAGCAGAGCGACAAGTTCTACAAGTACAACAAGGGCGACTGGTTCCGGGACGAAGCGCAGTTGCGCGCGCCCGCATCGGAATCGGCCGGCTCCGGCTACGGCGTGACGACCGACAATTACTTCGCCGATGTCTACGCCTTTCACAAGGACGTGCCCGATCAGGTGGCAGAGAACACCGATCCCGGGCTCGGCGACCCGGAAGCGGAGGCGGCGCGGTTCGTCGCCCAGCGCATGCTGCTCAAGCATGAGAAGGAATGGATGGCGTCGTTCTTCACGACCGGCGTCTGGACGGGCGGCACGAGTCCCGATGTCACGCCGTCTGCGCTCTGGAGCGACTACGCCACCTCATCGCCGGTCAAGGACATTCGCGGGCAAAAAGCAGCGGTGCTCATGAACACCGGCATTGAGCCGAACACGCTGGTGCTTGCCTACGATGTCTACACCACCCTGCTCGATCATCCCGACTTTGTGGATCGGATCAAGAACGTCTCCGATGCGGCCGTGACGGTCGATATCATTCGCCGCCTGTTTGAAGTGGACCGGATCTTCGTGTCGAAAGCGATCCAGGCCACGAACGCCGAAGGCGAGACGGAGGCATTTGCGCCGTTGGCCACGAAGGATGCTCTCCTCGTCTACGCCCCGCCCTCCCCGAGCCTGATGACCCCCTCTGGCGGCTACACCTTCGTCTGGGAAGGCATCAGCGACGGGACCGGGCTGGAAATCGGCACGGTGCGCATCGAGATGCCGCTCAAGCGGGCCGTGCGCATCGAGTCGCAGATGGCGTGGGACTCCAAGGTTGTCGCGGCGGACACCGGGGTGTTCTTCAACAACGTCATTGCCTAGCCGGAAGGGAGATTGCCAGATGGGCAACACACCGAGGCCACGGCCGGCCGCGACGGCGTCTCGCGCGGTGGAGGAGCGCCCGCCACGCTTTCTCGTCATGCGCGCAGTCCAGCTCAAAGCGGGTGAGACCACAATGCCGGGCACGATTGTGGAGCAAGGCGCGGACTGGCCCTACCGCCGCGCCAAACAGTTTGTTGATCTCGGCTACCTGGCCCCGATCGTCACCGAGGAGGGCTAGGCGATGACGCATAGCAATCTGACCAAAGGGAGCGTCGGCGCGGGTGCGTTCGTGACGGGCGGCGTCAAGGAGTACTGGCACTGCCTCCCCATTCGCAGCACGCCGACCGGCGCGGAGCAGGACACCGGCTACGACCTGCCGGCCAATGCCGAGCTGCTTGAGACGCGGGTGCTGGTGGCAACGGCGGAAACGACCGGCACGACCAAGACGCTCGATGTGGGCCTGAAATCGTCCGAGTCGGGCGGGGATGCCGACGGCTTCATTGACGGCGTCAGTGTCGCCACGACGGGCCTCAAGCGCCCGGCGGCGACCGTCACCGATGGGGCAACGGAGGAGTACTTCAGCGCGACGACGATCGGCGCCCTTCTCTCCCCGGTGTTCTCGGCCGGCTCAAATACCGCCGGCGATGTCGGCACCAACTATGAGCGGTCCCACCTGACGGATAGCGTCACGGCGAAGCGCGTCACCTACACGGCCGGCTCGAATGATTGGGCCGGGTTCCGGGGCGCGCTCTACCTGCACATCCGGGAGTATGTCTGATGGCACGGGGTAAGGCGACGGAAGTCAAGCCGGACCATCCGGCGGTTATGGAGAGCGGACCGGTGGTGGTCACGCTCGACGATGGCAGCCGAATTTCGTTCGACACGGAAGCGGATGCCCGAGCGGCGCATCCGCGCGCCTGGCTCCGGCCGGTCAGCGAGGTCGACGAAGGAGACGATGACGATGATGCATCGGCGTAACGCGTTGCGGGCCCTGGCTGGCGCGGTGGCGGCGCTGCCGGCACTGCTCGCGGCGAAACCAGTCGGGTCGCAGGCGGCCACCGCGATCGAGGTACTGCCCGGCCAGGTCGGTGTACTCGATACGGACGGTGAATCGTTTGCCTACTGGCCGGATGAGGGTGAGCTCGCCGAGCTAGCTGAGCCGCGTCTGCTGGAGATCGCGGGCGTGCAGTCGGTGACGCTGACGCTCGTCGGCGACGACGGGCCGGAGCTCGTGATCGTCAATGACCTGACAAGCGGCACTTCCCGGCTCTTCATCGAGGACGGAGACTGATTGATGGCCTACCGGCGACTCAAGATCACCACGCAGCCCGGCATCCCTTGGGCGAAGATCACCGATCTCGACACCGGCGAGGAGATTCACAACGCCAAGCTGGTTGAGCTGCGGTTCGATGAGTTTGGACCGGTGGTGCGTATCGACCTCATTGCAGAGCTCGAAGTGGAGACTGAGCACGGCGTCGTCGCCTACGTCAAGCAGCACCGAGACGGCACGTTCAGCTCAATCTCCGGGCCGGTAGTCGAGGCATAACGCATGACCGCCACCTACGATCCCTCTCTCGCCAATCCGCTCGATGAAGTGCGGTTCGCGCTGGGCGACACCATCGTGACGCCGGCGGACAGCGCGCTGCTCTCCGATGAAGAGATCGGCGCCCTGCTGACCGCGAACGGCGATCACGTCGGACGGGCGGCGCTGGCGGCGGCGAAATCACTGGCGGCGCGCTTTGCCCGGCTGACCACGATGAGCGCCGGCGACACGAGCGTGTCGATGGGGGAACTGGCGGAACGCTACCGGACCCTTGTCGCCGATTTGCAGCGCGGGCTGGCGCGCGGAACCGGCGGCGGACTCCCCTACGCGGGCGGCATCTCGCGATCTGACAAGCAGAGCCGCGAGGACGATGCAGACCGCACAGCGGCGGCGTTTGCCCGGCAGGAGGGCCTCGTACCGGCTCGTATGCGGTTCGACCGGGGGGTGCTCGGATGAGCGGGCTCATCCCGCCGGCGGTGCTGGCGATGACGCGGCAGCTCGTGAACGCGCAGCTACACGCCCGCTGCACGATCACCCCGGTGGTTGATGCGAACGGCGTGCAGACGTGGCCAGCCGGGAGCGCCTTCGAGGTGCGCTGCATGAAGGGCAATCCGGGTCGGAACAGCGATGCGGACCTGCTGTACGAGGACGTGCCGGCGTCGCGCTTCTGGGTGCCAGTCGGCACCGTCGTGCATCCGGGTGATCGGATCACCTGGGATGGCGAGCCGGGCCGGAGCTATCAGATCGCGGGCTTGCCGGGCCTGCATGCGGATGAGCTGCTGCGGCCAGTGGACTGCATCGAGGTGCGCTCGCCCCGGGAGGCCGTCTGATGGCGACGATCGGACGGCTCTTTTCGGCCGATACCGCGCCAATCCTCGCGTTCGCCCGTCAGTTCGAGCACGGGGCCACGATCGCGCAGGAGGAGCTGCTCACCGCGATGGAGGGCGGCGTCACCGACCTCCACGGATCCATCAAGGATGTGACGCCGAAATGCAGGAGCGGCAAGCTCCAGGACTCGCTGCAGAAAGAAATCATGCAGTCCGGGCGCAGCATCAGTGGAGCGGTCAAGAGCCTCGGCAGCATCGCGCCCTACAACGAGTGGGTGCATGACGGCCGGGGCCCGGTGGTCGCCAAACTGGGCAAGGCGCTCCGGATCACCTTCTGCGACGGCACGACGATCTTTCGCAAGCGGGTACGGGCATCGACCGCCAACCCGTTCATGGACAAAGGGCTGCGCAAGGCGGAACCGGCCATCCAGACGCGGTTTGATCAGGCAGAGGAGCGCATTGTCCGGCGCCTGGAGGGCGGATCGTGAGCCTGCAGGACGTGATCGCCAAGAGCGCGGTGCGGCTCACGACCCTCGTGCCAGACACCCTCATCGCGGTCTACGAGAAACCGCCGCAGGCGCCGATTCCGAACGGGCAGTTGCCGGCCGCGTTCCAGCGGCCGGACACCGGGCTGGTCGACTACACGGCGAGCCAGCGGGTGGTAACGCATCGGTTCCACGTCATTGCCCTGGTGGCGCGGACCGAGGAGCTGCCAGAGGACTACTCTGCGGCGATGCCATTGCTGGAGCCGCTGCTGGCCGTGTTCGAGGCGGATACGTCGTTCGGCACGGCGACCTACTACGACGCCCGGGTGATCGACTACGACGTTGGCCCGGTGACCTGGACTGACGCCCATTACGTGGCGATCGCCCTCACGGTGGAAGTTAAGGAAAAGACGCCCGTGTCGATGGCGTAGACCGCCCGGGCGATTGGAGGCGAGATGGCAAAGCGACACGGCACCTGGACCTTTACCGGCGAGCGGGCCGCCGATGGCCGGCCGCTGCGGTTCTTCCATGGCATCCCGGCCCGCGATCTGGCGCCGCGGGACATCGACCGGCTCGATGACGACCAGTACGCGACGGTGGAGGCGTCCGATCTCTACGAGAAGGCAGAGCCGCCGAAATCGGATTCCAAGCGCGACGCGAACGCGGACGGTAAGTCCGACGCCAAGAGCGGGAAGGAGTAAACCCATATGGGAACCAACGAGCTCATCCTGCTCAAGAATCAGGCGGGCATCGAAGCCGTCAGGGGCAACAACGTTGCCGCCACGCGCAAGCTGTACGCGCAGATCACCCCGACCTACAACAAGCCGCTGCAGGAGTTTTCCGATCAGACCGGCACCTACTTCGATCGGCGGCGGGCAGCCTACGGGCTGGAGGAGATCGGCTTCACCGGGCTCGACATCGCCACCTTCGAAGACCTGCCGTGGTGGGCGCAGCTCTTCCTGAAGGGCGGCGTCACCGGGGTCTCCGACAGCGGCACACCCGATCCGGCCTACAGCTACCTCTTCGCGCCATCGGCCAGCACCGACGATCTGAAGTCGATCACGCTGGAGTTCAACGAGGCCGGCAATCCGTATGAATCGGGGCAGGTGATGGTCACGCAGGCCACCCTCCGATTCAATGTCGGCAACAACAACGAGCCGGCCTGGATGCTCGATCTGACCATGATCGGCCGCGACTGGCAGACGACCACCTTCACGGTGGCGCTCTCGGACCGCGACACCGAGGTGATTCTCGGCCGGGGCACCAAGCTCTTCATCGACGACGCCGGCGGCACGCTCGGCAGCACGCAGAAGCTGGGCAGCCTGATCAGCGCGAGTGTGACGTTCAACCCGAACATTCACTTCAAGAATTACGCGGAAGACGAAACCAACTACGCCAAGAACAAGGTGGGCCGGGCGGCCTACCGGGTCGACGCGCAGTTCCAGTTCGAGTTCGACTCCGACACCGAGTTCGCCAAGTACCGCAACAGCACGCCGCAGCCGCGGCTGATCCGGCTGGAACGGGAAGGCACGGTCATTCACACCACGGTCAAAAAGCGGATGCGACTCGATTTCCCGAACGGCATCTGGAGCTCCTGGAGCCGTGGGGACCGGCAGGGGAACCTGATCGCGAATTTCGGCATGGCGGCGTTCTACGACGTGACCGAGGCGAACATCTTCGAGATGGAGATCATCAACGCCCTGGCGACGTTGCCGTAATGAGCCGGTCCGCGTGGTGCTGCCGCCAGTGCGGTACGGTGCTCGGCTGGGTGCATGGCGGAAGCAAGCGCTTCAAGCCGGCGCCCGGCGTCACCATCGTCTGGCACGGGGTGAGCGGCACCGCGGTCTGCCCGAATCAGACGTGTGGCGCGGTGCGGGTCTTCGGCGGGTACACGCTGGAGCTGAAGCCCGTCGGTTAGCGGTTCTGGTCCGTCCGGCTTTCCGCCTCCAGCTGGGTAATACGCTTGCGGTCGGGTTCCGGCTGGCCTTTACGGCCCTGCCAGATGTGCTGCTGGATCAGCGTCTAGTCGGTCCAGGCGGCGCTGCCGGCGGGCGCGGAGGTGGCGGTCGGGTCAGCCGCGTCTCTGGCGTCGGATGAGCTGCAGGCGGAAAGCAGGACCGCCAGCGCGGCGAGACGGACGACGGTTCGAAGCACGGCGAATCGCTCCTGGTCCACGCGACGACGAACAGCATGGGAGTCAAACCGTTTCGCATCATAGCAAAACAATGTGGCCCCTGCCCGGCATCCGCTGCCCGACATCCGGTGCGCGATCACCGACCGGCGGCACGGCCGCCAGGCTGCGCCGGAACCACATTCGTCCGGTGATGAACGTCATGGGCTTAGTACGGGCGTCCGGTCGGTTGGCTCGTCACGGCGCATAGAGGTATTCGAGCTCGCCCTCCGGCGGCATGGTCGCGGGATCGATCGCATCGAGCGGGATCCACCCCGTCTCGGAGCCGACCACGACCTGGAGCCAGGCGCCCTGGCTGGTCTCTTCGCGCGAAACGATGCGGTCGACCTCATCGCCGGCCGCCAGGCTGAGTCGCTCGGCGCCACTCGGCGACGGCGCACCACGCAGGGAGACGGCCTGGTTGGTCAGCATGGGCGTGAGGTTGCCGATGGCGAAGAGGTACTCCAGGGTGGCGACGTAGACGACGCCATCGACGATGGCTTGCGACGAACGGGGACCCGAGGAGACCTCGGTAATGGCGCCGTACTCATAGCCGGGGATCGCGGACCCAGAGGTGATGTCGAGCGCGCGCAGCCCCTGATACGCCACGCCGTCAGCCACACTGACTGAGTAATTGGTGTAGAACCCGGCGTTCCAGGTGGTGCGCCAGCGCTCGCGCCCGGTTGTTGCGTCAACGGCGTACGTAACTCCGGCGTCATCGCCGGCATAGACGAGTCCGCCACTGACGGTCGGGTTGGAGCCTAGCATGCTGCCCATGTCAAACCGCCAGATCTCGTTGCCCGTGACCGCATCAAGCGCGTAGAAGTTGGTATCTACCGTGCTTTGATAATCGCCACCGCCGACAAAGACGACGCCATCGCTGACACAGGGTGAGCACCGACCGCCGGACTTCATGCTGTAGCGCCACCGTTCACTGCCCGTCGCGGCATCGAGCGCATACACAAGACCCGACGTGCTCGTGGCAAACACCGCGCCGTTCACGACGGCCGGCGCACAGTAGGAGAGCCCATCCATCACGAACCGCCAGGTTTCGTTGCCGGTCAGCGCGTCCAGGGCGAAGATCATCCCCTCACCCCGCTCCGAGCGCCCTCGACTCCCAATGGCCGACGTAAAGACCAGGTTCTCCACGACCGCGGGTGAACCATGGATGGCATTGCCTAGGTTGGCTTTCCAGATCCCTTGACCGGTCTCCGCGTTGATCGCATAGAGATGGTCATCATTGCTGCCAACGAAGAGGATGCCGCCGGCGACGGTCGGGACACTGCCGATTTGATCGCCGGTGGTGAACCGCCAGACCTCGGCGCTCGAGTGCGCATCGAGTGCAACGACGTCACGTCCGAAGTTCATGTAGACGATTCCGTTCACGACCACGGGCGCGGACGGTTTGAAGTTCACACTCTCATTCGAGCCCAGGTCATATTTCCATTTGACGATGATGGGGAGGGTCCAGCTGGGGCCAGGGCCGGGCATGGCCCCGGACCGAGCCGGGTCGCCTTGATACGTGGAGACGGTTCCATCGTCGGCGTACGTCACCGGTCCGGAGATAGTGTTTTCCCCAAGCAGGGATCCGGTGGCTGGCGGAATTTCCGTCGGGGTGGGCACCACCGTGGGCGTTGCAGGGGTGTCGTCGCCGGAGCTGCATCCGGCCAGCACCACGGGGGCAAGCAGCCCGGCGGTTCCCAATGTCAGTGCGTGACGACGGGTGATCATGCATGTCCTCTCGTGACGGCCTGAGCCAGCCAGGCGCGTACGCCGCGCGGCTCGTCCGTTGCCGCTGCGTCTGCTAATCCACACGCTGACCAGCGCGGTGATGGCGGCCGCACGGTCGGCAGCCGCGGGTCACCGCATCGTGCTCAGGCCCCAATCGGAGATGCCCCTTCCCGGCACATCGATCTGAGGAAGCGCAGTTTATCAGGCGGGCTTTTAAGTCACAAGCGGGGGCGGGTGCGCCATGGTCACGGCCCACCGCCTCGGGTGCCGCATGCCGCTGATCCGGAGTCCGCATGCCGCCGGCCGCGCATGTGGACCGCGTCTTGTATACTGAGCCGTGTTGAATGCGGTGGTGCGGCGCGATGGCCGCGAAGGGCCGCCGGTTCATGTCTGATCAGACATGGCCGGCGGCTTTTTTGTCGCCGGAGAACCGGAGACGATGATGAGCACCACGCCAACCCCCTTCGCCCCAACCCCGTTCATTCTCAAGGAACGCTTCACCCGCATCGACTGCCCGTTGCCCGGGTATGAGGGCCTCTGGGTGGAGGTGCGGATGAACCTCTCCAACGGCGAGCTCCAGGAGCTGCGTGAAGCGCTCTCCGATCTGGACGAACAGGCGAGCGAGATCAGCGAGCATCACCTCGTCCTTGCGGAAGACATCGACGAACAGCGGAACGCCCTGCCCGAGAACGACCGTAAAGGCCGGCGGGCGTTGCTGCGGGAAGGCCGGGAGAACCAGCGCGCCTATCGGCTGGCGCTGCAACCCATCGGCGTCCTGCGCCGGAATCTGGTGGCACCGCACATTCGGAGCTGGAATCTCTACGAGCCGGCGACGGACGGCGGCGATCCCATTCCGATCCCGCCTCCGTGCCAAGACCCAGCGTCGATCAACGAACTTGCGCCGAACGTGATCTTGTGGCTGGTGAACGCCGTCATCACCGCCTACACGGGTGGCGAGGGTTTCGGCGACGGCTCCGGGAGATCAGGGACCGCGCCGGAGCCTACGCAGACGCAGAACAGCGGCGGTCCGCAAATCCTCGAGCCATCGTCACCTTCCCGGACCCGCAGCCGGAAGTCATCTGGGCGAAAAGCGTCGACGTGAGCGGGCTGCGCCCATGGGAATGGGCGGCGATGGATGCGCACGACTACTACCGGATCCTCGAGATCCGGCACGCCTGGGAGGAAGGGCGGCGGGACTACCGCGAGGCGATGGCGGAGCGGGCGAAACAGCAGCAGGCAGAGGCGGGGCGCTAGCGGCGAGATAGGCCATGACGATTAAGAGCACCTATCAATGCAAGAACCGGACGTGCCGGGCCACGCTTGGCTGGGTGCTCTCACGCGGCGCGCGATTGAAGGTTGCGAAGGGGGCCTATAGCAGCGACGATCGTCAGAGGCAAACCGTGACGCTCCCAATGTGCGGGGAGACGCGACACTTTATTAGGCCAGATTCGCTAGCGGAATGGAGCGCCCACCACGATTCACGAATGGCATGAACGTTTCCCCGCCCCGGCGGATGACCAATTATTCGATTTCCGCCTGGAGTTCCTTCACCGACACCAGCCAATCGAGAGACAACTTGGTGATGCTCGGAGCAAAGAAGTCAATCATGCGAATTGCAGCTCCTATCCAATTTGAAGGAGTGTCCGCCAAGAATCTGTAAAAAAGGGACTCCCGGTCCAACTCTGTTTCCGTTCTAATCCTGGGATTGCTTTGCGCGGCTTTCATGTGAACCACATCGTTCCGCAGCTTCCGAAGATAGTTGTATTCCTCCCACACCTTTGCGCCCTTGGGACTTCCCGTACCTAAAATATTGGGAACAATGATAGCCAGCTTCTCATCGAGAAGCGAATCTCGTTCAAGTTTATTGGCGGGGAGTTGGATCGTCTTTCTCTTACCCGAAACGTGGTCTCTGCGCACAATCTGAATAATTTTGTTAGGGTCCGTAGAGATTATTTCGTTTGCAAAGTACTCAAGCGAAGACACACTGAATATCGAAGTGATCATACAGGCCTCGAAGTAGTCGAAGAGCACATTCTCCGGGCCGATCCCGACACCTGGCCCCCAGGGGGTGTGCTTGACGTCAGACTCCGCGAGATTAGAGCGGAGACGGGCCGCATCGTTGCATGCCCCAATAGCAACGTGCAACGCTAGCGCCGTGGCACTCGGCGTCAGAAATGAAGTCAATCGGCCATCCGCCAGCCTTGCTGCAGTTACCTGAGTCACGATACTACCCGCCGGGTGTTCTGCCGGAGGGCCAGCAATGGCCTTGGCGAGTCTAGTCCTCAAACGGTACCGCCACTCGGCACCACGAGCTTCGGACGCCATTGCTAGCAACGCCAACCGCACCACATGGACACGCGACCCACCCTCCAGTACAAATAGCGAAGTTCGCGGACATCATATGCGATTAGGTGGGGCGGGGTGCTCATGTGGATTGGGCAGGGTTTGTACGAAGCTGGTCTTTTACGCTGGCACAGTGATCTCGTCCAGACTCTTAACATCACAACCAATGGTCGCGCTGCTGTAATCAAGCCCAATGACGCGAAAGAGCCAGGTATCTGCTGGGCAAACATCTCTAAACGTGACAGGGAAAACGGAATCTTCGAGGTGATCCCAATCGATGGCCTACCGGAACATACTGATCTTGCGACGTTGGAATGGGTACGGCTCGATGGAAATGTTGAGACACGCCTGTGGTCCACTGGAGCGGACGGGGTCGTAGAGTCCCGACTGCTCCATGCAAAGTCATTCGCATCTTACTGCCGAAAGGTCGTAGCGACACCAAGGCTCAAATGGAAGAGTAACCAAGTCTATCGGTACGGGAACGACTCGATTCGGTTTTGGAGCGGCAACGTCTCCGGCCATAGAGGCGGACCGTCGACCACGGAACGAACCTCTGACAACGAAGTGGTTTCGAGAATAACATTTGGCCCCGAAACCGTGACCGGTTCATTTATTGAAGTGGTCGCATCGGAACTAGGTGGTCAGGATGCGGTGACTCGATGCGGAGCGATTCTCGGCCTCCTTACCATAGCGTTTGGTCCTGCCGCAATCAGCGAGCCAATATTCGACCATCAACCTGTTGCCTCGCGTGAAGGGGTGATGGTTGATAACCATGAGTCTATGATCGATTTTCATTATGAACTCACGGTCGAACGGCCGTTCGAAATTGAGAAGCTGGTTCCCTTGGGGACGATCCTCAATTCTCCCAATAAGGCGATATTGCGAGCGATGGAGCGATACGGGCAAGGAGTCAGTTCTCAAAATTATGAACTCAAGCTCTTGGCCTTTTATGCCGGCATTGAGGTGATAGTTAGGGAGTTTGAAAGCGGTCAGGGTGGAGTTCCTTCCATCCGAGCAACCTTCAACACCCATAAGTCTGCCTTCAAAACCTTCCTAAACTCATTGAATGATGAGGCATTGAAGTCAAAAATAATGGGAAGTCTCGGACATGCAGGGATTTTGAAGAGCTTTGATTTCTGGAAAGCCGAGAGGAAATTCGAATCAGCCGAAGCCGAGCAGTTTCCAACGATCAGCAAGCGCCGGAACGAACTCTTCCACACCGGGTCTCCCGGAGATTTGCATGATCTAGTCGAGATTTCGCGGCTGCTGCTGGTGCAAATGATTTGCATCGAGGCAGGAATCGATCCGAGACAACCGTGGAACAGGTATCCGGCCCTCAAAATAGGAATGCCGCTCCAATGCGATGGGTATGGGGTGGAGAAACAGGGAGATCCTGACGTCCTCCGCGAAAAGAACTAACAAACGCAGGGAGATGCGCTGCGAAAAGCGTCATGGAACCGGTACAATGGGAGCGCCGTTCACCCGTCCTACCGGGTGAGGGAGGCGCTGCGGTCACTGAGCAATCAGTGGCCGCATTTTTCTTCCCTGCCCTCGCCGTAGACGAGCCACGCTACCGGCACGTCGAGCGCGGCCGCGAGCCGCTGCATTGTCGTCTGTCTCGGCATTCCGCCGCCCTTGCCGTTCTCAATCCGGGAAATCGTGACCGGCTGGACACCTGCGGCTTCCGCTAGTTGGTCCTGAGTCATCACCCGACGCAGGCGCGCCTCTCTAAGACGCCGACCTATTTCCTCCATACGCTGCTTACTCCTTCGCGGGCCTGCAACAAGTCAATCCAGTTATACGATACCACTATTACTAGCTATTGACATGAACTAGTAATTAGGATAACATTACATCAATGAGGGAGCGCCTCCCTCACTCGGAACAAGCGGCGAAGGGAGTAGGAACCCGACGCCAATACGGACGGAGGAACGGAACCATGGACACCACGATCAACGCCTACCAGCGGTACCTGAACCTCTGGGAGTCGCTCGACAAGGCGATCGAGAGCGCGCAGCAGCTGGAGCGCCAGCACGCGCCGGCCAAAGCCATTCAGGGCGCGTGGGACGCAGTGACGAAGCTGGAAACCCTGAAGGACGAGTGGAAGCGCATCTCGGACGCGGAGTTCGAGGCGGAAGAGGCGGCGGAGCGGGCGGAGCAAGCCGCCGCCGTCGCCGCCGCTGAGGCGATCATCGCGGGAATGGCGGCCTAGCCATGAGCCCCACCCGCCGCGCATTCCTGAAGGGAGCCGCCATCGCGGCGGCTCCGCTCTCCATTCCCGCCATCGGCCTTGTCACCACCCGGTCGATCGAATCCACCGCGCCGGTCGATGTCTCCAGAGCGACGCACCTGACCGCCTGTGGACTGACCGGGTCGCTGGCCGCGTTCTTCACGGATCGCTACACCCCGGAGGAGGCCGCGCGCCAGTTGATTGACGAGGGGCGCGCTGACTGGGCAGCAGTGCGCGAAATAGCCCTCTGGTACACGAGCGTCCTCGGGCATCTCATCCAGGCCGGCGTCTAGCCGGTACCGCAGCAGGAGCCATTGACCATGAGCCAGCCGATCACCGACCCGACGATTCACCGCTTCATCCGTGATCGCTTCGAGCGCCAGAAGCGCCTCGCCGACCGCGCCGCCGCTGAGGGCGTCCGCATCGTGATCCTCTACAAGACGGAACGGCACCTGGCGATCGATCCCCACTACCCCGAGGCGTACGCGGTCAACACGGAGCGGTGCTCGTGCCGCGAGTTCAGCCTGTGGGGCGCCTGCCCGCATCACGCGCTGCTGCTGAGTGAACTGGGCCAGCTCCCCGACCCGGAGACGGAGATCGGGTGGCCGGACGAGCGCCGGCCAGTTCCGATGTGGGAGCGGCGCTCCAACGCGACGGCCGCGACGGTGGCGCTCAAGCTCGTTGGCGATTAGCACGCACAGCGCGCCGGCCGGGGATCACTCCCCGGCCGGCGTATGCTGGTAGAGTGAGGTTGACCCGATGAACGACAACGGAACGACGGAGCGACAGTGCGCAGGCTGCGGCGACCTGCTTGTGCGCAAGACCGGCGAGTATCTTTGCCACTACAAAGCACGGAAAACCTGCTCGCGTGAGTGCCGATACCGAGTGGCCACCGCGAAGACCGGTCGTATAAAGACAGAACGCGCCATGAGCCGGCTAGATGAACGATTTTGCGTGGAGTGCGGCGCCTTGCTGGCGCGGCGCACTGATGAGCCGCTGTCGAATTTTCGAAAGCGTGATCGCTGCGGACGCTTTGGCTCTTGCGCCGAGCATGAAGCCTCAAGGGGGCGAACGTGCATCATCTGCAACGTGACGTACCAGCGGCGACCAGGGGAAGGGCCTAAGCGGTTCGCCATGCGCGAGACGTGTAGTCGGCAGTGCGCGACGCGTCTCAGGAGATCGCGTCAAGCAGAGAAGCATGCCGGATTGAAGCGAAATTGTGAAACATGTCATCGTCTCATTGATCGCGGAGCCTTAGCCATTACGACGTACAGAAAACGGCGCTTCTGCTCGCAAGAGTGCGCCAACGCAGCTCCAAGCTCTAAGCGCGAAGATCCAGCGCCGAAGCCGTGTGTTATATGCGGGGCGATGATGAGCTATGACCGAGCGCGACAGCCCAATGTCACCACCTGGAAGCAGACAGAGACATGTGGCCATGAATGTGCAGTTGCCTTGGTCGCGCAGAGAAATTACAAGCATGAACCAGCGAAACAGTGCCCAATCTGTCAGGCTGTTTTCTCCCGGCGTGAAGACGAGCACGCAAACGAGTTCCGAAGCCGGAAGACATGCAGTAAGGAGTGCTCGTTGGTGCTTCGAGGGCAGACGCGTAAGGGAGCGTACCAGCCTCACGAATGCAAGATTTGTGGCGAGCCTGTCACGCCATATGAGGGAGAAAAGACAACCACCTTCAATCGACGCAAGACCTGCTCAGAGTCATGCCGGCTTCAGTTGTCCGGCATTGGTATTAGTCGCACAAGGCTTGGCCTCCAAGAGAGACGCAACCCGTATCCACCGGAGTGGTCATCAAAACTGCGGAGGATGATTCGGGACCGGGATGGAAATGTTTGCCAGCTTTGTGGCGCCACACCGGGGCAGCGGACATTCCCAGTGCACCACATCGACTACAACAAGCAGCATGTGCATCCATCGAACCTCATTACGCTCTGTGATCCATGCCATGCCAAAACGAACTACGATCGTTCGTATTGGGAGGCGCTGCTGACGACGTTCATGGCCGAGCGAGAGGATATCGCCGCGTGAGTTGCGCCGGGCGGCATGGAATGCTGCGCAATGCGGCATGGAATGCTGCGCAATGCGACCAAAACGGCACATTTGCCGTACACTAGGTTGCATCGAGTGCAATTCGTGCACATGCGCCCCTGTTCGTGGAGGCGACCATGGCAAAGGCCCCGAAAATACGATCAAAAGTAAAACCACCTCACTTCATGGGAGGCCATGTGACGCACAAGTCCATTGATGGGCAGGTGCGACAGAAGAACAGCACGAGCGGCCAATGGCGGCCTGTGCACGCGCACGGAACAGAGATCCCGCCCGGACCGTCGAACATCGTCGTGCTGACCCCGAGTCCCCTCAAAACGCCCAAGGATGTCGATTCACAATAGGGTGGCGAAGCCGGCAACAGCCAAGAGCGCACCCTCCACATAGAGCGCCGTGGTGGCTAAGCCTACTCGGCGCCCTTTTTGACGCAGGGGGCGTCGGTTCTCTTGGATCGACGCTAGGTGTTCGCGTGCCACCCACTCTTCAACGGCAATGGGATCGAAGCCGGATTCGTACAAGCCACGTAACGTGCGCATGTTGGGACGGTTCTCAAGCGCCCGGATGCGCGAGGCCAGCCACGAGGCGAGCAGCAGCACCCCATAGGCCAGGAGCGCGAGCCCCAGACAGATAATCGTGACCTTGGGCGGTTCGCCGTTCACACGCAAGGCAAGTAACCCGAAGCTCAGCGGGAGGACAGTACTTCCGACAGACAGCGTCGTGCCGCTGCGTGTGTCCAGGAATTCCATCGTGTGGAATTGAAGATCGAGTTCTTTGCGAGCTGAATCACGCCAGAGTGTCAACGATGGCGGGACGGGCGGCTGCGCAGGTTCTGGCGGAGCCGACGAGACGATGGTGATCTGCGGACGGACCGCTTGGAGCAGCGACGCGAGCCAGGCCGGCATGGAACCCTCGGAGGCGAGACGGGTCTAACGTCAGACGCTGTGCTAATCTAGAGGCATAAGAAGTGAATGCGGTGGTGTGGCGGATGCCGCGATGGGCCGCCGGTTCGCGTCGAGAGACGTGGCCGGCGGCTTTTGCTATGTCCGGCGCTCGGAGTTGGTGGCGATGGCCATAAGCAAGCCGACGAGAAGTACAGCCAGCCCGACGATGCCGCCAAACATGAGCGGATTGCGCTCGATCCAACTGCCGCGATCCGGTTCCTGCTGGGAAGCCATACCCGCCACGATCATCGCAAGGACCGCCGCCTCGATCGCGAGGATGACGCTGCCCGTGATAGCTGACATGTCAAGAGACTCCTTCTCTGGCCACTGTCTGAGTGTACGACAGGTGGTGAACTAAGTGGCGAAAGACCTGCTGATTCGTTTGGAAGCGAAAGATAATGCGAGCGCCGTCTTCCAGCGCACCGGTCGTGCCGGCGCGGATATGGGCAAAGAGATTGAGCAGGGGGCGGAACGCGCCGATGCTGCCCTTGATGAGCTCAATCGCACGACCGACGAAACCGGTCAGAGCGCGGTCGATATGGTGCTCGATGTCGACCGCGCGTCAGACACACTCGGTCGCGATCTGCCACAGGGGGCCGAGCGCGGCGAACGGGCGCTCGATGAGCTCGACCGTGCGCAGGATGAAGTCGGGCGCAGCGCGGTCGAGATGAGCCGTGACGTCGAATCATCCGGGCGATCGCTGCGCGACCTGGGCGACGCGGGGCAGCAGGTCGGGGCCGGGCTGGCGTTGCTCGGCACGTCGTTTGCGATGTACTCCAGTCAGCTTGTGGAAAACCAGCGCCAAGTCTCCTTGCTCCAGCGGATTTATGGCGACGCCGCTGGTGGTCTACAGGCCTTTGCAGAACAGATCCAAAAAACCACGACCTACAGCTCGGAGTCTGCGGTTGCGGCGGCGAATGCCCTCGGGACCCTGACGCTCAATTATGGAGTCGGGGTCGACAAAATCCGGGAGTTGATGACGATCAGCACCGATCTCGCCGCCACATCAGGGCTCACGCTCGAAGATACGGCGTCACGTGTTGCTGCTGCGGTCCGCGGCGAGACGGAGGCGGCCGAATGGCTTAATTTGACCCTTAATCAGCAAGCGATAGATATTGACGGCGTCACGCTCTCCATGAGTAATCAGGAGGCTGGGCTCTATCGCATTAATGCGTTGACCGAGCAAGCCACCTTTGCACAAGGAGCCGCGGCGGAGCAGGCGCAGACAACGGCCGGGCACTTCAAGCAGCTAGCAAACTCCACAAACGATACGGTCCGATCGTTTGTGGAGTTTACCGGCCCGGTCGGGCAGGCTGCTGGCGTGATCTCGTCGTTCGGGCTGGAAGCCGGATTGGCTTTGAGCGGCACGGTCGCACTGGCGAAGGGGATGCGCGAACTCACCAGCACGGCAGGGGGGGCCGGGGCAGCTATCCGCCTGCTGGCGTCGTCGCCGGCGCTCGGATTCGCCGCGCTAGCGGCTGGTGCTGGGCTCGCGGTGATTGCCGTTCGGGATGTGGCGCGCTCGTTCGATGACAACTACTACCAGAGTATTTCCCAGGCGATCGCTCAAACCGCCGAGCTCGATGCGACCGTACTGGCGCTCATCGGCACGATGAACAACGCCACAATGGGCCTGGAGTATCAGGGCAACGTCGATACCATCAATGCGACCGTCGAAGCCCTCTCAGGCGTCCAAGACAAGATCTGGGAGCTTCAGCAACTGCGAGATGATGCGTTCGCGCAGGGCTATCTCGGTGTTCCAAGCGAGGAAGATCAGCAGCGCCTGCAAGAACTGGAAGCCGAGATCGCCGCGCTGGAAGCGCAGTACGGCGATCTGATTCCGGCGCAACAGGCGGCGGCTGAAGCCCAGCAGGCGTACCAGACCATCCTTGCGAATACGGCGCCCGGTGCCGAGGCGGCGCGGGAAACCGCCTCGAATCTGTTCGATGCATACGAGCGCGGCGAGATCACGATTCAGCAGCTCCGCGATCAGCTCAACGGGGTCATCGCCGACTTCCCGAACTACACGACACAGGCGCTGGAAGCCCAGTCCGCGACGGAGCAGGCGACCGAGGCGACCACTGACTACGCCGACGCGCAAGCTAATCTGCGATCCGAAATCAACCTGACCACGGTGGCGATCGGGGAGTACCTCTCCGCGCAGAATCCGGGACAGGCCGCCGGCGCGCTGTTCATCGAGAACGCTAAACAGATCGAAGAGGTGCTTCGCATCATCGAGACGGCGATGGCCGATGGCGTCGCGAACTCACCCTATGACCTCTTCGGCGGCCAGGCAGCCTTCGAGCAACTGCAATCCGACCTGATGGCGATTCAGACGAGCACCGAAGCGGGCGCCGGGGTCGTGCGTATCTGGGCCGATCAACTCACCGAAGCCTTTCTCGCCGGGCGGCTGACCGCTGACGAGTACGCCAACGGTATCCGGGAACTCAGCGAGCGATCAGACGAGTTCGCGGCGCAGGCCGCGATCATGGCGTGGGAGATGGAGCACAACTCCGTCACTGCCCAGCAGTTCGCTGATGCGATGGGGATCGTCTCGTACAACCTGGGCGAAGGCAGCGGTGCGCTTGAGACCACCAGCAAAGACGCGGCCCGATTCGCCAAGCAGTTCGAGCACGCCAGCGATGTGCTCGCGATGCAGTTCCTGCCGAACCTCCTCGCCGTGCTGGCGCTAATGCCCGAAACCGAAGAACGATCGCTCACGTATAAGCTCAACATCGAGTCAGACCCGACAGGTGGCCGACCGGTCGCTCGCCCGGAGGCTGATGCGCTTTCCGGCGCGGCACAAGCGGCCGACATTTTCAACCGACGCGCCACCGAAACGGCGACCGTCATCGCGGAGATCGGCACGCTGGTCAACGCCAGCGTGCTGCCGTGGCAGGCGTATGAGGATGCGCTGCGCGGCGTGGTCGATGAGTTCGGGCTGCTGACCACGAACGCCCAGCAGTTCCAGGCAGCCGGGCTGGGCGGGCAATCGGTCGACGTCGCGGTCAACCTCCAGATGGGCGGCGACGATCTGGGCCGCATCTTCAACACCATCGTCGGGCAGACGAACCAGATGAGCCAGCAGCTCGGGCAGGTCGATTCGTGGGCCGACAAGCTGATCGGTGATCCGGGGACGTGGTCGCAGCTTGACCAGTTGCTCGCCGATGGCCGGATCAGCCTGGAGCAGTACACCGCGGCGCAGGAAGCACAGGTGCGGATCAGCACCGACGTGGAGAACGCGCAGCAGGATCTGCTGGCGGTGCAGGCCAATCTCGCGCCGGTGATCGCCGACGCCACCCGGCAACAGGCTGAATACATCGACTCGCTGCAGGACATGGATACGCAGAGCCAGCTCGCCGCGCTCGGCTTCATGGATCAGGCGGAGTCAGCCCGGGCGCTTGAGATCGCCCAACTGGCGGCGGCATCGTCCACCGAGGGGCAGCGCGACGCGACGACGCAGATGATTCAGGAAATGGTCAACGCCGATCCGGTGCTCGGCGCCATGCTCGAAAAGATGGGCCTGATCTCGATCGGCGCCGATGGGACCGTGACGGTCAACTTCGATGATGCGGTCAACGCGAACGAATCGATCGACAACCTGACCGCCAGCATCGAAGACCTGACCGCGCTGCTCGGCGACATTTTCAACATCGACACAGATACCGACGCGCCCGAATCGCAGCGGCTGATCGAGGAGCTGACCGGGGCGGTCAATGCCATTCCGGACAAGGTGACAACCTACATCGAGGTCGTGGACAACGCCAGTTATCAGGCGCAGCTCGCCCGTGAGGCGCTCGCGCTGCTCGATGGATATACCGTCACGACCTACATCAACACGGTACAGACCGGGTCGGTCAAGGCGCCGGGACTCGCCACGGGCGGCACGATCCCGTTCGAGGCGCAACCGGTGCTGCGCGGCGTGCCCGCGTTCGCCGGCGGGGGGACGCTGGCCCTGGTCGGGGACGGCGGGGGACCGGAGCTGGTGCGCCTGCCGACCGGCGCCCAGGTTTACAGCGCGCCGGCGACGCGATCGATGCTGGCGACGGCCGGCCGAAACGGCGGCGAAGGCGCGGTGATCATCAATGGGCCGGTGACGTTGCAGCCGGCCGGCAGTGACGCCTACGGGGCGATTCGCCGGGCGGCGTTGAGCCGCGCGAGAGGATACTGACGATGCGCGTGATTTCCTTCCGCGGGTACGACTTCGCGGCGAATGATTTCTGGGTTGGGGTGACCAATGAGAACGCCCGGGGGAAGTGGGCGGTCATCCCGCAGATCGCGGCCCGGCAGAACGACCAGGGCGAGGTCACCGGGGTGACGATCAGCGACCGGCCGGTCGCCTGCCAGATCGGGCACAGCGGACCATCCGGCACGCACGAGGCGGCATTCTACAGCCTGCTCGGCGCGCTCGATCCGCTCGCGGGTCCGGGCGAGTTGGTCATCGAAACCAACGCCGGCACGCAGCTGGCGTGCGAGGCGCTGATCGTGACGCCGGGCGAACAGACGATCGACGGCGAGGTGAACACGATCGCGGTCGTCTTCCTGACCACCGATCCGATGTGGCGAGCGCTGACCGAAACGACCGTCACGCCGGTCAGCGTCGCCAAGGGGAGCTACGGCGGGCTCGATGACGTCGTGATCGCCGGGGACGCCCCGGTGCATGGCACGGTGCGGCTGACCCCGACCGCGGCCGATCAGCAGGTGACGGTGCGGACGTTCTCGATCACCAACAACGGCGATCACCCGCTGATCAACGTCCCGGTGCGCGTCGATTTCGGCAACACCTATGATGGGCTTGCGCACCCGTCCTACTACTTTGCGCTGCTCAAGGATGGGGAGCGCCAACGCTGCCAGCTCATCAACTACTACGGCCGCACGGCGTCGTACCTCTGGCTCGTGGTCGATGACCTGCCCGCCGGCGAGACGGCCGACTACACCTTCCTGCTCTCCGATACGTACCTGATGCCGGGCACGGCGTTCAATAGCTACACGCAGCCGGCCTTCGACACGCAGTGGGCGGTGGCGACCACGACCAGCGGCGGATCGGCCACGGTCCATCAGTTCACCGGCGTGGCCTGGGAGACGAACCAGTGGCGCGGTGGCTCCATGATCGTGCAAACCGGCCCCTCGGCCGGCACCAATGTCACCATCATCAGCAACACCGCCAACACGATCACGACCGCCGCGACCACGGCGCTGGCCTCCGGGGTGAGCACGCTGCTGACCCTGAGCAGCAACGGGAAATGGGTCTACCCGGTGCGGCAGACCGAGCGCAATGACAGCCGGCGCGGGCTCTGGTGGATCAACCAGGGCCAGAAGAAACCGGGCGATGCGCGGTACGACGTGCCGGGCGCGTTCCGGCCGTGGCTCTATTACGACAACGACGATGTCAAGAATCAGTCCGACTGGTTCGGGGTCAACGTCGGCACACTCGATTGGTTCGCCTCGCTCGACGCCGATCGCTCCTATCCGGGCGGCTCGTCGCTCAAGGACAATGGCGCCGATGGCGTGATCCTGCAGCTGCCGTTCCCGATCACCAATCTCCGCTTCACCTACCAGCTCAAGAATCCGAACGGCATGAGTACCTTCGTCGTCGGCACGCGAGAAGCGGGCAACGCGCTCGGCTTCATCCACGAGTTCACGGATACCAGCCAGCTCGACACCCTGACCAACATGAGCGAGCAGAACCTAACCCTGACCGCCGATACCACGCAGCTCTACCTCGGGCTGATCCCGACCACGCGCTCGAACGTGCTGGAGGAGGAGATCGGCGAGCGGTGGGCCGGCGATGACGGGACGGCTACGAGTGGCAGCACGACGCAGCTCAACGACAACACCAAGAGCTGGCTGGTCGACCAGTGGATCGGGGCGACGGTGCGCATCCTCTCCGGCACCGGAGCCGGCCAGAGTGCGCCGATTACCGATAGCGGCACGAACAACTTGACGGCGTCATTCGCCACCGCGCCGGACTCGACCAGCCGCTATCGGATCATTCAGAAGCACGGGCTGGTCAGCACCGTCCGCACGAACGACCGGTTCGAGGTGACCTGGGATCCAACCGATCTCGCGATCAGCACCCCGACCGCGCCGGTGAGCGGCTACATCCTCGACCGGACCCTTTACCTCGACCGGGACACGGCGAGCAGCGATCCGCCTTATCAGCGGATCCAGTTTGATCCTGATGACACCAATCGTTACATCGTGCTGACCGCCGGCGAAACGCTCGTGGTCGACGGCGCGCAGATGCGGGCGTGGATCGAGGACAGCGGGGGCAACGAGGTACGGACCGTGCCACCGCGGGCGGTGCGCGTGCATGGCGTGGAAGCGGACGGCACCGAGCGCCTCGCCGAGCGGTGGCTCTGGCTGACGCCCGGGCCGCACGATCTCAAGCTGTCGGCCAAAGCGGACGGCAACGACTATGACCTCGAGCTGTCATACACCCCGGCCGTGTTCGGTTGATCGGGAGGCGGCATGGCAAGCACGATCCTGATCAGCGATCCCGGCGGACGGAACGAACAACGATTGCCGACGAACGGCACGACGAGATCATGGGCCGTCGAGCAGCCCGGCACGCTCTCGGCGGAGTTGCTGACGAGCACGCTGGTGCGCGCCGGCCTGACCGCGCCGAAAGGGATGTGGGTCCGGGTCGAGGCGAACGACGTCGGCACCTGGGCCGGCGAGGTGCAGGAAGCGCAGCCGAACGGCGACGGCACGACCGAGCTGACCGCGACCGACTGGCGGGTGCTGTTCGCGGCGCGGCGGCTCTCGCGGCTACGGCGGCCGCTGTTCGGCTCCCCCGGCACACTGGCCCTGGCGGCGCTGGCCGATGCCGAAAAGCACGGCCCGGTCTGGGTGCGGGATCGCACCGCCGATGAAACCGGGCTGCCGGTGGAGCTGCGGCTGGATGGACAATCGCTCGGGGAGGCGCTTAATGCCCTGCAGAGCGGGTCCGGCGAGGAGTGGCGCATCGATCCTGACACCATGGCGTTCACGTGGGGCCGGACCGGGGTCGATCGAGCGGGCAGCCGGCAACTGGTCGCGCCGCGGCACATCATCGCGTACCGGCTGCCGGATTCGGTGGCGCCGGTCGTCAACGATCTGCTGGTCTTCCCGTTGCGTGACCGGGACGATGTGCGGCGGGCGGTGCAGGTGGAGGCAGCGGACTCGATCGCGGCGGTCGGGCGGCGACAGGCGGATGCGGCGCTGGGCAACCCCGGCTCGGTGATCGCCATGCGGCCGGCCGCACAGGCGCTGGTCGAGCAGCTCGCCCAGCGCGGGCAGACGATCGAGATGCGCCTCGTCAATGTCGACCGCTGTTTCGGCTGGTTCCGGGAGGGGGACACGATCGAGTGCCTGCTGCCCCGGAATAACCAGCAGGTGACGGTGCGGGTGATGGCCCGCTCGATCAGTGAGCCGGAGCTGGTGATGGACGTCTCGGGCATCGTGCTCGATCGGAGGATTGGCTGATGACGCGACGCAATCCGCCGGCGCTGGTCGATCCCGTCGATGTGGTGCGCAGCGCGGCGGACCGGCAGCTCGGGATCGCGTCGCGGCAGTCGCTGGAGCAGCGGATCACGGCACTGGAACGGCTGGTCGCCGGGCTGGCGCGGGGCGAGCGGCTGCCGGCCGTGACGGTCAGCGCGGCGAGCGTGCTGGCTGATTGGGAAACGAACACCCCGCCGGGCCCGCCGACGATCGCGAAATCAGCGGCGGCGGGGAGCACGGCGACGATCTCCATCACCGGCAACGATGAGGAAGGGATTATCGTGCTCGTGCCGGGCGGGACCGGCATCGCTACGGGCGAGCTCGCGGTCATCACGTTCGCGCTGGCGCGGCCAAGCACGAATTACGCCGTTGATCTGCAGGAGTTCTCCGCGGCCGCGCGGACAGCGGGAAGTACGGTGGGGCCGACGACCCGCTCGGTCGCAAGCTGGCGCCTGACCACCGGGACGGCGCTCTCCAGCGGCTCCACCTATCAATGGTTCTACCGTATTGGCAAGGCGTACGCGTAATGGGACGGCGAGACGATCTGCGGACACGGCTGGCGAACCTTGGCGGACCGAAGGACCGGGCGCTCGCAATCGGGCGGTGGGTGGCGATTAACCGGGACGAGCTGATCGATGGCGCAACGCCGGAGCTGGCGGCCATGCTTCTGGCGATCGAGGCCGCCTATTACCGGGTCGCCGATGGCGATGAACCGGTGACGAGCCTGGTGGCGGCGATGCGCGGGTTCCGGGATACAGCCCAGGCGAGCGAGGCAGCGCCGGTCTAAATGAGATGGGGCACGGCCTACGCCTGCGCGAGACGAACCGGCTTCGCGCATCACTCGAACTCATTAGGCCACATTGCAAAGGCACGACTAGCTCCGTATGATGGCTCCTGTTACCCGGTTTCAATTGATTGCGTGGTGGTCTGCGTGACCGCCACATGGCCGTGACCGGGCAGTTCCATTTTCCGACGGCGGGGGCAGGTCAGATGTCACGTCGCATGTTGAACGTCATCATTCTCATGCTCATCCTCTCGACAATGTCACCAGTCATCAGCGCGGCACAGAGTGACCGGCCAAACGGCGTGCCGAAGGACACTGAAGCGGCGACCGTGCACCGCGTCGTTGATGGCGACAAGATCTATGTTCGCCGAGACAACGGCGAACTCGATCAAGTGCTCCTTGCTGGAGTCGATGCGCCCGAACCCGGCGAGTGCTATTTCGAGGAGTCCAAGGAGTACCTGACGGACCTGCTTCCCAAGGGGCAGGAGGTCTACCTCCAGCAGTCCGGCAACGTCGATCGCGACGGCAAGTTCGTCGTGCGCTACGTCTGGCTCCCGGGCAAAGGTGATGAGAAGGGGTTTCTGGTCAATACCAAGATCGTGCGCGATGGCTATGCCGGGTTTGACGACCGGCGTGACACACCCAAGTACTTTGATCGGATCCGTGATGCAGAAGCGAAGGCGCAAGACGGCGACAAGGGGCTTTGGGGTGCGTGCACTGGGTTGCATGGTGAGGAGATCGCTTTCACGCCGACGCCTTTGGCGACCCCACTCTCATTCGATATCGTCGATACGGAAGACGTTTCGTTCGCCGATCGCGAGCGGTGGCGCTACGTGATCGTTGTGCCTGGCGCAGAAGAGGCATCAGACGATGCGATCGTTTCAACCCTTCGCGCTGCCCTCGTCCAAGCGTTTCTGGATCATCCGCAGGCCTCTGCCGTGGTTGTGTTCGCCTACCTCCCCGGAACTGACACGCAGGGTGCGTTTTCCCTCGGAAGAGCCGTGGCAGCCAAACATGGAGTGGGATGGGATGGTGAGGGCGACTTGCTAGGCGACCCAGACAATGGCCAGGCAGCGATTAGAATTGTGGACTGGAACGGAATCATTGGTGATAATGAGCGGCTCTATCGTGTTGACGTGTTCTAGAGGACACCGTCCTGAGAGACAGTAAAGCGTGCGCCGGCCGGAATCACTCCCGGACGGCGGTTGTTTACGTAGTGCGGTGGAAGGCCGACCTCGGAAAACCTATATCCCGCGCATTCGAAAGAGTGCCAGGAGGTCAGCCGCGTCGAGTTGTGCGAAGCGTTCGCCGTCGTCCGTGACCAGGTTCCAGTGGTCGGCGTACTGCTCGAACCGCACCCCCGGTGTCGCCCGCCAGGTCCGATCTTCAATCCACTCCGCACGTGAGATGAGGCTCGTATTTGGGGTGGCGCCGGTCTCCAGCGCTCTCGCCCGGTACGCGTCGTTCGAACTCAATTCGATGTAGTCGATGAGTGCGTAGTCGCCATCGGAGTTTTCGAGGGCGAGGTACGGGCCGGCGGTTTTGTACATAATCTGTTTGAGTCTCACGGTTGCCCCTCGTCAGCGTGGTCCATACATGCGCTGTGCCGTTGGTAGCGGCGCCGGCGGTGACATTCCGGGTCAACGCTTTCGTGGGAGTCGCGTTCTCTCCCGTCTACCAGCGTCCCTGCTACACTCGCCCTGCATCGCCGGTCCTAGCCGGTGAGGCGTCTCTCACGGCGGCTAGCGTTCGCGCTGGTCGCCGTGCTCTTTCTCCAGGAACGCACTCGCATCAACTCCCAGCGCCTTTGAGAGGGCGCGTACCGTGGGCGCGTAGGCCGATTGCTTTCCCACTTCTAGCCGGCTTACCGTCGACTGCATGATGCCGGCCTTCTCAGCCAGTTCGCGCTGCGACAAGAGCGCCGCCCGCCTCAGTCTCCGTAACGCCTCGCCATCAATCGCGTACATCGCATCTCCATTCCGTCCTTGAAATCGTATCACAATCGCTTGACACGTCAATATCATTGTGATACGATTATATCAGAGGTTGAGAGACGCCTCACCGGAATCGCCGCCCACGGACCTAGGAATCCACGGGCAACGCAGACAGGAGAACCGCGATGCAGACCACCTTCGATGTTCCCGGGCATATCACGCTCAACGACGTGAAGCGCCCGGTCTCCGGCGAAACCGCAGAGCAGCGGGTGATCCGGCTGGCGATGAAAGCGGTCATTCAGGGGGTGGAGTTGCTCGGCAACCCGCTCTCCGGTCAGTGCCTCGCCACCAGCGCCAGCCGTGACGGCCTCTTCTATTTCGTGAGCACCGAACTCGGCATTTGCCAGTGTGAAGGCTTCCAGCGACACGGCGTCTGCCAGCATCTCGCGCTGGCGATGGTCACGAACACGCAGGCCGTCGCCCCGGACGCTGCCTAGATCAATCAGCGGGCCGGGAAATCCCCCGGCCCGCGCTCCCCCTCGCAGAAAGGATGACCAGCATGGCGACGGTGGAGTTGATCGGACACAGCGGGCGCATCACGGGCCGGGTGGGCGGCTTTGTCACCACGTTCCATGTGCTGATTCTCGGTGATGACGTGGTGGTGTCGAACCCGCTGTTCGACCGGGGCATGCAGCGCTTCCCGGTTCCGAACTGCGGCACGCGCATCAGCGAGCTCGCCGCCCGGCCCGGCTTCCGGATCAGGCTCGCCGCCACGTTCGATGACACGCTGCTCTACCTCTCCGACCGAAACGACGAGGATTTCGGGTACGCCCTGAACTTGACCTCCCCCGACCTTTCGGAGTGGGGATATTGCCGCTAGATCAATCGACCGGGCCGGCACTCGCCGGCCCGCCCTCCCGAAAGGATCGCGACGATGACGACGTTCAAGATCGGCGACCGCGTGATGGTGACGAATGAGCGAGACCCGGAGACCGGGCGCATGCATGCGTACAGCGGTCAGGCGGGTGAGGTGGTGGAGCTTGATCCGAATGGGGACGTGATCGTTCGCTTCGACAACGCGCAGACCGGCTGGCTCTTCCCGGTGCCCGCAGAGCTGCTGATGCCGGACGTGACGGCGACGCAGCCGCGTTGGATGAACCGACTCCCCCCGGCGGAAGTCACCGCGGATGATGACCCGCGCTGCGTCTGCGGTGTTCACCGATCCGAGCACGCGCTGTGCGGGTGCGAGCAGTTCGAGCGCGAGCGCAACCTCGGCAATTACCCGCGCTGCCCTCATTGCAACCAGCCCGTCATCGACGGCGGCATCGAGCATGAGGAGTGCCGCATCAACCACCGCGAAATGTGGGGCCGGAGCGGCCGCCCGTAGTCACCGAGCGGGCCGGCGTGAGTGCCGGCCCGCGACTCACAATACCGGAGGAACGACCATGAACAAGCTCTTCATTATCGGCCCCGTTGACCGGATGATCGGCGGCAGCACCTCGTCGATTGGCGAAGCGCTGGAAACTGAAATCACCGAGCGGCTGGAGCGCGACAAGCCCTGCACCGAGTACGGCTGCGGCCGCTGGCGCATTGATTCAGTCACGATCAACCACACCACCTACGACGTTGACGGCATCACCTACGAAGCCATGACCGCGGCAATCCTCGCCCACGACGACTACAGCGAACGGTAGAAAGGATCGCCACAATGACCGCCACGATCACTCCCGAGCTGACCGTCACCCTCACCCGTGAGCAGGCCCGCGCCCTCACCGAGCATGGCCCCGATGAGGACGGCGGCTGGTGCATCGACTGCCATGTGTACCGCCCGGTCGTTGCCACGGGCATCTGCGGCGAGCCGCGCCTCTGCCCGAGCTGCGCGCTCAAATGGACCGAGCATGAGGCGTTTGGGAGGCCGCAGTTCGCCGCGATCGACGCGACGATCGTCGCCGGGCTCAACCGGCTCGCCGCCCGGCTGGTGTTGCGCCAGGCGCGTGCCGCGTGGCGCGGCCGGCCGGCGCTCGACGATGCCCGGGCGCCGCATGCCGGCTGGTCCGGGTGCGACGCGGATGATGCGCGGGACGCGACCGATCCCGACTTCTAAACGCCTGTTTGCGCTCTTGTGGCGCGCGATCTGCTAGGATAGACGTAACGAATAGGCGTGCGTTGTGCCGCCGGGAGCCTCGGAATCGAGGCTCCCGGCGGCGTTTTTTGTTTGCGCGGCGGATGCGGATCACGAGGCGTGGAGTGGCGGGACTGGTTGCCGGAAGCAGCGATTGGCACCGGACTGACGGCGGCGGTGGGCGCGGGCCTGCGATTGCTCGGTCACGCCCCGTTGCGCTCTACGATTCGCACCATCACGGCGGTCAAGGACGGGTTGTTCAATTTGGGCAGCCTGTGGATGGAAAACCAGGACCTCAAGGCGGCGCTGCGCATGCGCGAGTTGATCGACGACCGCAAGGATGCCCGGATCGCGGAGCTCGAATCCGAACTCGCCCGCCATGGTGGCAGCGCCTGTCTCACTGGTTCTACCGACGAACCCACGGCGATCTCGCCGACCGCGCCCGCGCCGCCGCCACGGATCCGCGCGTCGTCGCGACGGTCGGGCCGGAGGAAGCGAAGCGGATCGCCCAGCGCGCCTACCAGCCGTTGATCGACAGCGGATTCCTCGATCAGGCACTTTTTCCAGACCTCAGCCCCTATCCGCCAAAGCAGCCGGAGCAGGACCGGTGAGCCGGCTGCGCGCCTGGTGGCGCTCGGACGCGGGGAGCAAGTGGGGGCGATTGGGGCTCTTCCTGCTGGTGATCGAACTCTTCTGGCTCGGCTTTCAGCGCGAGCACACGATGACCCGCTCCGACCAGAAATGGATCGTCACCGGCGTCGTGGCCAGTTGCGCGATCGCGCTGTTCGCCTCGGTGCTGACCACGCGCCGGTACAGCCTGCGCGGATTGGGCGTGTTTGGGCTCTTCCTCGGGCTCGGCTTCCTCTGCGCCTGGTTCGCGCTGCGGTTCTGGGGCAAGGCCGCTCCATCGTGGGTGATCGATCAGGCCGCCGCCGCGCTGATCGTCGGGGCGCCGGCCCTGGTGGTCGGGACGGCGCTGGCCGTGGTGCAGCGGCTCCGCGGTGAGCCGGTGAATGGGAGCACGCCATGAGCCCGCAAGACGCCGCGCTCGCCCGCGTGCTGCTGCTCAAGGACCTCGCGGGGCTGCTGGGCGTGCTGTGCATCATCGCGGCGTTCGTCGCCGCAGGAGGGGGCTGAGATGGCCCTGAAAACGACCGATCGCTGGCTGGCTCCATCGCGGGGCACCGTTGATGACGTGATGCGCTTTGCCGGCAACGTCGGGTCGGTTCGCCAGTTGTTCCTTCGTGATTATGCCGAGGAGATGAAACGGCTCTGCGGCACGTACGGATTCGACTACGCGCTGCCGATGAGCCATAGCGCCGTCGAGACTGGCGATCCCGCACGCGGCGGCGGCTGGCTGTCGCCTGCCTGGGAGGACTGGGGCAATCCGATTGGGCTCGGGATCACCGATGGCGGCCTCGACATCATCGTCTACCAAAACGGGACCGATGCTGCCCGCGCCCACTTCGTCCATCTCTGGCTCTACGTCAAGGGCGAGATTCCCAGGGGGCATGAACTGGAGCCGTGGATCGCGCTTGATCCGCGGTACGACGACGCGATCCGGGCGGGCTATGCCGGGATTGCGACCACGCTGGCTGATCTGCAGGAGCGGTGGTGGACCAACGATGACGGCACCGCAGCCGTAGTCAGCCGGGGGAACGCGCTGTTCCCTGGCATCCCCGATCAACGACCAACCGGCAACCAAGGAGAGACACCGGTGAACAGGTATCCAACCGAACCAAACGTCAACCGGCCGACTATCTACCTGCTCACCGAGGACTATGGCCGGTTCGGGATCAGCCGCGACCAGATGCTGACGGTCCGCGGGAACAAGTTCGAGGGCCGGTGGGGCGCGCGGCCGGTGTCGGTGTTCTGCCATGTGCAGGATGGCGTCACGCGGGGCAGTCTCGAGCACTGGTCGATCGTTGACGCGAGCTCGACCGTGATGATCCAGCGGGACGGCTCGATCCTGCAGGTGATCGATGAGGATGACGGCCCCTGGACCAACGGCGACGTCAATGCGCCGCTGCAGGAAGCCGCTTGGCTAATCGCGCTCGGCGGCAACGTCAACAACTGGTCGCTCACCATCGAAGCCGAGGCGGACGCCAGCAACGTCCTGACCGCCGCCGAAGAGGATGCGGTCGTCTGGCAGATCGAGGACTGGGCCCTCCGCTACCCGGAGATCATGCAGCGGCTCATTCAGGCGACCTTCGGGCACTACGCGGTCAACAGCGTCAGCCGCGCCTTCTGCGGCCGCTACGTCGCGAGGATCGATGAGCGCCTGACCACCTGGCTGGCCAACGCCGGCACGACGCCGGAGCCGAAGCCGGCGCCCGAACCCGTCTCGCTCTACCCGGCAGACATGACGCCGCAGCTGGCGAAGCGGTTCTACGAGCTGAAGGGGCCGCTGACGTTCTCCTGGACCTCGAAGGCGATCGGGTTCGATGACACCCGCTCCGAGGTCCAGGCGTGGCTGATCCGGGGCGCGGCGAGCATCCCCGAGGGCGGGGACTGGTCGCAGGGACGGTGGCCCTATCTGGTCGATGTGGTCCGGCGGGGCCGGAGCAACAACGTCCACGTCTACCAGTACAGCGACGGCTCGGTGTACCCGAAGATCGTGCGACGTGACGCCCTCGCTGAGGCCGCGTAATGAGTGCCGACCTTGCCCGTGACGGGCACGGCCACTTCGTGCGTGACGATTCGTCGCTTGCCGGTGCCATTGACCAGCTGGCCGGCGCGGTGCTCGATCTGGCGGTGATCGTGGCGGCCTTGCCGGTCGGTGTGCCGGTCGAGCGCGTCACGGTCGTGCAGCAGCGGTGCGAGGACATTCAGCAGCAGGTCCGGATGATTGATCCGGTGAAAGGAACGACGGGCGATGAGTGACAAGGCAAGGCGAGCGCTGAGGACGTTTGCGCAGGGATTCCTCGGCGTGCTGGTGATCATGGCTGTGCCGGCGCTTCAAAATCTGATTCAAGACGCCGCGGACGGACAAGTTGACATCGATCTCAACTTCTGGCGGGCGGTTGTCGTCGCGGCGATCGCCGGCGGCGTGATCGCGCTGATCAGCTACGGGCAGAACTTGTTCGAAGATAAGACGGGAAAGGACATTCTGCCGAAATAAGGCGCAGGCGCTCATGATTGAAATGGGAGCGACAAGACCGGTGGATCCGTAGCTCCCCCGGTCTTGTCATTTACCTACTTCTGCTTCCGGCGGCGAGCCCAGAAGCAGAAAGCCTTGAGTCCTTTTTCGAATGCGTAGATCCGGCGCCCGTTACGCGTGGTCACGTACGGGCGACAAATCCATTCGCATTCGTCCCGGGCAAGGTCTGCCATGGCGGCATTTCCTTCCCGGCGCCACTTGCCACGGAACTCCGCTTGTCCTACGATGTGCGTGCTTACTGCACAACGGGAGCGCTACGGCGTTTCCGACGAGCGGCCTCGCATGCCACTGCGAGGTCGTTCCGCTTTAACCAGCGCCAGCTATGACCATCTCTCCACGTGCGTGGTTGGTGGTCCGCGAGTGCAACCTGTCCACCGTGCTCGGCGTCTCATTTGACCGCGCCAAAGAGATACATGAGCCGACGAGAGGCCGCCGGGAGCGACACCTGTAAAAGATCCGACACCGCTTCTGCCGAGCGACCGTGTTTGGCCACGATGGCCTTCATCACTTCACGATTCATGAGGACGCACGCAGCGAAGTAATTCGCCTGCCACTCGGGGTCCCGATATGCCGGGAGGTCGGACCGGCGAGCGAACGCCTGGTACATTCCGGTATGGAACGCATCAGGCATCTGATGGGCGTGAAGCTCGATGTGGCCTGCTTCGTGCGCTGCGGTGAAGCGGGCACGGCAGTTACCGTCTCGAAGCGCCTCATACGTCAGAATGTCAAGAACGAGATCGATCATGCCCGGTCGGGTGATCGAGTCGGTGATTGCTTCCAAGGGCGGAGGCAGGGTACCAACGCGGACGACCAAGTTCAGATGCTCGTTGGGCATGTCGAACTCAATGATGTCCGCGATTGGCACCGGCGACGGAGATGCGAGGCTCTCCGGGTTGTATTTCTGAAGGAAACGCAACGCGGCGCGCTCGATTCCTTCCTTCGACATCCCGGAGACGACCGGGACCCGCATACCGTTCACTAGGCCTTGCCCTCCATGATCTTGCTGAGCGCCTCTGCAAGCTGGTTCTGCTGCGCCTCGGAGAGGCTATCCCAGGAACGGGCCAGCATGGCGGCGACGTCCTTCTTCCTCTCAGGCTGTCCTTCGATTGGCAGCTCGATCACCTTCTTGTTGCGCAGGGCGAGCATCGCGAATTCGTCGGGATCGAGATCGAGAGCTTTCGCCCACTCACGCGCTTTCTCCGCCGAGGGCGGGACCCGACGGCCGTTCTCCATGTCGCTCACGTAGATCACAGAGAGATCGAGCTGCTCGGCCAAATCTCGAAGCGTGAGACGCTTGGCAATCCGAGCCCGCCGAGCGGTCTCTGCAAACCCGAGCATGTGCGTGTCCTTCCTCCTGGCTCGATGGCCGGCGACGTCATTACGCATCGCTGCGTACAAGCGTATCCTAGCGAACGTTCACCCTCGCGTCAAGGGGGCACTTAGTCGCGTGCTGACCATTTGACGGTAGATCATGCGTTCTGATACGATCGCGTCACGGGCGAGCAGCCAAGCGCTCAAAGCGCCACCGGAAACCAGATCGTCACCGATCGGACCGGCTCGCCCGAATTCTTCGCTCCTCATATGAGGCCGCGGCGCACCGACGGCCACGACGCAAGCGCCGCCGGCTGGTCCCCGTTACCGGACTCGCCCTGACCCGCCACCGGCGTTGAAAGCCGGTGGCGGGTCGTTTTATCGGAGGAGCGATGCCCCGCCTCATCCCTCCACCCGGCGACCCAATCACCATCGAGCAAGCTGAGATCATTCTCGGTCACTACGCCGATGACGCCGGAGAGCTCGCGGCCGGGGTGGCGGCCAGGCTACGGGACCGGGGGCACGTCGTTCACTTCTGGAAAGTCTTGACGGCTGACCAACTTGTGCGCTCATGGAATGCGCCGTCGACGGTGGCGATGATGGCGCTCGTTCACTACGCGCCGTCTCAAGCCGTGCCGTTCGATGCCGTGCAAATCCGGCTCGATCGCTACACCGGCGAGCTCTTCGTCTGGGACGACCGGGGCGTCCTGGCACCGGGCGGTCAATCGTTCTGACGCTCTGCCTTACGGCGGTGATACCGCGCGAGACTCGCTGCATTGAAACAGATCCGGCACCGAAACCGGCCGCCACCACTCGGACTCGCATTCTCCCCGGCGATCACATGCCCCTTGCGACAGTGTCGCAGCGTGTCGGGCGGGTCGGTGATCGACGGCGGTGCCGGTGGCCCGTCAGGATGTGCCGCCTTCTTGCGTTCGTAGTACGCACGATGGGTGGCCTGTAAGCAGGTGCGGCACTGGCGGCCGTGCGCATTGATGACCGTGTTCTCCGGAGTCCACGGATGCCCGCGCTTGCACGTGGCGCGCTTGGCACGGGACCCGCCGTGTTTCGGCAAGCCGCGGCGGCGCAGCGCCTCGGCCGGCGTAATCACGTCCAT
>Ga0180216_1000637_pt1 | contig 35070 bp, 28 predicted proteins | sample eDN3rd37CBELigMG_FD_128879 | JGI IMG/M metagenome (GOLD analysis project Ga0180216, IMG submission 128879) | Enriched Miracle-Growth compost microbial communities from Emeryville, California, USA - eDNA 3rd pass 37_C BE-Lig MG (version 2)... ... | reverse complement strand
TCTATCACCTCTATTAGAATTTATAGAATCTATTTTACCACGTTTTACCTTTTAATCCCACAAGGGGATTTCGGCAAATTAGTCCTGTCTTCTTCTTCGATAGCAAAATGCCCCTCATTTCAACTTGAAAAGTCCATCGTCATTCTTTAATATAAATCTAAATCCAAAAACCCAAAGGTGAACCCAATGGACAGAATTACTTTAAGCCCCGAAGTTGAACACGTAAAAAGGTTGATCGAGTCGGATCAAAGATTAGGTCAATTAATTACCTTTCTTGGATCCGTCCATATCCCCTTGCGCGAAGATCCATTTTTGTCTCTCACAAGATCGATTATTGGGCAACAAATTTCTGTGAAAGCCGCCCAAACTATTTTCAACCGAGTCTTGCTCCTCGTCGATGAACTAACACCGCAATCACTCTATGATCTTTCGGAGGAGGAATTGAGACAGGCCGGGGTTTCAAAATCTAAAATATCCTATATGAAAAGTCTGGCTGAGAATGTCCTTTCCAATAACATCAACTTCTCTGCCTTCCCCCAGCTTAATAATGAAGAGATTATTAAATTGTTAACCAAAACAAAAGGAATTGGCAATTGGACGGCGGAAATGTTTTTAATATTTAGCTTAGGACGGTTGGATGTTCTTTCTATTGCTGATGTGGGTTTGCAACGTGCGGTGAAATGGTTGTATAACCTAGACCAAAGCTTGGATGGCCGAAAATGTATGAGGGAAATGTCTGTGAATTGGTGTCCATACTACTCGGCTGCTTCTCATTACCTTTGGGAGGCGATCAATCGTGGTTATGTCGATCGGTTTGACACATTGGAGCAGGCACGAATGGAGGCAAAGTAACCCTAACGGAAATATTTTCCGCTATCCACAAAATTGGGCATTGTAAAAGGGGAATAGCGTAAGGTTTTTCCGTTATCTAGTTAACCCACCCAATTGCAAACGATTACAAGCCTTAATAACGGGAAAAATTTCCGTTATCCGGTCGTACTCCAATAGAAAATCTGAGATAACGGAATATTTTTCCTCTATTTCCCTTCCATTACAGTCAAAACAAGACCCAAGTCACAATATCATGTGGTTCGGGTCCAAAACTACACTATTTAAGATTAAAGGTTTCCCTAAACTATATTATTCTATCACTTTTCTTGTCTTCGCTCATCTCACCAATTTCCATGTAAACCTGCCGATGGTGAATGCGATGAATATCCAGTATCTCCTCTTCCACAACTTCTTTTGCTAATCCAACAAGATGTTCGTGATGGGTAAAATAAATCACTTGAACTTTCGTCGAAATTTCCGCTAAGATACGAAGGGTTTCTTTGCTCCTTTTGTCGTCAAAGTGAACCAGAATATCATCCAAAATCAAAGGCATTGGTTCGTTTTCCGTAGCATATTTTTCTACATTGGCGATACGCAAAGCCAAATACAGTTGATCCTGCGTGCCATCACTCATTCCTTCCACCCCAACCTCATCACCGTTTTCACGAATTCCAACGATAACAGGGGTATCCTTGCTGTCAAACCCAATACTTAAACCAATAAAAGAACCGAGAGTTAAACGGTTGAATAGGTAACTGGCCCGTTGAAGAATGGGATGCTGATTTTTGTCGCGAAAATCATCTATTGCTTTCCTTAAAATAAATGCAGCTAACTGGTAACGAATAAACCGCTCCGATTCATGGCGGAGGCTTGCAATAACCGTTTCTCCTTCTTCGGCGGCCATTAATGCTTCCTGGGATTCCCCATCGAGCTTTTCAAATTCATGTTTAATGACACCAAATTCTTGATTTAAGTGTGATTTTTCTTCGTTTTTAATCCTAAGAATATCTTCCTTCTCCTTGACAAATTGTGGAAGGAGATCTCGATCGACCTGTTCTGTCTCTTTGATCAGCTCATGGATCGTTAATCCAGCACCATTTTCCAGTAATTGCTGTTCTAGCAACACTAATTGTTGTTCAATTTGACAATAAGCTTTTGAGCGCTCTTCAGCCTCCTGCAGCTGTTCTTCCTGCTCACAGCCGGCCTGAGCTAACAGTAGCCGCATCTTGTTTTCTAATGCAAACAGATTTTCCTCAAGCTGTTCAAGTTCTTGTTTCATCTTCACTATTTGCTCAAACCATTGCTGTTTTCTTTCTGCGTCCCGCTTAGCTTTCTGCAATGCAGCATATAGCTCAGTTATTAGATGCTCTATAGAAAAAAGATCTTGGCTGTTCCATTCGATCTTCGCCAAAAGCTCTCTCACGTGATTCTCAAATCGTTGGATAGACATCCGTTTTTGTTCCAATGCCCACTGGTTTTTCTTCTGCTGATCTACTCGAGTAAATAATTCATCATGAATTCGGATGTATTGATCCGCCATCTCAACGGTCAAGGTTTCTGGCATACTTGTCTTGCTGATAGCCTCAGCCCAGTTCTTTCTCCATCCTTCAATCTTTTCCTGCGCCTGATTATGCTCTTCCTTTGCTCTTCTCAGTTTTTGGGACGCTTCTTCAATGCTGCGATTTAAATGCTCTATATCACTTCGGCGCTTTTCATTTTCCACGAGGATCCTTTCAGCTTGCCCAAGAAGGGTAGATAGAGATCCTTCTCGAACCGATAGATTTGGTTCAAGTCTGGACAATAGGGATCCTAATAAGGCACAATTCTGCTCTAGTTTACACTGGTTTTCCTCAAAGGAATGAGTGAGTTCCCGTCGCTGCTTAATTAACAGCAAGCGCTCCGCGTGCTTATAGCACCACCCTTTCATTTCTTTTGGGCTTAAAGGTTGAATTCCAATTTTCCCCCATAAATTGTGCCACTGCTCGGTCCAACACGCAAGGTCCCTTTCCATGGTTTCCAACGCCTCGTACAGACTGTTTAAGGATTTCTCCTTTTCCTGCAACATCACAATCAGGTGTTCATACCGTGCAACTCTTTCCGCCTCAATGCGTAGAAGATCTGAAACTTCATCCGCCTTTTCTACGGCATGCTGATAAGCAACTTCTAAATTATCTGGAGAATAGGCTCGTTCCCCTTCCAAATCCGGCAGCTTGTCCAACCATGCTCGACGAATAAGCGTCCATCCCTGTTCCCGTTCTTCACGGGCTTGCATCAGATCCTGCTCGGTTGGGACCTGCCCTTGCTTGGACATATCTTCTAATTCATCTTGTATTTCTTTCAGGAAGCTCTCTAGCTCCTTTATCTTTTGACTCAACGCATTCTTTTCAGATAAAAGCTTTTGTTGTTGATCATGGAATCCATCTAGGGTCTCTGATAAGGGTACAGCGATCCTTTCCGTTTCTTCCACTGTGCCAGACCAAAGTGGGTCCTTCTCAATTTCCAGCTGTATTTCTCTTGTAAGGGAATGCATGGCCTTCTGCTCCCTTTCCAATTGAGCCTCCAGATCTCCTAATTTCCTAATATCCGCCACTGCCTGTTGAAGTGGTTGAATATTTACTGCCTCACCGATGCCCTCACGTTTTTGTTTTAACTCTTCAAGTTCTTCCAATCGTTCACGAAGCTGCTTTTCTGTATTACTCAATTGTTGTTCAAGAACATAATATTGAGAAGCAAGCTGGCGCATTCTCTCTTTATCAAATAGCTGAATCCGTAATCGCTCCAATTGTTCCCATGGACCATGGTATTGAAGCTGTGTAAGGTTGTTCCTTGCTTCCTCTTCAAGCAGGCGGTTTTCTGCTTCTAGTTGCGGAACACTGGCCAAATCGGTTCGGTAACTTGATAATTCCTGCTGCAACTCCTCGATCAGTTCTGCATGGAGGATAAATTCCTGCGGAATATCAAGCTCTAAAATCTGTTGCTCTAGTTCCAGGACATCCTTAAGCAAACGCTCTTTATGAGCCCTTTCCAAGGCCAATTTACCTGATAGGTCCAAGCGCTGCGCTGTAAATTCTTTCGGAAGAACAACTACTTGTCCGAGAGCTTTCAATTCCTCAAGAACAGTTTTCCTTTTTGCAATCAACGGTAAAGACCAAAGAATTCTCTCCAGTTTGGCCCGTTCCTTTTCTTCTTCACGGATTTCCTGTTGTAATGACAAAAGTTCTTTTTCCTTCGAAATAAGCTGTTTTTTCAGTTCCAGCCATTTATTTGCACTTAATGAGGCTGCCTTAGTCTTTTCCTTTAGCTTCTTATGTTCGCTAAGCAGTTGGTTGATGATTGGCTTTGAGGCCTTAGGACTGAACAGATTGGTTGCTGCCTTATCAAGTTTTAGGAGAACTTGGTTAAGGTGATGGATCCCGGCAGCCGCTTCAAAAAGACTTTCCCCTAGGTTTCCTCCTCCTTTCAGAAGACTTTCACCACCCATGCGCAACGTTTCATGATTCAATGCAAACATCGAAGTAAACGCCTCTTTGGAAACTCCGCCAAGAAAAGATTGCAGAAACGAATCCTCCATCGGCTGCTTGTCCAAAAACATTAACGTATTTTTATTCCCTTTTCTTCGATAAAAGGAACAACGTCTTCCATCAGTGCATTGAATCGTTCCGCCGATTCTCAACTTGCTTGGAGTATGGAAAAATGCATCCATTGTATTGGCTGGAATCTCATAAAACAGGTTGGTTAAGCCACGAAGCAAAGTACTCTTCCCGGCTTCGTTGCTTCCATAAAGAAGATGAAACGTCCGATTGGTATCTCCAAAGGAAATTCGATAGTCGGTATAACACCCGAAAGCTTCCAGATGGATTTCCTCAATTCGCATGTGTACCTCCCTATTATTTTAAAATCTGGGAAATAATGAGTTGCTCTATATCTTTTAATTGATTTTTAATATAGCTCGTATCCTTGATCTCTTCATTTTCTTCTGCAAAAAACTCAGGTGGAAGCTTCGCTCTTAGCGGTTTAAGTTCCTCTACCAATTCTTCCAAAAGAGCATCCTGCTCATTTAATGATTCAATATATGTTAAGAGATGTGCCAGTGGCGTGTTTCCCTCAAGTAAATCATCCAAGCTTTCTACTGGTCTGGTCTTAATCTTGATCTTTTCTATCCAAAGATGGCCTAGACTGGAATCAGTTGCAACCGCCCGTATACTGTTTACTGTCTGTTCGATATCCTCGTTTAATTCCTGATGCACCGAGGTTGATCCAGTAAGTATAATGCGCAAGGCTAGCAGCCGTTGGTCAGCAACCTGAATTCGTTCTCTTACTGCTTGGTTTACCTGTTCATAGACTTCAGATAGGTCACTGGCACCAGAGAGATCAACCTCACAGAGATCCCAACGCAAAACATCTAGGGATCGATGTTCGATCCTGAGTTCTTCATCCACTTGGACTAGCGAACAACCTTTATTCCCTGTTTCCTTAATATGCCTTCCTTGTATATTCCCAGGAAAGAGGATCCAGGGATTTTCATAGATTAACTCCCGTTTATGAATATGGCCTAAGGCCCAATAATCATACCCCTTATCGACTAGATCCGTTACAGTACAAGGCGCATACGATTCATGGCCTTCACGGCCGTTCAAACTGGTATGTAATAAGCCGATATTAAAATACCCTTCGTACGGCATTGGATATCGATGAACAAGATTCTCTGTGACTGATTGCATCGCAAAGCTCTGACCATGGATGGCAACCTTCAATGACTCGATCAAATAGGTTTGTGCCGTTTCAAATGAAAATACATGTACATTTTCCGGCAGTGGAACTTGCTTCGTGATTCGACTGGCCGCGTCGTGATTGCCGCGGATCAGATATACTGGGATAGAAGCTTCACGAAGCCTGGACATCTGTTTTGCAAAGAATAATCCGGTATTAAAATCAGGCCAGTTCCCATCATATAAATCCCCTGCAATCAAAAGAAAATCAATATCTTCTTCTAAACACAAGTCAACCAAACGGACAAATGCTTGACGAGAGGCACCGCGAATCGTTTCAACCGGGGCCCCTTCATAGCGCTCCAGTCCCCGAAGCGGACTGTCCAAATGGATATCGGCTGCGTGGATAAATTTCATAACTCCTCCTAGTATGTATTTATAAATAACGAACACTTATTCTTATTATAACATAGTGAAATTGTGCAGGAAACAAAAAAGACCGTGATCTAGATTCTAGACACGGCCAGACTTTCATTTTATTTATTACGAAGCTTTTCTACTTCTTCATACATTTGTTTTACTAGATCTTCGCCTAGTTCCTTGGAGTACTTGTCAATGACAGGCTTAATCGCCTCTTGGATCCTTGCCTTTTCTTCGGCGGCTACTTCATTTACCTTCATTCCAGCTGCCTTTAAGTTTTCCAAGGATTTGATACTTTGTTCACGATTTAGCTGACGTTCAACTTTTCCTGCTTCCTTTGCAGCCTCTTGAAGGATTTGTTTTTCCTCATCAGAAAGCTTATCCCAAAATGGCTTTCCAGCCAAGAAAATGAATGGGGTGTATACATGGTTTGTTACGCTTAGATAAGTCTGTACTTCGTTAAATTTATTGGATTCAATGGTTGGAAACGGGTTTTCCTGTCCATCAATCGCTTTGCTTTCCATCGCTGTAAATAATTCAGAGAACGCCATTGGTGTTGGGTTGGCACCTAATGCCTTAAATACATCCAAATGGACCTGGTTTTGCATGGTCCGAATCTTCAGCCCTGCAAAATCTTCAAGCTTTTCTACCGGATGTTTACTATTTGTCAAGTTGCGGAATCCATTTTCCCAATAGGCCAGTCCAATCCATCCTTGTTCAGGTAGTTTATCAAGGACTGCTTGTCCAACTGGTCCATCTAATACAGCATCTGCCTCTTCTCCCGTATTAAAAACAAACGGAAAATCAAAAATACCAAATTCTTTTACTGTAGGAGCTAATGGCGAGGTGGAAATTACCGTTAGTTCCTGTAAGCCACCTTTAAGTGCTTCTGCCATCTTTTGGTCATCGCCAAGGGTATTACTATAAAACAGGTCTACTTTTATTTTTCCAGCTGTTTTTTCTTCGACAATTTCTTTAAACTTTCTAGCCCCAAATGCTTCAGGGTGATCTTCATTTAGTCCAATTCCCAATTTAATTTTCCGCTCTTGGATCCCATTTGATGCAACCGTATCTTTGTTGCCTTCTGGTTGTGCCGCGGTTTCGTTCCCTTGTCCGCCTCCACAGCCAACTGCAGTGACGAGTAAGCTCGAAATAAACAAGAGTGAGGTAAGTTTTCTACCCGTTTTACCCATTTTTTCTCTTCCCCCTAATTCCCTATTTTTTCCGCTTAGTAAAGTTTTAGTTTACTAAAATGTTAAAGTAAACAAAACTTTATTAACGGCATGAAAAGCTTCCTCTAAAGATGAATACCTTTTCTTCGAATAGGCTTCAATAGAAGCTTTTCTTAAGAATTCCCTATGTCTCTAAGGTTAGTATACTTGTCGACAAGTATCAGTATAATTGAAATTATATAATATGTAAATATTTTTATACACCTAATAGTAAGTGATTTCTTGACTGGTTCTATTTTCAGAATTATGATGAAGGAAAAACATGGTGCGGAGGGATCGCCTTGGATATCTGGATGGCATTGTCACCTATTTTAGTCATCTTTATTCTTCTATTTATTATTAAACAGTCCTCGGTACGAGCAAGTATATGGGGGCTTTTATTTGTTATTCTAGTAACCCTTTTTGTTCCATTTTTTCATCTAGACTTTGCCCAGATTGGATCATCTGTCATTAAAGGAATCCTCATTTCTATAATTGTTGCCTACGTTCTTCTTTTTGGAATTCTCCTTTTCCATTTGATGAACGAAATGGGCTCGATTAAGGCGATTGCCTCCTTTATCTCCCAAATTACCCCTGATCCAATTCGTCAGGTTATCCTATTAGTGGTTGCTTTTTCCCCGTTTGTTGAATCCGTTAGTGGATTTGGCATCGCGATTATTGTAGTGGCTCCCATACTGATTGAGTTAGGATGGTCTCCCAAGAAGGCAACCCTTTTATCTTTACTTGGATTAAGTGCGGTACCTTGGGGAGCATTAGCTACGGGGAGTGTCGTTGGGGCGAGTCTCATTGGAATGCCACTGCAGCACTTAGGTATGGGAACTGCCATGCTAGCAGCTCCTACTTTCTTCTATTTTGCCATACTTGTCGTTTATTTCGCAGGTGGCACAGGTGAAGTTAAAAAGAAGGGATGGGAGTTATTCCTTGTGTGCGGAACGCTTGCTTTGGCCATCTGGTGGTTTAGTGCTGAAGTGAGTATGGAGTTGGCAGGTGTGCTAGGGGCTTTAGCGGCAATGGCCGTACAAATTGTTTGGATTCAATTTACTACTAAAAAAGGTAAGCAAACTAGATTACACTCCCAGTCATCGGCTGCTTCCGGAGAACACCAATCTATTACAAAAGCGATGTTCCCTTATCTATTTTTAATCGTTGTTCTGCTAATCTCTCGGTTAATCCAGCCTGTCGAGGAATTTCTATTAGCGACGTTAGTGATTGATTTGCCGGATTATTCATTTCGACTTCCGTTATTGTATTCACCTGGATTTTCTATCTTCTTAGCCTGTATCTTTACCATTCTATTTTATAAGATCCCGCAAAAGGTGATTACCAAAGCAAGCGTACTTACGATGAAACAATGGATTCCGGTTACCCTTTCTACTTCCGGATTTGTAGCCATTTCTGAAGTTATGTCCAATGCCGGAATGATCAGTTTGCTGGCCAACACTTCTGCTGCAACGTTCGGGTCGGCTTTCCTTGTGTTGTCCCCCTTTATAGGTGGGATCGGAGGTTTTTTGACTGGGAGTAATACGGGTTCAAATGCAATGTTTATTAAGCTTCAGGCCCAAACTGCGGGACAATTAGGTCTCTCACCAGACTTATTTGCTTATGCTCAAAACGCGAGTGCTTCCCATATGACGATGGCCTCCCCTTCACGCGTTCTGTTAGGGGTGTCTGTTACAGGTGTGAAGGAAGAAGAAAGCCATATTCTTAAGGTGATTGCATTGATTGCCTGTGGATCTCTCCTTGTGATTTTAGGAGGCATGCTTTTTCTATATTTCTAAAAAAGTACACCTTAAAACCCATTCACCAAATATTTTGGTCTTTTCCCCTGCAGTCCATCGATTAGGTTTTCAGCGGCCAGCTCTGCCATTCGCATTCTTGTTTGAATGCTGGCACTGCCAATGTGGGGAAGGGCCACTACCTGAGAAAGCGAAAGTAGAGGGTGTTCCAAAGGAACAGGTTCCTGTTCGAAAACATCCAAACCAGCAGCCCAGATCTGTTGACGCACTAATGCATCATACAAGGCATCTTCATTCACCACACCACCGCGCGAAGTATTGATGAGGACTGCTGTTTTCTTCATCCACGTAAACTGTTCCCGATCAATTAAGTTCTTTGTTTCTGGTGAATAGGGGGTTAAGATACATACGAAATCGGATTGGCGCAGCAAGGTTTCAAGATCCCTATAAATTACCCCAAGCTGATTCTCGGCTTCTAAATTTCTATTCCGATTATAATAAATGATATTCATCCCAAACCCTGCTGCCCTTCTTGCGACCGCCTCTCCGATTCGCCCCATCCCAATAATACCGAGTGTTGACCCAAAAACATCCTGACCCGTCAGCTGGAATGGGGACCAGGTCTGCCATTTTCCACTCTTCAGATAAGAGGACGACTCCACGATTCTTCTCGCTGTCGCCATTAATAACGCAAAGGTCAGGTCTGCCGTGGTTTCTGTTAGAACACCTGGTGTATTCGTCACCATGATCCCTTTCTTAGAAGCCGCAGTCACGTCTATGTTATTGTAGCCTACGGCCATATTGCTGATGATTTTTAGTCGCTCCGTCCGCTGCAGAAGTTTCTCATCTATTGTTTCTGTTAACAGACATAAAACCCCGTCAGCCTGCTCCAATTCTTTTTCCAATCGATCTTGTGGAACGGGAAGCTCTTCTTCCTCCCACATGGTAACATCCGCAACCTGTTGAATTCTTTCTATAATTGGATTCGGAAGCTGCCTTGTGACAAATACTTTGTACATCCTAAACATCCCTTCTACGTTGTCATGATCCTAGTATATGCCTAGAGCCTGACAACAACTACAAAGGATGTCTTGTAACAGGTGTTAACCCTTCAAATTCTGTAAATGATTCAAACAGCGTTTCGCGGTTGTAATGGGCCCCGTTAGGATGGGTATAGAGGATTGAATTTGCTTGGCAACATGGGCCATACTGTATTGCGAAAGAACAATCGCCTCGACCTTGCTATCCATTTCACGAATCATCTCGCGAATCAATGCGTCATGTTCTTCTTTCCTTCCTTCAAAAAGCAGACGAACAGCATCCGAATTCACAACCGATTCGATCTGGATATGCGGATTTCGCTCTAATACATAATTCTTCAAAGCAATCGGTGTTTCTTTCACTGTTGATATCAGTCCGATTTTTTGATAGGTTAAGGCCTCATCTAACATTGCCTCATCTGAACGAAACAGTTTCTCATCATGCAGCGGCTGCAAAATTTTCGTAACATCATTAAAGGCCGAACAGGTCAATTGAATAGCATCCACTTTTGACTCTGTTGCCATTTGCAATAGCTTGGTGAAGCGTTGAATAATTGGTGCGGTTAATTTCCCTTGCTCTTGAATCATGGGTAGTAATCCAGTATCCATAAAATGCAGCAGCGAAACATCAGGAGCAACCTCACGAAAAGCTTCTTCGATTGGCGTGACCGAGGCAGTCATTGCATGAATTAAAGCTAATTTCATCTTTATCACCCTTTTAATATGATTAATATATCAGCTGCTTGACCTTTCCCTTCGAAAAAGGTATAGTACAAAAAAATTTACGATGGAGAATAAAAACGATGATCTATCATATAACTTATCTTTCTAATGGGCTGAAGGTAAAAGGCTACTTAGGAATACCCAATCACTTTAGCCTTTCCGTAGAAGAATTAGAAGAGATACTGCAATTGCAACTTCCTATTACACCAATTACACAATCTATTATACAGGAACAAGAGCAAATTCGTTGGGGGAAATTTCCAACAATTTTGTACTGCCGAGGGGGCATGGGAAAGTTTGGGCGGGTTAAAACTCATTGGATAGAGACCTTCTGTTCCATGGGATACGTGGTCTTTGCACCCTCTTACCGCGGAAATGAGGGAGGAGAGGGGCGGGATGAATTTGGTGGAGCTGATACGGATGATGTTTTAAGTGCCTATCATCTTCTCGAAAATCTACCATTTGTAAAATCAACGAACATATCCATGATGGGTTTTTCTAGAGGGGCTATCAACGCTGTGCAAGCAGCTATCCAGCTTCAGAAGCTTCATAAATTGATTCTTTGGAGTGGGGTTTCGGACCTAACACAAACTTACGAGGAACGTGTGGATCTAAGAAGAATGTTAAAACGGGTGCTTAACGGGACACCAGCGAAGAATCCACAAGCCTATCAAAAAAGATCTCCAATTCGGTTGGCAATTGACGTTTCCTGCCCTGTCCTCGTCATCCATGGGACCAAAGATAAACAGGTAAATTACAGCCATGGGCTTCAAATGTATCAAAAATTGACAGAGCTAGGTAAAGCGGCAGAGATGCATACTTACGAAGGGCTAGGACATTTGTTTCCCTATTCCATCCATGAATTGGCATCAAAACGCATGCTACAATGGATTGAAAAAGGCTGATTTAGCAAAGGTGATTTCCAACCCTTTAATAGATCAGCCCCCATCTCCTATTTCCCAAGGAAAGAATTCAACATCCACACATGCTTTTCTAGGCTCGAATGGATGGCCAGAAACATGTCCCCGGTTGTTTCGTCGTTCGAGGATTCGGCCAGCTCCATTCCTGTTTTTAATTCCGAAATAATTTGCGTAAAATCATTTACTGTTGTTTGAACCATTTCTGTTGTAGATTCATTTCCAGTTGCCTCTTGAATGGAAGCGAGCTCCATACATCCTTTCATTGTTGCAATTGGTTTCCCCCCCAAAGACAATAACCGTTCAGCCAATTCATCAATATGCTGAGCCGCTTCGTTATAGAATTCCTCAAACTTGGCATGGAGTGTAAAAAATTGTTCCCCAGTTACATACCAATGAAAATTGTGTAGCTTTATGTACATGACACTCCAATTTGCCACTTGTTTATTAAGCATATCCGTTACATTCATCAATAAAACACCCCTTCGATATTTTCAGAGTTAGTGTATCCGGAATGGAAAAGTATTACTCCAGTATTTTAAAATCTCCCTTACGATATGGTAAAATTATACTGGAGACAAAATGATACCCATGAGGAGGATCTTTATGACCCAATTCGCCGAACAATTAAATCGCTATGCTGAATTGGCAGTCCGTGTAGGAGTGAACATCCAACCAGGTCAAACCTTGGTTGTTACTGCACCCTTAGCTTCTGTTGATTTCGTTCGATTGGTGGCCAGAAAAGCCTATGAAGCAGGAGCTAAAAATGTACATTTTGAATGGACCGATGATGAATTAACTAGAATCAAATACGACATGGCTCCAGATGAGGCTTTTAAAGAGTATCCGATGTGGAGAGCCAAAGGTTTTGAAGAAATGGCTAAAAATGGCGCAGCGTTTCTCTCTATTATTGCTTCCAATCCCGACCTTTTGAAAGGGGTCGATCCAGAGCGAATTTCCAACGCGAATAAAACTTCCGGACAAGCAATGCAAGGCTTCCGAAGCTACGCGATGGCAGATAAAGTAAGCTGGTCGGTGATCGCCGTCCCTTCACCAGCCTGGGCTACCAAGGTGTTCCCTGATTTGGAAGAGACGAAGGCAGTGGAAGCACTTTGGGAAGCAATTTTCAAAGCAACTAGAACAGATCTGAATGATCCGGTTGGAGCCTGGAAGGAACATACCTCGACTCTGGATGAGAAAGCTAAGTTTTTAAACGATAAAAGATATCGGTATTTACATTATGAAGCCCCTGGAACAAAACTGTCCATTGAGCTTCCTGCGAAACATTTGTGGGTGAGCGGCGGCAGTGTTAATGAAAGCGGAACCACTTTTGTAGCGAATATGCCGACGGAAGAGGTATTTACTACACCACTACGCAATGGAGTTAATGGGGTCGTAACAAGTACCAAACCTTTAAGCTACGGTGGAAATTTGATCGAGAATTTTTCCCTTACCTTCAAAAACGGAAAAATTGTCGACTATACAGCTGAAAAAGGGTACGAGACCTTAAAACGGCTCATCGAAACTGATGAAGGCTCGCACTACCTGGGAGAGATTGCATTAGTTCCACACCAATCCCCCATCTCGAACACCAATCTAATCTTTTTCAACACGTTGTTCGATGAAAATGCTTCCTGCCACTTGGCAATTGGAAACGCCTACGCTTTTTGTTTAGAAGGCGGGAAAAACATGTCAAAAGAAGAACTTGCAGAAAATGGGTTAAACTCGAGCATTACTCACGTAGATTTCATGGTTGGATCTGCACAATTAAATATTGATGGGGAAACGGCTAATGGGAATAGAGAAGCCCTATTTAGAAAGGGAAATTGGGCAATTTAGAAAATCTCTGATGGAGGGCAGAAATAAAAAACCGGGCACACAGCCCGGTTTACGTTAAGCATTTAATTCCATCTTCCATTTTTGCAGCCAATCCTTGATCACCTGTTTTAATTCTGCATCAACAGGTTTTTGCACCTGGTTTTTATAGTCGTTTAAAATCGTTTGAATTCGCGGTTCAAGATCTGTCTTTCGTAGAACGTAAGTCATATCCTGAAGCAGGTGTGCTTCGCATTTCCCTTGAACGAGATCACAAATTTCCTTGGTTTGTTCGATTTTAACCTGAACGTCTTTTGTTCCTGTAACCGCTAGGACTGGGCACGTAATGTCTGAAAGATAATCCCGTACATCAAACTCTGTATGTTCCCGATACCACTTGGCATTGATGTCCTGTCCTTTGTAGTTGATCACAGGTCCCTTGGAATTTCTAATTTGAAATACCAGCTGCTGGTTTACTTTTCGAAATTTCTTTTCAACCTTTAAAATGCGCAGCATAATTCCCTGTAATCCTTTTGTATTCCGTATATCCTCGATTATTTTTTCTCGCTGCCATTCTATTGTTTTGACAAGAGGCTCTGTTAAAGGGGACAAAAAGATCATCCCTTGTACAGGATGCGTATTATTGATTACCGGGGCGATTATGCATCCTTCGTTATGTCCAAGTAGAATGACCTGATTGGGATCTATTTGTGGTTGTTCTTTCACGAATTCAATAACGGCTTTTGCATCCTCCACCAAATCAAAAAAACCGGCAGTCAGATATTCCCCTTCGCTTTTTCCAACCCCTCGTTTATCAAAGCGAAGTACCGCAAATCCTTCTTCTGCTAATAATTGGCTTATTTCTTTGAATGCATTGATCGGCATGCTCTCTGCATTTTCATCCCGATCAACGTCACCGCTTGCGTGAAGCATGACAACGACCGGATATCGGTTTTGTTCCCCTTGAGGGATAGAAAGTGTTCCCGCTAAAAGATATTCCCCTTTGATTTGGACCTCATGTTCTGTGAAATTCATCTGTTTAATACACCCTCTTTTTTTCATAGAAGTCTATCCTATCAATATTAAAGTAACTTGAGTGAAATCGCAACTCAGCTAGTTAAGACAAAAGACACATGGATTAGGTACCATGTGTCTTTACTGTTAATTTTGAATAACACGCGAATAATACTTTTTATTTTTCAACCGAACCTTGACTGTCATCCTTTTCCCTTTTGGGTCATCATTATTTTGTTCACGATAACAATCTAGACAAAGTTCTTTATACTCTTCTTTTTCAAAGTTGCTCAGTGTGATCCCACACTCTTTGCAATTCTCTCTTACCATTTTATCCATCTCCAGTTCCTACTTTACCTATATTTTTCTTTATATTATATATTATTTATATTATACATTATATTAATTACATTTACAAATCTAGACACTCATTTTATGAGAAAACTTTCACATAGTCCACAATCGATGTGTATTCACTTTCATTTGGTTTTTGAAATCGAAAAACCAGTTAAACCAAACAATATCGTTATTAACGGGCTTAATAAACAGAAGAAGGCAAAAGGCATATAGGTTATAGTTGGTACATTTAACGTGCTTGTAAGGAACACTCCGCAAACGCTCCATGGGACAAGGGGATTTACTACTGTTCCCGCATCTTCTAACACCCTTGATAAATTTTTTGGCTTTATTCCTGCATCCGTGTATTTTTCTTCAAATGATTTCCCTGTCAACAAAATAGATAAATATTGTTCCCCTAATATTAAATTAATTCCTATTGCCGTTGCCGCAGTCGCACTGATCAGAGAAGCCTTACGTGTCAGTTGCCTAGCTCCTTGCATAATGGTATCTATAATTCCTAAATGTTGAAGAAGCCCTCCCATACTTAATGCCAAGATGACAAGGGAGATGGAAAACATCATACTCTCCATCCCTCCCCTTGTGAGAAGACTGTCAAGTTCAGTCATACCCGTTGTTGATTTGTATCCGGAAAACAACAATCCAAAAGCTTTCGTAATATTCCAGTCATCCTGAACGCTAAAAGAAATGATCAATGCTAAAACAATACTCGAAGATAACGTCACTATGGCGGACATCTTTTTCAAAACAAGAAAAACTAAGATAAGAATTGGCAAAAAGGATACCCACGAAACAAGTCCTGTATCATCAATCTCACGCTGAAACGCAGAGAGCTTGGCAATTTGATCCGTTGTAATCGTAGGTGACAAGAACATGTATAATCCAAATGATAAAACAAACGCAGGAACGGTTGTCCACATCATGTTTTTAATATGTTCGAATAAATCAACATTAACGATCCCCGATGCTAAGTTTGTTGTATCCGATAATGGAGACATTTTATCTCCGAAGAATGCTCCCGATACGATGGCTCCCGCCATCCAGGCGGGATTGATCCCTGCCGTTGCGCCGATTCCTAGAAAGGCAACCCCTACAGTCGCTGCGGTCGTCAATGAGCTTCCAATACTCATCCCCACAATTGCTGTCACAGCAAAAACGATGGCGAGGAAAAAATGTTCAGATACTAGTTGTAATCCTAAAAATAAAAAGGTTGGAATAGTCCCACTAGCCATCCAACTGCTTACGAGCATCCCAATAAAAAAGAAAATATAAACCGCTTGCAGCCCAGCTCTTGCCCCTTCAACCATCGCTAATTCAAGGTTTTGAATAGAATGCCGCTTGGCCATTCCATACACCAGTAAAAAAAGGATGCATGCAATGATTGGAATGTGTGGAACTAATTCTAATTTGATGATCATCGTACCCATTCCCAAAAGGATTAAAGCCACAATAAACCAGGCTTCAATGGGCTTTATCTGTACACTTACCTTATTCACGATGAACCCCCTGATATCTTTGCTTCTTCGATGGTACGTTTATCACACCGAAGCATTTCTGTTTAAACGCTTTTTTGCAATAAAGTAATTCATAACTATTAATTTTACCTATAAATGAATGAACCATCAACTTATGGATCAATGGAAAAAGAGGGGATCCTCCCCTCTTTTTTCTTAATTATTACTCCCTTTCAATCGCTTTCAAGATTCCAATTGTAATGATACCCGCTAAAAAGGAATCAAAAATCCGCAATTCCTGACTGCTTAGGAACATTAGACTGTTAAAAACAACGATAAATAGGAAGAGAGTGAATAGATCCCATTCCATTTGCTCTATCAATTTGTGACGCATTTGTCGTGCCCCTTTTTCATCGTCTCTCTTGTATAACTAGACGATATTCACCTTGAAATAGTAACAAGGTCCTAGGAAAATTTTAGGAAACCAGGGGCATTTCCACTAAACTAGTCTTACCGGCAGTCTTTTACGAACACTATTGATAAACCAGATTTGCTCCGCTTTATCTAATTCGGTAGACAGGATCACCCTTTCCCGAATTTCGCCTCTTCTAATTAATTCTTCCCGATAAGTTCCTGGCAAAAGGCCTGATGTAATTGGAGGAGTGTAATTTACACCGTCCATTTGCACAATCACGTTCCCCAATGTAAATTCGGTAATTTCTCCATTTTCATTCCACAGCAGTGTATCAAAAAGCCTCGGATCTTGATTTCTTCGCTCGTTATAAACTGATCGATGCGTTGTTTTATGGTAAAGAAATCGGTTTTCACTTAGTATAGGCTGCTCCGCAAGCCGAACTAGGAATTCCCCGGTATGGTCTTGATGGAAAAGGATACCTTCTACCCTAATTAGTCCGGTTTTATCAACGAGCAAACGAACTCGATATGTTTGCTTAGGATGCTGCTGTTTAAATTTTTCCAATTCGGTTTGTACTGAAATCCGATTAAAGGGGATCGCGAAGTAGACTGCCGATTTTTCGATTCGATCTAGATGATCCGACAGCAGGAAATAGTCTCCATCCTCAAGCAAGATTGTTTCCAGAAGTTCAAAATCTGCGATTGCTACTGTAAGTAGTTTAGTTTTATTAATCACTTCCTCATATTCCCCTTTGACCGTCGAATCCCAAGTAATACCTCCGCCAACACCAAATTCTGCCCGGTTTTTCCTAGAATCAACCAAAACCGTGCGAATCGCGACATTAAATAACGCATTACCATTAGGCTCAATAAAACCAATACTTCCACAATAGACGCCCCTTGGGCTATCTTCCAATTTTTCAATATGCTTCATCGTTTCAATCTTCGGTGCCCCTGTAATCGAACCGCAAGGAAACAAGGCTGTGAAAATATCCTTTAGTTCAATTCCAGGTCGTAAATTCCCTTCAATAGTTGAGGTCATCTGAAAAACGGTGGGGTATTTTTCAATCTCAAATAGACGAGTCACCTCTACAGAACCAGCTGTGCAAATTTTCCCCAAATCATTTCGCAATAAATCTACAATCATTAGGTTTTCTGCACGTTCCTTTTCTGATTCATATAGCCTGACTGCTTGTTCTTCATCCTCAATTACAGATCTCCCCCTTGCAGCCGTCCCTTTCATAGGTTTGGTGATGATCTGATTTCCTATCTTTTGAAAAAACAACTCTGGTGATGCCGATAAAACTCGAAAGGGACCAATCTCCAAAGATGCCCCATACTCTGCCTGTTGATTCCGAGTCATTTTTTCGTATAGTCCCGCCACATCCCCCGTTATTTCCGCATGCATCCGCAGGGTGTAGTTCACCTGATAGGTCTCCCCGCGTGATATGGCTTCATGGATCGACTGGATGCTATGTTGATATCGCTGCTGATCGATAGCCGGCTCCCAGGTAGAAACTTTAAAATCTTCGTGGCTAGCTGCGGTTTGGATAGGCTGTGGTTTTGAATATATACCGAAGAATAACAGAGGCAGTTCGTTTTCCCCCTGTTTTACCACATAGGAAGGATCAAAAGCGGGTGCAGCCTCATAGGCAACATAACCTGCTGCATAGTATCCTTTATTGACCCAGTGTTGAACAGTTTGCAGTGCAGGTATTATTTCATCTATGGACATCGCTGAAACGATTTGGATCGGTTCTTGAAATACAATCGGTTGGTGATGGAAATCAAAGTGCATGGTGTACATTTTAGGTTACTCCTTCATATGAAAATATTACGTTGAAGCCTATTAATCTATTATAAGGAAGAAGAATACGTTACAAAACTAAAATTTGGTTCGAATGACTCTATGAAAAAAATTGAAATCTAGGAAAATGGAGGGTAAGATTTGAATAGACTACAAGAAATGGAGTTGATCCGCAGAATGTTAAAGAGAAAAACAGCAGCCCTTCTTTTGTCCTTATCGCTGTCGGCAACGGCAGGTTTAGCTGCTGCTGAAGCCCCTTCAAAAATCCAGGTGAAATATGACCAGTTAGAAATAATGTTCCCCGATCAAGAACCTATCCTTCGTAACCAGCGCACATTGGTTCCAATTCGCCCGATTGCTGAATCGCTAGGATTTCTCGTAGATTGGGACCCGACGACACAAATGGCCCATTTTTCAAGAAATATAGACCAAGTCTCTGTACAAATTGGACAACCCATTGCTGATCGGAATGGGGAAAAAATTGAACTAGATGTACCTGCAATGGTGATCCAGGAACGAACCATGGTTCCCCTTCGATTTATCGCAGAAGCTCTAAACTATCAAGTAGAGTGGAATGGCCTGGATAAGATCGTGCAAATTTCAGGGCGTTCCAGCGCGTCACCGACCATGCCAACTTCACCGTCGAACGAACTGCCTGAAGAATCCCCCATTAGTGATTCAACTCTTCAATTAGGCAGTGACATTTTACTCAATCATTTCCATGATCTCATCAAAGGGAAAAAGATCGGCTTGGTGACCAATCAAACCGGCGTAAACAGTCAGGGAATTAGTACAATTGAAAGTTTATGGAAGGATCCTGAGATCCAATTAACTGCCCTTTATGGACCCGAACATGGAATAGATGGGAAAGCCCGTGCCGGTGCGTATGTAAAATCTTACGAACATCCGGAATACCACATCCCGGTATATAGCCTATACGGAGAAACCCGCACACCAACCGAGGAAATGCTCAAAGATATCGATGTGTTGCTGTTTGATGTACAGGATGTTGGTGCAAGATGGTACACATACATGTCTACTTTAAATTACTGTATGATTGCCGCCAAGAAATATGATATACCAGTAATTGTCCTCGATCGCCCGAATCCAGTGGGGGGAACGATCGTCGAAGGGCCTGTGGCAGAAGATCCCTACCTTACTTTTGTCGGGGTAGATAATCTGCCAATGTCGCACGGCATGACAGCTGGAGAACTTGCTTTATTCTTCAACCGTAAAATAAACGCAGACGTCACTGTCATCCCGATGGAAGGCTATACGCGATCTATGCTCTTCCAAGATACCGGACTGGAATGGATTCCCACCTCACCTATGCTGCCTACGTTGGAATCAGTCTTTGGCTACATGGCAACAGGTCTTGGAGAAGGAACAGGTGTCTTTCAATCGAATTTCACCTGGATCGGCAGTAAAGCACTTGATGCAACAGATGCAGAGAAGTTTGCCAACCTCTTGAATGGAGCCAATTTGCCAGGGGTAATTTTCCATGCGGAGGTAAGAGGCACTGCCGGCGGGGCATCCCTCGAAATCACCGATCCTTACAAATTTAACCCGGCAAAAACCGGGATTTATGCTTTAGCCTATGCCCGCATGCTAACCAATTTTGATGTACCGAAAAGTGGAAAAACCGTCGTCATGTTCGACAAAATTATGGGAACAAACAAAATGGGAGAATATCTGGAGAAAGGACTCACACCGCAAGAAATCGAAGCGAAATACAAGCCAGGGCTTGAACAATTTAAGAAACTACGAAAGCAATATTTAATCTATGGTGATAAACCCTATAAAGTGAGTAAGCCGATCTCCTCGAATTCGTATAAGTAGATAGGAGGTGTCCTCCATTAACTCGATGAAGGACATTTCCCACGAAAAAAGCTGAAGATTTGTCCTTCATACCTCCGATGAAGGACTTTTCTCTCCAAAAAATCCAAAGATTTGTCCTTCATCACCCCAATGAAGGACTTTTTCCTCTAAAAAATCCAAAGATTTGTCCTTCATCAACTCCTGATCTTCTCCACCTCTACCCGATTAGAAAAAAACACAGCACCTCCACCCATATCGGCCAATCGGCCTGGTGTGAGAGTATTGACCAAGCGTTTTGTACCCGCTTGATCTGACCATAGACCTTGTGTAACGGCTGCACCGGGCAGAACGGTTTCAGACACCCATGCAACGAGTTCACATTCCCCACGATCATTATAAACCCGAACTTTTTCCTTATGGGTGATACCCCTTTTCTCTGCATCCTCGGGATGAAGAAAAAGATACGGCCCTTTTTCCATCGAAACATGTTTTTCTTGCAAAGAAAAGGTCGTATTCAAGAAATTATGATTTGGTGCTGTAACCAAAAGCAACGGATAGGTTTCTGGTTCTTGAATTGGGCTATAAGTCGGTAAAGGAGGATAGCCCATTTTCTCCATTTGTTCAGAATAAAGCTCAATCTTCCCACTTGGAGTGGTTAATCCGTCTGGCAGCAAGGGTCTTGCCTGCCGATCTAATTTCACAAAATAATGTTCTTGAAGCCCTTCTAAAGTCACCCCCCTGAGATAAGGGTTTTCTGGATAATCAAGAATATCAGCGATAATCTTTTCTTCGCATTCCGTGAATACATCATCGACAAATCCCATCGCCTCAGCTAACATACGAAAGACTTGTACATTTGACCTGCTTTCCCCATAGGGTTCAACTACCGGGTGCTGCAAATGAAGATAATGATGCCAATAGGATGTATACAGATCCATGTTTTCATAGGATGAAGTGGCCGGCAAAATAAGATCTGCATATTGGGCAGTTTCTGTCAAAAACAAATCATGAACCACAGTAAACAGATCTTCCCTTGCAAATCCTTTTCGAACCTTGTTTCCATCAGGTGCTACCACCAACGGGTTGCTATTGTAGACATATAATGAATAAATTGGAGGATCTAGCTCTGTCAAGGCTTCTCCAATTACGTTCATGTTTATCAAACGTGTTGGTTTTTCCTGTAAGTCAGGTCTCGTGAGCACTTGATGATTCAAAGCAGAATATCCACCATTCTCTCTTGTTGCCCCGCCTCCACGATATTTCCATTGCCCTGTCAAAGCTGGAAGGCAAGCCAATGTGCGGGCAAACATTCCGCCGTTGTCATGGTGTTGCGGCCCATTCCCAATCCTAATATATGAAGGGGTTGTGTGACCATACAGGCGGGCAAGCTTATAGATATCCTCCACCGGAACTTTGGTAATAGCAGAAACAGTCACTGGGTCATATTGCTTAACATGTTCTGCCAATTCATCTGCTCCTATCGTAAATTCCGAAAGAAACGCTTCATCCACAAGTTCTTCGGCAAACAGGATATGCATCATTCCCAGTGCAAGCGCAGCGTCTGTTCCAGGCAAAATCGGGATAAACCAGTCCGCCCATCGTCCCGTCTGATTTTTGTGAACGTCAATAACGACAATCTGTGCGCCATTTTTCCTTGCTTGCTCTGCATATACAACCTGGTGCATATTGGTACTAACTGCATTACACCCCCAGATAAGCACTAGTTTTGAATGAACTGTATCCTCCGGATCAACCCCAAAGCTTCCACCCATCGTGAAAGAAAAGCCCGTATTCCCTGCTACATTGCAAATTGTCCGCTCCATCCTGCTTGCCCCTAGACGGTGAAAGAATCGTTGTCCTGCTCCAAGCATATTTATCCGCCCCATATTCCCGGCGAACGAATAGGGCAAGATACATTCTGCCCCATGCTCTTCAATTAAAGCTTTCCACTTATTCGTTATCAAACCTATCGCTTCATCCCAATCCATTCTAGTAAATTCCCCAGATCCTTTGGGACCCGATCTTTTCAACGGATGGGTTAAACGAGATGGGTCATAGAGACGAGCAGGCAAATTCCGCACTTTATTACAGATTGCCCCCTTCGTAACTGGATGGTCGGGGTTTCCCTCAACCTTGATTATTTTACCGTCTTTTTTATGGACCAACAGCCCGCAGGTATCAGGACAATCCAGCGAACATACTGATGGAAATATACCGTCTTTTTGGTTCAGATAATTAGACAATTGGGTTTCTCCTCTCCTTAAATAACAACCCGTTTTCTTACATTATACAAAACAAACCTGGGTCTTTGAATGCGAAAAGACGATTGCAAAGCAACCGCCCTAATGAATATCCTTCTTTTTAAATCTTCCACCCTTAATATCATGTATATTTCCAATCGCCAAAAATGCCGAGGCATCAATGTCTTCCACAATCGATTTTAACTTAGCCTGTTCTAAACGCGTGATGACACAAAAAATCACCCTTTTGTCGTCACCGCTATATCCGCCTTCCCCATTCAAATAGGTCACACCTCGACCCAAACGGGCAAGAAGCGCATCACCTATCTCCTGTGAGTAATCACTGATGATCCAGACCGCTTTTGATTCGTCAAAACCCTCGATGGTAATATCGATCATCTTGTAAGCAATATAATAAGCGATAAGCGAATACATGGCTTTATCCCATCCAAATACAAATCCCGCACTCCCTAGAATAAACAGATTAAAAAACATGACTACTTCGCCTACGCTAAACGGTGTCTTTTTATTAAAAAGGATCGCTACAATCTCCGTACCATCTAACGAGCCGCCGTACCGTATGACCATTCCTACCCCTATTCCAAGTATAATTCCGCCAAAAACAGAGGCAAGGAGAAGATCTTCCGTAAGGACAGGGACTGAATGTAATAACGATGTCCCAATTGACATCAAACTGACTCCAAGTAATGTGGAGAGTGCAAAAGTTTTACCAATCTGTTTATAGCCTAACATGAGAAAAGGTAAATTAAGTAATAAGAGAAAGATTCCTAATTTAAGTCCTGTCAGATGCGATAAAATAATGGAAATACCGACGATTCCACCATCTATAATATTATTTGGCACAAGGAAAATTTCCAGCCCAACTGAAACAAAACTGGCGCCGATTAAAATTCCAATGGCCCTTTTTAACAGTTTAGTCTTAGCAAGTTTTCTATGTTGAAGATTCGGTTGTACTCCTTCCATCCATTCACACTCCTTAAAAATTGAATGATCCTTTAATTATAACACAAATAATCATTCCTTCGCTAAGCTCCACCATGATACAATATGTTTAACGTAAATTAAATACTGGAAGGTGTATTCATGCGCTTAGTGCTTCTGTTTTTTGGAATCGTTTTTTTTGCTATCGGTAATCTCCTTTTTGCCGTACCGAATCACATCATGAATGGGGGAATGACCGGATTAAGTCTCATGATCTATTATATATTTCATACCAATATCGGTTTGAATTTATTCTTGTTTAATCTCCCACTATTTATGATTGCCTTTTTTTATTTTCGAGAATTATTTTACAAATCAATTGTCAGTATGATTATTCTTTCTCTCGTTGTTGGAATCTTACAAGATTACATTATTCCTTTGGGAATTCGTAATATGTGGGTAGGAAGTATAGTCGGTGGATTATGGATGGGAATCGCCCTAGGGATCCTTGCAAAATTAAATGCTAGCTTGGGTGGCGGATCACTGGCCGGCAAGATGCTCCACCAACGATATGGCTTTTCACTTAGTGCCTCAATTTTTTTCGTGGATGCCTCGGTTTTCCCCCTTAGCTTCTTTATCATCGGGGCGAAAGAAACTATGTTCTCTTTAATTTTAACGGCCACAAGCGCATTCGGAGTATATCTGGTTGGTAAAATAAGCGATCGGTTCCCGGTTAAAGAAGAAATTGCTCCAACTATAATTGCGAAATAAAAAAAGAGGAACTGTGTAGATCGAAACATTCGATCGCACAATTCCTCTTTTTCTTATCGCATAGGAAAGTATAAGCTTCTTTGAATTGACATCCCTATCGGCATGAAAAGCTTCCTCTAAGGATGGATACCTCTTCTTCGAATGGGCTTCGATAGAAGCTTTTCTTATTGAATTGTAACTTTGGCTCCGTCGGATAAAAGCGTTTGTCCGGCTTCCACGATTTTTTCTCCCTCATTCAAACCAGTCTTAATCTCAATTTTATCACTGGTTTCATTTCCGGTTGTAATTTCCACTTTCTTGGCAATTTCACCTTCGATTTTATAAATAAATTTCTTTCCTTGTTCTTCTATAACCGATTTACGAGGTACGACGAGAGCTTCCTTCTGTCCTTTTTCACCCTCAAGCCTTACATTAATAACCAAATCTGCCTTTAGTTCTTGTTTATCATTTGGAATCGCGATTTCTACCGGATAAGCCTTCACCTGCTGGTCCATGACTGGGCTAATCGAGCGAACCGATGCCTTGATGTTTTTTCCTATAGTAGGAATCTCTACATCGACGGTATCTCCTACCTTGACCTTGGTAATTTCATTTTCTGCAAGGTTCACTTTGGCAATCAACGTACCAATATCAACAACCGTTACAACAGACATCTGTGGTGAGGCCATTTCTCCGATTTGTGCATCAACAGCTGCTACAATTCCAGAGATCGGTGATGTAACTGTTGAATTCCCAAGATTTTCCCGGGCTGTTTGCAATGATACTTTGGCTTGATTTACTGATGCTTGGGAGACTTGGATTGCAGTCTTTTTCTCTGCATTCGTCAAATTAAGTTGTGCATTATCATATGCAACTTGCGCATTTTTCAAAGCAGTTTGGGCTTCTTCCAGCTGTTTGGAAGCAACTGCACCGGCTTGGAATAGTTCAGACATGCGCTGTTCATTGGTCTTTGCATCCTGTAGAGCTTGCTCTGCCTGTGTCAAACCGTTGCGGGCTTGTTCGATGCTCTGTTCAACACTCGTCGTGCTTTGGTTTAATCCCGCTACCGCCGATTGATACGCTGCTTCAGCTTGCTCCAAGGCATTTTTTAAATCGGTTTGATCAAGGGTGTACAAGACCTGCCCTTTGCTCACCTGTTGACCCATCTTCACGGGTAAAGTCATTATTTTACCAGCAACCTTAGGTGCCACCTTTACTTCTACATTAGGGCTAAGCTTACCAGAAATCCCTGCTTCATCCGCTACATTCCCCTTTTGCACAGTGGTAACCTGAACAGGAACCGCCTCTTCCTGTTCAACCTGTGTGCTGGCCGCCGGGTCCGTCTTTGCGCAACCCGAAGCGATAACCAGGGAAAGGGCTAGTGTAATCATCATCCACTTTCTCATCGTTTCTCCTCCACTTCCTATATATTAAGATTCGTCTCGGGCGTTTCCTTCCCTGTTCCTTTGCTTTTTCTTCTGCTTCTACGTTGACGGATCTTTAGACCGAGATCATCAAACCAAGAATAGACCACTGGAACAAGTATCAATGTAATCAAAGTTGAAAAGCTAAGACCGAAGGCCACCACGATCGCCATTGGTGCCTGACCTTCATTCCCTGAACCACCGCCGAATGCTAAAGGAAGAATAGCCAATATAGTAGCTAATGTCGTCATGATAATCGGACGCAAACGGATCGGACCCGCTTTAAGCAATGCTTCGTTTCGTGGAACACCCTCTTTGCGCAAGGTGTTCACATAGTCGATTAATACAATCGCATTATTTACGACGATCCCAATTAATAAAATGTAACCAATTAAGGCCATAACACTTAACGATTGACCTGTTACCAAAAGTCCCACGACGACCCCAATAAAGGTAGGTGGTATCGAGAACATGATGATAAACGGACTAAATAAGGATTCGAATTGCCCTGCCATAACCATATAAACGAGAACAATTGACAGTAACATCGCTAGCCCTAGGCTCATAAAGGATTCAGCCATATCTTCACTCTGACCGCCAAATTCAATATAGTAGCTTTCTGGAAGATTGATCTTGTCTAAACGCTCTTGGATTTCCCGACTAATTGAACCTAAATCACGTCCTTGAATATCGCTTGTGATTTGAACTTCCTTCGTTTGGTTAGCCCGTTTGATTGTTTGTGGAACGTCCTTTTTAATAATATCGGCAACGGATGATAAAGGAACATTTGCTCCACTCGCTGTTGTAATGCGAAGACGTTGGAGATAGCCTATATCCTCTTGATATTCCTTTGGCAGCGTAATTTTTACGTCGATTTCATCTTCCCCAGTCCGATACGTGGTCACTTTTTGCCCTTGGAAAGCTGTGCGTGCCACATTTAATATCTGGGAAGTGTTTAACCCATATAAGCTTGCCTTTTGCGGGTCAACCACCACTTGGAATTCCTTTTGCTGTGCATCCAATGATGTTTCTACATTCACAGTTCCCTGTACTTTCCTCACTTCACCCGCAATTACTTGGCTGATGTCCTGAAGAACATTTAAGTCGTCACCGCGCAGACTGACTTGCACGGCAGCCCCTTCCATCCCTCCACCAGACATCTCTTTGACTACGATTTCGGCATCAGGGATAAAATTCAACTTATCTTGCAATTCAGCAACAACCTGTTCCGTTGAACGAGTTCGTTTTTCTAGATCAACTAAAAAGCCATACATTTCAATTTTATTGCTGGAAGCCGCACCACCAATTGGACCCGATGCACCACCGCCAACAGAGTCATACAGCATATCGAATTCCGGAACTTCCATGACGACCTTTTCCACTTGCTTCGCAACTTTCTCTGTTTCCGCGAATTGAGTTCCAGATGGCATTTCCACACTAACCGTGAAAACCCCTTGATCCATTTTCGGTATAAACTCCATACCCACCATAGGGAAAAGAGCAATCGCCCCAACAAACATGGAAAGTGTCAAAGCCAACACCGATTTACGGTGGCCTAAAGCCCATTCCAAGACCCTACGGTAAACACGTACGACTTTCTCAAATGCAATGTTGAACCAAACGGCTGGATTAATTCCACGATAATTTCCAGACCGATATAAAGCCTCATCCGGCATTTTCTTAAGTAATCTGGCACTCATCATCGGTACCAGCATTAAGGAAACAAGTAAGGCTGCTATATGTGAAAAGATAACCGTTAAGGCTAACGGCCCAAATAATTCAGCTGCCAAGCCTTCTACAAAAATAATCGGCAAGAAAACAACGATCTGCGCCAAGGCTGAAGCCATTACGGCATTGCCCACTTGCTTTGATCCTTCTTTGGCTGCCGCCATCATACTTTTCCCTTGCTGACGGAAACGGAAAATGTTTTCTAGGATAACAACCGCAAAGTCAACCAGTGATCCTAAACCCAACATTAAACCACTAAGCGATATAAGGTTAATGGTTTGCCCTGTAAAATACATCATCGAAAAGGTTGCAATGACCGATACAGGGATAACAATAGAAACCACAAGCGTTGAACGTACACTATTTAGAAACAAGAAGAGAATGAGAACGGCGAATAGTAAACCAAGCACACCATGTTCCGCAACGCCAAAAATAGAATCATTTATGTATTTAGAATTATCCATCGCAACGGTTAATTCCATACCTTTTGGCAAATCTTCTTTTAACTGATCGATTTCCTTTAGAACATTATTAGCGATCTCCACTGTATTTCCTCCGGAAGCCTTGGTGATCGCTAATCCCAAGGTTGGCTCCCCATTAAAGTACCCGGCTTGGGTAATTTCTCCATAACCATCCTCGATTTCCGCAATATCCTTTAAAGGAATACTACCACCCGGAACTGCTATAGGGGTTAATCCAAAGTCCTTTACTTTCTCAAATTCCCCCTGAACCCTAATGTTCAGGTCCGAATTCCCTTCCTTTACAGACCCTGCTGAACCCGATAGGTTTGTAGCCTGAATAGCTCCCCGAACTTGGTCCAAAGTAATTCCATAAGTCTGGAGCTTATTGGGATCCAGATGGACATTGATTTCCCGGTTAAGTCCACCCATAACTGAAAGCGAGGCAACCCCATCAATTCGCTCAATCCGCGATTTAATATTATCATCTGCATATTTCTTCAAGACTGTTAAATCCTGTTCACCCGTTAGAGCTACGATAATGATCGGCTGACTGTTCGGATCAAGTTTCAGAATCCTTGGAGCTTTCGCAGAATCGGGTAGCATTCCACGAATTTGATCCACCTTATCCCGCATGCTCAATGTTGCCTGATCCAGGTCTGTTCCCCAATTAAACTGAACGATAACCTGTGATGCCCCTTCTACCGAGTTGGAGGAAATTTTATCAACCCCTTCAACTGATCCCAAGGCCTCTTCAATTGGTTTGGTTACCAGATTTTCCACCTCAGAGGGGTTTCCTCCATCCACACTGGTAACAACCACTGCTACCGGAAGGTTTAATTCCGGATAGAGATCCACAGCCATCTTAGGGATAGAGATCGAACCAAAGATAACCATAGCAATGATAACCATCCAGACGGTCACTGGCCTCCTAATGGAGAAATGGGAAATATTCATTACTTGTCACTTCCTTCCTGCGTATGTATGTTTTGTTTCATTTCAAAAAGTTTTTGCAATATCTGAAGAGAATCATTTAATTGAATGAGTTCCTCATTAGATAATTGTCTGAATAAATTGGAGAACAACTCACCAAAATATCTTTCTTGAATCACGGGATAGTGATCTAGTTTGGCTCGGTCTTTTGTTAAAGCGACCCAAACAACACGCCGATCTTGCTGATCCCGCTGCCGTTCCACCAAGCCATTCCGCTCTAATCGATCGACAATCCCGGAAACAGTACTGTTCGATAAGTCGATCTCTTTACTAATCTCTCCAATCGTCTTAGGGGTGTTCCGAATAACATCCAGAACAATTGCCTGCGGAACAGTAATCCCACACTTTGACAATTCATGGGTAACGATGGATATAAAGGCTTTGTTATTTTCCATTAATAACCTGGGTATGTTCTCCATGATCTCCATAAATTTCTATACTCCTTTTAAATAAATCCCCTAGAAAATATACTTCCTACAAGGTAACATCATACTTCCCCTAATAGTTCGCGTCAAGAAATATTTGTGTTAAAAAATATTAAGATTCTATAAAGGTTCCTTGTAATGAAGAAATAAATAAAAGGAGTGTGTCAGATAATAAATATTGAATACAAAACTGAAGCTTGGGAGGTCCTTATGAAACTGTGGATCATTCGATTTCTTCTCGTTAGCACCCTTACTTTTAATCCGTTTTCCTGGAATATAACTCCTTTTCCACAGACCTTTGCAGCAACACAGGATACACCAACTGTTGAAAATCAAAAGGAGGGAACCGAAACCTATCGTTATCGTTCCGGTCGTCGCAGCTTTCGACAAACACCAACACCAACGCCAACTCCGGGTTACAGGGCTCCTACACGAACTAATCCAAATTATCAAACCCCACCAAGAAGAACTGGTTTTTTTGGAGGATTAGGATCGTTTTTTGCAGGTGCTTTCCTTGGAAGTATGTTGTTTAGCCCTTTTTTCGGCGGTGGTTTGGGTCACTTCTCTTTCCTTGGCTTAATCATTGATATTCTGGTTCTTTATCTTATTTTTAAATTAGTCAAGAGAATCTTTCGTCGGACATAAAATAGGGCTTACATAGATTTCTAGTGAAAACATCATCTATAATATAGAAAAGAGATTTCACACCTCTGCGAATTAATATGATAGAAGGTTTATTCATGAAAATCAAATTAATCCGGCGTTTTTTTATCATCCGTTTAGCCCTTTCTTTTATTTTTGATTTTTGGAGAATTGGTTTTTTGAAAAAACGCTTACAAGGGGAACATTTGGAGGAGGCCATAAACCGTATTTGCGCCTATGCTGGCATAAGGATGCGCAATACGGCCTTTCGTCTAGAAGGGATTATTGTTAAAGTTGGGCAGTTTTTAAGTATGCGGGAAGATCTTTTACCGAAGGCGTTCACGGAGCAATTAACCGATCTTCAGGATGCCATGCCCCCTGTCCCCTTTTCGAAGATGAAACCATACCTAGAAAAAGAATTAAACCAAAGACTTGAATCAATTTTTGATAGGTTTGAGAAAAACCCCATTGCCGCCGCTTCGCTGGCACAAGTTCATAAAGCTATGCTGAAAGATGGTTCTGTGGTTGCTGTCAAGGTGATCCGGCCAAATATGGAAAAGATCGCAAAGGCAGATTTGGATTCACTTGGGCTAGTGGCAAAAATAACAAAACTGTTTCCTTCTTTGCGAAGAAAGATGAATTTCGTTCAGCTGCATCTTGAATTTTCCCAAAGCATCCTTCGCGAATTGGATTGTCGTCAAGAACTGATTCATTTACAAAGATTTTCAGCCATGTTTGAGGGAGACCAAAGAATAAAAATCCCCTATGCTTATCAGGAATACACAACAAAGCGGATACTTGTAATGGAATTTATCGAGGGAATCCGGGTTACTGATCGAACGAGACTTCATTCGTTAGGGGTTAACACCACAGTCATTGCAGAAATATTACTTAAGGCTTACTTTTTGCAGCTTTTTGTATATGGCTTCATTCACGTAGATCCTCATCCAGGAAATTTGCTCATACTTTCCAATCATCGGATCTGTATGCTGGATTTTGGCATGGTCGACGAATTGAGTATGGACGAGGTCACATTATTCCGTCGGCTATTCCAAAGTATCTTTTTAGGGGATCTGAACGAAATTCTATCCGTGCTCGCAGAATTAGGATTTGTTTCTAATAAAGAAGCCGTTAGGCCAATCATTTGTCAGTTCCTGGATCAATTTTCAGAGACGACCTCCCCTAGAGATACGACGGCTGAATTTGGATCATTACTTCGAAAAAACCATCTCCAACTTCAGGCGAAGTATATGTTTCTCTTGCGTTCTCTGGGATTTATGATGTCTACTTTAAAACGATTGACCCCAAACACCTCGATCTTTGATCTACTCATTCGAGTTGGACCAGAGGTTTTTAGGAGAGATCGGGAAAAATAGTCAAGATTAGCTATTGGAAATTACATAATGAGGAACCAAACTCAAATTGGGTTTGGTTCTTTTTCTTGTATGATGACAGTGAAAACATTGACTTAATTACATGCTATGTATATTATTGCTATAGCATGTAATTTTAAAAAGGAGGGAATTGCTTGATTCTGGATGATTCTTTAGGATTTATTTTAAACAACGCTGGACGGAAAGTAAGTCAACTTCTTTCCCTTCGTTTTCAACCTTTTGAAATTACAACAGAACAATGGACTTTATTGAATCGGTTGATTGAAGAAGACGGGATCAGTCAGAAGGACTTAGCCAAGCGTGTGGAAAAAGATCAGACAAACGTCACAAGAATCTTAAATCAACTAGAACGGAAAGGTTTAGTTGAAAGGGAAACCAATACGCAAGATAAACGGTCCTTTTTAACTTTTGTGACTGAAAAGGGTAAAAAATTAAATGAAACACTAATTCCTATTGAAAACCAAGTTGTGACTTCCGTGTTAGAGGGGCTTCCTGAAAGCCAGATTAAGGAATTAGCGAAAACTCTGATCTACATCACCAAAAAGGCAAATTTCCACATCCAGAACGGAGCGAATAGAATTGAAACAGGAAACTATATGGAATCGTGATTTTATTGGTATTTGGTTAAGCAATTTTTTAACATTCATGACTTTTTATTCACTTGTAGCAACTCTACCCATTTTTGTGATGGATATTTTAAAAGAAGGCAAGGAGCAAATTGGACCAGTTATGACCTCCTTTCTCCTTGCCGCTGTATTAGCCCGTCCACTGGCTGGAAGATGGCTTGATCAGTTTGGTCGGAAGAAAATTTTAATCGCCTCCCTAGCCTTGTTACTAGCCTCAACCGTTGGCTATCTAGCAGTGAGGGGCTTTTTTATTTTGCTCGCACTTCGTTTCCTGCATGGACTTGGTTTTGGGGTTGCAACAACCGCCACCGGATCAGTTGCCGCTGACTTGATCCCGGCCAAACGAAAAGGAGAAGGAATTGGGTATTATGCTCTTTCCATGAATACGGCAATGGTGTTTGGCCCTTTTCTTGGACTTACACTTGTCCAAACCTTTAGCTTTACTGCGTATTTAGTCGTTATTTCAATCTTCTCCATTGTGTCCTTTTTATTCGGGTGCATGGTTAAAACACCTATCATTGCCGAAAGCAACAAAGGGAAAAAATCACTCCATTGGAAAACCTTTATAGAACCTAATGCGGTTCCTATTTCCCTGGTCAGTCTTCTTTTATCCTTCGCTTATAGCGGTCTATTAACGTTTATTCCGGTCTATGCCGCTGAACTTGGTTTAAGTTCTTATGCTGGTCTGTTCTATTTGGTCTATGCCGTTATGATGTTGGTCACAAGACCTTTTACGGGTAGAATGTTTGACCGTTTTGGTGAACACGTCCTCGTTTATCCGTGTATCGTTTTATATGCTGTAGGATTAATTGCCTTAAGTCTGGCAACGACCCCATTCTGGTTTTTATTCTCTGGAGCGATTATTGGTTTAGGCTTCGGTACATTGTTCCCTTGCGTTCAAACGATTGCCATCCTGGCTACACCAGCTGCCCGCAGCGGACTTGCAACTGGGACATTCTTCTTGTTCTACGACATCGGAATTGGTGTTGGGGCTTCCATCCTTGGTGCAATAGCCTCTGCAACCAATTATCAGGAAATGTACCTTATATCTGCGGTGCTTGTTGCTGTTACAGCCCTTGTCTATTACGCGGTTTACCATAGATCCGCTTCGAGGAAAAAGGTGGAGGAATTGCAGTTGGATCTTTAGGGAAAGTTAAGGGCTATTCATTTTAGATGAATAGCCCTTCTTTTTTAAAATTTAAGCAGATCTAATAAAAGCTCTTTTTAAGGTTCTTAAAATAAATTGAAAGTCCTCTTCAGTAATGGAAAGCGGCGGTGAAAGGGCCAAAATATTGCTAAAACCTGCTACAGTATCCCCATTTTTTCCAATGATCAATCCATTCTCCTTACAATCAGAAATTATTCTAGCTAATCGATCCGGGTTTGCTGGCTCCCTAGTATCCTTATCTTCGACCAACTCAATTCCCAATAATAAGCCCATTCCACGAATATCTCCTACATGGGGATGTTCAGCTATTTCTTTCATTTCCTCCCGTAATCGTTCTCCTAAAATACGAGATCGTTCAACGAGGTTTTCTCTTTCGTAAATCTCCAAATTTTTTAACGCTAATGCACATGCAGCAGGGTTCCCACCAAATGTATTTACATGACGTAGATAACCGAATTCCTCAGAATTCTTAAAGACCTCATAAATATCCTTACGGACCGCAGTTGCAGAAAGTGGCAAATAACCGCTTGTAATTCCTTTAGCCATTGTTACAATAGCTGGTTTTACAGGAAAATTCATATGACCAAAAGGTTTCCCAGTACGTCCGAACCCACAAATGACTTCATCCATAATTAGAAGAACACCATATTGATCACAAATCTGTTGCACCTTTTCCATATACACAGGGTGTGGTACAATAACTCCCCCGCCTGTAATAATTGGTTCCATAATTATACCAGCTACAGTTTCTTTTCCTTCCCAAATAATCATTTCTTCAATTGCTTCAGCACAATGGAGGTTAAATTCCTCTATTGTCTGACCAGTTGGACGTCGATAACTATCAGGGGGACGTACATGTAAAAATCCAGGGCCTAATGGCTCATATTTATACTTTCTTGGAGATTGACCTGTTGCAGCCAATGCTCCCATGGTATTCCCATGATACCCCCTATAACGGGCGATAAATTTATAACGGTTATGTTCTTTCTTTTCTTGAAAATATTGCCTTGTAATTTTAAAAGCTACCTCATTTGCCTCTGAACCACTGTTGGAGAAAAAGATCACATAGTCCCCTCGCAACCATTCATTTAATTTTTCCGCTAAAGTAATAGCAGGTAAATGGCTTTGAGTTAAAGGATAATATGGCATTGTTTTTAACTGTTCATATGCCGCTTCCGCTAATTCTTTACGTCCATAACCTACGTTTACACACCAAAGCCCTGACATTCCATCCAAATATCTATTTCCATGAATATCTGTTATCCATGCCCCATTTGATTCCACAATTACCATTGGATCTATATTTTCTCTGTATGGAGTCATATGATGCCACAAATATTTCCGATCCTTAACAAGGATTTCTTCCTTATGGTTATTCCGAATCATCCCAGTCCTCCGTTTATTGTTTATGTGATCCTACGCTATTTAACAGACTGAATTCGATCGTATAGATCTCCCCAAATATCTTCATATTTCTTGGCTACTGTAGCACCAGCAGACATGAATTTCTCTTTCTCTGGTTCAATTATAGTCATACCTTTTTCTTTCAACTCATTTATAACCTTTTCCTCTGCTGCGATTGTCATCTCATTGTTATACTTACCTGCCTCTATAGCAGCATCCATTAGAATTTGTTGTTGCTCCGGTGATAGTTTCTGATAAACAGAATCACTAATTGATATCATAAAGTTTGCAATAATATGGCCCGTTAGCATTAAATAATCTTGAACCTCGTAGAAGGCGGATGAATCTATCGTAGTAACAGGGTTTTCTTCACCGTCTACAACTCCTGTTGAAAGAGCAGTGTATAATTCGTTAAAATCAACGGGGGTTGCAGCAGCCCCCATAGCTGATAATCCGTCTTTTTGTATAGCAACTTCCGGAACTCTTATTTTCATCCCATTCAAATCATCAGGTGTTTTAACTGGTTTATTAGCCGTTAAGTGTCGTGTTCCATAATACCAAAATGGATCTAATACTCGAATTTGTCTCT
>Ga0180216_1000635_pt1 | contig 35145 bp, 32 predicted proteins | sample eDN3rd37CBELigMG_FD_128879 | JGI IMG/M metagenome (GOLD analysis project Ga0180216, IMG submission 128879) | Enriched Miracle-Growth compost microbial communities from Emeryville, California, USA - eDNA 3rd pass 37_C BE-Lig MG (version 2)... ... | reverse complement strand
GGCGCTGGCGCCGCTGCTCGGCCCCAAGGTCTCGGTGACCGTGGACAGCGGCGGCCAGTTCGGCCTCCCGGCGCTGAAAGCCGATATCCGCCTCGTGGCGGTCGATGCGTCGCGCTGGGCGATGATGCTGAACCTGGCCGCCGGCGCCAGCCGGGCGTTTCACGGCGATGAAACGGCGATCGGCGACGCGGCGCTGGACCTGCTGGCGGCGCTCGCGGCGCTGGGGCCGGAGGCCCGGATGCGCGATGTGGCGGCAAAGATCGCCGACAGGATCTGCGCCGGGCTGGCGGCCACCGAGCCGGCGCCGGCGCAACCAGTTGCCGTTCCGGTCGGCGTTTTTCCGACCACACTTGGCCCCGCCATGGGTCTGACGCCGCCGTTCGGAGCGACCGACAGCGGCGCCCTCAGGCAACTCGCGGCGGCGTTTCCGCAGGCGCGGGTCCGCTTCGCGCCCGAGCGCGGCCTGTTGCTGACCGGCCTGGACGAAGCCGCGCAAGCGCATTTGCCGGGAGTCGCCGACGATCTCGGCTTCATCCGCCAGACCGACGATATGCGACTACGCATTTCGGTCTGCGCCGGCGCGCCGCTGTGCGCCTCCGCCGCCATCGCCACCCGCCCGCTGGCGGCGGAACTGGCGCGCGACCATGGGGCGACGCTGGCGGCCGCCGTCGGCCCTGACCAGCAACTGCACGTATCCGGCTGCGGCAAGCGTTGCGGCGCGCCGTCGCGCAACGTCACGCGGCTGGACATGCCGGCGGGCGCCGCCGTGGCGGCGGCGATATCCGCCGGCCACCCGGATACGGCGCGGAAGCCTGGTCTGGCGCCAGGCCGCCTTTCTCACTTGTCCAGGACGCTTCGCACCCTGGTCGCCCGCCATACCCGTGGCGATGCGTCTGATCCGACGCCCGATGTTCTGAAAAAACGGCCATGACCACCCAGACCTATATCAAGGATGGCGCCGCCATCTATGAACAGTCGTTCGCCATCATCCGGCGCGAAGCGGACCTGGCGCGTTTCAGCAATGGCGAGGCCGATGTCGCGGTGCGGATGATCCACGCCTGCGGCGTGGTCGAGGCGGCGCGGCATTTCATCTTTGCCCCCGGCTTCGAGACGGCGGCGCGAGCGGCGCTGCAAAATGGCGCGCCCATCCTGTGCGACGCGGAAATGGTGGCGCACGGGATCACCCGCGCCCGCCTGCCGGCCCGGAACGATGTGATCTGCACCCTGCGCGATCCGCGCACGCCGGAGCTGGCGCAGAAGCTGGGCAACACCCGCTCGGCGGCGGCGCTGGAGCTGTGGCGCGACCGGCTGGAGGGCGCGGTGGTCGCCATCGGCAATGCGCCGACGGCGCTGTTCCACCTGCTGGACCTGATCGACGCCGGCGCGCCGCGCCCGGCGGCGATCATCGGCATGCCGGTGGGTTTCGTCGGCGCGGTGGAATCGAAGGCGGCGCTGGCGCAGCGCGCTGATCTGGCGTTCGCGACCGTGGCCGGCCGCATGGGCGGCAGCGCCATGACCGCCGCCGCTGTCAATGCTTTGGCGAGGGCTGGCATATGAGCGCGAACAGCATGAACGGAACCGTAGCCGGGCGCCTCACCGGCGTTGGCACCGGCCCCGGCGACCCGGAGCTGATGACCCTGAAGGCGGTGCGCGCCCTCGCCGCCGCCGACGTGGTGGCGCACTTCGCCAAGCGCGGTTCCCCCAGCAACGCCCGCGCCATCGCCCAGGCGCACCTGCGCCCGGGGGTGATCGAGCTGCCGCTGCTCTATCCCGTGACCACCGAGCTGCCGCACCGCAGCGACGCCTACAAGGACGCGATCACCGGCTTCTATGAAGAAGCCGCCGCCGCCGTGGGGGCGCATCTGGACGCGGGCCGTTCGGTCTGCGTGCTGAGCGAGGGCGACCCGCTGTTCTACGGCTCCTACATGCACCTGCACGTGCGGCTGGCGACGCGCTACGCCACCGAGGTCATCCCTGGCGTTACCGCCATGTCCGGCTGCTGGTCGGCGGTGGGCCTGCCGCTGGCCCAGGGCGAGGACGTGCTGATGGTGCTGCCCGGCACCATGGACGAAGCGGAGCTGGCGCGCCGCCTCGCCGACGCCGACGCTGCGGTGATCATGAAGGTGGGCCGCAATCTCGGCCGCATCCGCCGTGCGCTGGCCAAGGCCGGGCGGCTGGAGGGCGCGATTTATGTGGAGCGCGGCACCATGGACGCCAGCCGCACCCTGCCGCTGAGCGAGGTGGACGGCGACGCCACGCCCTATCTGTCGCTGGTGCTGACGCCGGGCTGGAGCGCGCGGCCATGAGCGGCGACGCCTCCCGGAACGCCGCCACGGGCCGCCTCACCGTCATCGGCCTTGGCCCGGGCGGGCCGGAGCAGATGACGCCCGAGGCGCGCAACGCCGTGGCGCGGGCGACGGATTTCTTCGGCTATTTTCCTTATGTGGAGCGGCTGTCGCTCGGCCCGCACCAGCGCCGCCACGCCTCCGACAATCGCGAGGAGCTGGCCCGCGCCAGAGCGGCGCTGGACATGGCGATGGCAGGCCGCGAGGTGGCGGTGGTTTCTGGCGGCGACGCCGGCGTGTTCGCCATGGCGGCGGCGATCTGCGAGGCCATCGATCACGGCCCGGCGGAATGGCGGGCGCTGGACATCGCCATCGTGCCCGGCGTCACCGCCATGCTGGCGGTGGCCGCCTGCGTCGGCGCGCCGCTCGGCCACGACTTTTGCGCCATTTCCCTGTCGGACAATCTGAAGCCGTGGGAGTTGATCGCGGCGCGGCTGCGCGCCGTGGCGGGCGCTGGCCTGGTCATCGCCCTGTACAATCCGGTGAGCAGGGCGCGTCCGTGGCAACTGGGCGAAGCCTTCGACATCCTGCGCGGCATCCTGCCGGCGCGGACGCCGGTGGTGTTCGGCCGCGCCGCCGGCCGGCCGGATGAGCGGGTGGCGATCGTTCCGCTGGCGGACGCGCATTCCGACATGGCCGACATGGCCACCTGCGTCATTATCGGCTCGCCGGAGACGCGGCTGATCCCCCGCGATGGCCGGCCGCCGCTGGTTTATGCGCCGCGCTCGGCGACCGGCGCGGGCCCGGGCTCCACGGACCGTCCGTCATGAGCATGGCCGGTCACAGGCCGCGACCAGACCCCACGCAGCCAGGCCACGGCTTCGGCGGCGGATTGCGTCGTGAGGCCGCCGGGCGATGGCGGCCGGTCGATCATGACGACGGGAACGCCCAGCAGGCGCGCCGCCGCCAGCTTGGCCGCGGCGTCGTCGCCGCCGCTGTTCTTGGTCACCAGCAGGTCGATGCGATGCTCGATGAGCAACCGCTTTTCGTCGTCCAGGCTGAACGGACCGCGCGCCCGCAGCCAGGCGACGTGGGGCAGGCGCACGTCCGCGTCGGCCGCCTCGATGGTGCGGGCCAGATAGGCGTGTTGCGGCGCGGCCATGAAGGCGGCGAGGTTCTGCCGGCCGATGGTGAGGAACACCCGGCGCGGCGCTTCGCCCAGGGCCACGACGGCCGCGTCTACGTTGGCCACGTGGCGCCAGTCATCGCCGGGTCCGGCCGCCCAGGCCGGGCGGACCAGCCGCAACAGCGGCGTTCCGGTCAGCGCCGCGGCCTCGACGGCGTTGGACGCCATGCGCGCGGCGAAGGGATGGGTGGCGTTGACGATGCAGGCGACCCGTTGATCGCGGATGAACGCCGCCAGCCCCGCCACGCCGCCGAAACCACCGATGCGCTGGTTGACGGCGACCGGGCCAGCCTGCGGCGGCGGCGGGTTGCGGGTGCGTCCGGCGAGCGACAGCGTCACCTTGAGCGGCAGATCCGGCTGCGCCTGCAAGGCGCGCATCAGGGCGCGGGCGTCGGCGGCGCCGCCCAGTATCAGAACATGCATCAGGGCGTCGGGCGGGCGGGAGGTCATGATGGCGTCCAGTAACGACGGGCGGGCGGAAGTTGCAAGCGCCGCAGGCAAGATGGCCGCCGCAGGCAAGATGATCGCCGCAGGCATGACGGGCGCGTCAGGTCTGGACGCGCCCCGCCCATGGCTGCACGTGGTCGGGCTTGGCGAGGATGGGCTGGACGGGCTCGGCGCCGGCGCCCGCCGGGCCATCAGCGACGCCCAGGTGGTGTTTGGCGGTCAGCGCCATCTGGAGCTGGCGGCGGCGGCGATCACCGGCGAAGCCTGCCCGTGGCCGACGCCATTCGACGCCGGTCTCGCCGCCGTGCTGGCGCGGCGCGGCGCGGCGGTGTGCGTGCTCGCCTCCGGCGACCCCATGCACTACGGCGTTGGCGTCACCCTCGCCCGCCACGTGCCCATTGCCGAAATGAAGGTGTGGCCGGCGCCGTCGTCGTTCAGCCTCGCCGCCGCGCGACTTGGCTGGGCGTTGCAGGATGTGACGCTGCTCTCGCTGCATGGCCGCGACGAAGACGCGCTGCGCGCCCATCTGTTTCCAGGAATGCGACTGCTCGTTCTGACCAGCGACGGCGCGGCGCCGGCGCGGTTGGGGCGGATGCTGGCGGACGCAGGCTTCGGGGCTTCGGCGGCGTGGGTGCTGGAAGCGCTGGGCGGTTCGCGCGAACGGGTGACGGCGACCACGGCCGGAGCCATGGGCGACGTACGGTTCGATCCGCTGAACGTGCTGGCGCTGGCGTTGCGCGGCCATGCGCGGATGGAGCCGACGCCGCTGGGCGTAGGGCTCGATGACGGTTTCTTCGACCACGACGGCCAGATCACCAAGCGCGAGGTGCGCGCCGTCACCCTGGCCGCGCTGGCGCCGTTGCCGGGGCAACTGCTGTGGGACGTCGGCGCCGGCTCCGGCTCGATCGGCGTCGAGTGGTTGCGGCTGTCGCCCACCATGCGCGCCACCGCCGTTGAACGGGACCCTGCGCGGGCCGAACGCGCCCGCGCCAATGCGGCGCGTCTCGGCGTTCCCCGGCTCGACCTGCGCATGGGCGCGGCCCCCGAGGCTTTCGCCGGCCTGCCGCAGCCGGACGCCATTTTTATTGGCGGCGGCGCCCGGGAAGCCGTCGTGGAAGCGGCCCGCGCCGCCCTGAAGCCAGGCGGGCGTCTGGTCATCAATGCGGTGACGCTGGAAACCCAGGCGCTCCTCACCACCCTGCGCCAGCGCCTTGGCGGCGATCTGATCTCGCTGGCGGTGGCCCGCGCCGCCCCGGTGGGCGGCCTGACCGGCTGGCGCGCCGCCATGCCGCTCGTGCAATGGCGCTGGAGCAAGCCATGAGCGCTGACCCAAATTCAGACGTCGAATCCGTCTGCATTGCCGGGATCGGCTGTCGCGCATCGGCCAGCGCCAGTGACGTACTGGGAGCGATCGGCTCCGCCCTGGGGCGCGATGGCCTTGAACCGTTCGACCTCACCGGCCTGGCGTGCATTCCCTCGAGGGCCGATCATCCCGCGATCCATGCGGCGGCGGCGCGGCTGAAACTTCCGCTGCTTGTCGCCGAACCCGCTGCGCTGGCGACGGCGGCCAGCCTGTGTCTGACACGCTCGGACACCTCCCTCGCGGCAACCGGCCTGCCCTCGGCCAGCGAGGCGGCGGCGCTGGCGGCGGCTTGCGCCATTAACCCTGACGCCCGGCTCGCCGGCCCACGCAGCGCAGGGCCCATGGCCACCTGCGCCATCGCCTGCTCACCAGCAGTTCTTCACCATCTGGATCAGCAATGACCGTCCACTTCATTGGCGCCGGACCAGGCGCCGCCGATCTCATTACCGTTCGCGGACGCGACCTGCTGGGGCGCTGCCAGGTTTGCCTGTACGCCGGCTCCATCGTGCCGGCGGAACTGCTGCAATATTGCCCGCCAGGAGCGCGGCTGCTCGACACGGCGCCGCTGTCGCTGGATGAGATCGAAGAAGAATACATCGCCGCCACGGCGCGCGGCCAGGATGTGGCCCGGCTGCATTCCGGCGATCTGTCGATCTGGAGCGCCGTCGCCGAGCAGACGCGCCGGCTCGACCGGCTGGGCATCGCCTGGACGATGACGCCGGGGGTGCCGGCCTTCGCCGGCGCCGCCGCCGCCATGGGGCGCGAACTGACCATTCCGGCGCTCGCCCAGTCGCTGGTGCTGACCCGGGTTTCCGGCCGCGCCTCGCCGATGCCGGCGGGCGAAACCCTGGCTGGCTTTGGCCAGACCGGAGCCACCCTGGCCATTCATCTGGCCATCCACGCCCTCGACCAGATCATCGCCGAGCTGACGCCTTTATACGGGCCGACGTGCCCGGTCGCCGTGGTGGTGCGGGCCACCTGCCCGGATGAACGGGTCATTCGCGGAACCCTGGCCGACATCGCCAGGCAGATGGCCGATGCGCCCGCGGAGCGCACCGCGCTGGTGTTCGTCGGCCCTGGCCTCGCCGCCGCCGATTTTCAGGAAAGCGCCCTGTATGACGTAGATTACCAGCGCCGTTTTCGCGGCCGGGACGCCCATAACCGGCCGCTGGCGCAACGCGATGCGAAAAGCGGTGAGCCGTCATGAACGCTGATCGTCCCGCCTCGCCTGGCGCCGCCGGCCAAACCCTGCCCGCCCTGGCGGCGGAAGCCCTGGCGCGGCTGGCTCAGGCTCGCCTGGCTGATGCGCCGCCGCCAATGGCCGAAGCAAGCGGCTTCGCCCCTGGCGCAGTGTGGCTGGCCGGCGCGGGCCCTGGCTCGCTGGAATGCGTGACGCTGGGCGTCGTCGCGGCGCTGGCGAAGGCCGACGCCGTCGTCTACGACGCCCTGGTCAACCCGGACCTGCTGCTGGCGGCGCCGGACGCCGAGAAACATTACGTCGGCAAGCGCGCCGGCGTGCGCTCGGCGGCGCAGACCGACATCAACGCCCTGCTTATCCGCCTCGCTGGCGAAGGCAAACGGGTGCTGCGGCTGAAGGGGGGCGACCCCAACGTGTTTGGTCGCGGCGGCGAGGAAGCGCGGGCGCTGGCCGGCGCCGGCGTGCCGTTCCGGTTCCTGCCCGGCCTCACCTCCGGGCTGGCGGCGCTGGCCGGGGCCGGCATTCCGGCGACGCTGCGCGGCGTCAGCCAGGCGATCATCCTCACCACCGGCCACGCCGCCGAGCCGCCCGTGGCCAACGACGGCCCGGACTGGGCGGCGCTGGCGAAAACCGGCCAGCCGATCGTCATCTACATGGGGCTGGGCAACCTGCCGCTGATCCGCGACCAGCTGCTGGCCGGCGGCCTGCCGGCGCGCACCCCGGCGGCGGTGATCCACGCCGCCTCCACGCCGGAGGAAAAGGTGCTGGTTTCAGACTTGGCGGGCATCGTCGAGGCGACGCGGCGGGACCATATCAAATCGCCGGCGCTGGTTGTCATTGGCGAGATCGTCGCCTGGCGAAATGGCGCGACGCCCACCGGAGCCTTCCCATGAGGCAAGGTGTGAATCCCCCTGGCCAGCCGCGCGGCCTCATCGTCGGCGCCGCCCGCTCCGGCTCCGGCAAAACCAGCGTCACCATCGGCTTGTTGCGCGCCCTGAAACGGCGCGGCCTGAACGTGCGGGCCGCCAAATCCGGGCCGGATTATATCGACCCGGAATTCCATCGCGCCGCCACCGGCCATTCCGGCGTCAATCTGGACAGCTGGGCCATGGAGCCGGTGCTGCTGCGCGATCTGCTGGCCCGCCAGGGCGCAGGCGCCGACGTGGTGATCGTGGAAAGCGCCATGGGGCTGTTCGACGGGGTTGACGCCGCCCCCGGCCGCAGTGGCGCGGCGGCGGATCTGGCGCGCATCTACGGCCTGCCGACCCTGCTGGTGCTGGACATTTCCGGCCAGTCGCAAACCGCCGGGGCCATCGTCCATGGTTTCGCCACCCACGATCCCGCCGTGCGCATCGGCGGCGTCGTGCTCAACCAGGTCGCCAGCGAGCGGCACGAGGCGGTGGTCCGCCCGGCGATCGAGCGGCTGGGCCTGCCGGTGGTCGGCGCCATCCGCCGCAACCCGGAGATCAGCCTGCCGGAACGGCATCTGGGCCTGGTGCAGGCGGGCGAGCACGCCGCCCTGGAAGCCTTCATCGACCAGATGGCCGACGTGGTCGAGGCTTCCGTCGATCTGGACGCGGTGCTGGCGCTGGCGGCCCCCATCGCCGCGGGTCAGGGTGAAGCGCCGTCTTCCTCGCTGCCGCCGGCTTCCTCCTGGCTGCCACCGCCTTCTTCCTGGCTGCCGCCGCCTTCTTCCTGGCTGCCGCCGCCTGGCCAACGCATCGCCATCGCCCGCGACGCCGCCTTCTCCTTCATCTATCCGCATGTGTTGCAGGGCTGGCGCGACGCGGGCGCGGAGATCGCGCTGTTCTCGCCGCTGGCCGACGAGGCGCCGGACGCCGCCAGCGACGTCTGCTGGCTGCCCGGCGGCTATCCCGAACTGCACGCCGGCCAGCTGGCCGCCGCGAGCCGTTTCATGGACGGGCTGCGCCGCTTCGCCGAAACCCGCCCGGTGCATGGCGAGTGCGGCGGCTACATGGTGCTGGGCGCGGCGCTGGAAGACGCCGGAGGCGTCACCCACCCGATGGCCGGCCTGCTCGGCCACGTCACCAGCTATGCCAAACGGCGGATGAACCTGGGCTATCGCCAGGCGCGGCTGCTCGCCGACAGCCCCGTTGGCGCGGCCGGCGACGTCATTCGCGGCCACGAGTTCCACTATTCCCGCCTGGTGAGCGCCGGCGATGACGCGCCACTGGCGCAACTGGCTGACTCCCAGGGCCGCGACCTTGGCCCCTCCGGCGGGCGGCGCGGCCATGTCACCGGCTGCTACTTCCACGCCATCGCCCGCCACAGTGTTTGAGCCCCACATGCGCAAGATCATTGTCATCGGCATCGGCGCCGGCAACCCGGACCACATGACCGTGCAGGCCATCGCCGCGCTGAACCGGCTGGATCTGATCCTGATCCCGCGCAAGCCGGGGCAGAAGGACGATCTGGCCGAGGTCCGCCGCGACATCTGCCGGCGCTTCCTGACCAATCCGGAGACGCGGCAGATCGAGTTCGACCTGCCGGTGCGGGCGCAGCAGGACGACGCCTACCGCCAGACCGTCGATGACTGGCACGACGCCATCGCCGGCGCCTACGCCGACCTGCTGGACAGGGAATGCGGCCCGGACGGCGCCGTGGGCCTGCTGGTCTGGGGCGACCCGTCGCTCTACGACAGCACCCTGCGCATTCTGGAACGGCTGCGCGCCCCGCCGGAGGAGCCCCTGGCGATCGAGGTGATCCCCGGGGTCACCAGCGTCCAGACCCTCGCGGCCAGCCACCGCATCCCGCTCAACACCATCGGCGGCCCGGTGCTGCTCACCACCGGCCGCCGCTTGCGCCAGGGCGTTCCCGCCGATGCGGAGACCATCGTGGTGATGCTGGACGGCGCCTGCGCCTTCACCACCCTGCCGGCGGCGCACTACGACATCTGGTGGGGCGCCTATCTCGGCATGCCCGACGAAATCCTCATCAACGGGCCGCTGGCCGAGGTGAGCGAGCGCATCGTGCGCACGCGCGCCGGGGCCCGCGCCCGCCACGGCTGGATCATGGACACCTACATGCTGCGCCGCCGCGCCAACGCGTGACGGGCTGGCGGCTGACGGGGCGGGCCATTGCGCCAGCGCAGCCGGCCGCATGGTCCATTGCCGGGACTGGCCGCGCCTTCTGGCATGGCCGCTGGCGCGGCAGGCAGGGTCGCATCGCCTCCCCGACGGAAGCACTGCATCAGCATATGGAGCCATGTCATGGCAAATGAAGAACAACAGGCTGGAGCATCCGCAACCAATATGCCTGTCGTCATCCTGTATGGCCGCGCCGCCCTTGACCGGCAGCAGAATGTCGCCCAGATCGCCGCGCGGCTGAACGCGGCGGGCGAACGCACCTTTGTCCCGGCCTGGGAAGACCTCACGGGGCCATCGATTCCAGACGTTCTGGAAGACCTGCTGAAGCGCGGCGTGCGCCAAGCCCTGGTGGTTCCCGTGGCGTTTCCGGCCGATCCGTCCCTTGGCGCATGGCTGGCTGGGGCATTGAACGCCTGGCGGCTGGAACATGCGGACGGCGACTTCGACCTGCGGATAGCCCCGCCGGTCGAGCAGTTTCTGGACGTGGCGGCGGGGGTGGAAGCAGCTGTGGCGGCGGCCCCGGAGCGGCTCCGGCCCGTCGCAGAGGTGAAGCCCGCCATGGGCAAGCCGGGCTGGACCGATGTGCCGGAGCACGCGCGCCAGGTGTTTTTCTGCCTGGGCGCCCGGTGCGCCCACCGCAGGGCGCTGCCGCTGTACCAGCACATGCGCAAGATCATGAAGAACATCCGCCCGCTCAACAGCGGCCCGCAGCGGGCCATGTGCGTGCGCGCCAGCTGTCTTTATCCCTGCAACCAGGGGCCGCTGCTGATCGTCCAGCCCGATGGCGTCTGGTACGGCAGGCTCGATGAAACGGTAATCGAACGCATCGTGCAGGAGCATCTACTGGAGGGAAAGCCGGTGGCGGAGGCGATCGTTCACCGGCAGAAGACGCCGACAGACGATACGGGAAATATTCAATAATGTTCGATTTCTATCAGATAGTTGAAGAAAATTCCTGAAGCGCGCTATCAAGACGGTGGGTAGCTGTCTTGTCCGGCGGAAGGCCAATGCGGATGGCGTCACAGCCAACCCCGGAGATCGCCTCGAAGCGGCGGACCCACAGGCCGCGCCGCCCGAGTGCGACGAACAGATCGTGAGCGCGTGGATGACGCACGAGACGGAACAGGCTGACGTCGCCGGTGGCGGCAAGGCCCGCCGCCGCCAGCCGCTGGTCAAGCCGGGCCGCCTCGGCCGTCAGCCGCCGGATCATGGCGTTCCGCCAGGCGTCGTCCTGAAGCGCCGCCAGGCCATATTCCACGGCCGGGCCGGATACCGCCCATGGGCCGAGAATGGCGTTGAGCCGCGCTGCCTGGGCGGGCGCGGCAATGGCGAAGCCGAGCCGCACGCCGGCAAGGCCATAAAATTTGCCAAAGGAGCGCAGCACCACCAGGGCGCCGCCCAGGTCATCCCGCCCCACATCGCCGGCAAGGCTTTCGGCCGCCGGGCAGGCGTCGATGAAAGCCTCGTCCACCACCAGCAGGCCGCCCTTGCGGGCCATCGCCTCCGCCAGTCGCAGCAGCGCCGCGCGGCCTTGCACCCGCCCGTCCGGATTGTTGGGATTGACGACAACGGCGACGTCGGCGTCAGCCAGCGCCGCCAGATCATCGGGCGTGGCGGCCTGATGACAAATGACCTCATGACCCGCGACCCTTGCGGCGTCGGCGTGGCCGGCGTAGGTCGGCGACAGGATCATGGTCCGCACCGGCCTGGCCGCGATTGGCCGCGCCAGCATCATGACCTGCGCCAGCAGGATCTGGGTTCCAGGCGCGGCGACCACCTCAGCGCCAGGCGCGACGCCCCAGGTTTCCGCCGCCACGGCGCACAGGCGGGCGTGGCGGGCCGGCTCCGGCAGCCGCGTCAGCAGCGCCGATGGCGTTGGCCGGCGGGTATGGGGATGGGGATTGATCCCCGTCGACAGGTCGATCCACGGCGCCGGCGCACCGGGGAACAGCGCCGCCGCCTGCACAAGGGAGCCGCCATGGACGATCATGCCCGGATCCGGCGCGCCAGGCCCGCCCATTGCTGAATTCGCGTCCACCAAACCCGCCACCGCCCGTAAACCCGCACCGCCTGAAGCCGTCATGACCATTCTGCTCGCCTTCGCCGCCATGCTGATCGAACGCGCCGTCGGCTACCCGGACCGGGTATACACCACCATCGGCCACCCGGTGAGCTGGATTGGCCGTCTCATCGCATGTCTGGATGAAAAGCTGAACCGGCCGAACCATTCGACAGCCGCCCGGCGGGCCCTTGGCGTATTGACCCTGCTTGTTCTCATCATCGTCTGTGGTGGCGTCGGCCTGGCCGTCCAGCAGGCCCTGCCGGGAGCGTTCGGCCTGATCGCCGGCGGGCTGGCCGTCGCCGTGCTGGCGAGCGCCCTGCTGGCGCAGCGCAGCCTCGCCGCCCATGTCGTCGCCGTGGCTGATGCGCTGGAGCAGGATGGCCTGACGGCGGGCCGCCGCGCGGTGTCGATGATCGTTGGCCGCGACCCGGATACGCTGGACGAGGCCGCCGTTTGCCGCGCCGCCATCGAGAGCCTGGCCGAAAACTTCTCCGATGGCGTCACCGCGCCGGCGTTCTGGCTGGCGGTCGCCGGCCTGCCCGGCTGCGCCGTCTACAAGGCGGTGAACACCGCCGACAGCATGATCGGCCATCGCACGGCGCGGCACGGGGCGTTTGGCTGGGCCGCCGCCCGCTGCGACGATCTCATCAATCTGCCGGCCTCGCGGCTCACCGGGCTGGCGCTGCTGGCGGCCGCCGCCATGACGCCGGGAGCCGACGCTGGCGCCGCCTGGCGGGCAGTGCGACGCGACGCCGGCAAGCACCGCTCGCCCAACGCCGGCTGGCCGGAGGCGGCGATGGCCGGGGCGCTCGGCCTCGCCCTGGCCGGTCCCCGGGTTTATGGCGGCCAGATGGTCGATGACGCCGAAATGGGCGCTGGCGGACGGCGCGCGGCGACGCCGGCCGATATCCGCCGCGCCCTGCGGCTGTACCAGCTGGCCGACACGCTTCTGATCGCTACACTCGGCTGTTCTTTCCTGATTTTTCAGCTTCTTATCTGGATATATTGAGAAGCCAGTCGATATCGAGATGGGCTTCCAGATGCGCCGCCAGCGCGTCCAGCGCCGCCTCGACGCCGGCTTCATAGGCGTGATCGACGCCATCGCCGCCGAGGCGGCGCAGCCAGGCGTCGCGCTGGGCGTCGTTGGCGAACAGGCCATGCACATAGCAGCCGCTGACCCGGCCGCTGGCGGAAACGGCGCCGTCAACGCGCCCATCGGCGAAGTGGGCGAACGGCGTGGCGAGGCCCGGCCCGGTGGTTACGCCCACATGCATCTCATAGCCCTGGAAGGCGGCGCCGTCGGCGGCCCGGCCTGAGGTTTCGCGCAAGGTCTTGTCGCCGGCAAGCACCGTGTCCACGTCGAGCAGGCCGAGCCCGGGAACGGTTCCTGCGGCGCCTTCCAGCCCCGCCGGATCACTGATGCTGCGGCCAAGCATCTGGTAGCCGCCGCAAATGCCCAGCACATGGCCGCCGCGCCGCACATGGGCGGCGATGTCGATGTCGAGGCCGGCGGCGCGCAGGGCGGCCAGTGCCGGGATCGTCGCCTTCGAGCCGGGAAGGATCACCAGGTCAATGTCGCCAGGCAGCGCCTCGCCCGGGCGAACCTGGATCATCTCCACCTGCGGCTCGGCCTCCAGCGGGTCGAGGTCATCGAAATTGGAGATGTGCGGCAGCACCAGCACCGCGATGCGGATGGGCGCGCCAGCTGTTTTTGCCGGTCGCCCGCCCTTTCCGGCAAGACCAAGGCCATCTTCCGCCGGCAGCCGGCCGGCCGCCTCCAGGTGCGGAACCAGGCCGACGGCGCGCCAGCCGGTGCGGGCCTCGATGATGGCCATGCCATCGGCGAACAGCGCCGGATCGCCGCGAAACCGGTTGATGATGAAGCCCGCGATCATCGCCGCGTCGGCCGGATCGATCACCGCCTGCGTGCCGACAATGCTGGCGATCACCCCGCCCCGGTCGATATCGCCAATCAGCACCACCGGAACGTCGGCGGCCCGGGCGAAGCCCATGTTGGCGATGTCATGGCTGCGCAAATTGACCTCGGAGGCGCTGCCGGCGCCCTCCACCAGCACGATGTCGGCGTCCTGGCGCAGCCGGTTGAAGCTTTCCAGCACCGCCGGCATCAGACCGGCCCTGACGCGCTGGTAACCGGCGGCGCTGGACGAGCCGGCGACGCGGCCCTGGACGACGATCTGGCTGCCATGGCCGCCCTGGGGCTTCAGCAGCACCGGATTCATATGCACCGTAGGCGCAAGGCGGGCGGCGCGCGCCTGCAGCGCCTGGGCGCGGCCGATTTCGCCGCCATCAGCGGTGACGGCGGCGTTGTTCGACATGTTCTGCGGCTTGAACGGCGCCACCCGCAGGCCGCGGTTGACCAGGGCGCGGGCAAGCCCCGCGACCATCAGCGATTTGCCGACGTCGGAGCCGGTTCCCTGGAACATCAGCGATCTGGCGGGCATCTGGGGCTCTGATCCTTGAATGGACGCATTTCGCACGCGGTCACGCGCTGCCTGTCACGGGAACGGGCCGCTGCCCGCGAACATGCTCCGGTTGCAGACGCCTGACTACACGGATGGCCGGCGCGCATAAAGACCGCCGCACGGCCCGCGCCGGAAATGCTCGCATGGCCCGGCGCCGGTTTGCAGGGGCAGGCGTCTGCGATCGCGCAACATTCTTGACATTTATATCAGATGATACATTTTCCAGGACATAAACATTCAGGAGGAGGCCCGCATGGCTTTTGACGCAGACAGCCCGGCCGTCTGGGCGCGCGCGCGCCGCCAGGCGCAGCAAATTCCGGCCATCTATGGCCAGATCGACTTCGACGCCATGCCCGAGCGCTTCACCGGCGCGCAGGAAGGCGACAGCTCCCTGCGCGGCCCCTTCCGCGACCGGGGCGCCGCGCTGCTGGCCAATCGTGAGCGGGTGGCGATGATCGCCGGCTATACGATGACCGGCGACGTGGTGGCCGACGCCTATGCGGCGCTGATGCCCCAGCTCGGTTTTCGCGGCATGATCTCCCAGCTTGAAACCGCATGCCGCAAGGGGCTGGACGCCGTGCCCGACGCCCCGCCCGAGCTCGTGGCCTTCATTCGCGACATGGAGCGCACGCCCGCCTGGGTGGACATGAAACTGGTCAACGAAGGCGCGCGGCTGGAGCGCAACGGCATGGCCAATCTGGCGCCTTACGTGATCCGCGGCGCCCTGCTCGCCACTTTCATGAACAAATATTCGGCGCTGCCCATGGCGCTGACCGGCGCGCTGACCGATTCCCTCGCCGCCAAGCGGGCCTTCGAGACGGCGACCTTCTTCACCCTCACGGTGATGCCAGGCGGGCTGGAGCGCCATGGCGAGGGTTTTCGCGCCGCCGCCATGGTCCGGCTGATGCACTCCATGGTGCGGTTCAACGTCATGCGCCGGCCTGGCGTCTGGAACGCGAAGGTGTTTGGCGTGCCGATTCCCCAGGTGGACCAGATGCCGGCGGGCCTGATCAGCTCTTTCCTGCTGTCGTTCAGGGTGCTGCGCCAGGGGCGCAACCATTTCACCCAGGACGAGCGGGCGCGCATCGAGCTCGCCCGCTACCGCTGCTTCCTGCTTGGCCTGCCGGAGGATCTGCTTGGCGAGACGCCGCAGCAGATCGTGGACCTGCTGCTGACCCGCCAGGCGACATTGCGGTCTGGCTTCGACGACAAAACCTGCGGCGCCCTGGTGCGCGGCGCCATGTCGGCGGAACTGTCGCAGGACAATACCCTGACCGGGCGCGTGCGGCGCGGCATGGAGCGTAGCTTTTCCAAGGCCTATCTGGTGCGCAACTTCCTGGATGGCGACGCCTCAAAAGCCGGGGCAATGGGCGTCTCCTATACGGGCCGCGATCGCCTCATCGCCCTGGCCACCGCCATGTTCATCGTCCCGCGCATGAAACTGTATGACGTCGCCATGCGCTTGCCTGGCCTGCGCGACCTCGCCAACCGCCGCCTCGTCGGCAAGCTGGAACGGTTGCTGCACCGTTATGGTCACGCCGACTTCGCCTCGGACGGCGAGAATTACCGGCCAGCGCGGGCCTGAGCAGCGGGCGGCGTCTGCGGCGCCGACGCCGCCTTGCCCGATGAACGTGGCTCACGACAGAAGGAACGGGGGCGCCCCGGACGGATTATCCGCGCCGGGCCGGCTCGTCGATCCGTGGAGCGCCGCCATTTGCGCCCCGGCCGGCGTCGTGCTCAATAAGGGCATGGCCTCACCGTCCGTCCCACCTGGCAACCCGGCTGTCCCCCGGCGCGACGCCCGCTCCGGCTACGCCAAGGGCGAAGAAACCCGGCGCGCCATTCTTACCGCCGCCCTGGCGGAGTTTGGCGAGCATGGCTTCGCCAACGCCACCACCCGGCGCATCACCCAGGCCGCCGGCGTCACCCTCCCGTCCCTGGCCTATTATTTCGGCAACAAGGAAGGGGTATATCTCGCCTGCGCCAACGAGATCGTTGACCGCTACGTGCGCCAGATGGCGTCCATATCGGTCGCCGGCCTCACGGAAGCGCTGGAGCGGGGCGACAGCGCCGCCTGCCGCGATTACCTCAAGCAGCTCTTGCGACATCTGATCCAGTTGCTCGCTGGCTCCGATGACGCGCTCACATGGACGACGTTCGTGGCGCGGGAGCTGCGCGAACAGGGACCGGCTTTCGCCATCCTGTACGAGCGCCTGTGGGAGCCTGGCGTGCGCCTGCTGGCGCGGCTGGCGGCCGGCGTACGCGGCGCCCGCACCGTGCGCGACGCTGACACCATTGACGCGCTGCTGCTGATCTCCAGCCTCGTGGCCTTTTATACCGGGCGCGCGGTTTCCCTGCGCACCCTGGGCTGGGAGAAGATCGGCGACCACGAACTGCAGGCGCTGTTCGCCGCCGCCGACCGGCTGGCCGACGGCGTCAGCGACGGGGCAAGCTGAACCGCAGCTTCCCCACCCCAGCCCCTGGCGGGACAGGCGGGCGGCGCCTTAACGCGGCCACAGCACCATTTGCGTGCACCGGAACAGCGCCAGGGTCTTGCCGCTGAGCTCGCTGCGCGCCACCGCGTCCCACACCTGCGTGGAGCGGCCGCCATGGGCCAGGGTGGCGACGCAGCTGACGTCGCCCTCCCGGGCGGTTCCGAGAAAGTTGGATTTCAGCTCGATGGTGGTGAAGCTTTCTGCGCCCTCGGGCAGGGACAGCATGCAGCCATAGCCACTGGCGGAATCGACCAGGGCGATGATCGCGGCGGCGTGCAGAAAACCATTGCCGGCAAGATGATGCGACTGGATGGTGAACCGCCCCTCCACCAGCCCCCGCTCCGCGCGATCCCAGCGCATGCCCAGATTCCACGGCAGGGTGCCCTCGTGCCACGCGGCGATCATGGCAAGACCATCTGACATTGTTTCCTCCGGCGACTGGGCAGCCCTGGTTTTTGTGCAGGCGCATGGTTGACGGCGCGGCTGGCCGCCCACGTTTGGTTCAATCCCGCAAATCCAGCATCATGAACATGGAATTTGGATCGGCGACGTAATCGTTGAAAGGCCCGGTTTCCGCGAAGCCGTGGCGCAGATACATCTCGATCGCCGGCCGGAAATAGTCCCAGGAGCCGGTTTCGAGCCAGAGCTGGTGGACGCCGCCGGCCCTGGCGTCGGTGATGAGATGGCGCAGCATGGCGCCGCCCACGCCCCGGCGGCGCATGGCCTCGACCACATACATGGACTTCACCTCGGCGTGACGCGGCGCGAAGCGCTTCAGCGCGCCTATGGCCAGCAACGCGCCCTGATCCCACGCGGACCAGAAGCGGATTTGCGGCGTCTGCAGCGCGGCGATTTCCAGCGCATGGGCGCTGCCGGGCGCGGTGTTGGCGTAAGCCGCTTCGAAATGGGCGCGCAACGCCTCTATCACGCGCGCATCATCGAAGACCCCCAAACGGAACATCATCAGAACCTCCCCTCTGAACCTCCTTGGGGCAAAGCCTTGCAAGGATATCGGTCAAGGATGGCAGGGCAAGGATAAAACAATCGCCCGCGCGCCAGAAAGCTCGCCCGGGCAGGCGTCATGATCGCGCTGCTCCCGCCGCCCCGGCCCGGCCCTGCCCGGAGACGGGACCCCGAAAATTCTGCATCGGATTTTTTTCCGACCTTTTTGGGAAATTCCACGCGCGCCAGCTATGGTTACGTTTGCCCGCCCGCCCATATCAGGACCCGCATGCTCCAGATCGACGCCTTCCTGTCCTTCACCATCGCCATGTCGCTGCTGCTTGGCGGCAAGGTCATCACCATGAACGCGCCGCTGCTCAGGCGTTACAGCATTCCCGAGCCGGTGGTCGGCGGCGTGTTGTGCGCGGCGACGGTGGGGCTGATCTACGCCGTCAGCGGCGTCAAGGTCAGCTTCACCCTTGGCGCGCGCGATTTCCTGCTGCTGGTGTTTTTCGCCTCCATCGGGCTCGGCTCCGATCTGCGCACCCTGCTGCGCGGCGGCAAGCCCCTGGTGATCCTGACGGCGCTGGCGACCACGTTCATGCTGATGCAAAACGGCCTCGGCGTCGTGCTGGCGGAGGCTTTTGGCTTCAATCCCCTGGCGGGCCTGATGGTCGGGTCCATTTCGCTCACCGGCGGCGTCGGCACCACGCTGGCCTGGTCGCCGGTCTTCGTGCAGCAGCACGGCGTCAGCAACGCCCTGGAGCTGGGCATCGCGGCGAACACGGTGGGTCTGATCGCCGCCTGCGTCATTGGCGGCCCCATGGCCACCTGGCTGATCAGGCGCCATGGCCTGCATGGCCCGGCGGCGCGCCAGCTTGACATCGGCTCACGGACCCGGGGCCCCACGCCGCCACTCGATTACTTCAGCGTGGTGTGGGCGCTGCTTGTCATCAACATGACGATCATGCTGGGCATGGGCCTGCACGCCCTGATCGCGGAAACCGGCGTGACGCTGCCGGCATTTGTCGGCTGCCTGCTCGCCGGCATCATCGTGCGCAACGCCACGCCCCTGACCATGAAGCGCAACCTCGCCCGGATGTGGCCCGGCGTCCGCCAGGGCATGGCGCTGGTTTCCGACATCGCCCTCGGCGTTTTCCTCACCATGGCGCTGATGGGCCTGCAATTGTGGGAGCTGTCCGGCGCGCTGGTTTTCATTTTCACGGTGCTGGCGCTGCAAATCCTGCTCACCATCGCCTGGACGATGCTTGTGGTGTTCCGCGCCATGGGCTCCGACTACGAGGCGGCGGTCGTTTGCGCCGGCTTCGGCGGCATTACCCTTGGCTCCACCGCGACGGCCGTGGCGAACATCACCGCCGTGGCGCAGCAGCATGGCGCGGCGCACCGGGCGTTCATCATTGTGCCGCTTGTCGCCGGCTTCTTCATCGATCTGGTGAACGCCGCCGTCATCTCCGGCTTTATCGCCGTTATTGGCTAGCCTGGCCGTTATTGGCCAGCCTTGCCGTTGTTGGCGAGCCTGGCGGCGCGTTCACCGCCCGGCCCCGTCCCGCGCCGCCACCGCCACGTCGGGGAAATCGCTGAACAGGCCGTCGACGCCCAGATCGATGAGCGCCCGGACCTCTTTCGCCGGGTCGCCGCCATAGCTGGCCGCCAGAAAGCGCGGCTCGCTGCGCAGGGTCCATGTGACGACGCCTAGTCCCGCCGCATGGGCGTCCCCCACGACGCTGGTTGACGGCAGGGCCAGCCGCGCGCCCTCGCCGACGGCGCCGGGGGCGACGCCGTCGGCGGCCGTCGCGGCGCGGGTCGGGATCAGCCACAATTTCCATGGCGCCACATAGTCTGCCCACGTCTTCACATCCGCCAGACCAGCCGGCGTCAGCAGATCGGCCCAGGTGCGGCTGTCGCCCGTAACGGTCCAGTCGAAGGGGCGCATGTTGTCCGGCGCCAGGGTCATGGCTCCGGCGGCGTCAGGCCCGCCGCCATCCACCAGTTGCAGCAGGCGAACGCCGGTGCGGCGACGCAGATAACGCAGGTTGCCGGTCTCGAAACTCTGGATGATTACCGGCGCGGCGCGATCCTTCCAGCCAGCGGCGTCAAGGGCGGTGACCAGCGCATCCTCCAGCGGCAGGCCCTGCGCCGCGTGCCAGGTGGGGTGCTTGGTCTCGGGCGCAATGCCAATCTCCCGCCCCCGCTTCGCGCTTTCGGTTCTGGCGAGATCAATCACCTCCTGGAGCGTGGCGACCGGATGGCGATCGTTATGGCTCTGGTCGCGCCAGGCCATGGGCTGGCGGGCGCGCAGGGTTTTCAGCTCAGCCAGGGTGAAATCGGTGGTGAACCAGTCGGTGACCGGAACCCCGTCCAGCAGCATGGTCCGGCGCCGGGCGGCGAACTCCGGGTGGTCGGCCACATTGGTGGTTTGCGACAGCATGGGTTCGTGACGCACCACCAGCACGCCGTCGCGGGTGGAAACCACGTCAGGCTCAATGAAGTCGGCGCCCATGTCGATGGCGCGCCGGTAGGCGGCGATGGTGTGGTCGGGCAGATAGCCGGAGGCGCCGCGATGGGCGATGACCAGCGGCGCCGCACGCGGGCGGTTCACCTGGCTGGCGGGTGCGCCGGCTGGGGTGCTCGTCGCCATGGATGTCTCCGCATGGGCAGGGGCAAACAGGAACAGAAACAGGAAACCGGTCGCAAGGCTTCGCATCGCATGCCCCGTGGGAGAAATGGCGAACACACCATACGGGCGCAATCGCCATCATAGCATGTCGGCTGACGGCGCGGCCGGCGCAAAAACAAAATGGCCGGGAAATTCCCGGCCACCAAGACACCCAACCTGTCAGGCGCCGGTCAGGCGACCGACTTCAGGTGGCGCGACAGCACGTCAGCGATGGCGTGGTCGTCGAGGCCACGGGCGCGCAGGTCCTCGGTGAAGGCGCTCACATTGAACTCACCGACGCGACGCTCGGCGGGATCGATCTGCGGCTCGGTGACCATACGGAAGTCGAACGGCCGCTCCGGCCCCTCGAACACCTCGTAATGGATGATGTCCTCAACCTTGTTGCCGGCGCCGTAGGTCAGCACCTTGGGGCGCATGGAATACAGCTCGGTTTCCTGCACGAAGGCCGATGCGCAGATGATGAGCTGGTCGCCCCGCTGGCAATTGCGGGCGGCGGCGCCGTTCAGCACGCACTCGCCCTTGCCCGGCTCGCCGAAAATCACATAGGTGTAAAAGCGCGCGCCGTTGGCCTTGTTGAAGATGTCAACGTACTCCAGCGGGCGGATGCCGGCCTGGGTGCACTGCTCGGGATCGAGGGTAATGGAGCCGTGATAGTCAAGATCCGCGCCGGTCACGCGAATTCCATGCAGCTTGGCCCTGACAACCTGGATCATAGCTAACCTTCCGCGGCGCTCACCACCCGTGACGCCTGTATCGCCAGTCTTGCGCCCGGCGGAACCGCGAGCCGTCCGGCGCATGCCGCGCCGGCGCCCGCCGCAAGGCGCGCAGAAGGCCCGCATATACGTAAAAAAGCGTCCAGACGCCAGCGTTATCCACGCATGGCGCCATTGCGACGCACCCGGACCTGCGCTCGCGGCGCCAGCCTCCATCAGAACGCCCGCCAGCATGGTCGGCGGGCGTTCTTTCGTGAGGGAACCGCGCTGTCAGTTGGTGCGCTGCGAACGGTCCTTCTCGTTCTGCCCCCTGATGAGATCGCGCGCCTTCTGCCAGTCCGCGTCGCTCCAGTCCCGCATGACGCTGTAGAAGTTGCCGCCGGTGGCCAGGCCCTGCGCGCCGTCGAGGGCGATGGTTTCGCCGTTGATCCAGCTGGAGCCGTCCGACTGAAGGAACGACGCCAGATTTTGCAGGTCGGCGAATGTGCCGTGGCGGCCCATGGGGTTGAACTTCGCGGCGCGCTCGCCCGGCTTCTGGCCAGGGCTGAGGCGGGCGTTCATGCCTTCAGTGGGAATTTCGCCCGGGGCGATGGAATTGAGGCGGATGCCGTAATGGCCCCATTCGGCGGCCAGCGACATGGTCATGACATTGACGGCGGCCTTGCTCATGGCCGAGGGCACCACATAGGGGCCGCCGTTGCGCACCCAGGTGGCCAGGATGGAAATCACCGAACCTGGCAGCTGCCGCGCGATCCAGCGCTTGCCAACCGAATGCGTGACGTAAAACGTGCCGTGCATGACGATGTTGGCGATGGCGTTGAAGCCGCCCGGCGTCAGGTCCTCGGTGCGCGAGATGAAATTGCCGGCGGCGTTGTTGATCAGGCCGGTGAGCGGCGCGCCGGTCTGGAACACCTCCTCCACCATGGCGTCCACCGCGTTGAAATCACGGATGTCGACGCCGAACGCATCGACCTTGCGGCCCGGATAACGGTCCATCAGCTCCTTCGCCGTGTCATCGAGCACGCCCTTGCGGCGACCACAGATGACGACGTCGGCGCCCAGCGACATGAAGCCTTCGGACATGGCCTTGCCGAGGCCGGTGCCGCCGCCGGTGACGAGAATGCGCTTGCCGCTGAGCAGATCCTTGCTGAACATGAGACTCTCCAGTTGAGCGTTTGTTTGTATGCGGCCACTGGCGCCGCCTTGCGCGGCCCGGGGAGCGGCGGCGCCTGCCGATCGCGGCCCGCACGGCGCCTGGTCGCAGCGCCGCAACGGTCATGGCCTGCAACTGCCGCCGATCGATGGACCAAACCGGGCGTCAGGCCGCGCTGGCGGCGAATCGCGCCTTCATGCGCTCGCCGACCTCGGCGAGGGCGTTCAGGGGGCGGATCATCACTTCAAGTTCAGTGACGCGGCCCTGGTCGTCGAGGCGAAACCTGTCGACGCCGCGCAACTGGTGCGGACCCACATTGGCCTCGAAGCCAAGGATCACCCCGTCGTCGCTGGACCATTCGCTGACGTAGCGAAAGTTCTCGAACACGGCCAGGGCATGGCAAACCACGGCGACGGCGTAGTCTTTCGACTGCTTTGGACCATGGAAGACCGGGGACATCAGCGTGGGATTGTCAGCGAACATCGCCGCCGCGCCAGCCGGATCGTGGGTCGCGGCCCACGCGCGCCAGCGCCTGATGAAATCGGCCGCAATCGCCGCCTGATCCACTTCGCCCATGATGCTCTCCCTGGCGTTACACCGCCGGTCTGATGCGTTTCCCCGCACGTTCCCCGTGCGCTTCCCGGGACAGGACCGCCGGATCGCGGGCGGATCCTGTCAAACCAATCTGGATGATGCGCCTTTACGGGCGCGGCCATCTGCCCCGCGCCCAACGGCGTCGTTCTGGCGCCTGCGCCGCCCCGCGACCGCGCAACCGGTTCGGGGTCGCAACGCATCTGGCCGGCGCCTGTGGGGCGCGGCTGCGGGCGGACAGATCCAGCGGCGCCTGCGCCGCCCAGCCACAACCGGCGCGGCAGCCGGCCTGGCGGGAGCTGGCCTGGCCCTGCCCTGGCGAAGGGCGGCCGGACGCGCCACCGTAGAGAATCGGGCCTCCCCCGGCTTCCGGTCTATGCGCCCACCCGAAGCCGCCGCCCGACGCCAGCGCCGGCGCGTCCTGTCCCGAAGAACGCCATTTCGAGGCCGGAATTGCAAGGCGCCGACACGCCATAAACTTGTGTTTTTACGCCAGTTGCGACACCATGGGGAAACATCGCCCGCCGCCGACCGGAGCGGCCGGGGAATCGGCTGCGCACAGAACGGGTCCGGCTATATCAGATTGATCCTGTGCAGTTTTCTGGAAGAAAAATGTGCTCTGCCTGATCTGGAAAGGCTGGGCGCACGGGAGAAACGGGGCGATGCTGCTGTCACTTTACCGCAAGGTTCCGATATCGCCGCAGAACATGGCGGTGATGGCTGAGCTGCTGCGCGAGAACGACATTGACCCCGCCCCCGCCTTCACCGCCGCCGGCGTGACGGCCGATCACGCCAGCAATCCCCTTGCGACCGTCAGCGGCGCGGCGGAGCTGGCGTTTCAGGAGAAATTTGTCGAGCTGACCGACGGGCGCCGGCATGTGTGGCTGGAGCTGGGGCTGCGCTCGCGCTTCCTGATGCTCGGCCTGTTCGGCGTGGCGGTGATGACGGCGCGGACGTTGCGATCGGCCATGGAGACAGCGGGCCGGCTGGCGTGGCTGCACCATTCGCTGGCGCTGTATGAGCTCAGGACCCAGAACGGCGTCTGTACGCTGCGCATGCGGCTGGACCAGACGCCGCCGCATCTGCGGGAGTTCACGGCCCTGCGCGACGCGCCCGCCACCACTGACCTGCTCAACATGATCTGGGGCGGGCGGTTTCCGTTCCTGGGAATCGAACTGACGACGCGCGACCGGATTTTCACCCCCGTTCGCAAACCGGACGCGATGGTGGTGCGCCTGGGCGAACCAGGCGCAGTCTGGACATGGCCGGCGGAACTGCTGGACCAGAAGCTGCCCGCCGCTGACCGGCGCTCGCACGAACTGTCGCTCCGCCAGGCGGACCAGCTGCTGCAACACGCCCTGGCGACGGACGAAAGCAACGATCTCGTCGCCCGCATCTGCCGGTTATTGCAGGAGGGGGATCCGGGCCTCAGCCTGCCGGACGCGGCGGCGCGGTTGCGGATGAGTGCGCGCACCCTGCAGCGACGGCTGACCGGGGCCGGCGTCAGCTATCGCCAGCTCCAGACCCGGGAGCGCATCAACGGCGCGCGCCGGCTGCTGCGTGAAACCAGCCTGCCGGTGGCGGAAATCGCCTGGCGGCTGGGCTATACGGAAACCTCGGCCTTCAACCACAGTTTCCGCCGGACCTGCGGCGTCAGCCCCCGCGCCTGGCGCAAGAGCATCGGCCAGCCGCAGGAAGTCTGACAGCCCCTCCGGGCGGTTGGCCCCTCAGGGCTGGATGACCGGTATCGCTGTCTCGGACTTCAGCCGCTCCAGGGCGAAGCGGGACACGACGTTCTTGAGATTGCCGGCGGCGATGATGCGCCGGTAGACCTCGTCGTATTCCGCCATGTCACGCACCACGATCACCGCCAGATAATCCACGTCGCCGGCCATGCGATAGAAAGCCAGCACTTCCGGCATTTGCCGCAGCGCCTCGGCGAAACGGCGGATTTCCGCCTCCGAGTGCTCACCGATCTGCATGGACACGAACACGGTGACGCCGTAGCCCAGCATCTCGTGATCCAGCAGGGCCACGCGCTTGCGGATGATCCCGGCGGCTTCAAGGCGCTGGATGCGCTTCCAGCACGGCGTCGGCGACAGGCCGGCCTCATCCGCCACCTCGGCGATGGTCAAGGACGCGTCGCGCTGCAGGGCCCGCAGAATGCGCCGGTCTATGGCGTCCAGCCTCGGCGCCGGCCCACGCGGGGCCGGGCGCGGAATGTCGCGTGTCACTGCAGCTTCAACCATTCCCGATGTCCTGTCCCCGACGCCTGCCGCGCCAGCGGCCGCCTGACGGATTCAGGCGCGCGCCGGGCTGCGCAGCTTAATTCACATTAAAATTCGATATTTAAAATAATAATACAGAAAATTGCGATGTAAAGACAACCGGTTTTCGGGACGTTCGTATTTTATGGCCGCAAGCCGCTGTCAGGCCGGATGAATCCCCCGGGGGCACAGGGCGCAAGAAGCCCCGCCCTGAAACAAAATGCCCGGCCGCGTTTGCGACCGGGCGGTCTGTTGCTGGATGGGAGGGGGCCGGTTCGTTGGGCAGCCAGACAATGGGAGGCGATGGCATGGCCAGGCGGCGGCGCCCACGTCTCTTCCCACGCCTATTCCTGCGTCTATTCCCGGATCATCGAGGCATCACGCAACATGACGTCATCGCGCGGCGGCGCGTTTCGCCGGTGGGCGACCCGTTGCGGCGCTTGGCCAGCTGGTTCTGGGTGCGCAGCGCGCCAGTGAGGGGGCTGGCGCGCTGCGCGTTCCGGCGGTTTGACGGATCAGACCGGCGGAATGGTGCGGAAACGCGGCGGCGCGTGGTTGTCCCGGCGGGCGGGAACGCGCTGCAGCGTCTCAATAATGCGGAAGCGGGTGGCGCACGGATCGATGACGTCGTCCACGCCAAAACCACGGGCGGCTTCGAGCGGCGTCACCTCGGCGCGCATGTCGTCGATCAGTTGCTGGCGACGGGCCTGTGGGTCGGCCGCGGCGGCGTACTCCTTGCGAAACGCCACATCGACGGCGCCTTCGATCGACATGGCGCAGATCTCGGCGGTCGGCCAGGCGACGGCGAGATCGGCGTCGAAGCTGCGGCCGCCGGCCATCGCCACATAGCCAAGACCATAGCCCTTGCGCAGCACCACGGAGATGCGCGGCACCGTCGCCAGCCCCAGTTCGGCGATCAGTTTGGCGCTGCGCCGGCCAAGCTGGGTGCGTTCGGCGTCGGAGCCAATGGCGAAGCCGGGCACGTCGATCAGATAGATCAGCGGCAGGCCGAAGGCGTCGCACATGGCGATGAAGCGGGCGGCCTTTTCGCAGGCCGGCGAATCGAGCATGCCGCCAAGCACCAGGGCCTGGTTGGCGATGAAGCCGACCGGCCGCCCATCCATGCGCGCCAGCGCCGTCACCACATTGCGGGCGAACGCCGGCTTGAACTCCGTGACGCTGCCGGCGTCGGCGATGCGGTCGATGACGCAGCGCACGTCATAGGCCTTGCGGGGATTGGCCGGAACCATCGCCGCCAGCGGCGCGGCGCGCTCCACCTCCTCGGCGGCGCTCAGGGTGGGCGGGGTCAGCGGAAGCGGCGCCCGGGCGTTGGAGGGCATATAGGAGAGATGCCTGCGCAGGGCGGCGATCGCCTCCTCCTCCGTGGCGACGGCCAGATCCGCGAGGCCATGGCGTCCCACCTGAACATCGGCGCCGCCCAGCGCCTCGATGCCGATATCCTCGCCCGTGCCGGCCTTCACCAGCGCCGGCCCGGCAAGACCCATGGCGGACTTGCCGCGCACCATGACGACGAAATCGGCGAGGCCGGTGTAATTGGTGTTGGCGGCGAAGCCGGCGCCGAGAATGGCGCCCACCACAGGAACCCAGCCGTTGAGGCGGGTGAGATCATGGAACGACGAGGCGCCGGCGGCATAGTGGCGGGAGTTCTGGCCGTCCTGGATACGATGGCCGCCGCCATCGAGCAGCATGACCAGCGGAACGCCGCTCTTCAGGGCGATGGCGATCGCCCGGTCCATTTTCCCGATGCCGAGGTGACCGACGCTGCCGCCAAAGACGCTGAAGTCCTGGGAGACGACCATCACCGGCCGGCCGTCGATGCGCGCCGAGCCGACCACCACGCCTTCAGCCGGGGCGGTTTCTTCCAGCCCCTCATGGGCGACCAGCCCGCCAATCTCGACAAAACTGCCGGCGTCGACCAGCAGGTCGATGCGCTGGCGCGCCGTCAGCCGCTCGCGCTCACGCAGGCGGGCCACGGCGCCGGGCCGCGCCGCGTCCAGGGTGGCGGCGCGCGCGTCCTCGATGAGGTCGCGCAGGGCCAGCGCCTCCGCATCGTGCTCCGGCGTCTGCTCCACCTCGACCACCGGCCCGTCGGCGCCGACGATCCAGAGGATTGGCGCATCGGCGCGCAGGGTGTCGCCGGGGGCGGCGTCGATGCGCGCCACCTGCCCCGCCGTGGCGGCGGTGATGGCGTGCTCCATCTTCATGGCCTCAACGATGGCCAGGGTCTGGCCCGCCGCGACGCTGTCGCCCGCCGCCGCCTTCACCGCCACCAGGCGGCCGCGCATGGGGGCCCGCAGGGCCGTCGCGCCCTCCAGATCGCCAGTCACGGCCTGCGTCCCGACGCTGTCGCCCACATCGACGCGGGGCGCCAGCCATGACTTCTGATCGCCGGCGGCGGCCACCAGTTGCGAGGCGGCGCGGCTGATGAAGCCGGTGTCGGCCTGGCCAGCGACGAACTCGGGATGGGCGAGAATGGCCTGAAGCGCCGGGATTGTGGTGGCGACGCCGGCGACGCCGAACTCGCCCAGCGCCCGGCGGGCCCGCGCCAGGGTCTGGCCGAAATCGCCGGACGGCGCGTGGACAACCAGCTTGGCCAGCAGGGCGTCGAAGCCGGAATGGGTTTCATAGCCCCGGTAGCCGAAGCTCTCGACGCGCACGCCGGCGCCGGAGGGCGGCTCGAACACGCTGATGACGCCGCCGGACGGCAGGGCGCCGCCATCTTCGGTGAGCGTCTCCATATTGACGCGCAGCTGGATGGCGTGGCCGCGCGCCGGCGGCGGCGTGGTCAATCCCAGTTCGGCCAGCGTGCGGCCAGCAGCCAGGGCAAGCTGGGTCTGCACCAGGTCGACGCCGGTCACCTCCTCGGTGACAGTGTGCTCCACCTGAAGCCGGGGATTCATCTCGATGAAAACGTAGCGCCCCGTGGCGCGCCCCCGGGCGTCTGTCTCGACCAGAAACTCCACGGTGCCGACCGCATCATAGCGCGCCGCGGCGGCGATGCGCGTCGCTTCCTGGCACAGGCGCTGGCGCAGATCGTTTTCCAGCCATGGGCTGGGGGCGATCTCGACCAGCTTCTGGTGGCGGCGCTGCACCGAGCACTCGCGCTCCCACAGGTGCGAGACGGCGCCCGTACGATCGCCAACCACCTGCACCTCGATGTGGCGGGCGCGGCCGATCAGCTCCTCAGCGTAGATGTCGTCGGAGCCGAAGGCGGCGCGGGCCTCGGAGGCGCAGCGGTCACAGGCTTCCGCAAGATCGGCGATCTCGCGGACGACGCGCATGCCCCGGCCACCGCCGCCGGCGACAGCCTTGAGCATGACGCCAGCCGCATCCGGCCCCAGACGTTCCATGAAGGTCTGGACCTGGGCCAGGCTGGCGGGGCCGTTGGTGTTGCGGGCGACGGGGACGCCAGTTTCACGGGCCAGTGCGACGGCGCGCGCCTTGTCGCCGAACAGCTCCAGCGCTTCTGGCCGTGGCCCAATGAAGGTGAGGCCGGCGGCGGCGCACTGGCGGGCGAAATCCGCGTTCTCGCTGAGGAAACCGTAGCCGGGGTGAACCGCGTCGCAGCCGTGCTCCACCGCCATGCGAACAAGGGCGGCGCCGTCAAGGTACGCGGCCGCGCCCTCGCCCGGCAGCGTCGCCGCCGCGTCCGCCTTCGTCATGTGCAGCGCGCGGGCGTCGTCCCGCGGGGCGACGGCGAGCGACGCCACGCCGGCTTCGGCGCAGGCTCGCGCAATGCGGATGGCGATCTCGCCGCGATTGGCAATGAGAAGCTTGCGGAACAAGGGCGGGTCTTTCACGGGGTCAGCAAATCCGGCTCCCGGCGGGAGCGGTCCGCCTGGCCGGCGCGGGGCAGTCTGGTTCGCGGCGCGGATTCTGGCGGGCGGATATTCAGGCTACAGCGCTGGCCGGACCGCCGGGCCGGCGCGAAAGACGCTCACCATTTTCAGGAAGCGTAACGACCACGCGGACGCGCTGTGAGGCCGCGCGCGGCCACCTGCCCTGACCGGTCATGTTTCCACCCTTTCACGTCCTGTCGGCGCGCCGGTGAGCCGGCCGCATTTTTGTAATTATTAGCATGATCAATTTATTTGCATCAAGCCATTGGCACATTGATTTGCATCAATGCGCAGGCCACATACACGCGCTAATTGTATCGGGGCCCGCCGCATCGCCTCCGCTTCGTCGGGCGCCGGGTCCCGGCCACGCCAACAGTTTCCCTGTTCCAATGCGGCTTGCGAATTTTGAACCTTCAGACAGCACGCCCTTCCGGGCCGGCAACTCCGCAACCATCACGCGAACCGCGTTGCGGCGTGACATCCTCGATGCGCCCCGTTCCTGTTGATTCGCACACTGGGCAGGCGCCGGATTCCAGGCGACCGCCGCCTGCCCGCCAGCAACCGGCGCGGAAGCCCGATCTTGGCCGGGCGCGATGAGGTGGGCGGGCCGGCGCCGGCCGGAACGCCAGACCCGGACCTGCACGCGGCGACGGCGGCGACTGGTCCGGCAAACCCGCATACCTCCGGCGCCGGACCTTCGCGCCCACGGTCTTTCCGCCGGCCAGGCCGCCCGCCCCTGAAGGGAGGCGCCGGGGAAGATTCATCCCGGGAGAAACTGCTCGACGTCGCCATCGACCTGTTTGCCGACCGGGGTTATGAGCCGGTGAGCACCGCGGCGGTAGCGCGCGCCGCCGGCCTGTCGCAATCGATGGTGCACTACCACTTCGGCTCCAAGGAGCGGTTGTGGCGCGCGGCGATATACCGGGTGATGCGTCGCCGGGGCCAGTATTTCCCTGTGGGGCGCACCGAAACGCCCGAACCCAATCCGCTCGAACGTCTGCGGACGCTGATCCGCCGTCTGGTGGCGGCCAACGCCGCGGAGCCGCGCTATATCCGCATTGTCAGCCATGAGGCCATGGGCCAGACGCAGCGGTTCGACTGGCTGATGGAAACCTTCATCCGGCCCGGCATCGCCGCCTTTGACGACGCCATCGCCGACGCGATGGCCCAGGGGCTCGTCCGGCCGCTGCCGCCTCACCAGACGTCGAACATCATCACCTCGGCCGCGTCCATGACCTTCAGCATCGGCGCCGTGACGCGGGCGATTCACGGCAAGGACCCCTTTGACCCCGAGCAGGTGCGCATCTACGGCGACGCCATCGTCTCCGTGCTGTTCGACGGGCTGCTGGCAACGACCGGCGATGACGCGCCGCCATCGGGCGCCTGAGAAATTGCCCCTGGACCAATGGGCGTTTCAGCGGCAGGATGCCGGGCCTTGCGAATATGGCGCGAGGCGAAACGCAGGCGCTGAAGACGCCGCGCATGGGAGGGCCGGAGAATGAACAGGCATGTGCTTGTGGCGGGCGCATCGGGCCTCGTCGGCCAGGCGGCGCTGCGCCATTTCCAGGGCATGGCGGGGGTGCGCGTCACCGCGCTGTCGCGCAGACGCCCGCTTCAGGACAGCGGCGCCCGCTTTCTCAGCCTTGACCTCACGGACCAGGACGCCTGCGCGGACGCGGCCGCGAGCCTCAGCGATGTGACCCATGTGGTCTATGCGGCGCTTTACGAAAAGCCGGCGCTGATCGACGGCTGGCGCGACCCGGAACAGATCGCCGTCAACGCCCGCATGTTCAGCAATCTGATGGAGCCGCTGCTCGCCCATGCCGGCGGCTTGCGCCACGTCACCCTGTTGCAGGGCGCCAAGGCTTACGGCGCCCACGCGCGCCGCATGGCGTTGCCGCCGCGTGAAGATCGCGACGAGGCGCACGACATCCCGAATTTCTACTGGGAGCAGGAAAACTGGCTCAAGGCGGCCCGGCGCGGCCAGAAATGGACATGGACCATCTGGCGTCCGCAGATCATCTTCGGCCTGTCGTTCGGCAGCGCCATGAACCCCATCACCGCCATCGGCGCCTGGGCGGCCCTGCTGCATGAGAAGGGCGAGCCGCTGTATTTTCCTGGCGGCGAAACCGGCAACGTGTTGCAGGCGGTGGACGCGGACCTGCTGGCGCAGGCGATCGCCTGGGGTGGTGAGGCTGAAACGGCGCGCGACCGCATTTTCAATATCACCAACGGCGATGTCTTCGTGTGGGCCAATGTCTGGCCGGCGATCGCCGACGCCCTTGGCATGCGCCCCGGCGAACGTCGCCCCGCCTCCCTGGCCGACGATCTGGCGCGAAGCGGCGCGGAATGGGCCGCCCTGTGCCGCCGGCACGGCCTCGCCGCGCCGGAACTGCCGGCCTTTGTCGGGGCTTCGGCCCAGTACATGGATTATCTGCTGGCGCGAAACGCCAGCGGCGGCGCCAAGGTCTCCATCATTTCCGACATTCGCCGGCACGAGGCGGGTTTTTCCATGGTGATGGACACGGAAGCCATGTTCAGGAAATGGTTCAGCGCCTTTCGGGAAGCGCGGCTGTTGCCGGGCCACGCCGGAATGCACTGAGACACGCCTGAGTGCCTGAGACCTGATGGCGGCCGCCGCTCCGACACGATCGCCGGGCGTCCGCTCCGGGGCGTGGGTTCCTGAAGCACGGTCCGCCGTGGCGCCTGGTTCGCGGCGCTTCCAGTTCGGCGGCGTCCTTGCGGTGAATACGTCAATTTCACGAACAGGCGTGATTCTCAACGCGTGGCAGCGCCATGGACCGCCATATCGCAGCGAAAGGTATAATCCGTGAAATATGTGAAATTCGGCCAGACCGGTCTCGACGTTTCCCGCATCTGCCTTGGTTGCATGACCTATGGCGTTCCGGATCGCGGCGCGCACCCGTGGACGCTGGACGAGGACGCCAGCCGGCCGCTCATCCGCCAGGCGGTGGAGGCCGGCATCAATTTCTTCGACACGGCGAACGCCTATTCCGACGGCACATCGGAAGAAATCGTCGGCCGGGCGCTGAAGGATTTCACGCGGCGCGAGGAAACCGTCATCGCCACCAAGGTTTTCATGCGCACGCGCAAGGGGCCAAACGGCGCCGGACTGTCACGCAAGGCGATCATGCAGGAAATCGACGCCAGCCTGAGGCGCCTCGGCGTGGATTATGTGGACCTCTACCAGATCCACCGCTGGGACTACGACACGCCGGTGGAGGAGACGCTTGAGGCGCTGCACGATGTGGTGAAGGCCGGCAAGGCGCTGTACATCGGCGCCTCCTCCATGTTCGCCTGGCAGTTCGCCAAGGCGCTTTACACCTCGCGCCTCAACGGCTGGACGGAATTCGTCTCGATGCAAAACCACCTCAACCTGCTGATGCGGGAGGAGGAGCGGGAGATGCTGCCGCTGTGCGGGGACCAGGGCGTCGCCGTGATGCCGTGGAGCCCGCTGGCGCGCGGCCGCCTGACCCGCGACTGGGACGAGACCAGCCAGCGTCAGGAAACCGATGTGTTCGGGGGCACGCTCTATCGCTCCAGCGAGGACAGCGACCGGCAAATCGTGGCGGAGGTCGCCCGCATCGCCGCGGCGCGCGGCGTTTCGCGCGCCCAGGTCGCCATGGCGTGGCTGCTGCAAAAGGACGGCGTGACGACGCCAATCGTCGGCGCCAGCAAGCCGCAGCATCTGGCCGACGCCGTCGCGGCTGTCGATCTTGTGCTCGACGACGCGGAGATCGCCGCCCTGGAAGCTCCGTACGTTCCCCACCCGGTCGCCGGATTCAGCTGAGCCCGGCCGGCGCCAGTTCGCCGCCTGGAAGCGGGCGCGGGCGTTTCGTCATGGTTTTCCGCCATGGCGCGGGCCGCGCCGCTTCCCCATCATTTTCACGCGACGATTCACAGAGGCCCCTTGCGCCAGTCGCATGACGTTCCGCGACGGGCGTGGCCGCAACAGCCTCGAATAAACAATTGTCTCAACATCAATATTTGCGATCTGTCTTCCCGGGTGGCTTCAATGGGCGACGCCGGTGGGGCGTCGGGGAAGTACACTTCTTAGAATCCCTCTAAATCATTGAGATTGCGTTCAAATTTTTGCGGGTTTAGTGAAGCGCGAGTTCCACGGGCCTGTTTGGCGCCAATCGCCTGCGGCTTGCGGATGCGTCATTCCGGCCCGCGGGCCAGCCGGCGGGATTGCACGGAATGACAGATTGGCCGTTTGCGGCGCCTTTTGCCGGGCGAACGGGCCAGGGCGCCGGCAGCGGCGGAACGCCTGTTTCCGCCGTACACGACGGCCCTTCCGCCAGGATATCCGGCGGTTGTTGCAATAGGGGAGTTGCTCACTTGTCCGCGTTTTCGAAGCATTTCGCCCGTTCGCGCAGCACGCGCGCCGTCGCGGCCTCCGAACGCGCCAAACCTGGGGTCCACCAGGGTTTCGCCGCGCCCCTCGTCGTCCTGATGCTGGCCCAGGCGCTGGCGGCCCCCGCCCTTGCCCAGGGACTGCCCCAGGGGCAGACGCAGCAGCAGGCGCAGCAGGCTCCGGCCGCGCCAACCGCCGCGCCGGTTGCGCCGGCCGCGCAGCCGAAACCTGTCATGTCGGTTCCCGATCACGCCGCCCCGACCTCAAACCTGCCAGTGGGGCACCCGCCCCTGCCCGCAACTCCTGCGCCTGGCGCTGCGCCGGCTTCTGGCGCTGTTCCGGCAACCGCTCCGGCAGGCGCCCCGCCCGCCCGGCAGGCCGCGCCGGCCAACGCCGTCCAGCCTCAGGTCCAGGGGCAAAACCAGGCCCAGGGACAAAACCTGACCCAGGAGCAGGCCGCGAAGCCCGCGGCTCCCGCCGCCACCGCCGTTATCCCGCATGATCTGTCACCATGGGGCATGTTCATGCAGGCCGACATGGTGGTGAAGGCAGTGATGATTGGCCTTGCCTTCGCCTCGCTGGTCACCTGGACCATCTGGCTGGCGAAATCGCTGGAGCTGCTGGCGGCCCGCCGCCGGGCCGTGCGCGCCGTGCGCCGCCTGCACGCGGCCGACAGCCTCGTGGAAGCGCTCAGCGACAACGCCATCCGCTCCGGCGGCCCGGTCAGCGAGATCGTCGCCGCGGCGGAATCCGAGGAAGAGCGCTCGGCCGGCCTGCCCGCCGAGGGCGTCAAGGAGCGCGTCGCCATCGCCCTGTCGCGCATCGAGGCGCGCGCCGGCCGCAACATGGCGCGCGGCACGGGCCTGCTCGCCACCATTGGCTCCACCGCCCCCTTCGTTGGCCTGTTCGGCACCGTGTGGGGCATCATGAATTCGTTCATCGGCATCTCGGTGGCCAAGACCACCAACCTGGCGGTTGTCGCCCCCGGCATCGCCGAAGCGTTGCTGGCCACCGCCATCGGTCTGGTCGCCGCCATCCCGGCCGTCATCATCTACAACGTGTTCTCCCGCTCGATCACCGGCTACCGGGCGCTGCTCTCCGACGCCTCGGCCCTCGCCCTGCAGCATCTGTCCCGTGATCTGGATCGCCGGGACATGGGCGTCAACGTGACCCGGCTGCGTCGCGCCGCGGAGTAACCAGATGGCCGTCAGTCTGAAAGAAAGCGGCGACGACCTCGCGGAAGTCTCCGAAATCAACGTGACGCCGTTCATCGACGTCATCCTGGTTCTGCTCATCATCTTCATGGTGGCGGCGCCGCTGTCGACCGTGGACGTGCCGGTTGATCTGCCGGTCTCCAACGCCCAGCAGCAGCCGCGCCCGGACAAGCCGCTGTTCCTGTCCGTGAAGAACGACCTCACCCTGGCGCTCGGCGACGACGGCGTCACCCGCGACGGGTTGCAGGGCGCGCTTGACGCCCGCACCCATGGCGACCGCGAGCAGCGCGTGTTCCTGCGCGCCGACCAGGGCGTGGCCTATGGCGAACTGATGAAGGTGATGAACCTGCTGCGCAGCGCCGGCTACCTGAAGATCGCCCTTGTTGGCCTGGAAGACACCGGACAAGCCGCGCCGGCGGCGCCCGCCGCCAGCCCGGCGGCGGGGCAAAATCCTGGAGCCGGCCAGTGATCGGAAGCACTGGTCATGGCTGGGCGTTCGCCCGCTGGGGCGCCGCCGGCGCCGTCGTGCTGGCGGCCCATTTCGGCGGAGCCTGGGTGGCGCTGCACTGGAAGCACGCCGAACCGGCGGGCGAGCCGCCGGCCGCGATCATGATCGAGCTGGCGCCGTTGCCGGTCTCCGCCAATAACGCGCCGCAGAACGAAACAGCCCCCGGCCCCGAAGTCGCGGAAGCGCAGCAGGCCG
>Ga0180216_1000632_pt1 | contig 35335 bp, 12 predicted proteins | sample eDN3rd37CBELigMG_FD_128879 | JGI IMG/M metagenome (GOLD analysis project Ga0180216, IMG submission 128879) | Enriched Miracle-Growth compost microbial communities from Emeryville, California, USA - eDNA 3rd pass 37_C BE-Lig MG (version 2)... ... | reverse complement strand
CTGGACGCTGCCGGACTGGGTATCGGCTTCCGGTCTTCCACCGTCGACCGGTCGCACCCCGCCGAACCCACTCTTGTCTTCACGGTGACCGACGCCGTGCCGGCGGATCACACCGCGGTGCCGGTCGAGGGGGTGCGCCGGCGTCCCATCATCCTGCAGGCCGGAGAGGACTCGCGGAACGAACTCGAACCGGGCGGCACGGTCGTATCGACCGCGACCGAGACGCGCGCGAGTCGCGGATGGCTGGACGATCCGCAGGATCTGTTCCGGACCGTGAAGTCGCTCGTGGCGGGACTGGCCGCCGGCACGCACACGGAAGGTGCCCTCTGATGACGAAATGCCCACGGTGTTTCACCGACCTGCCGGCCGACCGGACTGCTTGGTTGCCCACTGCGCCAGCCGAGGTGGAGCCGGACCAGGTCGCTACTGCTCATCAAGGGACACCCGTCCGGTCGGGGAAGGTTGTCTACCTCGACCGCCCGGCTGCAGCAGGGGCGGACTGGTGGCCCGAGGCCGAGACGGTGGAGGAGAAGGCCGGAGGGCCGGCCGTCGAGGCATGCCCGACCTGCCACTACCGACTGCCTGTCGGACTTCGGGGTGCGCAGACCACCTGTATCGCCATGGCCGGAGCGCGTGCCACCGGAAAGACCGTCTACATCGCGGTTCTCGTCAAGGCCCTCCAGCTGCTCGGCGAGCGACTGAACTGCGTCGTGGAGCCGGCGACATCCGAAACGGAGATGGTGTATCGCGAGCTGTACGAGAAGCCGCTCTACGAAGAACGCGGCATCCTCGAACCGACTCCCGCCGCGCACACGAGCAACCAGTATCAGCGTGAACCGCTGATCTTCTCGCTCGGAGTATGGAACGGACGCCGGCAGTACCTGATCCTGCGAGACGTGGCGGGGGAGGACTTGGAGAATCCGAACAACGTCCACGTCCAGCACATGCGCTTCTTCGCGCAAGCCGACGGCGTGGTGTTCATGTTCGATCCGCTTCGGGTCGAATCCGTACGTCAGCAGCTACACGACCTGGTACCCGTGCAGGAGCGGGTCGGCGGCGACCCGCGCTCCGTGCTGCGCACAGTTCTCTCGATCATCGGGAACTCCACACCGAATCTTGCCGTGGTGCTGTCCAAATTCGATGCGCTCCAAGCACTTCACAATGTGGAGGGCAGTGATTGGAGCGAGATCATGGGGCAACCGGGTGCAGCATTCTCCCGAGACCCGAGCCTGCAGTACGCGCCGTACAACGAGATGGACGGGCGACTCCTCCACGAGGAGGTCCGGAGCCTGCTGGACAAATTGGAAGCGAAGTCGATGGTGATGTCGGTGGATCAGCCGCATACCGGAGCGGCATTGAACAGCAGGTTCTTCGCTGTGTCCGCTCTCGGCGAGTCGCCGGTGGGGGATCGGCTGCACCACAATGGCATTTCGCCGTTCCGGTGTTTGGACCCGGTGCGATGGGTTCTCGCGCAGCGGGGGGTGTGGGTGTGAGGCAGCGTTTGCAGGAGCCCATCGGTTCCGGAACTCTGGTGTGGTCGAGAAGGTCGCGTAAAATCTGAGTTTTCCGAAATGACAAGGTACGCGCGACGATGCGCCTACCGATCCGCTCGAAGTGCCGGACCTCCGACTTCCGAAGAGCCGATGAGGGTCACCGAACGACGGCATCGACCTGCCTGCCACAGTTTGGCAGACCTTGAGTTCGCCGGTTGGGAACATATCCCTGGCAGAACTGGGCAGACCCTCAGTAACTCGGGCTTTGATGCTTTGGTTCCGCGCCGCGGTGGAGTTCGTGGTCCATTGCGCCTGCACCCGCATAGGGAAGTCTCATTCTGCGGCACACCGGACGTGCATGCGGATCCCCCGGCCGAGTCCGTGGCCGATGGTATGATGCGCCTCGGCTGGGACGAGCTAGAGATCTCTGCTCTTGCATCGGACACCGGATGCGCCGTGGGACATGGGATGCGCCACGGCCTCCCCGCCTCCTGGCGAGTGTCGGATCAGTAGACAGTTCGCCTCCAATCGACAGAAATGCCCGTTATCCCAACGGAAAGAGATCTAATACTTCATCGACAAGCGATTCAGTCCGCTGACGAATCATGTCGGCGTCCCAGGTGTCTGAACTCGCCAACAACTTGTTCAGGGAGAGGCCGTTCTTGTATCCGATGTACCGACCCTTAGCATCCTGGCGATCGCGCTTCTCGGTGAATGACTTGTTGCCGAGGTTGCTGTTGAACCGAGTGATTGTCAGGTTGCCGATTGTATGGACGAGTTCCTGCTGAACCGCAAGCGCGTTGTCTTGGTGCCCGCCCATGAGTTCGGTCCATGACTTGGGAATGTTGAGCCCCTGAGGAAAGACATGTTCTACCGTCCACGCCAATGTTTGTCCCTCACGAGCCCACAGGTCGACGAACGTCTCTTTAGTCATGTCGCGCTCTGCAAGCATGGCGAGGATGAACCGGGTGGCCTCAACATTGTCCTCATATATGGGTCCCTCAAGGCGCTCGCGGAACTCGGAATCGCTCGCTGACTTTGCCCTCAAGGATCCAGCAATATGAGCAATTATTTTCTCTGCGCCAGGCTCTATCTGATCAACAATTGCCATGAACATTCGCTGCAGCTCGTAGGTTTGTGGAACCCCTGTGAGATTGCGGCGCACGAAGAATGACACGAGTCCGCGGACGATTCCTGCAATGTCGTCGTCGCTGATTCGCAATTCATCCCTTTTCGACATCAAGAACAGAATCAAGAGGTACGACGGCGCACCCTGTGCGCGCTCGAGCTGTCGCAGCGCAGTTCGGAGGTTCTCCGGGGTGTCGCCGTCCGAATTCCTGTTTAGGATGACGGAGTACAACTGGCCCGCATCAACGACCTTGGCCATGAAGTCTTCTGGGTTATTTTGGATCAACGCTTCGTAGACGCGGATCAGGTTCGTTTTCGTTGCGACAGGAACGTTGATAATGCCCAACAGGTCTTTTCGGAACGCGTTGTAGTACTGGCGGAAGAACCGTTCTTGGATCGGGTAGTCATCGCCGAGCTCCTCAATCAGTTCAGTCCACTGGTCGAAGGCCTCGTCAAGGCTGCCCGGGCTGCGCGTCTCCATCGTCGCGAGCAGTTTGTTCTTGATGAGATCGATCGGAGTGAGCGGAGTGCCGCGGTTGTTAAGAGATTCGAAGAGGACGTAGGCATCGGAATGTGACGCCACTTCAATCTTGACCAGTACTGCTTCAGACACTCGCTGGATCATGTCGAGTAGGTCATCGACCTCAGACCGATCGCTCTCAGTGATTCGGGCCTCGATCCTGCTCTCGAAATACTTGAACGCCTTCTTGATCTTTCGATTGCCTAAGTTGGAAACTTTCGGCTTCTTGTCGACCAAGCCTGCGTCTGCAAGTACAGCAAAGTAATCAGCCTGGTTGCTGTTCTGCTGTTGTGGGATCACCCTCGTCTTGGTGCTGTCCTTCTTGAGCACTATTCGGTGTTTGAGGTTCATAAGCTCGACGAATTGTTCATCGTTCAGCTGGTCGCGTCGTGATCTGAGCGATGCGTACAGGGCGGCGAGGAGTAGTGAGAGTGTGGTCAACCGCTGCTGACCGTCGACCACTTCCAGTACCGATGCTGCTGCGGTATCGGTGGTTTGGTTTATGCAGATGATCGATCCAAGGAAGTACCCGCTCGCATCGGCATCGAAAATGTCGTCGAAAAGATCTTCCCACTGTAGCTTCCACCATTTGTATTCCCGCTGGTACCGAGGGATCCGATAGACAACAGCATCATCGATATTCATCAACTGAGAGATCGGGTAATCATGGACCGATTTGATCATCGTGAAACCTACTTCGTGTCGCTCGGATTCTTGACAGGATCGGTCACTTTCGCTACTCGGAACTCGGAACTCCCTGTGAGTAGCGCGGATCGCTTTCCGCTCCACGTCACTACGAGTTCGTCGCGCGCCCGGCTTGCGGATACATACAGCAGCGACCGTTCCCGAAGCATCGCTTCGTCCTTTTCCTCCTCCGGCACGGCGCGCAGTGAAGCGAGTGAGGGGACGTGGGCGTCGTCTACCCCGGCGAGGATGACGCGAGAGAATTCCATTCCCTTAGCTCGGTGCATGGTCAGGACTTGCACGTGGCCGGAGGAGGGCTGGTTGTCTTCGAGGGCGCGGGCGTCGATGCCGCGTTCGCCGAGCGCGCGGACGAACCGACCGCGCTCGTCCAATCCGCGGGTAAGCACGGCAATGGTTTCCGGCTCGATGCCGTCATCGATCCACTGTTGTATCTGCGCTGCTACGGTCTCGATTTCTTCTGTCTGGGAAGAGCATTCGACCAGGCGCGGGTTGGGGCCGAGGCGCGCGGAGCGGTATTCGGTGGTGGACTCCTCGCCCTGCTCGAGATCCTTGTATTCGGCGCCGGAGAGAATTCCGACAGCGAAATGCAGGTTTTGTGCGGTGGTTCGGTAGTTCAGCGTCAGCCGCCGGGATCGACCGACAATCTTGATGCCGAGTCGGCCGAGCACGACGGGCTGACCGTAGATCCGCTGGTGGGAGTCTTCAGCGATGAACAGGTCATTCGGTCCCTCCGCCACCAGTGCGCGCAGCAGCGCCCAGTGCGTGGCATGAAGGTCTTGGGCTTCGTCGACAATGACGTGGTCGGCGATATACCCGCGTTCGGCTTCGTTTCGTAGGCGCAGGTGTTCGGCCGCCACAGCAAGCACCTCGGGAAAGCTGAGGGTGCCGTCCATGCGGCTGTGCCGGCGATACCCCTCGATGAGCTTCCACACTGCCATACGCTGCGGTCGGCTCAGACGGACACCGCGCCCCGGCCTCGCTACTTTGGCGTACTGCTCGAGTGTGGTCACCTTGTTGGCCAGAACAACCGCGACATACTCATTTTCGAGGAAGGTCGGCGTGGCCAGTTTCGCGTCAAGGCCACTGTCGGTTGCATCGATTACTTCGCGCCACACCACATCGGAGCGGGTGCGTGCGTGGCCGAAATGGTAGGCCGCGCCCAGGACGGCTTCGCTCGCCGGACCGAGGTCATCGGCTTGGTCCAGTACGGCTTTGGCAAGGGCGTCGATGCCGCGCACATAGATACCGGGGTTACCGGGCTTGGACGCGATAGTGATGCTGGGGTCGAGAAATCGCAAGTCCGCTTCGAGACCGAGAGCGAGGGTCTTGTTGTAGGTAGTAAGGATTATCCGGGCGTCAGGATTCTGCTTGGCAAGGTGCCGGGCCCGATGTATCGCTACGACGGTCTTGCCGGTGCCGGCGCCGCCGGACAACCGAAACGACCCACTTTGATCCTTCTCTGCGTAGGCTCGCTGTTCGGGGTGCAGAAATGTGCGCCAAGCGCCGAAGTCGCCGCTTTCGATGACACGGCGCAACTCCTCGTCGTCCTCGATGTAGGCGAACTGCATCTTCGAAGCGGGACGTTCGAGTGCCTCGAGGATTTGCTGGTCCTCGTCGAGTGTCGGATCGATCGGTGCCTCGGTAAATCCGTGTTTGGCGCGGATCTCGTCGATACTGATCCCGGTAACCAGCTCGAGCAGTGCGCTGCCCTCCCACTCCAGGGCCTTCTCGGCGATATGCAGGATCGCGTCCTCGTCGGGGGCCTCCATCGCGAGTTCCGCGATCGCCGGGTCGATGCCGAGTTTGTCGGTGAGGTCGGCGAGGGTGAAACCGAGGCCGGGAAGATAGGGCGGGGTGTCGGTGGATTTCGCGAGTGCGCGGTCCAGTTCGCCGGTGGGGTCGGGCACGACCACACGCTTCTTACGATCGGCGGTGCCGTCGAGTTCACCGATAATGCCTTCGAGCGCGCCGTTGATGGGATTGACTCGCAACGTGGAGCGTTCGGCGAGGCTGTTTGCCTCGTCGTGGGGCCAGGTGCCCATGTAGATGTATGTGGGATCGCCGAATTGATCCTCGACCCGGAAGAGGATCGCACGATAGTGCAGGTCGACCCGGCCGGTGCGGACGCGGGGATCGGCGGCGACCTTCAACGGCTCGATATGCAATCCGGGTGCGGTGTCGTCGGCACTGAGCTTCTCGAAGAAGTCCATGACCTTGTTCTTGACAGACCGGTCGAGCTTGCGCATCGCCTTGTTGTTCGATGCGATGACCAAATTCGCCACTTACAACACCCCGTTCGTTTTCAGTACTGCGACAATCTGTGCCGCCTCGGGTGGGCACAAGGTCCACCCGGTGTCGGCCATCGTAGTTGCCTCGGTTACAGATTCGTCGAGCAGGACGCCGATGCGGTGACCTTCCCACGCAAGGTCGAGCACTTCGCCCTCGTCGGTCTCGTAACCGAGTAGGGGTACAGGAACTCGCGGATCGGCCGAGACGAGCGCCCTGATGAGAATGCGTTCGGCTTCCGACACAGTCTCGTCGAGCAGCGATTGCCACTCGTAGGGTAGTGGTTGCTCCTGAGGGACTCCGGTGGACACCGGCGTCGGAGAGGATTCGAGAAGCGACCTTGTAGTGATTCGGTGACGATCCGCGATGCCCAGCCAGTTCGACAGGCGCAGCCACTCCTTCCAGGCGCGGCCGTCGAGGTTGTCGAGGACCTCGTCGCGGTCGTCGAGCGCCAGGACGGCGGTGGCCGACCGGTCTGCGGGTGAGGTGACGGCGGCCGTTACCGTCAGGGTGCCCTCGGTAAGGGCCCAGCACATGTCCGTGCCACTACCGGTGAAAGGGCGGGAGCCGTTCAGGGCGGCGAGGGCGGACTCCAGCATCGACTCGGCGGCCGAGTGAGCCCGATTGTCCCTGCGGACGAACAGGTACGGCAATGCGCGGCTCAACGCCTCCCACGACGCGATATCCGGGTCGACCATGAACTCGAGCAGCTGCGTCACAGGATCTCTGGCGAGCATCCTCAAGAGTGCAGGCCGTACATGGAAGTTGGTGGTGACGACCTTGGCTGCGTTCTCGTCGAACCATGACGGAGTCTGCTCGTCGTTGTTCTTGAAGCGCTGCAGATCTTCATGGCCGAAAGACCACACCAGATAGCCGGACTCGCGTAGTCCGGCGCGTTTACGGGCGTCGTCAGCCACGCGGTTGCAACTGGGTGAGGCGTGGAAAGCGCGACCGTCGGCGAATATCGCAATAGGCCGGACTGAGCTGTCGGTGGTCTGCAATACGAAATCCGGCTTCACCGTGCCCAGCAGTACCTGCGGGACGAGCGACCATCTTCGAACCTTCTTGCCTTGGAGCGTGATGGTCGCAGATGGCCCGTAAGTGCCCGGTTTCTCGACTACGGCAGCACCCATACCTTGCAGCCGGCCGATGAATGCGGTGTAGAAGTCCTTCTCCAGAAACGATTCGTCACTCGCGGGCGGCACCGGCGGCGCCTCCTCGGTGATATGGGCATTCCAATCGTCGAGGTCGGGTTCGGAATGTGCTCCGACATCGAGGATGTGGTTGAGGACCTTCAAGGCAGTGGTCCGCGAAACCTTGTCCAGCTCGTGCGGTGGAGCGAACGGTAGGAGACAACGGTGGCAGGCAAGGCGCTCCTCCTCGCGGCACGGGCATTCGCGCACCACCTTCCGGGCGGCGGCGAGCATCGCGTATACCTTCTCTGGGTCGGCGAACTCGGCGAGATAGCCGGTGCCGCCGGGCACGGTGTCGTGGATGAGCAGCGCGCGACGGTCCGGCGCGCGCAGGGCGTCGCTGATGGTGGCGACGGCGAGGTGCTCGGGGGAGCCGCCGATCACCTGACGCAGACCCAGCAGGAGGGCGGCGCTCAGGCTCGGGTGGGCGAAGGTGTCGTATTCGAGTTCGGGCGGCAGATGCAGGAGGACGCCCTGGGTGCGCAGGCTTCGGGCCAGGGCGATCTCGCGGACGTCCTCGGCATCCGCTTTGCGGAGTCGACACCAGGTGCGGTGTTCGTACGGGTCGTTACGGCCGGCCGCCGTGTCGAGTTGCCCGCACGCCGCGCACACCCGGAACAGGCCTGTGGCCGATTCCTCACCGGCGATGATTCGCTTCTTGCCCTGGGACGCGCGTTTACCGAGGTTGATCCAACGAATATCGAGACGGCGCAGGTATTCTGTGCCGAAGTCTCGATCCTGCACGAACCAGGCCCGGCCGACATGGGCCGGATCTATGTCTGCGGCGACCGCGACGGTGAACGGTTCGCGGTGCCGGTCGTCGCGGTTGTCACTGATGGTGGCCTCGTCGCGACGCACCTCCGCGGACACTCTTTCCATCTCCACCACGTGCAGGCGCTGGCTGACATCCGAAATCGCGGTGTTCCGGCAGCGGGGACAGGAGGGGACGAGCTTCGGCTCTGTACCCGCGGGGCTGATTCCGACCCATCCGCACTGCGGGCACACCTGCCAGGTCTGGATGTTCGATTCGCCGGTGCCGAGATCGACGGCGTCGATCTTCACTGCCAGACCTTGTGCGTAGAAGGTGGCGCCGGGGGCGAGTTCGGTGAGCGCGATGCGCGAACCGCGTTGATAACTCATCGAATCGCCCATGTAGGCTGAGCTGTCCGGGTCGATCCAGGAAACACCGACGTCGAGCGTCACCGAGTCGTCGAGCAGGGTGTAGTTGGGAAGAACTCCGTACGCTTCGAGGACCGAAATCCAGTACTCGTCGGTGATCGAACGGATCTGAGCGGCTAACAGTTTCCGAGAGCCCTGTGCCGTGCGCAGCGCCCTCCGGTCGTCATCGGTTGCGGTGGGAGAATCGGATTTGCGTTCGAGCTCCGGCATCTGCTGCTCGACGGCGTCCTTGCGGGCGGTCAGTTCCGTGAGATCCCGGTTCCACCGGTGCACGGTGTGGCGTAAGTGCTGCACGAGTCCGCTGGGATCGCCATTCTCGGCCGGAGTCGCCCATGCGAGCAGGGCCGCCTCGGCGTCCTTGCTGAGTAGTCCGCCGAACTGATCGAGAAATCCTGTGGTCAGAACTGCGGCGTGAGTGTGGGAGTGTTCGATGACGCCGGCCATCCAGCTGCCTTCGTCGAAACTCCCCAACGCCGAGCGGGCGTCCTTCGGCGCCACCTGCAGCGGATCGCGTGCAAACCGATCAAGGATGTGCGCGACGTATTGACGTTGCAGAATCTCCTCGGCGTTGAGAAACGTCGCCGGTGGACGCACCTCACCCTGGATCACCGACAGCGGGTCGAACAGTTTCGGCAGATGTTCACCGCGGCCGCGCACGTAGGCGAGGACGAGGGAGTTGCCGGTCAGGCGGCCGGCGCGGCCTACCCGCTGCAGGTACGACGACACCGAGCGCGGCAGCGAGCCGAGCATGACGGTGGACAGGTCGCCGATGTCGATGCCCATCTCCAGCGTCGGCGTGGCGACGAGCACGTTCGGGGCCTGCGGGTCGGCGCCACCCTTTTTGAACGCCGTCTCGTACTCGAGTCGCGTCTCGGTGGGCAGCAGGGAGGTGTGTTCGCGCGCCACGACGCGCTTCATCTCCGACGAGTCGTACAGGTTGCGGTAGAAGTTCTCGTTCCGCGGCGCTCGGTGCAGGGTGCCCGGGCAGCGCACCAGCAGGCATGGCGCGCCGTCCATCTCGTTGACGACAGTGGCGCTGCCGGGCACCGGAGTCTGGCACACGTCGCACACCAGCAGGTGTTTCCGGTTTTCGAGGTCTTCGAGGCGGGGTGCGCTGACCTGCACGGTGGTGGGCGCCAGTCCGTAGACGATGGTGCCCGTTTCGGTGGTGACGGTTTCGAGCACTCGTTGCTCGGTGAGCAGCGCGAACAGTGCTTTGGCGAGGAACGTCCCGTCATATGGTGAGACGTCCAGACACCGCGACGCCCAGCGTGCATACCAGGACGACGGCGAGGTGATCGTATCGAAACCTTCAGGGAGCGAACGGGATCCGGATCCGTAGGCGGGGAAGGTCGGTGCGGGCCTGCCCTTGGGGAAGGCGGGCATGCCTTCACCCTTGGGGCGTCTGGTCCAGATGTGGTATCGGTTGGCGTTCTTTTCCAGGTAGCGGCGCAACCATTCGTGATGGATGCCGCCCTGGGTGCGGATGCGTTCGACGGTGCCGCGCACCCACCTGGCCAGAGCCTCGCGATCGAGGATCGTCGGGTCGGCGGTGTCGCCGAGACTCAGCTGGTCGCCACGCGGGTCGTCGAACATTGTGCGCTGCTCGCCCGGCGCGAAGCTCTCTGTGAGCTTCAGTTGAATGTGCTCGGTGTTCTCGGCGGCGAGCCGCCCCAGGGTGGCGGCTCGCCCGGGCGCCCCGAGGTACACCTCGGCGACGACGCTGCCGGTCAGTTCCAGGGTGCGGCCCGTGCGGGATTGCAGACCGAACTCGAGGTCGATATCGAACTGCAGACGGCGCTTGGCCTTCTTCTCCGCCGCCCGGCGGGAGCTGTGGTGGGCACCGGTCTTCCAGAACGGGGAGAACTCGTCGCGGTCCACGATGTCCGGGGCGAGCAGTTGGTAGCGGCGGATCGGATCGTCGCCGGCGCGGGCGACCACGGATTGAGTGAGCTCGGTCAGATCGAGGGGCCCGGCGGACAGAGCGCCGCGCAGAGTGGAGCGCAGGCTCAGGCTGTGGGAGCGGGCTTGCACGAACCCGGCCCGGTGCGCGGCGTCCTGGACGCTGTCGGTGAACATCAGCGCCTTCTTCTCACCGGCGTCCAGATTTTTGTCCCCGAACAGGTTCGACAGGGTCACCGACAGTTGGGTGGCGACGGCGCTGCCGAGGAACCGGATGCCGTCGTCGATGCCGCAGGCGGGGCACACGTCCTTCGTGGACTTCTCGTCCGCCTCGGACCCGGTGAGTGTCAGAATCGGCAGCACCCGGCCCTCGAGCATGTCGGCGCCGTCCGGCTCCGGTGCGGTGTCAAGAATGTCGCGGTGATCGATGTGGAACCAGCGCAGCCCCTCCACGTCCCGATCTGCCTGAGCCTCAGTGGGTGCGGCGATCAAGGCACGGAAACGAGAGGCGCCGGCGGCGTGATCGGCGCGGATCGCCTCGTCGGTGACGTCGAGGGCGCTCCCGGTCGGCCCGAGCCGCGCACCCCACCCGGACCGGCCGCAGTGCCGGCAGAAGATCGCCGGCAGGTACAGCTCGTGGTCACCTTCGGTATCGCCGTCATCGGACCACCGGTAGCCGGCGGTGGTGTGCACGACGCGGTCGATGCGGCTCAGCTCGCGGATCCACAGGTGCACATCCACATTCAGCGCGGCGCGGCCCACCTCGGCCCGCACGTGGGACAGCAGCGCGAGCAGGTACTCCAGGAACCGCTGCTGCGCGGTCGCGACGCGGCGCGCATCCCGCTCGAGTGCCGGTACGGGGAACACCCGGGTGGCGAGGTCGGCGAGGGAGATCGCCTCGGTGGCCTGCGCCAGGACGGTCGCCACCAGGCGGTGTCCCTTGAGCAGATCGAGCACCTCGCCTCCGCTGCTCATCACCTTCAGGTCGGCGCCGGTAAGGGTGCGATCGGCATCGATATCGTCGGCGCGTTCGTAGAGTTCCGCGAGTACGGCGCGGGCGATGACGACGTTGGTGTCGCGGCCGGGGGTGTCCGCTGCGGCGGCCTTCGAGATGCGGTCGACGGCGTCGACGACCACCGGGTCGACGGGTCGGTAGAGCCGGTCGAGGTCGGTGCGACGATCGGCGAGCCACTGCTCGGTCGTGATGCGGGTTTCCCCGATCACCGCGTCCTCATCGAACTTTTCCCCGAACACCGTCTGCGCGAAGCCGAGCATCGCCGTCGGATCGGTCCTCGAACCCAGGGTCGCGGACGTCGCGACGGGAGTGAGCTTGCCCAGGGGACGGGCCCGGTCGGTATCGGTGACCGTCGAGGTGTCGGTCCAGTGGTTCTTGAGCGTGAGCCCGAGCCGGCGCAGTAGCATCGCGACGTCGGTGCCCTGCGCGCCGTCGTAGGTGTGGAACTCGTCGAGGACGATGTACTGCAACGATTCCGCCGACAGTCGCCACAGCGGTGCATCGGCGGGACGCAGCAGCAACTGGTCGAGCATCTTGTAGTTGGTGAGCAGGATGTCCGGCGGCGCATCCCGCATGAGGGTGCGGTCGGTGATCAGGCCGTGCTCGGACACCCGGGTACGTCCCCCGGAGGATTGCTGGCCGGTGTAGAGGCCGGCGGTGACACCACTGAGCTCGGAGTGTTCGGTGATGAGGGCGGCGAGCCGCTCGGCCTGGTCGTTGGCCAACGCATTCATCGGATACAGGATCAGCGCTTTGGTCCCGCTGACGCCGGCCTTCTTCGCCCGCAGCACGTGGTCGAGGATCGGGATGAGAAACGCCTCGGTCTTACCGGACCCGGTGCCGGTCGTGACCATCGTCGGCTGCGGCCGATCCTGGAACTTGGTGGACAGCCGTTCGAACGCGCGGGCCTGGTGCCCGTACGGGGTGAACCTGCGGGGTTCGGTGGGCCACCAATCCAGGTGCAGCCCCCAATTTCCACCGGCTGGCGCGAACGGCAGTCGCAGCCGCACATAGGGGCCCTTGAACATGCCGGTGTCGGGACCGCCGATGAAGTCGGTCAGCGCGCCCTGCGCGTCGGAATCGGTGAGCGCGAACGTCGTCGCCAGGTAATCGGTGAGACCCTCGCGCAGGTGTTCCGCCTGCAGGGTGGGTAACAGGGCTCCCATGACTGACAACTCCTCGACAACGAACGACAATGACCATGACTTGCAACCGGCTACACGTGGCTCGACGTCGGCGTCGACGCCGCACCCCTGCCCAGTTCGATCTCAGGGACTCCGTTTCCGTGTCGGCGGCAATAACCGGCCGGCGGTCCACATGGCATGGTCGATTTCCCATGGTGTGACCGGTGTTCCGATTGTCGCGGTCAGGGACGCGGCCAGCGTGGCGATGATCTCCCGCGCGCCCTCCGGACCGACGTCGACACCGTGGTGGCGCAGCCAACGAAGCACCATCCGGTCCGGCTTGATCACATCGTCGTTCCCGACGAGCATCCACAAGTAACCGCGCCGGATTCCACTTCCGCCTTCCCCGGGAATCCGACGCAACTCGGAATCCACATCGGCAAGGCGCTCGCTGTCCGAGAGTAACTCGATCGCATCGGCCAGAGTGGTGACGTCGTGCTCGACGAACACCGCGACATGGCGAAGTGCGGCTTCGGCCTTGAGGATTCCACCACGCGTCGAGGTGCGTTGCCTGTTGGTCTTGTCGACCAGAGACCCGACCCCCAGGCCTGCGAGTGCTGGAAGGGGCAACGGGTCGGGTCCCAGCGGGCTGTCCGCCCGGACGGTGGGCGATTCGAGGCCGAACCCGGTTGCGAACGTCCGCACCACTGGCACGACGACTGCCTCATATCGGGCACCGATGCTCCACACCGCGTCGAGGATGCACAGGCTCAGGCTGGTCCAGCGGACTTCGCGCGGTTTGGGATTGAGGGCCAATACAGCGTTGGCGAGGTCGCGGGTGGCAGCGTCACCCTCGGGACTCACCTGTTGCACGTGCATACGGCTCTCCTGCTGTGCGTTCACGGAACCAGGCATAGTCAGTCGACCAGGTCGGAGAAGTGCTTGTGCGCCAACTCCATATCGCGCTCACGGTCGACGCCGACGAACGGTTCGACGTAGGTGACACCGTCGACGGTGAGATCTGATGGCTTCAAAGATCCCTTTTTGCGGTACTCGGACGCCAACTTGCCGGGAAGCTGGCGTCCGGTGGCGTCGTAGAGAGCGTCGCGCTCGTACTTCTGCAGAACCGGGAACTGGGTGCGGTAGATGGTCGTGAGTTCGTCTGCGGTGATACCAAGCATGATCGCGACGATCGCATCGATCTCGACGAGCGCCTGGCGGCGGTCCGCGGCTCGGCGCAGGGGAGTGGCCCACTCCCACTTAGGGCCGACCGCACCGAGCGGATCACGGCCGTCGTAGTCGACGCCGATATGCGGCACCCACGAATCCTGTTGCCATTCTATCTCGTACAGCTCTTCCCACAGCGGGGCGTAGGGGCGGATGAGGCAGTTCAGGCGTAGAGCGCGCAAGAGGAGTTGGGGCTCAAGGGAGTGTTGGCGGATATGAGGGAATCGCCGAATCACATTCTGAGTGAGATCTGAAACCCCAGCTACTTTTGCGAAGAAATCGACTGGAATCGAGGCCCAGAAGCCGGAGGCCGCAACTGTATCCCGAATCGTTTCAAGACGTGCCGAAAGTACGAGGTGCATGTGGCACGGACCAGGAGGAATTATCGCTGGATGGACTGTGCGAACGGTAGCTGAGTCAGCCATACGGCGCCAGGCAAGGCGAAAGAAAGTCGAACTGGGTTCGCCGTGCCATTTCGGGTAGGCAGCGATGTACTCGTCGTAGGGCTTGGCGATCTGGTAGTTGGTGCGAGGGATAAAGTCCTCGCCGATTGCGTCGAAATCAACAGGGGAGTAGTCTCCTTTGCTGCGCATCGTGGGATTTGGCTGCTTGACCAGAGGCGTGCCGACCGTTAAGTGGGGGCCTTGCAAGATGACGTCCTCCCACCGGTCCGAGACGCCGGAGCCCGACTCGAAAAGTCCGCGCTCGCGGTCGGTGGTCTCATTCCAGCCGAAGGTCCATTCGAACCCGATGCCTCCAAGGCGGGGCGCCGTCGCGATCTTGTCGAGTACCGCAGCGCTGGCTCTGTTTACCGGGTACAGCATGCGCGCCTCGGCGGGAGGAGTTCCGGGTTCGTCGACGAGCGCAGCCCAGGTGGACAACTGTGATTCGGTGACCCCGATAATGCGCTCTGCGTGGGGGCGCAGGTCCCATTTATCGTCATCATCCTTGATGCCAGGGGCGGTCCCACTGCCATCATGTTGTAAAGATCTGGCAGCGATGTCGGGGTGTAATAATTCCGAGCCGCTCAGAAACCTCGGAGCCCGTGGCGTTCCGTAAACGTGGACGCCGTATATCTGCCGGTGAGCGATATCAAACAGCATAAGCGCGTTCCGGAAATGAAAGTGACGACGCAGCCGTCGATACGTCTCGCGGCGGAGGGTCTTCGCGCGGAGTTCGGTGAAGTGGCTTTCCGGATGGATGAGGCCCACGATTCCGTCCCGCGCCATCGCACGCCAGGTGTGCTCCATGAAGCAGCGATACAGGTCCGTACGGAGCCCGGTCAGCACTGGCCGGTCCACGCCGGACCCGAGATTCTCGATCACGCCGGTCTGCCGGGCTCGTTCGTCCAGGTAGGCGTCAAGCGCCCCCGGCTGGGCTAGTGTCTCCTCGCGCTTGCGGCGCTTGAGCGCCTCGGCGGGCTTGTCGGTGAGCTGCCACCACGGGTCGAACTCAGCGAGCACGCCGGATTCGTCCCAGTCGGGCCGCACCCACGGCGGGTTACCGACCTGAAGGTCGAAGCCGCCGCGGGCAAATACCGGCGCGAAGTCAAGTTCCCAGTGCAGGAAACCCTGCGTGTTGGCGATGGAATTGGTGACTGTCAGCCACGGGAAGCCGTCGAGCGTCTTGCCGATCGGGAGGGATTGCGAGAACGTGCGGTCGGTGTCCTCGGCGACGTCGAGTTCACGCCAGTTCAGATCGCCGGCGAGGCTGGTCTGGCCGTATTTCTCGAACTTCCCGGCCTTCGGTGGCACACCCAGGATCGCCTCAAGGCCGCCGACCCACTGATCCCAGTCCGGCGGCTCAATGTCGGTAGTTACCGGCCACGACCACAGCGCACACCACGCATCCATCGCCCGGCGCAGGCGCCGGTAGGCACCGTTTTCGTCGTGCAGTACCTGTTCGATTTGCTCGCGGGTGATGGCCGGTGTGTGCTCGGGTTCGTCGGTGCCGAAGATGTGGATGTTGCGGCGAGCTTCCGACTCGGCGATCGTCAGCCGGCGCACCGTGAATCCCCACAGTGTTTCCACCCGCTGCGCCAGAGCCGCGAGGCGCTTCTTGATCGCCGGGCTCGGATTCGACCGGATCCCGTTGCGCCACAACCGCAGTTCCTCGCGCTTGTCCGGCGCGTACGTCTTGGCCTCGGCGGTGTCGACCACAGCACCCCAGCCTTGTGAGGGCAGCAGGAAGTGGTGGATGCCGGCGCCGATTTCCTCACCCAGTGGCACGTCCTTCGGTGAAGTCGTCAGCCAGGCTTTTTTGGTCAGCTGGGTGGTCGAATACACCGCGCGCCGGGCACCGATGAGGGAGTTGCCGCGGCGCAGGTGCAGTCCGAACCAGGGGGCCTGCAGCCCGGCGACCATCGTGTCGAGCCATAGTGAGATTTCGGCCAGCTCCACGGCGGTGGCGTTGAGATCCACGCCGTAGACCTGGTGCAACGCGAGGTGCGCCTTCACCTTCTGCAGCTCGATCGGGTATTGATCGGCGTCGATCAGTGTGCCCAGATCCTCCTGCTTGCGCTTGAGGTACTCGGCAGCGAGCTGGCGCACGGCCTCGATCGCAAACGCGCCCGACCCGAGCGCGGGTTCGCAGATCGTCAGCTGCAGGATCTCGTCCGGTGTAGTGCGAGTGCCGTTCTGATCGAGCAGTTCGGCGAGAGCCTGCGACACGACAAAGCGGGTGAGCACTTCGGGGGTGTAATAGGAGGCGGACTGCTGACGCTCGCGGCCGGCGAGACGGAACACGAACGTGCCCTTGGGGTGGATCACCGGCTTCAGCTCGCCGGTCGCCTCGTCGACGGCCTTCACGAAGTCCGACTCGGACAGGTGATCGGCACGGTCCGCCGGCACCACCCACGAGCCCTTCTCCGGGTCACCATTCTTCGCGACCTCGTACAGGTCTTCCTCGGCGAAGAACCCGGTGTACGACATCAACCCCTCGTACACCGCACCGAGCTGGTTGATGCCCAACTCCGCGTAGCTGATGAAGCCGCGGTCGGCGCCCTTACGACCCTTCGATTCCTTCGACAGCACTAGATGTTCGAGCACCTTCTGGGTGGCCTCGTTGCCGAGTCCCACGTCGTTGATCAGTGCGGTCGCCTCGGGCGAGAACAGATCTGCGCGCAGCCGGTTGAACTCGAGGCCCGGCGCGGGATCGTCGGCGACATTTTCAGGGGCGTGCGGGGTGTGGCCGCGGTCGACGAGCCGGAACAGCGTCGCCAACGACTCGTAGAGGTGGGTGCCGTTCTTCGCCTGCGGCGACACCAACTCGGTCAGGGTCAGCTCCCGCAACCGGTCCAGACCGTAGCCCTCGCCGTATTCCGGGGCACCGGCGGGCAGCACCTGCATCTCCGGCGACGCCTCCGCATACAGCAGGAACAGGATGCGATAGAGGAACCGCAGCGAATGCTTCGCCAGCTCCTGGCCATCGATACCGTCGAGCGTCAGCCCGCGGGCCGCGCGGCGGCGGACCACCTCGTTGGCGATGATCTCGATGGACAGGCGGATGCCTTCGCGCAGATCCTTCGACACCCCGACCGTGTGTTTGACCGAATCTTCGAGCACGCCCGTCCACCAGATGTTGCCGTCGGCGTCCGGGATGAGGGCTTGGCGGCCGAACATCGCAGCGACACGGTCGATCTCGCCGCCGCGGGCATCGTGCCGTCGTTCGGTGACCACCAGCAGGTCCACCGCCAGGTAGCGGCCCTCCGCCCAGCGTTCGGCCTCGGCGAGCAGCAGCCACTGCCCGGCCTGGACGACGACGAATGCCGGGGGTTGGTCGGTGCGGAACGCGGCCGAGACGACCTTGGACGCCGCCGCGATCTGCTTGTTCTCCTCGGTTGCGGGTTCGATCAGCCGGCCGGTATCGGGATCGAGCAGCTCGTCGACGGAGTCGACCGGATGTGCCTGCAGGAACAGCACACCGTCGACGCCGGGTAGCGCGGAGGCCGGGACGTCCAGCTCGGCGCCGGCGCGCTCACCGTGGAACGTGGTGAGATCGCCGGGAAACCCGAGGGCGTGTCGGGCCAGGGCGTGCGCGGCTGCCGCACCGTCCGGGTTCTCGGACAGGGCGGCGAGCTGGGTCTGTAGGTCCCGGCAGGCGGCGAGGAAGTCCTGCCGCACCGTGGTGCGGTTTTCCTTGGCCTCGGCCTCCCAGAATTTGCGGAGCTCAAGCACCTTGCCCTGGAAGGATTCCTTCACCGAATCGGTGGTGAAGTAGTGCTCGCTGATCCAGTCCTCGCCGATGACGATGGAATCGAAGGAAGCCACGACTACTGGACCTTTCCGGTGGTGCTTGCGGTGAGGGTATCGGTGGGCACGATCACCAACAGTGGACGTATCAGCTGCTGGGTCGGTGCCAGCAGCTCGGCGAGCCGCTGTTCCTCGTGAATGCGGCGGGCGAGCTTACCCACCTTCGTCTTCTGCGCACCGAACAACTCGAGCTGCTCGGCCTCGCTGTGCCAGCGATTCGCGCGGCTCGTCCAGGCTTTCAAACGTTGTTCGGCGGCGGCCTCGTGCTCGGTGAGCACCATGTACATCGCCTTTTGCGCATGCGTGACCGCGGTGGGGATGAGGTCCCGGTAACGGGCGGCGTCTGCGACGGGTCCGGGGTTCGCCGAACCCGGCCGAAGTCCGGTCTCCTCGGTGAGGAAGCTCAGATCCTCGCGCGTTTCGACCATGCAGAAGTCGGGGTTGTTCGGGTTGGGGAACTCCGCGGTGGAAAACACCCGCGAGATCAGCTGGCCGCGCTTGTTCATCAGGGTGCCCATCAGCAGCACTGTCGGATCGTCCACGTCACCGCGGATCACGAAGATCTGGTTGCGGCCGAGCGCGCTAAGCGCCCGGTCGCTGGCCCAGTCGAGCACCGGATGCAGGGGGCCGAGGAAATGTGCTTCAGGCCAGGTGGTGTTGTTGATGCCCTTTCCCTCTCGCGCGATCTGCAGCTGGGCATCGCCGACGGCCGCGGTGGTGGCGAGCTTGAGACGTTCGAGGACGCGGCCGTGCTGCAGATAGTTCTGCGGTAGCTGTCCGAGCCGCTGGCGCAGGTCGTTCGGGGGGATGAGTTCCGCGACGGAATGGGCTTTGTTGATCGTCCAGCCGACACCCCCGCGTTCCGGCTTGCTGCCGGGCACGTCGTGGAATGCAGCGTGGAGTGCTTCGTCGAGGAAGGTGATGTCGTCTGGGTAGAGGCTCTGTCGGGGCGATTCCGGGAGCTGAGGCTTGTGGTCGTCGGCCGTGTCGAACTGCGCGAAGAACGCGTCCAGGTCGTCGCCCTCGGCGACCTCTTCGACGCTGCGGATCTCCTCGTCGAGGCTGGACTTCTGCGCGAGGACGCTGCGGATTGCCGATTCCTCTTCGCTCACACTGTGTTTGCCCATGAGTGAGGCGACATCCCCGAGGGTGGAGTGCGCCTGATTCTCCCGTTCCAGCAGACGGGAGAAGACCCGAAGGTCGCCGGAGAAATCCGGGTCCGACGGTTCGAGGATCAGCGAGGAGATCACCGGAGGGTGCTTCTGCCCGTACCGGTCGATGCGGCCGTTGCGCTGTTCGATGCGGATCAAGCTCCACGGAATGTCGTAGTGGATCAGGTGGTGGCATTGCGCGTGCAGGTTCACGCCCTCCGACGCCACATCGCCGGTCACCAGCACTCGGATCGGGGAGGTTTCCAGTTTGAAGCTGTCCACTATCTCCTGCTGCTCGACGTCCGAGAGGCCGCCGTGCAGCATCGCGATGTTCTCGGGCCGGAGTTTCATCACCTTCGGTAGGTGCTCGGTGAGCCAGCGGAGGGTCGCGACGCGTTCGGCGAACACCACCGCCCGCGTGTCGGACTTCGGTCCGACACCGATCTCCTGGAGGCGAGCGACGAGGGCTGCGAATTTGCCGGCGTGCTCGTTGATGGCCTTGGCGTTCAGTTGGTCGAGGGTGGCCAGGGCCTTCAGCTCGATGCGCTGATCGCGGTCGTGCTTGGAGAGCTTGCTGCGGCGCTGCTTGATGGACTCGGCGAGGGCGGCCGGGGAAGACAGGAACGCCTTTGCCAGTGTCCAGGGGAATAGACCCTTGGTGTCACCGGAGTAAGGGGAGCGACCGGACTGTGGGTGCAGCCAGGTGTGGGAGAGTTCCGCGGCGACCGCGTCCTCGGCGGGAGAGGGTTTGACCAGGCGGTGCACCGGCTCGGCGCGTTCGGCCCAGTCGCTGCCCACCTCGGCCGCGACCTCCGGGTGGTGCCGATGCCGTCGGATCAGGAGCGACTCCACGTCCTGCTTGGTGAAGGTGCCGTTCGGGGCGACCACGGTCGGGTCCAGTAGACGCAGCAGTTCTGCGAACGACTCCTCCTTTCCGTTGTGCGGGGTCGCCGACGCCAGGATCAGGGCCTCGGTGTTCGGGGCAAGCACCCGCGCGAGCTCGTTGTTCTGGGTGCCCACGTTGGTGAGGTTGTGCGACTCGTCGATCACCACCGCGTCCCAGTGCTGACGCTCGAGGTGCGCCTTGTAGCGGGGACTCTTGAGCGTGTCGATCGAGATGATCGCCCGCTTGAAGTAGGTGAAGGGGTTCCGGGTGGCCGGCAGCTTCTGCCGCACCTTCTGAATACCGGCCGAGTCCAGCCGCACGAACGGCAACGCGAACCGACACCACAGTTCGTGCTGCATCTGTTCGAGCACGTGCTTCGGGGTGACGACGAGGATCCGCTCACCGCGCCCGCGGCGCACCAGCTCCGACAGGATCATCCCGATCTCGAGCGTCTTACCGAGGCCCACGGCGTCGGCGATGAGGATTCGCGGACGGATGTGCTGGGGATCGAGGGCCTTCGCCACCGCGGTGCGCTGGTACGCGAGCGAATCGGCGAGCATGTGCGTCGATACCGTCAGCGATTGATCACCGTAGGGGACAGGGGTCTTGCGGAGCAGCGCCTCGAGCCACAACCTGCTGTTGCGGTAGCCGGCGGAAGCGTCGGCGACGACGTGGGCTTGCGCGGGATCGAGGACCCGGATGTCGTCCAGACTCGAGTAGAACGCCGCGGTGGTGTCGGCGACGAGTTCGGAAAGACCACGGACGCGGACCAGCCACCCGTCGGACCCCTGCTCGGCTTGAGTGACCAGCCATTCCTCGTCCCGAACCACGACTATCGAGCCGGGCGCAACGTTGAGCTCCGCTGCTGGTTCCAGCACGGACTGCTCGGCGGAATTCAACGCGGTGGTCACGTCGGGTCCCCACTTTCTCGTGTGTTCGACGATCCGCGGCCCGTTGGGAGAAACGGTGCCGGCACCGTCCCTGGTGTCGTGGTGCTCGGGTCGATATCGAGGCGTGTCGATCTTCTCGCGCCGTCTGGTAGGTGCTGCAGTTGGGGGATTGTCCACCGTTGCGGCAGAGTCATGCTCATCGGGCCGGTCTACCTCTCCCGTGGCGATTAGTTCCGCCAGCACGATTTCCCGAAGCGTTTTCGCGTTCTTCAGGTCTCTGAGATATGCCATCTGAGCTCTGGCACCTCTCAGAAGCCCCCTTTCGTTGCGAGCCTCCTGTAGCGCTTCGACGATCCGGTGACGGGACTCCTTGCAGGTTCCGAGCCAGGATTCTCTGAGCGTGGGCCACGCTTCATGAACGAACTCGCCGGTGGGTCGGGCGCCATAAACCGTTCGCAGCGCGTCGGCCGCGCTTGCATCCGGGTCGTATATGTCCAGGAGTTCACAACAGAGGTCATGGAGAAGCGATGGCGGTAGATTTGACCACTTGAACTTGTACCTCGGCACCGCAATCCTCAAGCTTCCACGCGAACCGGTGTCGGACTTCGGTCCGACACCGAGAGAAGACCCTGGGTCGAACATAATTCTTATCGCAAGAGGAGTGGGCCACGTTAACCTGGCAGCCCGGCGGCGGGATCACGCGGTGGTTACTCCTGCGTTTCGACAGTGGATGTATCAACTTAACGTTCCCAAACGAAACATCTGTTACATGACCGGTTGGTGAGGTCTGTCGGATTGGTGTGCAAGGGTGCCGGCACGGTTCTTTTGCGAGGAGGGGGAATCTGCGTGAGTGGGGCGTCGTTCCGGCAGCAGTGGCTGTCCGACCAGGAGTTCGAGATCACACGGCGACTGGAGAAGGCGTCCCTCGTAGTCGAGATCAACCTCGACGAGGACGAGATCCGGCGTGCTCAGGACATGTACGGTCGTCAGGCTGCCGAGATGCTGCGGCTCGGCAGAGCTGCCGAGAACGTCATCGCCAAGTACCCCGCACTGACGCTCGCCATCCTCGTCGGTCAGGCGGCCTTGGGATACGAACAGCATCGCTACTGGGACGAGTTCTTCGCACGGCTCGACCTCCCGCGCGAGCAGACCTTCGAACAAGCGCTCCGCAAGTCGCTCGACCGCCTCTTGACGCGGTTCACGCTGCGCAAGTTCCCCGAGCTGAAGAACGACTACGTGCAGTTGATGGCCCTGCACGCCGGCTTCCCGGTCTATTGCATGCGCGACATCATCGACCTCCTCGAAGAACGCATGGTCGCGGGTACGGAGGCCACGGGCGCGGCGATCATCGAGTGGTTGCGCGAACCGGGCAAGAAGCACCGGATGAACTCGCTGGATGTGCCTGTCCGCAACTTCATCCTGTACGGCGACCAGCTCGCGGTGGACATCCTCAACCGCATCATCGAGTTCGTCCAATTCACGGTGGACAACGAGGGATGGGCCGCTTCGGAGATCGACCTCGAGACGTCCACGACCGGCCTGCCGACGCTGCTGCTCGACAAGCTGATCGAGCTGCTGCGCGATCGGCCGTTCGGAAGCGGACCGCGGCCCGTCACACCGCGAACCCGGCGTCGACGCAAACCGACGATTGCATACCTGCCGCTGGATCGGCAGATCGTCGTCGAGGTGCCATACCCGGATGTCGAGCCCGACGTGCCGTGGCGTGTGTCGTTCGACGGAGTATCTCGGGAGGCTCTGGCCGAACGCGGATGGGGTGTGCGAGCCGACGAGGAACATCCGCCGACGCAGGTCCCCGTCACCGGTCCCGTCCGCGAGATCTTGCTGCAGCACGTACCCAGCGAGGAGTCTGCTCAGCTCTCGGTGATCGACAAGGACGACCCGCTGCTGATCTTCGACCTCGATGGTCGATGGATCCCCCGTCACACGGTGCTCCCGCGCCAGTGCGTGCTCGCCGTATATCCCAGTGATGCTCAAGTGGTCGATACGGCCACGGGGCACACGCTGATACCGACCTTCACCCCCGACGTCCCTGTCGGTTGGACCGGTTGGTCCGTCGCCGAGCTCGACCTCTCGACATGCAGATCCATCGTTCTGACTCGGCGCGGTTCGCGCGCGCCCGGTGGAGTTCGCACAGTCCGCGACGCGACGACTCCGACCTTCGAACACGGCGAGGCCGTCGACGGGTTGCAGACCCTCAACGGTCTCACCGTGTACGGATCGCGTCCGGAGATCACCCTGCCTGCCAATCCCGGCAAGCAGGAGATGATCTGGCGCATCCGTGTGAAGCGACCCGACTCGTCCGGCTGGATGGTCGATACCGAAGTACACGGCACGGACGAAGAGCTCGTCGTCGATCCCTTCGAGCCGATCGAGGACGCAGTGCTGGGTCTCTTCGAGATCCACGTTTCAGGTCCGATCGGGTCTGATCTGCGGCAGCAGGCGTTCCTCGCCGAAGGTATTTCGATCGAGTACACTCGTCCGTTCCGCTTCCCGGTGGCCGGAGGTCTCGCCCCAGTAGTCGCTACCGTGAGCAGCGAATGGGACCTCGCGGTGCCACATCCGCGCGTCGAGTTCGCACCGGGCGATCGTGACAAGCTCGTGACGATCACGCAGCGTGAGCGTGCCTATCGGCTGCGAGTGACTCCACCGTACGTGCAGATGCGCGTCGATCCTGTGGGCGCGGCTGCGGCATGGCGCACGGCAGCCGCAGTCCTCACACCGGCCGAACTCGACGAAGACCGGAACCTCGCTCTGCATGCTCCGAAGTCGGAGGCCGCGGTCTTTCAACTGGAGACTGTCGACGGCGCACTGATCAAGGATGTCACTCCTGACACCCCGCATTACGACTACTTCCAGGCCCCTAGTCGCGTCTTCGTCGACGCTGCCCGGACAGCCGCTCAATGCCGCATCGTCGCCCTCGTCGACGACGAACATGGCCGTACGACGAAAATTGTTCTGGCACATATTCGACCGGCAGCGCTGTGCACGGGAATGACCGTCGAAGACGGTGTTCTGGTGCTGGAGAATCCGGCCGAAGAAGAAGACCTCGCCGTCTATCTCTGGGCCCGCACTGCTCCGTGGCTGCCTGTACAGACGGTTCAGGTCACCGAGGGGCACGCCAAGCTGCCCGAAGCCTATGTCGATGCCGGGCCTCTGCTCGCGCACGTGTTCGTCGACGATCCGTGGGTGACGGTCACGCCCCCGTCCTGGCCGGGGGACAACGCCCTCGAGGTCGACCAGCCCGGATGGATGCACGACCTGTCGCGCGAACGCGACAATCTGTCACGCTTCCTCGCTGGCGAAGGTCCGGCACCGGCCGACGCCGTGAGCATGCCCGAGGTGTGGGCTGCGTTGGCTCTCCTCCCTCAGGAGTCGGAAGACGTCCACACCCAGCAGTTGCGGTCCGCGTTAGGTCGTATCCTCTCCGAGAACCCGCGGGCGGCGCTCGAAGCGCTTGGGAGCAGTACGATTCCGCTGCCGGAAATGATGGCACTTCTCATCCGCACTGGGCTGGTGTACCGCAGTTTCGCGGCGGACTTCACGATGAACGATCTGCACCCGAATCCGTGGGTGGGCTGCATGATCGAGATCTCTGACCTACCTTCCCTGTACGACCGGCGCGACTACGTGGCAGCCGAGCGCGCGGAGACACTGGACTATTTGGAAGACAAGGGTGGAAAGACACTCATCGAAGTACTGATGAGAGGTAAGTCCGCCAAGCTCTACGGCGGTGTCTTCGACAAGGACACCATCCTGCTCGACGGGATGCCTGCATCGCAGGTCGAGTCGATCTTCGAACACGCTCGTCTCGTCCCGGGTGCCGTTCTCGACGAGGACACGCGTGTCAGCGCAGTCATCGACGCGTTCCACAATCGCAGGACATGGATTGAGCAGGGGTGGTCGCAGTCCTTCGGCTCGGCCACAGTGCGGACGCTCGAAGTCATCAAACGCACCCGAGGTCAGATCTACAGGGAAGTCGCCGCACGCAACGAGAAACTCGAGGGTGTCAGCACAGTGAAACACCCCTGGATGTTGCTGTCCCTCCAGTCGCTGACCTTCGCTGTACTTGCGCGCATGAGGGCCCACGACATGCTGCGGCACCCACCTGTCACATCGGACTTCGAGGAAGCGTGGGCAGTGATGGCCCGACTGTGCCCAGGTCTCGTGATGACAGACCTCCTCATCGCTGAAGCTCTTGTAACACACGCCTGCTACGGCAATCTGATCGGAGAGAACTGATGTCGACTCGACTCGACCCGTTGGTCACTGCGCGCCAGATCGATGAGACCTACAAGCGGTACCTGAAGACACTGCTCGGTCCGAGCGATCCTGCGATGGCGGCTGCATTCGATTCGGCGATCGACGAGACACGTCTCCTCACCAAGGGACCGCTGTTGGAGCTGACCCCTCCGTATGCGCCGGGCAAGTCGATTCCGGAGCTCATCGGGGAAGGGGTGCTGCAGCCCGGACTGACTGCGCTGTACAAGAACCCCGACGATCTGAGCCGGCCGCTCTATCAGCACCAGGAACGAGCGATCCGCAAGGTCACCTCGGGTCGCAACATCGTGGTGAGTACCGGTACGGGTTCGGGTAAGACCGAAAGCTTCCTGCTCCCGATCATCAACTCGTTGATCGCCGAACGCGAGGCCGGCACCCTCGGACCTGGCGTGCGTGCTCTTCTTCTGTATCCGATGAACGCCCTTGCCAACGACCAACTCAAGCGCCTGCGCGGGATGCTGAAGGACCTTCCGGAGATCACCTTCGGGCGCTACACGGGTGAGACCGAACAATATGCGGACAAGGCAGAAAGCCTTTATCGCACGATGAACCCGGGCCAGGACCCGCTCCCCAACGAACTGCTCAGTCGGGAAGAGATGCGGGTTCGACCCCCGCACATCCTGCTCACGAACTACGCCATGCTCGAGTATCTGCTCCTGCGCCCGGCCGACCTCGACCTGTTCGACGGGCCCTACGCCGGTACATGGAAGTTCATCGCACTCGACGAAGCGCACGTCTACGACGGTGCCCAGGGCTCCGAAGTTGCCCTGCTCCTCCGACGCCTGCGTCAGCGCGTCGCGCCCGACTCGACACTGCAGTGCATCGCGACATCGGCATCGTTGGACGGTGAGCCTCAGGAAGCGATGACTTTTGCGCGCAACCTCTTCCAGGCCGATTTCGAGTATGTCGAAGACGACCCGGCACGCCAGGATCTGGTAACGCCGACGCGCCTCGAACGACGCGAACCCGCGACGTGGCAGATGACGGATGATGAACTGCTCGAATGGTCCACCCCTGAAGCGGATCTGACCGAGTTGGCGTCCAGGTCCCCCCACGGTGATGTTGCCGAGGCATTGCACACGGAAAAGACCATCGTGTCGTTGCGTCAGGTCTTGGCCCCGGGCCCGCTGGACGCTTTCTCGCTGGCGGAGAGGCTGTGGCCGAACGACGCGCGAGCGGACGAGAAGCTGCAGGCGCTTGTCACGCTCGGATCGTCCGTCGTCGATACAAGCGGAAATCCTGTACTGTCCGCCCGCTACCACATGTTCGTACGCGCTACCGAGGGCGCCTTCGTCAGTTTCGGCGACGAACCGACCGTTCTGCTCGGCAGGCACGAGATCGATCCCAAGACCGGTCGCGCGATGTTCGAATTCGGCACATGCCAACGTTGTGGTGCCGTCCACCTTGCGGGGGATGTCTCCGTCCGGAAGAACGGAAAGTTCTTCGTACCCAGCGTAAAGAACGATGCGTCGGCCAAGTGGTTGGTCCTTACGGACGCGGTGGACACCAGTGTCGACGAGGACGAGGCCACCCTCGGCGACGATACGAACGCCCCGGAGTCGGGCGTTCGTTATCTCTGCACCGGTTGTGGCCTCCTGTGTGATTCGGAAGGGATGTGCCCGATCGCCGATTGCCCTGGCGGGGAGATTCGGCGTGTGCGCGAACACCGAGGCACCAAGAAGGTCATGAGTACATGTACCGAATGCGGAGCGAGCGCGCGACAGCTCGTTCGTCGTCTGCGCACCGACGTCAACGCTGCGCCCGCGGTCATTACGACTGCCCTGTACCAGCAGCTTCCCGTCGCTGTCGACGACACCGTGAAGGAAGTAGGTGAAGGCCGCAAGCTGCTGATGTTCTCCGACTCACGGCAAGCGGCAGCGTTTGCAGCACCGTATCTCGGCCGCACCTACGGACGACTCCTCGAACGCCGTTACCTCACAATGGCGTTGCAGGATCGCAAGTACGCGGACGAAGACCTCACTGTCGAGGATCTGGCCCTCATCGCGCAGAAGAAGGCCAAAGCCGCGCATCACTTCCCGCAATCGGCCGGCCGCGTTGCGATGGAGAAGGCTGCCAACGAATGGGTCATGGGCGAACTCATGACCATGGACCACAAGCAGTCGCTCGAAGGACTCGGCCTCATGCGCGTTGCGGTCTCGCGTGAAGAGGTGACGCTGCCCCGGGGACTGACCCAGCTCGGCTTGAGTGAAGATGAGGCGTGGGCCCTCATCGACGAGCTGCTCAAGACGGTTCGCATGCAAGGTGCTGTGAACTTGCTCGACGAGGTCGACATCCGGAGTGAACGCTTCGAGCCGCGCAACATGCGAATTCGGATCACCCGTGTCGGATCCAACCCGAAGAGCAAGGTTCTTTCGTGGTTGCCCAGTGGCCGGGCCAACGGAACGAACAACCGTGTCCGTTTCATGTCGAAGGTGCTGACCGAACTCGGGAAGGACCTCGATCCGGTCAAGGTGCTCGACGGCTGCTGGCGATTCCTTCTCGAGAACGGATACATCAAGCACGAGCCCGACAAGTTCGAGGCCGATGCCTACCAGATCGAACACACCAAGCTCGCCGTCCACAACGGTATGGACTGCGAGTGGTACCGGTGCGACACGTGCCGGCGCGTCACTGCATTCAGCGTGCGGGGAGTGTGCCCCAACAGCAGCTGCGCAGGAAAGCTCTTGCCCTACGAGGTTCCGCCGCTCGATCGCGACACGAACCACTACCGGAATATCTACGGAACCCTCAACCCAGCACCGCTCGCTGCGAAGGAACACACCGCGCAGTGGACCGCTCGCCAGGCGGCAGAGATCCAGCGCGAGTTCATCCAGGGCAAGGTGAACGTTCTGTCGTGCTCGACGACCTTCGAACTCGGCGTCGACGTCGGCGACCTCCAGTCCGTCGTAATGCGCAATATGCCGCCGAAGACCGCGAACTACGTCCAGCGTGCGGGCCGTGCAGGTCGACGGGCAGCGTCGGCAGCGCTCGTCCTGACCTACGCGAACCGCAGCTCACATGATCTCGCGAAGTTCCAGGATCCCAAGTCCATGATCGCGGGCACCATGCGGATCCCGTGGATCCCGATCGAGAACGAGCGGATCGGACGTCGCCATGCACATTCTGTGGCGTTGGCGGCGTACTTCCGGCACGGCGTCGAGACGACGGGTAAGGCATGGACCCAGGCAGGGGAGTTCTTCCGTCCGGCACCGGGCAGCGACGCCTCTCCTGCGTCACGTGTCAAGGACTTCCTCACACCGGTGCCGGAGACCATGAAGAATGATCTCCGCAGGATCCTTCCTCCGGACGTCCAGGAACAGATAGGTCTCGAGAACGACGACTGGGTGGCGTACCTGTCGGACCTGCTCGACAAGGTCGAACAGGAAGTCGAGAACGACTTCCAGACCTTCCGAGAACTCATCGAGGAAGCGAAGAACGCCGAACAGTTCCGAATCGCCGATCATCTCCAGAAGACACTGCGCACGATCGAAGAGCGTCAGCTCCTCGGCTTCCTCGCGAACAAGAACATCCTCCCCAAGTACGGGTTCCCGGTCGATACCGTGGAGCTTCGCACACAACACTGCCAAGAACCGGTCGGCCGCAACCTCGAGCTGTCTCGGGATCTGAGTCAGGCCATCTACGACTACGCGCCTGGCAACCAGATCGTCGCAGGCGGAAAGGTGTGGACGTCGCGGGGTATCCATCGCGTGCCGAAGCGGGAGCTGGAGCAATTCGAGTACCGCGTATGCCGGAACTGCGAACGGTTCGAGGCCGCCCACACGCTGGACGCAGGGGCCGTGTGCGCAGGATGTGAGGAACCGTTCACCGCCATCAGGAAGTTCGTCATCCCCGAGTACGGCTTCGTCGCTGACGGCAAGGCGACAGATGTCGGTACTGCCCCGCCCGAGCGGAAGTGGAACGGCGCGAGCTACGTCGAGGACATCGGCGAGGTGGTCGACACCTTCACCTGGACGTCGACGGGCGGGCTCGCGGTCGAAGCGAAGGCCGGAGTTCGTGCCCGCATGGCAGTCATCTCGGAAGGTGAAGGAGCCGGTTTCCTTCTCTGCAAGTGGTGCGGATGGGCCACGGCACGGGCCGGCCGCAATACACCACGCAAGCATGAGCGTCCTGCGACGGGTAAGCCTTGCGACGGTCCGCTCGACGTGGTCTCTCTCGCCCACCGTTACGAGACCGACGTCGCGGAATTCACCTTCGGTGATGTCAACTACGACAAGGAGAGCGAAGCACGCTGGTTGTCGGTGCTGTACGCCTTGCTCGAGGGGGCGTCGAAGGTTCTGGAGATCAGTCGGGACGATATCGATGGAACGCTCTCGTGGAGCAGTGATGGGCGTCGAAGCATCGTCCTGTTCGACACCGTGCCGGCCGGTGCCGGGGCCGCCAAGAAGATCGCGGAGAACCTTGGAGCCGTCCTTGCCGGCGCGATCGAGCGACTCAACTCGTGCGATTGCGGTGAGGAGACGTCGTGCTACGGCTGTCTGCGGACTTATAGGAATGCGCGCTACCACGACAAACTCAGCAGGGGTGGTGCTCTGAAGATCTTCAAGGAGATCTCCATTGCCGGCGGAGTGTCGTCGCCGTGGCAGGACGCGCTCAAGCTCGTCGATGTCGAGGCGCGGCCGTTGCTGTCGCAGCTGGCAGAGACTCAAGTGCCCGTCCCGGAGATCGGTGTCGAGGTGGGGGACGGGTGGCTCGTGGAAATCTATTGGGAGAGTCAGAAGGTCGCGATCATTACCGACGACGATGACGACCGAGATGCTTGGCTGCGGGACAACGGCATCGACTTCTGTCGACTCGAGATGGTAGATACGGAGGACTTGGTCGAAAAATTGACGCGCGGCTGAAACCGGAAGCTCCGGTGCGCGATTGTGATTCTGCGACGGTAGGACCCGTCTGAGCGGAGGAAGCAACGGTGCCAACGCAAGTCGGTCGTGAGGAGAGTTCGACATTCGACGAGCTCGAAGCATGGATGAGCGACGAGGAGCGGAGGCTCCGGGTTTGCCTCGCCGAGGTCGACCTCGCCGTGCGCGCGGACTTCGACGAAGCAGAGGTGCAGCGCATCCAGGGCTTCTATGGAATTGCTGCGCGGCGTCATCGAAGTACAGGTCGAGCGATCAGGCATTTCATCGATCGCTATCCGGCACTCACGATGACCGCCCTTGTCGGCCACGCTGCGCTTGCCTACGAACATGGCAGGTACTGGGAAAGCTTCTGGGCAGAGCTCGGGCTTCCTCGGACTCTGGCCTTCGAGAACGCGCTCCGGGAATGCGTCGAACCGAACCTTCAACGTTTCGGGCTCGACGCATTCCCACCGCTCCGAGGGCAGTACGTCCAGACGCTGGGGGTGCACGCCGGCGTTCCTATCCACTGCATAGGTGCGCTCGTTGAGGTTGCCGACGAGTACCTTCGTCGAGGACGTTCGGCGTCGGGGGCCGGTCTCGTGGATTGGATCGCACGATCCGACAAGAACCCGCAGGTGCTCAAGCTCGCCAAGCCTGTTCGAAACTTCATTGCGTATGGCGGATCCTTCGCAATCGATGTTCTCGACTATCTCGTGAAGAATGTCGATCGAATCCTGGATGGTCGGACGCCGAGCGATGACCGAACGGACCATCACGAAATTCCGATGATTCTTCGTGACGGAATCTCTTCGGCGCTCGAAGCCCACACATTCGGTAGTACAGGGGGCGTATACGCAAGATCTGAGGCGCATGGGCGTCGGGCACCTTCGGTTCGGTACGCGCCCCTCGATGACCAGGTTGTTGTCGAACTACCGTCCACCGAGTTCGGCGAAGACGAGAAATGGCAGGTGTCGATCGACGGGGACACTACGGTCGTGACACCTCGCGGCGAGTGGGGACTCGATTGGCGTGAATGGGAGCCGACGCGACTGCCGATCTCGAAACCGGCTCGGGAGCTCGTCATCGAATGTAGCTCCGTAGAATCTTCTTGGCGGATTCCGCTCGTGCGCAGTCAGGATCCGGTGCTGCTCTTCGACCGCGACGGCCGCTGGTTGCGGAATCAGGTAGTCCTACCCAAGGACGAAGTACTCGCTGTATATCCGGAGCATGCTCGTCTGGTGGACGAGGTCGCTGATGTCGAGCTCCAGCCTTATGCACATTTCGGTTCTCCGGGCGGTTGGCATAAGTGGCAAGTTGCTGCGGTAGACCTTTCCGAAGCTATGTCGTTACGCGTGGTGACCGACGCTCGTAAGGGAACTTTGCGGGGTGTCCGGGTCGTGGAGGTACCACGTCTGGAAAATGGCACGGCGATCATCGGGCTGACGACGTCGGCCGGAGTTCCCGTCTACGCGGAAGCGCCTCGACTTCGCCTCCCGGGACGCCGGGACGGTGACGACTCGTTGTGGCGAGTTCACATCAGGAGCAAGAACGGAATTCCAATTGCGGACTCGGCTTACGCCAGTGGGGTGGAGACGCGTATCGTCGACCCGTTTGCCGCCGTCCGCAGTAGTCTCGTCGGTCAATTCGACATCGCGGTAACGGGATCCGCAGGTTCGAGCTTGCGATTCACGGTATTCGTGCTCGAGGGTGTCGACGTCACAATCGATCGGTGGGTGCGTGGACCTGTCTCGGACGGCCTGGACGCGGTGAGCGTACACGTGCGTTCTCGTAGCGCCGTCCGACCGACGCAGAGTGCAATGGAATTCGCGCGGGACGAGGTGAAGCGCAATGTGGACTTCTCCGCGGCGGGTCTCACCCATACGTTGATATTGACGCCGCCCCACGTTCAGATTCACGTGGGAACGGTCGGAGACGTAATCCGATGGCGATCGTCGGTGCCGGTGCTCTTCCACGCCGATCTCGACGAGCAGTCCTTGTTGGCTCTGAAGGTGCCCGGCTGTACTGCACTACGGTTGGAATTGCGCGACAGCGGTGGCGACCGACTCAAATGGATCTGTCCTCGGAGAACTGCGGACGGTCACTTCGAGGCTGACCTTCGAGTCTTCACTGACGCCGCACGCAAGGCAGGGGACTGCACACTCACGGCTGTCGCTATATCGGAAGACCACAGGGTCGCCCGGTTGAGTGTTGCGCAGATCCGTCCGGTTGGGAGCTGTAGGGAAGTCCGGGTCGAGAACGACCAGATGGTGTTCGAGGGGCTGAGGGTCGTCGACAATCTTGTGGCGGACGTCTGGTGGGCCACGGCTCCGTGGGCCGGTGCGCGGGAGACGCCGGTGACCGATACCCGCGTCCCGCTACCGAAAGAGCTGGCAGCAGCGGGTGATCTCTACGTTCAGCTTCGGGTCTCGGACCCGTGGGTTCATACCGAGTCGGCCGTGTGGCCCGATGGCCCGGTGTTCGAGGTCGAGCAATCCGGGTACAAGCGTGATCGGAACAAGAACCGTGAGCGCCTGTCGAGATATCTTGCGGAAGGAGGTCATCCGCCGCGAAGTCCGCAGGTGATGCCTGAAGTCTGGACTGTACTGGCGCGGACGCTGAACGACCCAAGAGATGTTCTACAGAGTCAGAGGCGCCGTGAGTTGCTCCGGGTGGTTTCGGAGAATCCTCGGAGTGCATTGGAGTCGTTGGGAAACAGTACGATTCCTGCTTCCCAGTTGCCGGCACTTGTTGTTCGGACCGAGCTCGCCCGGCAGAGCTTCAGTTCGACGGAGACCTTGAATGAACTGCATTCGAACCCGTGGGTGGGATGCATGATCGAGGTCTCCGATCTGCCGTCCTTGTCGGCGCGTCGTCGCATAGTGCGGGGCGAACGGCTCGACACCCTTGACTACCTGAAGGAGAACGGCGGGGAGTCACTCATGGCAGTTCTGGTTTGTGGCACGCTTCCCTCGACCGATCGACCGGAGCATGAAATCGTCAGAGATCTGGTTTCTCTGGGAGATGAGGCATTGGAGTATTTCGCCAAGGAGATACGCAGCGTTCCGGGGGCAATGTTGAGCCCGGAAGCCCGGTGGTCCGCGTACCTCGAGGCGTTCGACCAGCAGGGAAGGTGGTCTGGACCGGACGCGCCGCAAGGGTTGAGTGCGGAGGCGCGACACATGAGTATCGAGTTGGAACGGCGCTCACCGGCGCTCTACTCCGCAGTGTGCGAACGCCTCGCCGTTTTCGATGAGACAGGTACGGATATCGCATGGACGGCAGTTCCGGCGTTCAGCCTCATGGCTGCAGGCTTGGCTCGACTCGAAGCTCACGACATCGAGCGGGACCTGCTCTCTCCCGCGCTGCTCGAACACTGGGGTAGGGTGGCGGAACACTGCCCGACGTTGGTAGCCACGGATCTGTTGCTCGCAGAAGCGGTGATCACATTCCAGCAGTACGGAGACCTCGTCACTGATTCCCCGAACGAGGTTCGGTAATCGTTGTTACTCCTTGATCCCGAGCTCTCGCAGGAGTGACTGGAAGATCGGCGATTCGTCCGCCGGCCATGCCAGATCCCCTGTGTCCTTAGGGCTGGGGAGTGCTGCCTTGGCGGTGGGCAGGATATCCGGAAAAGCCTTGAGTAGTACTTCGATGAACTGGACGGCCATGTCGCGGTCGAGCTGAATGGACTGACTGCTCTTCGGCTTGGACTGGCGGTGATCCGACCCGAAGGTGCTCAGGTGGATGAGACGAGTTCCGTCGCCGTCTTCGATGATGTTGTAGTAGCAGTCGACTTCGGTCGGGTGCGCTTGGACCCTCTGCGTGCCTGCAGCGATGGAGCGGATACGAGCCATGGCCGGAATTGTAAGCGACGCTCAAGATCACCCAGGTCGGACTCCCGCTCAGTTCGTTGCATGCGGACACTAAGATCACGGTTGTGGCTGTGAAGGTGGACCTCTCTGCGATAACCCGACCGGCGGTCCTGTCCGCGATCGAAGAGTTCGACGCACTCGGACAAGAAGAGTTCCTGCGAACGCGGAGCTATGCCGAAGCGCGAAACTTCAGGTTGGTCTATCGCGGCCGTTTCTACGATTCGAAAGCGATTGCCGGTGTCGCACACGGCTACGCGACGGGGCACTTCTGCGACAGCTCTGAATTCTCCGGCGGGCTCGCAACGGTTTCCGATTGCCTCACCGCACTCGGGTTCGTGGTCGATCACGGCGGTAAGCACGCCCGTGGCGGCCTCTTGTGGGACCTCGAGACCACCCAGGTGTTCAAGATGGGTGGCCGAAGTGCTGCATACAAGTTCGTCGTGTTGCTCTGGGCGGTGAAGGGCGCGGATAGGCATCTCGGGCTCGTTCGGTTCTCGGACGCACGTAAGGAGCTGGCCGCACTGTTGGCGCCATTCGCAGTCGCCAAATCCGCCCCGAATCCAGCGGATCCGTGGGTTGCTCTACGGGGCAGTGGATGGTGGGAACTCGAAGTGCCGAGTGGAATCGACCCAGCAGAGGCTTCGCATCAGGAACTCAGTGCGTTGGCGGTAAGACAGGATCTACGCGCGGGTCTCGCCGGAGTCGTGCAGTGCAAACTCCAGGACGCGGTGTGGCGGGAGGAAGCTGAGGCCGTGCTCCTCAGACGCATCGCCACCCTGTCGAGCCCGGCGCGTGCCTACGACCTGATGAAGTCATTAGGTTCATCGGCGAATCTCGGAGCTGGGGTACTGGGCGGTGGCGAAGACGCCGGTACATAGGTGCAGCTCGCCCCTACCGTGCGAGGCGCAACGTCAGTCGTTCTTCGTCGGAAAACGGGTCCCGGACTAAGGCGCCACTTCTTCTGGTGTGACGTCGGTAACAACCATCGCGATCCTACCGATTCTTCAGAAAAGGACCTTGATAAGGACGGATGAGCGATGAACGCGCAAGCGGGATGGTACGTCGACGGCAACACCCCCGGTCTCGAACGCTGGTGGGACGGCAACCAATGGACGGACCAAACACGTCCGGCCGGAGCTCCACCTGCCGGATATGCACCTGCGACGGCGGTCAATCCTGAAAAGAACGGTCTCGGCCTCGCATCACTGATCCTCGGGATCATCGGTCTACTCTTCTGTCTGATGCCGATCACCGGATTTATCGGCTTCATCCTCGGCATCACCGGCCTCGCGCTGGGCCTCGCGGGAATAAGTCGCTGCCGAAAGAACAAGGCAACGAACAAGAAGACGGCCATCG